>Ga0209161_10005125_pt1 | contig 10373 bp, 10 predicted proteins | sample GraSoiAngelo_155_FD_186169 | JGI IMG/M metagenome (GOLD analysis project Ga0209161, IMG submission 186169) | Grasslands soil microbial communities from the Angelo Coastal Reserve, California, USA - 14_1009_13_30cm (SPAdes) (version 2) | ecosystem: Environmental > Terrestrial > Soil > Grasslands...
CGGCCCGAAGTTGCCACCCCAACCAACGGGGCCGGTATAGACGATCAGAAACCAGACCAGGGCCGTCATAATCCTGGCTCGACCCACGCGAGCCTGACCGGGCCCGGCTTCCGCGGATTTCGCGCTCTGCGCGCGGCCTGTTCACAAGCGCCCGGATGGTAGCGGCGCCGGCCATGCGTCAGGTCCGGCACCCGCGCGACAGGTTCGCCACAGATTTCACAGATCGGGAGGTATGGTCGCTCGCGCTCAGGAGGCGCGACGCATACGGTGTCGCTGGACGGTCGGGGCTCAGGGCGGATGGAGGGGGGCCTCCTCGCGCGGACGGACTCCCGGAGCCTCACACGCTGCTTCAAGAGGAGGGCTTCGAACTCCTGCACGATCCGATGATCGAGCGGGTCTGTCCACTCCATAGCGTCCTCGCCTTGTCCCGGCGTTACAGCCTCGGCAGGAGGGCCCCCACGAGCGACTCCAGCGGGTGAAACTCCAGCGTCGGCGAGGCGAAGAGCCCCAGCAGCGCAGCGATCATCGCTACCACGGCGATCCACCTGAGCCTTCGCTGGTCTGAGCGCGGGGCGAGGGCCCCGACAGTTTCGGAATGGAGTCGGGCCCGCATCGTCTCGCGCGTCCGTTGCTGGGCCAGGTAGATCCGACGACGCTCTTCAACAGTGAGCCGGTTCATCCTCCACTCTCCAAGCGCGCCGCGACCATAGTTCAGCCTAGGCTCGATGTTGAACGAGCCGGCATCAGGTGGTTCAGGGGGTCGGCATAGGGAAGATGCCTGAGAAGCGGCTCCCAGGCGAACTGAGCGAACGAGACGGTGGATGTCCGTCGGTGGCTTTCTCAGCGCGCCTGACGCGCGCGCCGAGGCGGCCCTCGCCCGTCCGGCGACCGCTGATGGTCACGTCAAGGCTTTTCCATGTATCCTTTCGGGTTTTACCCGAATTTCCGGAAGAAATGGACCGCGTCTAGCCTCACAGCATGGCAAGCGCGCTCTCGATCCTCCGCGCAAGGAACGACCGGGCGGCGGCGCGCCGCTCCGCTTTGCCAGCCGTGACTTTGCCAGCCGTGACGATGCGGATCGGAAGCGGCTAGTCCCGCGGAGGGTGGTCTGTGGCCCGTCTGCTCGTCATCGTCTCCCGCACGGAACCGTCACGCATCACGTACCTCAAGCATGCCTTCGCCAGCGAGACCACGGACGTGATCCTCGACCGTCGTGCGGAGGAGCGTCGGCGGTTCCCACTCCGTGAGCGAGCGGCGGCCGAGAGGCGCCGTGGCGACCGGCGCCAACGGGACGTCACCGAGGATCTCCAGACGTACGGCTGGGCGGTGGTGAGGTGCTGGCCATGAGTGTCTTCCTCGACGAAGGATCCCCATAAAGGACCTCCTCGTCGTCCTCGCCGTCGCGGTCACGGGAGCAATCGGCTATCTCATCGCAGGGGCGACAGGCGCTGCGTGGGAAGCCCGGATTCCGGACGTTCCCCCCGGTAGCCTTTCGCCAAGATGACGACGCGTATTCTCTTGGCCGAGTCCCACCCGGATCATGAAGAAGCTCGACACGCCGAACACTGCCGGCATCGTCCGCTACGCGATTCGCTTGGGTCTGACTCAGGTCTAGAGTCTAGAGAGGTGAAGTAGCTGTAACTGTGGCGCGCGAGGGGCCCCGTATCCTCGTCGTCGACGATGACGACTCGGTCATTAGCGTCATGCAGCAGTTTTTCGCGACCGCTGGCTATCGCGTGGAATTCGCTCAGCACGGCGGGGATGCCCTGACGCTGGTCCAGCATGATCCGCCGGATCTCGTGCTCCTCGATCTCATGATGCCGGGAATGAATGGCGTGGAGGTCCTCCAGCGAATCCTCGCTCTGCGTGCCACGCTCCCGGTCATCATCGTGACGGCACGGGCAGACGCCACTCTGGCGGAGCAGACCCGAGCGTTGGGGGCATTCGCGTACGTCACCAAACCGTTCGAGTTCGCTTACCTCGCGCGGATTGTCCATCTGGCCCTCACGCGAAGCGGCGAGGGCGCGGGAGGAGCTCAGTAGGGATTTTCCCAAGGACCTTTTAGGGAATTCCTGTATTGCCGGGTGCGCGCCGCGCCGCCAGCCTACAGACGTGGAGTTGGTAAGGGCGCACTTCTGGGTCGATGACAGGCTCTATGAGGCGGACTATTACAAGGCCATCGGGCAAGGTGGCGGGGCACAGGTCGTCTTCGTCAAGGTGCACCAGTCCGAGCGGCCGTGCCAGTGCCCCGGCCATGAGGCGCTCGAGCGTCAGCGACAAGGCGTACCCGACGTCAAGAGCGCCTGAGGGGCGCGGCTCACGAGTTTGGCAAGGGGACGACGGTCACCTTCCGAAAATGGAGGCGCTAAGCGGCGCTGGCCGGGTGTCCTCGGCCATTCCTTCGGACATCGGGCTTTGAGATCGAGCAACGCCCGTTTCTGTTATGCCCGTGGTTATGCCCGCGACGGGCTGAAATCCACCCCAAACCGCCCCACGCCAGCCAAACGCTGAAAGAAAACCACTTCATCCTGACGATTAAAAGTCAGGTGCTCTACCAACTGAGCTAACGGCTCGTGCCGAGCGCACCGAGGCGATTCTACCGCGCTTTGCGCCCGGCGGGCTCGGGGGTGCCAGCGGGCGCGCGCAGGAAGGTCAGCACGCCGACGACCGCATAGCCACGCGCGCCGAGCTGGGCGTCGATCGCGCGCTGGGCGCGGCGCTCGCTCCGACGGCGCTCGGCCGTGCGCCGGGTGGGCCGACGCCGGCGACGCTCCCGCACGCGACGGTCGAGGACGATCTGCACGGTGTCGTCGTTCTCGAAGGTGCGTCGAAGCGAGTCGTAGAGCGCTCGGCGCTGGCGCCCGACGATGAAGAGCAGCCGATGGGTCCGTGGCGGCGACACGCTAGACGAGGCTGGACCGGACCGAGGGAAACCAGCGCAGCAGCGGCGACTCTTCGCACAGGATCGTCTCGTCGCGCTGGGCGCCGGTGGAGATGAGACAGAAAGGTACACCCTCCAGCTCCTCGAGCCGCTCGATATAGCGGCGCGCCTTCGCCGGCAGGTCGGCCTCGTTCCTGGCGCCGATGGTCGAGGCGCGCCAGCCCTCGATCTCCTCGTAGACGGGCTCGGCCGCGGCCACGACGGTCTCGTCCTCGGGGAACTCCGTGAGGACCTCGCGACCGTGCCGGTAGGCGACGCAGATCTTCACCGTCTCGCACTGGTCGAGCACGTCGAGCTTCGTGAGGGCCACGGTGTCGAGCCCGTTGATCCGCACTGCGTAGCGCCCCACGACAGCGTCGAACCAGCCGCAGCGTCGCGGCCGCCCGGTGGTGGAGCCGTATTCGTGGCCGCGCGCGCGAATCGCTTCGGCGAGCGGCCCCGACATCTCGGACGGGAACGGCCCGGCGCCGACGCGCGTCGTGTAGGCCTTCGAGACGCCGAGGACGCCGTGAATCCGCGTGGGTGGCACGCCGGTGCCGGTCGCCGCCCCGCCGGCCGTCGTCGACGACGAGGTGATGTACGGGTACGTGCCGTGGTCGATGTCGAGCATCGTCGCCTGCGCGCCCTCGAAGAGCACGCTGTAGCCGCTCTCGATCCAGCGCGAGAGCAGGAGCGCCGTGTCGGTGATGTAGGGCGCCAGCCAGCCGGCGTAGCGCAGGTACTGGTTGAGAATCTCCTCCACCGAGAAGGTCTGGGCGTCATAGATCTCGCGCAGGAGCCGGTTCTTCTGCGCGACGTTCAGCTCGAGCTTCTCACGGAAGAGTTGCTCGTTGAGGAGGTCGGCCATACGGATCCCGACGCGCGCCGCCTTGTCCACATAGGCGGGTCCGACCCCCTTGCCGGTAGTGCCGATCCGCCGCTTGCCGAGCTTGGCCTCCGAGGCGCGGTCGAGCGCCGGGTGGTAGGGCATGATCAGATGCGCGTTCTTCGAGATGAAGAGGTTGCCGTCGAGCGTGACGCCGCGCTGCACGAGCGATTCCATCTCCTCGATCAGCGACCCCGGGTCGACGACGACGCCGCAGCCGATGACACAGCGACAGCCGGGGTGGAGGATACCCGACGGGATCGTGTGCAGGACGTACTTCTCGCGCCCGGCGACGACCGTGTGGCCGGCGTTGTTGCCGCCGGCGAATCGCGCGACGACGTTCACGTGGGGCGCGAGGATGTCGACGATCTTCCCCTTGCCTTCGTCCCCCCACTGCGTGCCGACCACTACGATGTTAGGCATGGCCCACTCCCCTGAAGAAGCGTCCGGGCTCCGCCAGGACTTCCGCCACGGCCAGGACGCGCTCGGAACCGTCCGCGAGGTCGAGCGCAAGGATCTCCTCGGGCTGCGTGCGCGGGCTCCCGACGACCAGGACGTGGCGCACGCGCTGCGCGCGCGCGTAGTCGACCGACTCCTCGAGCCCGCGACTAATGATGTCGCGCGCAACCGAGGCCCCCGTGTCGCGCAGCCGCCGCGCGAGCGATAGCGCCGCGGTCTTGTCTCGCGTGAAGTCGATGATGAAGACGTCGGGCCCCGACAGCGCGACGGCGATACCCTGCGCCTCCATCACTGAGAGGACGCGGGCCACGTCGAACGCGAAGCCGACCGCTGCGCAGTCGTAGCCGAAGCGCGCCAGCATGTGATCGTACCGCCCGCCGGCGGCGACCGATGCGCCGAAGCCCGACACGTAGGCCTCGAAGTAGGTCCCGGAGTAGTAGTCGAAGCCGCGCACCTCGCCCAGGTCCAGGAGGGCCGCGTCGGCGAGCCCGTAGATCGTGAGGAGCCGGTACACCTCCGCGAGGTTCGCCAGGGCCTTCGCCGACCGCTTGTTACGCGCGAAGCCCGCGGCGCGGTCGAGCACGGCCTCGTGACCGAAGAGCGAGGGCAGCGCCAGCAGCGCCTCGCCGACGTGCGCGGCCGGGGCCAGGTCGGTCACGGTCCGCTCCAGCGCGGAGGCATCCTTGCGCGCGAGCGCCGCCCGGAGCTCGCGCACGCGCCCCGGCTCAGCGCCTGCCTCCTCGCACAGCCCGCGGAAGAAGTCGGGGTGCCCGAGGTCGATCTGGAAGCGTTCGAGCCCGAGCGCGCGCAGCCCTTCGATGGCCATCGCGATGATCTCGGCCTCGGCCTCCGGCTTCTCGAGCCCGATCAGTTCGACGCCCGCCTGGTAGAACTCGCGGTAGTGCGCGATCTGCGGCTCGTCGTAGCGGAACACGTTGGTGACGTAGGCCAGCCGGACAGGCTTGGGCTCGTCCCGGAGCCGCGTCGCCACGATGCGCGCGATCTGCGGCGTGATGTCGGCGCGGAGCGCGAGCATTCGGCCCGTCTCACGGTCCACGAGCTTGAACATGTTCTCCTGGACGCTCTCGTCGGTGCCCATCGCGAGCACGTCCGCGTACTCGAACGTGGACGTGACGATCTCGCGGTAGCCCCACCGCGTGAACACGTCGAGCAGCCGTGCTTCGACGTGACGCTTGCGCGCCGCCTCGTCCGGCAGGTACACGCGGGCGCCCTTCGGGAGCTGCGGGTGAAGCGGCCTCATCGTCCCGGGATCCGCGAGGCCGGCTCGCACCATGGGTGGTCTGCCACGGGTGCGTGGGGCCTCATCGCTCGAGCGCCTCGAGGTGGGCGAGCGTGTTCATCCGGTGCACCGTCGCCCAGCCGGGCTCGTACTCGATCTCGGTGATCCCCGCGGGCGCGGCGTCCACGGTCCAGAGGCGCTCGTGACCGAGGCCGAGCGCGTCGAGGACGACGAGCCGGATCACGACCGCGTGGCTCACGAGCACGACCGTCTCCCCGTCGTGCGCCTCCAGGAGCTCGCGCACGCCGGCCGTCACGCGCGCACCGACCTCGCCGAGGGTCTCCCCGCCCCCGATGCGCACGAGGTGCGGGGCCGCGCGCCAGCGCTCGTAGTCGTCGGGGAAGCGCGCGGCGACCTCCCCGCGGGTCAGCCCCTCCCACGCACCGAACGCCATCTCGCGAAACGCCGGCTCGGTCACCACGGGGAGCCGGTGGGGTCTGGCGATCACCTCCGCCGAGGCGCGAGCCCGCTCGAGCGGGCTCGCGTAGACCGTCGCCACGATCTGGGACGCCAGCGTGGTGGCGACTGCCTCGCACTGCCGGAGCCCCTCTGGGGCGAGCGGGACGTCCCGGGAACCCGCGAACCGCCGCTCGCGCGACCACACCGTTTCGCCGTGCCGTATGAGGAAGAGCCTGAGCTTGCTCACAACCCCGTCATTCTACCGCGGATCGGCCCACCATCAGGGGGGCGGTTCGCCGGACAGGACGACGCCGAACTGGCGGGCGAGGTGCGCTGCGAGTCTGACATACTTCTCGACCCGGAGGGTCCGGAAGAGGTCGTGCGCGGCCCGGAGGTTCGTCACGAGCGCCTCACGGTTGCCCTGGAGACGCGCCAGCGAGGCGAGGTCGAGGTAGGTGCGGCCGAGCTCGTACCGCGAGCGGATGGCCGCGAAGGTCTCCCGCGCCGCGGTGAGGTGCGCCTCGGCCTCGGCGTAGACGCCGCGCGCTTGGGCGATCCGGCCGAGCGTCTGCTGAGCCCAGCCGAGGCCCGTGCGAAAGTTCGCCTCGCGCGTGATCACCAGCCCCTGCCTGGCGAGGTCCGTGGCGCGTTCGAGCTGGCGCTCGCGCCGACACGCCTCGGCGAGGATCGCCGAGAACCATCCCTGGAAGGGGCGGTAGCGGAACTCCGTGAACTGCTGGACGGAACGCTCGAGGTGCGAAATCGCTGCGGCCGTGTCCCCCTTCTCGAGATACGCGTAGCCGAGGCAGCCCGCGGCGATCGCCCGCTCGAGAGGGTCGGGCGCTCGACGGAGCGCCCGCTCGCACGCCTCGATGCCAGCCTCGTACTCACCGACCGAGGCGTAGATGATTCCGCTCACCCAGGACGCGAACGATTGGAGCTTCGGGTCGCCGATGTCCTCGCCGATCGCGTGGGCGCGACCTTCGGCCTCGAGGGCGGACTCGAACTCCCCCATCTGGGTGTAGTTCAGTCCGACCATCCAGTAGGCGTGGCCGAGCCACCATCGCTCGCCTGTTCGCTCCAGCAGGGCAATCGCCTGGCGGCCGTGCTCGAGGCCCTGGTGCGCCTCGCCCGACAGCACGCTCTGGATCGCCAGGAGCGAGTGCGCCTTGCCCATGGTCGCCTCGTCGTCGCACTGCCTGGCTTCGGCGATCGCGCGCTCCGCGTTCTGGGCCGCCCGCTCGTACTGCCCGAGGAAGCTATACGTACGGCCCACGAGGAAGTAGTAGCGGCCCGCGAGGGCGCGGTCGCCCAGGCGGTCGATGCGCTCCTGATGCGGCAGGAAGAGGTCGAGGACCTCCTGGACACGCCCGAGCGCGGTTAGGGAGAATCCCTGGCGCAGGAGGAGATCGAAGAGTCGCGCGTCGCGCTCCGCCTCGGGCAGACGCCCCACGTGAGCGACGGCCTCCTGAAGCCCGTGCACGGCCTCCTCGTGCGCGTAGCTGCGCGCGGCGCGCTCGGCCGAGCGGGTCAGATACTCGACGGCCTTGGCGCTGTCGTCGGTCTTCGAGTAGTGATAGGCGAGGCTGTCGTACGCCTCCTCGAGACGCCCCCCGTAGAGCGTCTCGAGCGCGCGCCCGGCCGCGGCGTGGAGCGCGCGGCGCCCGGACTCGGGCAGGCTCGCGTACGCGACCTCCTGGATCAGCGCGTGCTTGAAGACGTAGACGGGCCCACCGGGTCGGCCTCGCTCGTACAAGAGCTCCAGGCGCGTGAGCTCGTCCAGGTGGGGCTCCAGCGGCCCTTCCCAGATCGCCGCGAGGAGCTGCTGCGAGAACTCGCGGCGCAGGAGCGAGGCTGTCTGGAGCAGACGCCGCGACTCCGCCGGGAGGCGGTCGATCCGCGCCTGCAGGAGCTCCTGGATCGTGTCCGGCACGGCCCGCGAGGGCTGGAGGTTCCCCTGCTCGGCGACCGCGCGGGACATCTCCTCGAGGAAGAACGGGTTGCCCTCGGCCTTGTCGAGGATCAGCCGCGTCAGTCGCTCGGGCAGAGGCGAGGACGGCAGCACCGAGCGCACCAGCTCGAGGCTCTCTTGATGTGAGAGCGGCTGGAGCGCGATCTGGGTCGCGTAGGACTTGTCCATCCACGGCGGGCGGTACCCGGGCCGGTAGATCGCGAGGAACAGAATCGGCGAGGCCGCGAGGTGCTCGACGAGGAAGGTGAGACAGTCCTCCGACGCCTTGTCGACCCAGTGCAGGTCTTCGACCACGAAGATGATCGGCCGCCGCCGGCCCCCCTTGAGGATCAGCTGGCGGAATGCGTCGAGCGTGCGCGCCCGCATCACCTCGTCGCTCAGCATCTCGAGACGCTCGGCTCCTTCCCGCACGCCGAACAGACGCAACAGAAACGGCGCCGCCTCGTCTGGTTCGATCTCCAGCTCACGCAGCCCCGCGTGGACCCGCTCCCGAACCCGCTCTGGCCCGTCGGCCTCGGTGATACGGAACGCGTGGCGAAGAATGTCGACGAGCGGGAGGTAGGGCACCGCGCTTCCGTACGACAGGCACCGCCCCCGCAGATACGTCACTTCCTCGCCGCGCAGCCGCTGACGCAGCTCGAAGACGAGCCGCGACTTGCCGATCCCGGCCTCGCCCACGATCCCGACCACCTGCCCGCGGCCGCGCGTGGCCGCGGCGAGCCGGCTCAGCAGGAGCTGGAGGTCCTGGTCACGCCCGACGAAGCGAGCCGGCCGCTGTCCGAAGCCGAGCCCGCGCCGTTCGTGGCCGAGGCGGTACACCCGGCCGGGCACGACGTGCGACGTGAGGGCGCCGATCGGGATGAGCGCGAACCGTCGCTCGAGGAGCGACGCGGCGGCCTCGCTCACGACGGTTGTCCCCCCGTCGGCAGCACCCACGAGGACGTCGAGGATCCCACCGGCGTCGCGCTTGGCGTCCGGATCGATCCGGACGTGTCCGGCCGCCTGGCCGACGAGGAGCTGATCGACGTGGATCCCGATCCGAAACTCCCACGGGTCGTCGCCGGCGCGGCGCGCCCGCTCCCCAGCCTTGTGGATCGCCATGGCTGCGTGCGCCGCCCGCCGCGGCGCGTCTTCGGCAGGCTCAAGCCCGAACGCCGCCATAACTCCGCCGGGGCTCAGCTCCTCGACCTGACCCCCGAAGCTCTGCACCTTCTCGACGAGCACCTGGACCGCGCGGCTCGTGTAGAGGGGGGACGCGAGCCCGGGCGCTCCGGCGACGGCACGGAGCAGCGTGACGCGACGTCGCTCCCAGCGCACCGCCGAGGCGGGCGCCGGCGGCACCGGCACGCTGACGGCGGCCGACCTCGCGCGCGGCGGCGGCTCTGACGGCCGGCGGCGCGACAGCGCTTCGCCCTCGCGGTGGAGGCCGTGCTTCTCGAGGCGATACCGCAACGTGTTCCGGGTGATGCCCAGACGTGCTGCCGTCCGTGAAATATTCCAGCCGGTCGCGCTGAGCGCCTCAAGCAGATGACTGCGCTCGTCGGGGTCCACGGCGTCGGCGAGCGGTCGAGTGCGACGCTCTACGGTGCTCGCGTGCTCGCTGCGTACCGGGGCTTCGTGGAGCCCGAGCGTCTCCGCCGTGACCTCGGGCTCCTCAGCGAGCAGCGTGACGCGTTCGATCACGTTGCTCAGCTCGCGAACGTTCCCGGGCCAGCGATAGCCGAGAAGAGCCGCGCGGGCGTCGGGCGTGAAGGTCTTCGGTGGCAGGCCGTACTCGGCGCAGGCGCGCGCCAGGAAGTGGTCGGCCAGGAACAGAACATCCTCGCCGCGCTCGCGGAGCGGCGGCACCCAGAGCGTCAGCACCGCGAGCCGGTGGTAGAGGTCCTCCCGGAACCGCCGTGCCCGTGTGGCGCCCGCGAGGTCCTCGTTAGTGGCAGCGACGATCCACACGTCGACCGGTTCGCTCCGCGTGCTCCCGAGCCGCCGCACGGACCGCTCCTCGATCACCTTCAGCAGCTTGGCCTGGAGCCCTTCCGGGAGGAGCCCGATTTCATCGAGGAAGATCATCCCGCGATGGGCCGCCTGGAAGAGTCCCGGCTTCGCCTGGCGGGCGTCGGTGAACGCGCCGCGCTCGTGCCCGAACAGCTCGGACTCGAGGAGCGTTTCCGGAATCGCCGCGCAGTTGACCGGCACGAACGGACCATCGGCCCGCGGCCCGACACGGTGGATCAGCCAGGCGACGAGGCCCTTGCCCGTGCCCGTCTCGCCGTCGAGGAGGATCGGGGGCAGATGGCGCGAACCGAGCTTGCGATCGAGCAGACGCCGAATCTTCTCCCGGACTGCCTCGATGCCGGGGCTCTCACCGATCAGTTCCTTCAAGAGCGTGTTCAAAGCTCCACCACCACCACCAGCGGCGCACCCTGCAGCCACGGCTCAC
>Ga0209161_10005127_pt1 | contig 10372 bp, 8 predicted proteins | sample GraSoiAngelo_155_FD_186169 | JGI IMG/M metagenome (GOLD analysis project Ga0209161, IMG submission 186169) | Grasslands soil microbial communities from the Angelo Coastal Reserve, California, USA - 14_1009_13_30cm (SPAdes) (version 2) | ecosystem: Environmental > Terrestrial > Soil > Grasslands ...
ACCGACGCAATGCCCGACCGCGAACTCGGCGAGGTGGCCGATTGGGTCTTGCGCACCGGTCTCATCCAGGACCTCGAGATCGGCGTCGGCGGGTACTCGCCGTCTCCACACTGCCGCCCAGGCGAGCTGCTCGGCCGGCCGGCGGCCGCGGCGAGCTGGCGGAAGCCGATCGACGACGCGGGCCTCGGCATCTCGGCCTTGAACGTTTCCGGCAACCCGCTGCACCCGAACCCCGAGATCGCCGCCCGCCACGACAGCGAGCTCCGCCAGGCGATCCGGCTCGCCGCGCAGCTTGGCGTCGAGCGCATCGTCGCCATGTCCGGCTGCCCGGGGGCCGGTCCGGCCGATCGCTCTGCTCCTCATTTCTCCGGCGGGGGCTGGCTGCCCGACCTGGAGCGCATTGCGGATTGGCAGTGGCGAGAGCGCGTCGCACCGTACTGGCATGAGGTTTCAGTGTTCGCGCGCAGCGAACACCCGCGTCTATTGATCTGCTTCGAGCTTCACCCGGGGACGTTCGTCTTCAACTTCGAGACCTTCAGCCGCATGCGCCAGCTGAGCAGCAACCTGGGCGTCAACCTCGACCCAAGCCACTTCTTCTGGCAGTCGATGGACCCCGTGGTGATGGTGGAGGCGCTCGGCGACCGGATAGGCCACGCGCACGGCAAGGACACGACGCTCCACGCGCGCCGGCTGGCGCTGAATGGAGTGCTGGACACCCGCTGGCCCAACCCGCCCGACGAGATGCCCTGGAACTTCGCGACCGTAGGGCGCGGCCACGACAAGGAGTGGTGGCGCACGTTCGTCCGCGTACTGCGCGACCAGGGTTTCAAGGGCACCATCAGCATCGAATACGAAGACCCCTTCGTCCCGGTCGAGGAATCCGTCCTCGAATCCGCGCGATTGCTCTCCTCCGTGCTGGCCTCATGAAGATCGACCGCATCACATGCCGGGTGGTCGACTTTCCGCTCGACCGTGAGTTCCACCCCGCCTGGGCGCGCGGCCGCAACCAACCAAACCTGCTCATGGTGCTGATCGAGGTCGATACCGACGACGGTCTGACCGGCATCGGGGCGGCGCACGCCGGCCTGGAGGCGGCGGTCACCATCGAGCGCTTCGTGGCTCCCTACTTCATCGGGCAGGACCCGATGCACGTGGAAAGCCTGGTCCCGGTGCTCCGTGACACGGAGATCCTCGGCGCGCCGGTCTACTGCATGGAGACGACGCTCTGGGACATCGTGGGCAAGGCGGCCGGCCTGCCGGTGGCCCGCCTGTGGGGCGGATACTCCGACCGCGTCATCGCCTACTGCGCCACCGCCGAGGTCCGCTCGCCGGCCCAACGCGTGGAAGACGTCAAGCGCATGCTCGACGAAGGCTACCGGGCGGTGAAGTTCCGCTTCCACCTGCCCGACCCGCTCGAGGACCTGAAGGTGGTCGAAGCGGTGCGGGCCGCGGTTCTACCGGGCGGTGAAGTTCCGCTTCCACCTGCCCGACCCGCTCGAGGACCTGAAGGTGGTCGAAGCGGTGCGGGCCGCGGTTGGCGACCGCATCGAGATCATGGTCGACGCCAACCAGGCCGGCGTCGAGCCGGGCCATGGCGGGCACCGCGCATGGGGATTTGCGATGGCGTTGACCATCGCCCGCGAGCTGCAGCGGATGCGCGTGCGGTGGCTCGAGGAACCTCTCCCCCGCCACGACTACGACGGGCTGCGCCGCCTCCGCGACAGGCTGGACACGCTCCCGATCGCCGGCGGCGAGGACAACCACGGCCTGCACGAGTTCAAGCTGCTGATCGATCGCGGCTGCTACGACATCCTGCAGCCGGACGCCCTGCTTTCAGAGGGGGTCGGCCAGATGCGCAAGGTCGCCGCGCTGGCGGAGGTCGCGGGCCTGGAGGTGGCCCCGCACACGTGGGGCAACGGAATCGGGCTGCTCGCGAACCTGCACCTCGCGGCTGCGATTCCCAACTGTCCTTTCCTCGAGTTCCCCCACGATCCGCCGAGCGGATGGACCGCCGCGGCGCGAGACCAGATGCTCCTCGAGCCGCTCGTGATCGACGACGAGGGTTGTGTTCGGGTGCCCGAACGTCCGGGCTTCGGGATCGTGCTCGACGAGGAGCGCATCGCGCACTACACAGTGAGCACGCATACGATCACCGCCGGCGACTAATCCCGGCTCCGCCCGACCTCGAGGATGACGCGACCCGATTCGACGCTGACACTCACCATTTTCACGGCGTAGCTCGCGTCCCAGAGCGCGCGGCCACCCTCCAGCTCGAACTCCCAACCGTGCCACGGGCACGCCAGCACGGGCGTTTCCTCGTCGACCTCCATTGAGCCGGGTGCGGAGCCGGAGAGTCGTCCGCTGACGATGCCAAGGCACACAGGGCCGCTCTGATGCGGACAGCGGTTGTGCACGGCGAAGAAGCGGTCGCGCCACCTGAGCACGCCAACTTCATGGCTGCCGGCCTGAACGATTCGCACCCGCTTGTCTTTGAAATCGGAGACCGCGCCGACGTCCACCCTCAACCTCTGAGTCGCCTCATCTGGCCTTTTCGGCGGCCGCACGGGGCTGTTCGATGTCCTCTTCCTTCCAGTCGTAGAGACGGCAAGCGTTGCCGAAGAAGACGCCGCGGTGCCAGTCGCCCGGGAGGCGGGTCGTAAGGTAGTCGATCTCGTCGGCATCCCAGTGCGGGTAGTCGGACGAGTAGACGAGACGGTCCTCGAGGTGCATCGACCGCAGCAGCTCGATCACGTTCTCCTTCCTGGGGGCGACTTCGAGGGGTTGCGTCGTGACCCAAACATGCCGCGCGAAGTATTCGCTGGGCAGGCGCTTGAGCCACGGCACCTCGCGGCGGAGGCCCTTGTACTCGGCGTCAAAGCGCCACAACAAGCTGGGTATCCATGCCGACCCGCCCTCAACCAAGACGATGTGAAGACGCGGATATTTCTCGAAGACGCCGTGCGCGATGAGGCTGACGAGGTGGGTCTGGATCGCCTGTGGCCACAGCACGTGCGTCTCGAAGTACGTGCTGACGGTGCCGCCGCCGGTGCTCGGCGGGTTGGCCCAGCCGCCGGCGCCACCGTGAATCGCCACCGGCCGCCCCGTCTCTTCCGCGGCGGCGTAGATGGGGTGAAAGACCGGGTGGCCGAACCCGCGATTGAATGGGTTGTCGACGAGCATCACCTGGACCATGCGTGGGTTCGCTGCATGGCGCCGGACCTCTTCGGCCGCCACCTCCGGCAGCTGGCTGCCCACCATGATGGAAGAGAAGAGCCGCGGATCCTGGCTCAGCCAGCGGTCGACGCTCCAGTCGTTCGTCGCGCGCGCGAGCTCGGCCGCGAAGTATGGGTTGTGATGGCCGGCGAGGTGGCTGTCATCGCCAAAGGTCAGGATGGCGCGCCGGACGTCAGAGGCCGCGAGCAGCTGGTGCCGCATGGTCGGGTAATCCGAGCCGGGCTCCCCGCCTCCCGCCGGATAGGTGTCGGCGCGCATGAAGCCGTGTGGGTTCGGGAATCCGTCTTGCACCGTGAGGGGCACGTTGCCCGCCGGCCCCCGGTCGGTGACGTACTCTCGCCAGCCCTTCGACAGATATGGGATCAGCTCGGCATCCGTGCTCCGAGCGTGGTGGACGTCACAGTCGATGACCGGGCCCGAGTACATGATCGATGCTCCTTTTGGTGGCGAGGATGGTGTGCAGGGCGGGCACGGTGCCCGCCCCGCCCCCCGTTTGGAGTTACTTCAGAGTTTCGACCTTATCGGCGCCAACCTGGTTGGCCACGGTGTCGTGCAGGATCTTGATCGCCGCGTCAACCGATGTGTTCGGATCCGTCGCGATCTGTCCTGTCGCCTGCCCGATGCCTTGCACCCACGCCGGGTAACCCTCCTGCTCGGAGGGAACCAGCTTGGAGTTCGGAAGCGTGTCGCCGAACGCCTTGTTGAAGGGCGGCGCGAAGTTGAGGAAGCCATCCGAGTGAGCGACCGTCTGGCTCGGTGGGACGAAGCCCGCGCGGTTGGCGATGTAGGTCTGGTTGTCGTCGCTCTGGATGACTTTGATCAGACCCCATGAGAGCTGGGGATGCTTGGTCACCTTGGAGATGGAGACCGCCCAGCCTCCGAGCGTGCTCGCGCTGCCCGGCGCCTGGCCCTTGGAGGTTGGCAGCGGAACGGCGCTGGCCTCCTGGGCCGCCGTCGCCCAGTGGCGGTTCTGCTCGGTCCACGCGTCCGCGAACCAGTTGGATCCGATCGCGATGGCCATCTGGTGGTCCTTCAGCAGCACCACCGGCCGGCCGACCGCCTTGGGCGAGAAGAGGTCGGAGGTGGAACCGCCGAGACCCTCCGAGTAGACACTCTTGTAAAACTGGAACGTTTCTCTGAGTCCCGGGCTGTCGACGACCCACTTGTTGGTCTTGTAGTCATAGATGGTCGGCGTCGAAGATCCATAAACCATGTTCGCGCTGCCCTGCAGCACGCCGCCCGCGCCGGCGCTCGTCCCGGCCGGGGCCCAGAATGAGACGACGTTCTGTCCGCTCTTCTTCACCGCTCGCGCGGCGGTGAGCAGGTCGTTCCAGTTCTTGGGTGCCCACGGTACCGAGATGCCCGCCTTGGTGAGCATCGAGGTGTTGTAGTAGATGGCGGAGTCGTTCTCGCCGGTGTTGACGGCGTACACCTTGCCGTTGATGCGGCTCTCATCCTGGATGACCTTCGGAAAAGACTTCCAGAACGGCGCTTTGCTCGAATCGGTGACGAACGAGTCGAGAGGCAGGAGGTAATCAGAGCCGACCCATTGCCCCACGTAGCCGGTCGGCAGCATGAAGACATCCGGCGTCGTGGACGGATTCTTGTACTCGAGCGCGACCTTGTTGACGAGGTCGACGTCTGTCCCGTTGAAGCCCTGCAGGTTCAGCTTTGCCTTGGGATAAGCCGCTTCGAATTCCTTTTTGACCTTGTCCCACCAGATCACGGACGTGTCGTCCGAGTCGAACACGTACGTCGTCGAGTAGGCGACCGTGATCGTGCCTGTCATGTCGTCGTTCAGGCTTGTGGAGCTGGGGTTGTTGCTGGCGCCTCCGCAGGAAATCAGCGCCACAGACAGCAAAGTCGGCAAGGTCACCAACTCCGACCAGACACCAAGCCGTTGGCCAGGGTTCCTCAATGCTTTTACCTCCTCAAGAAATCTCTTCTGTCCTGGAAGGCACCCTGCGTGCCTCCGGTTGACCATGGCGCTCCGATCGCCCTCCGGCCGAATCATTGGTCCGCGCCTCCCCCACGGACCTCAGCGTCTCGGCCCCCGCGGCCGGCGGCCGCTGCAGGATCGTGATCCCGCTCTGGGCGTCGAAAAGATGTAGGCGCGCAGGATTCAGGGCGAGGTCGACGCGCTCTTGCGGCCTCACGCCGGACCTCGGCGGGAATCGAGATGTGACCGTCTCGCCTGCGCACAGCGCGGTCACATAAGCCTCGTGGCCCATCGGCTCGACGACGTCCACTTCGGCGCTGAGCGTCAGCGTGCAGTCGGGGCCCGCGGCAGGTCGCCACATCAGGTCCTCCGGCCGGATGCCGACGGTCACCTCGCCATCGGATGCCCCCGCAGTCAGTCTCGACCCGGTCCCGAGCGGCGTGGTGATGCCGAGGAACGCCACCGACGTCCTGCCGTCAGAGGACGCGAGCCGCCCCGGCACGAAGTTCATCCGCGGCGAGCCGATGAAGCCCGCGACGAAAACGTTCGCGGGGTTGTCGTACAGCGTCTCCGGCGCGTCGACCTGCTGCAGCCGGCCGTTGTTCATGACGGCGATTCGGTCCCCCATCGTCATCGCCTCGACCTGGTCGTGGGTGACGTAAACCGTCGTCACACGGAAGCGTTGATGAAGGCGGCTGAGCTCAGCTCGCATCTGCACGCGTAGCCCAGCGTCAAGGTTGGACAGCGGCTCATCCATGAGGAACACCTGCGGTTGCCGGATCAGCGCGCGGCCAAGCGCGACGCGCTGCCGCTGTCCGCCGGACAGCTCCGAAGGGCGACGCTTCAACAGCTTTCCCAACCCCAGCACGTCGGCAGTCTCTTTCACCCGCTGCGCCACCAGATCCTTGGACGCCCCCCGCGCGCGCATGCCGAAGGCGAGGTTGTCGTAGACGTTCATGTGCGGGTAGAGGGCGTAGCTCTGGAAGACCATCGCCACGTCGCGAAAGCGCGGGGAGACGTTGTTGACCAGCTTGTCGCCGATCAGGATCCGCCCGTACGAAGGCCGCTCGAGCCCAGCCAGCATCCGCAGCGTCGTCGTCTTGCCGCATCCTGAAGGACCGACCAGGACGAGAAACTCACCGGCGTTGACGGTGAGGTTTAGGTCCTCCACCGCCGTCTCGGCGCCGAAGATCTTGTGCACGCCGTCGAACCGGACCTCGCTCAGCATCTACTTCACCGCGCCGCCGAAGTTGAAAGCACCGCTGAAGTAGCGCGACATGAAGAGGTAAAGCACGATCACCGGGACCGAGAACAGCAGGGAGAATACGGCCAGGTCTCCGAACTTGAAGAGGCCGTGCGAGCCCATGAAGTTGTAGATCTCCACCGGGCCCGGCTGGTTGTCGGGGCTGTAGGTCAGGACGAAAGGGATGATGAACGCGCCCCACGCATTGATGAAGGTGTAGATCGCGGTGACCGCGATTCCGGGAACGGTCAAGGGCAGGACGACCTCGCGCAGGATCCGGAACGTGCTCGCCCCATCGATGGCAGCCGCGTGCTCCAACTCGACGGGCACCGCGTCGATGAAGTTCTTCATCAGCCAGATCGCGAAGGGCAGCGAGCTGGCGGCCAGGAACAACGCTGTCGTGTACAGCGAGTCGAGCCAGCCGAGGTAGACATACATCTGGTAGACGGGCACGACCAGCATCGACACCGGGAGGCCGGACGCGAAGAGGATGACGAGCATGAAAGGCCGCTTGAACGGGATGTGCATGCGCGACAGCGGATAGGCGGACAGCAGCGCGAGAAGCGTGGTGAGAACCGTGGTGGTGCCGGCCAGGATCAAGCTGCTGCGGAACGAGCTCAATGCGTCCGCGCGGCCGAGCACGTCCGCGAAGTTCGCGAGCGTGGGCGATGGGATCCTGATCGCCCAGTCGGGGTTCGAGTCGATCGAGGCGAAGACCATCCACAGCATCGGGAGGAGGAAGAAGCAGCCCAGCAGGATGAGCACCAGGTTGGTGGCCATCGCGGCGGCGGAGACCTTCCGATAAGGCACCACGATCAGCTTGTCGCCGGCCAGCGGCCGCGCCTGCACCGCGCTCACACCTGCCTCCTCGAGGCGCGCACGAACAGCAGCGAGAAAAAGGCGCCGATCAAGACCAGCACGAGCGAGATGGCGGTGCCGTAACCCAGCTGGTGGAAGACGAACGCCTCCTGGTAGACATAGATCGGAAGCGTCGTCGTCTCGATCCCCGGACCGCCCTGCGTCATCGCGTAGATGAGGGTGAACTCGGAGAGGTTCAGGATCGTCACCAGCAGGAGATTGGTGACGATCGTCGGCCTCAGCAGCGGGAGGATGACCGACCGGTAGCGCCTCCACGCCGACGCGCCCTCGACCTCGGCGGCCTCCAGCACTTCGGAGGGAAGGTTGCGCAAGCCAGCCGAGAAGACGAGCATCGAAAAGGCGACATTGCGCCAGAGGTTGGCGACCGACACGATCAGCATCGGGACCAGGACCAGAAAGTTGGTGCCGCCGTGCCCGAGCAGGATCGACAGGGTGCCGCCGGCCTGCGAGAACGCGTACCAGATCAGGGCGACGGTGATCTCCGGCAGGACCCACGCGACGATGACGATCGACCCGACGACGATCCTGATCGGCACCACCGCGTTGCGCAGCAGGATCGCGAGCAGCATGCCGAGCACGGACTGGCCGACGATCGCCGAACCGACGACGAAGAGGATCGTCAGCCAGGAAGACTTGATGAAGACGTAGTCGCCCAGCATCCGGGCGACGTTCTCCAGCCCGGTGAACGAGTAATCACGGGAGCGCGAACCGACGAGCGCCAGGTTGGTGAAGCCGATGTAGAAGGCGTACAGCACAGGGCCGAGAAACAGCACGACGAGCAGGACCAGGCCCGGCGCGAGCATGAGGAGGCTCGACCACTGGAACCTTTCGCGGTCCAGCCTCGGCCCGAGCGTGCCCACAACCGCCATGCTCAACTCCTCCGCTGCGCCCCTCGCCGACCTTTGGAGCGTTCCACTGGAACGTTCCGTAATTCTCTAGGCGGCTGGCCCGACCGTCAAGCCCCCCGCTCTGGGGCGTGCGCTGGCGAGCCTAGGCGCGACGCAGAGGTGCGGTTGAGTTTCGGGCCACCAGATTCACGTCGACGATGGTTCGCTTTGGCGGCCCTTTCAGCCTGCCCTCGATGCGGTCGGCGATGGTGGCGATGCCAAGCCTGGCCAGCTCGTCGCGCGGCTGCGCGACCGTGGTCAGAGCGATGCGCGCCAGCCCGGCCATGGGGACGTCGTCGAAGCCGACGATCGAGACGTCCCCCGGGACATGGAGACTGACTCGATCGGCGAACTCCTGCAGGGCGATCGCGGCGACGTCGTTGGACGCAAACACTGCGGTCGCGCGACCGGGACCGGTGAAGACGTCCAGAAGCGGCCGCTCCACACCGTCGATCTCCGCCTGGTCGGACGGAGGCGTCCAGCTGATCTTGAGCTGCGGCCCAAGGCCGGCTTCCTTGAGCGCCTCGCAGTAACCGTCCCAGCGGGCGTGGTCTGACGCGTCTTCCAGCTCGGGAATCGAAAGGTAGGCGACGCGACGGTGGCCCGCCTCGACCAGGTGCCTCGTCCCGAGACGGCCTCCGAATGCGTCATCCACGGAAACCACGTCGCCCCATCCGGCGCTGCAGCTGACGAAGACCGCCGGGACCTGGTGCTGCAGGGTCTCCTGCATGGTCCGGGAGTCGCCGGAAAACGCAAGGAAGACGATGCCGGCGACCCTGTGTTCCAGCAGGGTCTCGACGCCGGCCAGCTCACTCTGGCTGTCGCCTTCGGTGTTGCAGAACATGGCGGTGTACCCCCGCGCGGCAGCCTGGCGCTCGACCGACTTCGCCATCTCGGCGAAAAACGGGTTGGCGAGATCGCCCACGACCACGCCCAGGATGCTGGTGCGCTGCTGGACGAGCTGGCGGGCGAGGACGTTGGGCCGGTAGCCGAGCTCGCGGATCGCCGTCCCCACCCGCCGGCGCGTTGCTTCCGAGACGCCCGGCAGTCCGCGCACCACGTTGGACACCGTCGATTTCGAAACCCCCGCGTGAGAGGCGACGTCAAGGATGGTCGGGTGCCGGCGCATCGCGGGCGCGGAATCGTGAGGGACGGCCATCGGAGGCAATGGGGTTCGGTTCATGAGGACGGGTTCAGGCCTTCATCGCCGGGTCCATCAGGACCTTCATAGTGCCCTCATGCTGCGACAGCTCGACCGCTTCGGTCGCGCGCTCGAGCGGCATCCGATGGGTGACGATCTCGCTGAGAGGCAGCCGGTCGAGGTTGCGCACCAGCATGTTCATGGCGGGAACGTAGGAGGTTGCCGTTTCGCCACCAACGCCGATGACGCTCACATTCTTCGTGCAGATGTCGGAGTTCGGATTGACACCGACCGGGCCCATGTCGACGAAAGTGCCGGCTTCGACGACAGTGCCTCCATACCGCACAAGGTGCAGGCATTCGGGGAACGACTGCGCGACGCCCGTGCAGTCGATGACGATATCCGGCCCGGTGTGGGTGTGCTCGCGCAGGAGCTCGATCCGCTCTTTCTCGCTGGTCTTGGCGGCGTTGACGGTCAGCGTCGCGCCGAAGCGCCGCGCGAGCTCGAGTCGCGACTCGATCCGGTCGATGGCGACCAGCTTGCCGCAACCCATGAGTCGCGCCTTGACCAGGTGGCAGAAGCCAAGCGGCCCGACCCCGACGATCGCCACCGATTCGCCGAACGCGCTTCCGCCCCAGCTCGCGTTCAGCATGCGGGCGCGGTCGAAGCCGTGGGTCACCGCCATGATCTCGGTCAGCGCCGCCAGCTCGTCCGGCAGCCCGTCCGGCACTCTGAACAGCGGCGTGCCCGGCAGCAGGTACATGTACTCCGCCCACCCGCCGAACAGGTGCGGGGGGATCCCGGCGTGGAGGCTGTTTCCGTAGTCCTGCAGGTTTTCGCAGAAGTAGTACGGATAGTCGTTGAGGCAGAAGACGCAGCGCCCGCAGGGCACATTCGCGGCGGGCACGATACGGTCGCCGGGCCGCAACGGCCGGCCCTCGCTGTCGGGGATCGAATCGGCGCCTCCGATCGCTTCGATCACGCCGACATTCTCATGGCCGCAGATCAGCGGATAGGTGATCTCGCGCTCATGGTCGGTGCCCGCGTAC
>Ga0209161_10005132_pt1 | contig 10365 bp, 8 predicted proteins | sample GraSoiAngelo_155_FD_186169 | JGI IMG/M metagenome (GOLD analysis project Ga0209161, IMG submission 186169) | Grasslands soil microbial communities from the Angelo Coastal Reserve, California, USA - 14_1009_13_30cm (SPAdes) (version 2) | ecosystem: Environmental > Terrestrial > Soil > Grasslands ...
CTAGGCGGAGGAGGGATCCGGTTTAGTGGACGTTCAACTTAGCCGCAGGGGTGGCATCCCGCCGGTGCATGTGCATTGGGGCGGCATCGCGATCGCGATCGTCGCCGCCATCCTGCTCGGCGGTGCCTCGGAAGCAGTCGCTCGCCACTACCTCAACGCGAGCGTGGCCAGGCCGCTGGCGGGCGCCACCAAAGTCCATGCCCAACCGGTGCCAACGGTCGGCCCGGGCACCGACGCGACCCCGGCCGCCCTGCCCGAACACATCCTCATCCAGGTGCCGTTCACGACCCAGGCGCCGCTGAACAACTGGGCCCAGCACCAGGAGAGCTGCGAGGCGGCCAACCTCACGATGCTCGTCGAGTACTGGAACAACGACTCAGACGTCGTGATCAACGCCAACACCGCGGACAGCATGATCCGGCAGATCGACGGCTGGAAGCCGCAGCCCGACCTCAACGACACGATGCTCGGCCAGCTGGCGCAGCAGCACTTCGGTTACACGTATCGCATCCTGCCCAACGACCCCAAGGTGATCGCCGAGCAGCTCTCGGCGGGTCGCCCGCTGCTCGCCGAGGTCCGCACCCACGGACTGGGCAACTCGCACTACCCGGGGTACACGAATCATTTCGAGCAGAACGGATACTCGGTGCCGCACTTCGTGACGATCATCGGCTACGACAGCTCCGGGGTCTGGCTCAACGACCCGGGCATCTCGTGGGGGCGCGGCTACCACATCTCCTACGCGCAGCTGACGCACGCCATCGACGACCTCGACCAGCACCACCCCGCGCTCAGCCAGGGCCAGGTGCTCCTCCTGATCGCTCCTGAAGCCAAGCCCAAGGTGAGAGCGGGCACGATTTAGACTTCCGCCGTGACCGACACGGCTGAAAGCGCCGCCGCGCAGCTCGGCACCCGTGCCGTCAGCAACTCGGTTTTCATCCTCGCCGCGCGGACAGTCTCGCGCGTCATTTCCCTTGTCGTCGTCATCGTCCTGGCCAACGCGCTCGGTGACACGCGCTATGGCCAGTACACGACGCTGATCGCCTACTCCGGACTGGTGGCTGTGGTCGGTGACCTCGGGTTCCAGTCCCTGTACACGCGCGAAGCCGCGCGCAATCGCCAGCAGCTTGGCGACTACCTCGGCACGCTGGTCATCTTCCGGATCTTCCTGGCCGCCGTGGCGTCGGTCGTCTTCGCGCTCGCCCTGGGCCTGGGCGCGGGACTCCAGTCGTTGATTTTGCCCGGGTGCGCGTTGCTGGTCGCGACCGCTTACGCCAGCCTGTTGCGCAATACCTTCTATTCGGTCGGTCGGGCGGAATTCGACGCGATCGCCATCGTTGCCGAGACGCTGATTCAAGCCGGGCTGATCGTCTTCGGCGCCCGGCGGCATTCTGGTGTGGCCTACTACGTCTGGGCTTACGCGGCGTCCTATATGTTCACGATCGTCTATTCGCTGGTCGTGATCCAGGTCTTCCGCCTGGGGCGGATCCGGCTCAGACTCGACCTCGAGCTGATCCGGCGGTGGCTGCCGTGGGCGCTGCCCTTCGCCATCACGTTCTTCCTGACCAACGTGTACTTCCGCGCCGGCGTGCTGATCCTCCAGCATTTCCGGCCTTTTGCCGAGGTCGGCTGGTACACCTTTGCGTACAAGCCATTCGAGGCCCTTCAGTTTGTGCCGCTAGCAATCCAGACCGTTGTCTATCCGCTACTCGGCGTGTACTTCGTGAGCAATGCCACAGCGCTCAAGCTGGCCTACGAGAGATTCTTCAAAGTCCTGGTGCTGCTCGGTTGGCCGCTGACCGTCGGCACGTTCGTGCTCGTGCATCCGATCAACCAGATCTTCAACCGGTCGGGCGCATTCACGCAGTCGGAGCCGGCGCTGCGCATCCTCGCTTTCGGGATCGTTTTCCTTTTCGCCAACTCGGCCTTCTACGCGATGTTGAACGCGATGAACCGGCAGGGCTTCAACGCCTGGGCGACCGGTCTCGCTGCGGTGATCAACATCGCCCTCAACCTCGCGTTGGTCCCGCTCTACGGGTTCCTCGCCGCCAGCACGATGACCGTGCTGACCGAAGCGGCGCTGTGCACATTCGGCTGGTGGTTCGTTCAGCTGAAGAGGCCCGAGCTGCGCCTGCCGGTGATCCGGCTCAGCTGGCGAATCCTGGCCGCCGGAATCGTCATGGGGCTCGTCCTGTACCCGCTGCGCCGTTATTCGATCTTCCTCGTGGCTCCTGCCGGCTTCATCGTTTACGTGCTCGGCATCGTCTTCTCGAAGGCCGTCGAGCCTGAGGAGTGGCGGCTGGCGAGGGACGGTCTGATCTCGCGGATCCGGCGCGCGTAACCCTATCCCGGCGACCGGCGTTCGACAGGGCGGGACAGCGTAGAATCCTGCGCGCCTCCAAGCCATGGCTCGAAACGTTCCTGAGCGGATAAAGACTAAGGGGGGACACAGTCCTCGAGCGCGGATCCACGCGGCGTGGTCGCCGATCGGCCAGAAGATGCGCCGGACCACGATGTTGCGCGGCCTCGCGGCCGTGGTGGCCGTGATGTTCGTGATCGGCCTCGCCGCCGACGCGTACGCGCAGTCGTTTTTCGACAGCCTGCCTTCGATCCAGGGCCTTGATTCCGCGGCCTTCGCCGGCGACACGCTGATCACTGACAACACCGGCAAGGTCGTGCTCGCCGATGTCGGCAACCAGGGCGACCACCGGTTGGCAGTCAAGCTCAAGGACGTCTCGCCGGTCGCAATCCAGGCAACCGTGGCCATCGAAGACCGCGGTTTTTACACCAACCCCGGCTTCGACCTGGCCGGCATCATCCGCGCCGCCTTCGACAACATTCGCGCCGGCCACGTCGTCGGTGGAGGCAGCACGATCACGCAGCAGCTTGCCAAGCAGCAGTTTCTGACGCCTGACCAGACGGCCAGCCGCAAGATCAAGGAGCTCGCCCTCGCCTACGAGCTGAGCCAGACCTACACCAAGGACCAGATCATGGAGCTCTACCTGAACAAGAGCTTCTACGGCTCGCAGTCGTACGGCATCGAGGCCGCGGCGGAGAGCTACTTCCAGGTCCCCGCCTCCAAGCTCGACCTCGCCCAGTCCGCGATGCTCGCGGGCCTGCCCCAGGCCCCGACCGAGTGGAATCCCGTGCTGCACCCTGATGCGGCGAAGCTTCGCCAGACCGAAGTCCTGCAGGCGATGGTTCGCGCCAACTTCATCTCGCAAGACGAGCTGGATAAAGCGGTGGCGGAAAAGCTGGTTTACCACGCGCCGACCAACTCCTACAAGGCGCCTCACTTCGTCGACTACGTGCTGGCCGAGCTGCGGCAGCTTGGCTTTCAGCCTGGCATCCAGCAGCTCAACGTGAAAACCACGCTGGACTGGGAGCGGCAGCAGATGGGCCAGCAGGTGGTGAGCAGCAACCTCGACAGGAATCTGTATCGCGATCGCAATGGCCAGCTCTCGTCAGGCCTCGTCGCGATCCAGCCCACCACAGGTGACATCCTGGTCATGGTCGGGTCGCCGAATTACAACGCGGACGCCGGCCAGATCAACTACACGACGATCCCTCGCAACATGGGCTCTTCGATGAAGCCGTACACCTATGGCGCGGTGATCAACGCGCGCGCGGCCACTGTGGACACGCCCGTGTACGACGGCCCGAGCCCTCTCGTCTACAAGGACGCATACAGCACGACCAAGTTCTACAACTACGACGGTAAGACGCATGGAGTGCTGCCGCTGAAGAAGGCGATGGGCAACTCGCTCAACATCGCAGCGGTGAAGGTCGAGCTCTCGATCGGCGTGCCGGCCGTCCTGTCCTGGATGCGAAACATGAACGTCGATCCCCGGTACGTCAACCCCGACGGCAGCTACACGCCGCTCGCGCCGGCGGACGAATACGGTCCTTCGCTGACGCTCGGCGGCTACCCGATCACGCTGCTCGAGCACGTGGCCGGCATTGCCACCTACGCCGACATGGGCGTCTACCACACGCCGCAGGCCGTTTTGACCGTCACCGACTCGCACGGCCAGGTCCTCTACCAAGATCACCCCGACCAGCGCGCGCGTCAGGCGATCGATCCTGGAGTCGCTTTCATCATGGCCCAGATCATGTCCGACGACCAGAACCGATGCATGATCTTCGGCTGCAACAGCGCGCTGCACTGGAGCGACCGCATCGTCGCCGCCAAGACCGGCACCACCGACAACTTCAAAGACGCCGTCACCGTCGCCTTCACGCCGGACCTCGCGACCGGCCTGTGGGTGGGCGACATCAAAGACAACCGCTACACGATGATCGGCGGCTCGGACGGCGTGTACGTCGCGTCGCCGGGCGTCCACGAGTTCGTGTCGCGGGCGCTGGATGGAACCCCGGGCAACCGCTGGTACACGCCCCCGCCCGATGTGGTGTCGGGTCCGGGCAACAGCTGGTTCCTGACGGACACAACGCACATCGACAAGCTGCCGGGCGACAACCCGCCGAGCCCGACGCCGAGCGCTCCTGTGTACGTCGTGCCGCCCGACCCGGGAGGCCCGGTGCTGGCGAGCCCGAGCCCATCGCCGAAGCCAACGGCGTGTCCGAACCCACAGAAGACCCCGCCGAACTGCTAAAGGGCAATCCCTAAGCATTCGTCTTGCCGCCGGATTCAGTCGGCGGCAACCCGCGTCCCACAATCGCCTCCGCAACGTGGATGGCGGAGACTCTTTGAGAAACTCTTTCCTCGGGGGAGCCCGGAGGGTTCCCCCCCGCGCCCCTGAGCATCTCGTCTTGCCGCCGGATTTAATCCGGCGGCAACCCGCTCCCCACAAGGGCTCCCGACGTTACCTGGGGACACCATTTCATAAATCATTCGTCTCCGGAAGGGGTTAGGGGCGCTCGTCCGGCGGGCGTTGATGCAATCACGGATTTTGACTGCCCGGCGAGCGCCCCGACGTAGGGGGAACACGGAAGGGTTCCCCCTACGGTCTCAGTAGAATTCGGGCTCGTGCCCGAACCCCTTTCTGTCGTCACGGAGCAGCTCCCGAAAAGCAAGCTCGGCATGACCATCGAGGTGCCGGCGGACGTGGTCGACGCGACCTACGAGCGGGTGCTGAACCGGCTCGCGTCGCGCGCCAAGATCGAGGGCTTCCGTCCCGGCAAGGCGCCGCGAGCGCTGGTCGAATCCCGGATCGGTCCCGCGGCGCTGCGCGAAGAGGTCGTCGAGACGATGGTGCCCGAGGTGGTGCGCCAGGCCCTGGACGAGAAGTCGATCGACCCCATCGACAACCCAGACATCGAAGTCCTGGAGCTCGAGCGCGGCCGTCCGGCCCGCCTGAAGGCGACGATCAGCGTGATGCCGGAGGTTGAGCTGGCCGACGTGAAGACGCTGAAGATCGAGCCGCCCGACCACTCGCATGAAGTCACAGATGAGATGCTCGAACGCCGCCTCGATGAGCTCCGCGAGCCGATGGCCGAGATCACGCCCGTGGAGCGCGAGGTGCGCACCGGTGATCTCGCGGTGATAGACATCGAGGTCGAGGCGGACGGCAAGGTGGTGGAATCGGAGTCGCGCAAGTCGACCGAGGCTGAAGTGAAAGAGGGCGTTCTGCTCCCCGAGCTGCTCGCCGTGCTGCCAGGCACCTTTGGTGGTGAAACGCGCGAGGCGAAGGTCAACTTTCCCGAGAGCTACAGCAACCCTGAGCTGGCGGGCAAAGAGGCGACGATTCGCGTGACCGTGCAGGGCGTGAAGGAAAAGGTTCTTCCCACGCTCGACGACGCCCTGGCCCAGAGCATGACCAACGGAAAACAGGAAACGGCCGGCGCGTATCGCACCGCGGTGCGCGAAGAGCTGGAGGAGTCCGCGGCCGCGCTGGTCAAGATGGAGCGCGAGCAGGCCGTGGTCAAGGCGCTGGTCGATGCGTCGGCAGTGGACGTGCCGGAGACGCTCGTCGACCGCGAGCTCACAAGCCAGCTCGAGGCGCTCGAGCGCAGCCTCAACCGGCAGGGCATGAAGCTGGACCGCTACCTGGAGTATCTCGGCAAGTCGGTCGACCAATGGATGGCGGACGAGCGTCCCGAGGCCGAGGCACGGCTCAAGGTCGACCTCGTCCTCGCCGAGTTCGCCAGGCGCGAAGGCCTCGATCCATCCGACGAGGACGTGGAGAAGTACCTGGAGGAGCAGGCGGAGCAGGATGACGAGCTCAAAGGCCAGGTTGCCGAGCTGAAATCGAGCGCGTCCGTGCGCCGCTATTTCGCCTCACGCCTGCGCCGGCGGAGGGTCCTCGACCGCCTTCTAGAGGTCGCTAGTTGACGGCATCCGGGGAGGGCGTGTCTAGAATGACGTTGTGCGCGACATGACCAGCAATCAGCACCCATCCAGCTACCTCGTCCCGATGGTGGTCGAGAACACCGGTCGCGGCGAGCGCGCGTTCGACATCTACTCGCGACTGCTCAAAGAGCGCATCGTCTTCATCGGGACTCCGATCGACGACCAGGTGGCGAACCTGGTTGTCGCGCAGCTTCTTTTCCTGCAGTCCGAGGACCCGGACAAGGAGATCGCGCTCTACATCAACAGCCCCGGCGGACAGGTGACGGCCGGGCTTGCGATCTACGACACCATGCAGTACATACGCCCCCCGGTCTCGACGATCTGCATCGGCATGGCTTACTCGATGGCCGCGGTGCTGCTCGCCGGCGGAGCCCACGGCCAGCGCTACGCGCTGCCGCACGCCAACATCCTCATCCACCAGCCGTGGGGCGGGATGCAGGGGCAGGCCACCGACATCCAGATCCACGCGAAGGAAATCCTTCGCACCCGTGAACAGCTGAACCAGATCCTCGCGCGGCACACCGGTCAGAAGATCGAGAAGGTGACCCAGGACACCGAGCGCGACTATTTCCTCACCGCCGAAGCGGCCAAGGAATACGGACTGATCGACGACATCATCCTCACCCCCACCAAGGTCGGCGAGAAAGACAAAGCGAAAGCCGATAAAGAGGAGAAAGAAAAGGAGAAGGTCGCCGCGGGATGATTTTCCGACGCAGAGCAAAGCGCGACGAGGTCACCAGGCACCGTCCGAAGTGCTCGTTCTGCGGCAAGTCCCAAGGGGAGAGGGGAGTGCGCCTGGTGGCCGGTGCGGGGGTGTTCATCTGCAGTGAGTGCATAAGCCTTGCCAATGAGATTCTCTGGGGCCATAATCCCCCGGCGCCCGCATCCCCTTAAGGACACGAACCAGAACCCATGAACGAACGAGAAGACCGCCGCCGCTACACCCGCTGCAGCTTCTGCGGCAAAGGCCAGGACCAGGTGCGCAAACTGGTCGCCGGCCCGGGCGTTTTCATCTGCGATCAGTGCATCGACCTCTGCCAGGAGGTCCTGGAGGACGACAACCGGTCCGCCGGCACCAAGAAGCAGAAGACCGGCTTCATCCCCAACCCCAAGACGATCTGCGCGGCGCTCGACCAGTACGTCATCGGACAGGAGCGTGCGAAGAAGGTCCTCTCGGTTCAGGTCTACAACCACTACAAGCGGATCAGCGCTTCGAAGTCCGTCGGCGATGTCGAGCTGACCAAGTCGAACGTGCTGCTCGTCGGCCCGACCGGCTGCGGCAAGACCTATCTGGCCCAGACGCTGGCCAAGATCCTCGACGTTCCGTTTGCCATCGCCGACGCCACCAGCCTCACCGAGGCCGGCTACGTCGGCGAGGACGTGGAGAACATCCTCCTGCGCCTGATCCAGGCCGCTGATTTCGACATCAGCCGGGCCGAGCGCGGAATCATCTACATCGACGAGATCGACAAGATCGCCCGCAAATCCGACAACCCCTCGATCACCCGCGACGTCAGCGGCGAGGGTGTGCAGCAGGCGCTGCTCAAGATCCTGGAAGGCACGGTAGCCAACGTCCCCCCGCAGGGCGGGCGCAAGCACCCCCACCAAGATTTCATCCAGATCAACACGACCAACATCCTGTTCGTCTGCGGCGGCGCGTTCGACGGGCTCGAGAAGGTCGTCGAGCAGCGCATCGGCCGCCGTGCGATCGGTTTCGGCGCCCCGAACAACCGGACCGAGAAGAGGATCGTCTCCGAGACGTTGAAGCACCTGCAGCCGCAGGACCTGTTGAAGTACGGCTTCATTCCCGAGTTCATCGGCCGCCTGCCGATCATCGTGACCCTGCACCACCTCGACCAGAACGACATCGTGCGCATCCTCACCGAGCCGAAGAACGCGCTCGTGAAGCAGTACCAGAAGTTCTTCTCGCTGGACAACGTCGAGCTCGTGTTCCAGAAAGGCTCGCTCGACGCGATCGCAGAGCTCGCGCTGCTGCGAGGCACGGGAGCACGCGCGCTCAAGTCGATCATCGAAGAGTCGCTGCTCAACTCGATGTTCGAAATCCCCTCCCGGCCGGAGATCAAGCGATGCATCATCTCGGAGCGCTCGATCCGGGACGCCCTGGAGCCGGAGTTCGAGGTCGCCGAGGAGACCGAAGGGCCGGTGCGGGCGGTCGGAGAATCAGCGTGATCCGTGCCACGCGTTTCCTGGGATTTGGGGGACCTGTGGTCGTAGCAGCCCTGATCCTCAATGCGGTCGCGGCGCATGCTTTCGCCCCTTACACAACTGGACAGACCGGCTACGACGTGTCCTACCCGCAGTGCCCGGGGACGTCGGCGCCCGCGGGATCGTTCGGCATCATCGGCGTCAACGGTGGCCGGCCGTTCAGCCCGAACAGTTGTTTCGACAATGAGTACGCAGCGGCGCCCCCGACGGCCTCGGTGTATATCAACACGGGCTACGCGAAGGCCTATCGTAGCCGCATCACGGCGGGCTGCGCAGCCGGCGGGACCCAGGCCTGGGCGATCGGATGCAGCGAAGCCGAGTACTCGCTGAAACAGGTCGGCGGGCGAACCCCCTCGATGTGGTGGCTGGATGTCGAGACCGCGAACAGCTGGTCGTCGGGCAACCTGCAGCCGAACCGCGACGCGATCCAGGGATTGTTCGACCGGCTGAAATCAACTGGGCCGGTCGGCGTCTACTCGACCGCCAATGCATGGACCAGGATCACGGGTGGCAAGTTCGTCCCCACCGGCGGCATCGCGGGCGACTGGCTGCCCGCCCCATCGTGCACCGGCGCCACGGCATTCATGCCGGGCACGGCGGTCTGGCTGACCCAGGTCACCAGCAACAACGTCGACGTCGACACCGCCTGCTGATTCCACGCAATCGCCGGCACTTGCGGTGAATCAACTCGCTCGAGACAAGCGATTGCCGGCACTTGCGGTGAATCGCCGGCGCCTCCCCAACAGCCCAAACGATGAAACGCGCCCCATGACAGAAAACGAAACCCAAAACGAGATGCCCAAAGCGTTCGATCCTCAGGCCGTCGAGGCCGGCTGGTACGCGCGCTGGGAAGCCGATGGGCTTTTCATCGCCGACCCGGAGAGCGAGAGACCGAAGTTCGCCATGTGCTTCCCGCCGCCGAACATCACCGGCGAGCTGCACATGGGGCACGCCCTGCAGACGGCTTTGTACGACCTGATCGCGCGATACAAGCGCATGACCGGACACGAGGTCCTGTTCCTGCCCGGATACGACCATGCCGCGATCGCCACCCAGAACGTGATCGAAAAGCAGCTCGCTCGCGAAGGGACCACCAAAGAAGAGCTGGGTCGAGAGAGGTTCGACGCGAGGGTCGAGGCGTGGTACGAGCAGGTCGGCGCCACGATCATCAACCAGCTCCGGCTGCTCGGCGCCTCGATGGATTGGACACGCCTGCGGTTCACGATGGACTCGCGCTACTACCGGTCCGTGATGACCGCGTTCGTGGCCTTCTACGAGCGGGGCTGGATCTATCGCGCGCCGCGGATCGTCAACTGGTGCCCGCACGACCGTTCCGCGATCTCTGACCTCGAGATCGAATGGCAGGAGCACCACGACACTCTGTACTTCATTCGCTATCCCGTCGAGGGGGGTGCTGACGTCACCATCGCGACAGTCCGCCCGGAGACGATGCTCGCCGACACCGGCGTGGCCGTGAACCCGGACGACCCCCGCTACCGCAGCCTGGTCGGCAAGGCAGCAACCCTTCCGCTGGTCGGCCGCAAGCTCCCGATCGTCGCCGATGACGCGGTGGAGAAGGACTTCGGCACCGGCGCGCTTAAGGTCACGCCTGGCCACGACCCGATGGACTATGAGATCGGGCAGCGGCACGGGCTGGAGATCGTGAACGGCATGCACGAGGACGGCAGCATGAATGTGCCCGGCCTGCCCTATGACGACCTGCCCGCGCTGGAAGCTCGCCGGCGTGTCGTCGAGGATCTGAAGGCGCAGGGCTTGCTGGTCAAGGAGGAGCCCTACACGCACGAGGTCGGCCACTGCGACCGCTGCCA
>Ga0209161_10005136_pt1 | contig 10362 bp, 7 predicted proteins | sample GraSoiAngelo_155_FD_186169 | JGI IMG/M metagenome (GOLD analysis project Ga0209161, IMG submission 186169) | Grasslands soil microbial communities from the Angelo Coastal Reserve, California, USA - 14_1009_13_30cm (SPAdes) (version 2) | ecosystem: Environmental > Terrestrial > Soil > Grasslands ...
TCGTCCTCTACTGTTCCCTCACCACGACAACGCTTCCCCGCATCCCCAGCACAGCATTTCCGACATCAACGTAAGGGAAGGTGCCCGCTCTCGTGAATGTCAAGGTCAAGCTATGGTTCCGACCGGCATCGGCCGGGTAGAGCGCGCCTGAGTTGTAGTAAGTCGAGCCGTCATAGCTTGTTCCGCCAGTCGGCTCAGTGAAGTACCAGTCTGGGATCTGGGGAAGGCTCTGTCCGGCGAGAAACGTTACCGCATGGATCTCGTTGATGGTGTCGTCGGCCCAGACGACCGAGTCTCCAACGCGCACCTGGAGGTTTTGCGGAAGATATCTCATAACCGCCGCATTGTGGAAGACAACGTTGCCGCATGCAGCAGAGGTTGCGCCGTCGTCTGCCGTGGGACCCGCTGCAACATTCACGAACCAACCCGCGGCTGGGATTCGTAGCTGCCCAGGGCCATTGAAATTGGGCGGTTGGCTAATGATCGCCGTACCAGCGGCTCTCCCGTCTGGTCCGGCGGTGAGGTTGTTCAGAGTGAATGTCGCGGGATTGAATATCACGCTGAAGAGTAAGCCGGTTGTCGGAGCTACGGCCCCGCACACGCCAAGGAGAATCTGAACGGCATGAACACTGCCGGGCCTCAGGCCGGAGAGGGAGATTTTGACGGCAATCGTCGGGTTCGGCGAAGGTCCAACACCGGATCCCTGGAGGAGTGCAGTGCCTTTCGCAGTGGAGGTGCCCATCGAGTCGAGATGGACTCTCGCTGTTTCGGGAGGACTGGCTCCGAGGGCGACATGGTGGGTCTGGGTTCCATCGGGATTGGTCGAAGCTGCGATTGGCCGGAAGTCCTCTCGTGCCTTCGCTCCCGCATCAAGGTCAGACTGGATCTGGTCTCCGGCTTTCGCCGCGTACTGTGCCTGGGTGAATGGGTAGGGGGTGCCAGCTGGATTTACGACCACCACTCCTCGCATTCCAGAAATGCTTAGGTCGAAATAGACGTTGGCGCCGGAACTCGTGAAGGTCAGGGAATACGTCGTATCGCCGTGTGGGTAGGCGTTGTTCCAGTTGTATGCCGCAGGGACCATTCGGCCGGAACTTGCGAGCCCGCTCACCCCGTCGTAACTGGTTGATCCACAGGGGCTGATATCGATGTTGACCTCAAAGACGCACGGAGGAAAACAGGACAGATCCCCACAGCTCCCCATGAAGGTGACGCTGTGAACTTCTTCTGTGTTTAGCGTCCAGACGACGGTGTCGCCGGCATCGATAGTAATCACTCTTGGGTAGTACCCTTCGGCCTGAATTGCCTGGTCGTTCGCGTGGCCCCCCACCAGGACGTGCCAAATTCTGGGTTGGCTCGGCGCCAGTCCAGCCGCGCTGGCGGGAGTAACGGGCAGCACCGCCAGCGCACAGATCGACGTGATCAGCGCCAGCAGAGCGCTTTTGAATCGGGACATCGTTGATCCTCCTCTTGATTCCGCAGCTTTTCCAAGTCGGCAGGCGTCACTCGAGCGCCAGGGCGTCATCTGGCTCCGCCGGATGTTCGTGAAATCCCCTGAATGCAGCCTACGGAGGGTTAGGTCGGACCGAAATCCGGAAAAGTACTGAGGCCGGTACTGATTTTGTTGATGAGCCGGCCGTCAGAGCATCCTTCTAAATGCGGTATGGTGGCCCACAAGGAGTCCAGATATATGCGCGCTTCCCGATCTGAGCGCGGCTTGCATAACGTACCTGCGGGGATCACCAGCTTCGTCGGGCGGCGCCAGGAGTTGGCCGAGATCAAGCGCCTGTTCTCCGGCTCTCGGCTCCTAACGCTGACTGGCATGGGGGGCGTAGGAAAGACCCGGCTCGGCCTCCGAGTCGCGATTGATATCCAGCGGGCTTTCCGCGATGGAGTTTGGTTGGCCGAACTGGCGGCGCTGGACGACCCGGCACTCGTTACGCACGCCATGTTCGATGCCCTCGATTTACGCGACCAGTCGGCACGTTGGCTCGTGGCCACTCTGGCCGAATACCTCGCGCCGAAGCACGCGCTCATCGTGCTCGATAACGTTGAGCATCTCCTCGATGCATGCGCCGTACTTGCCGACACACTTCTGCGCAGCTGTCCTGAGCTCCGTATCCTCGTAACCAGTCGGCGTCCACTTGGAATCAGCGGAGAGGTCAGCTTCACAGTTCCACCCCTTCCCAGCCCTGAGGCGGTTCGCCTTTTCGCCGAAAGGGCGGTTTCAGTTGCTCCCGGCTTTGCCGTGACGGCAGAAAACGAGGCCACGGTCGGCCAACTGTGCAAGCAGCTCGAGGGGATTCCGCTTGCCATCGAGCTAGCTGCTGCGCGCCTGAACGTGCTCAGCGTGGAACAACTTCTCGTCCGGCTTCAGGACCGGTTTGCATTGCTGACCACCGGCAGCCGGACGGCCCTACCGCGCCAGCAAACGCTTTGGCGGACGATCGAATGGAGTTACGGCCTTCTGTCGCTCGACGACCAGATGCTGTGGCAGCGTCTAACGGTGTTCTCGGGCAGCTTCGACCTCGAGGCCATTGAGCATGTCTGCGCTGGCGAGCTCCTTGCGCCCGAGGCGGTCCTCGACCAGGTTGGGCGGCTCGTGGACCAGTCGATCCTCGTTCGGGATGGTTCCCGGAACCCGGTTCGCTACTCCATGCTTGAAAGCATCCGCCAATTCGGTCGGGGGAAATTGCACGAATCTGGCGGAGCAGATTTCCGACGGCGGCATCGGGACTACTACCGACAGCTGGTCACGGCCATGCAACCATTCGGGGCGTCACAAGTTCAGTGGTTCGATCGGCTCAGCCTGGAACACAGCAACCTCCGCACGGCTCTGGATTACTGCTTGAACGAGCCCGGCCAAGCAGGTGCTGGGATGGAACTCGCCAGTGCGCTCTGGCTCTATTGGGAGACTCGTGGTCGTCTAAGTGAGGGGCGGCGCTGGATCGAGCAGTTTCTCAGGAGCGGGTTGGGGCCGTCACCGGCTCGAGCTCGAGCGCTGTGGACAGCGGGCTACCTTGCTGTTGTTCAGGGTGACGTTCCTGCAGCTCAAGCTCTGCTACAAGAAAGCCGCGACCTTAGCGCGGCGTTGGGCGAGGGCCGGTCGGCGGCCTTTTCCATCCATTTTTTGGGGCGCGTTCTACTATTCCAGGGGAATCTCGCCGGCGCGGCGGCGCTCACCGAACAGGCGATTGGCCTGCACCGCCAGGCCGGAGATGAGACCGGGCTAGGCTTTGCGCTCGTCCAGCTCGCCATCATCCGATGTTTTCAAAGAAGGGCAGTGGACGCAATCCGACTTCTCGACGAGAGCGCGGATATCAGCAACCGGCATGGTGAGCGCTGGAACCTTTCCTATGTGCTCTGGGTGCTGGGCTTCGCCACCTGGCTGGCAGGCCGAGCTGACGATGCGGCCGAACTCGAGCTCCGTGCGCTGCGGCTCAAGCGTGATATCGACGACCGAGTCGGGATACCGCTCTGTATTGAAGCAATGGCCTGGATCGCAGGGTCGGTGGAAAAACAGGACCATGCAGCGGCGCTGCTTGGCTGTGCCCGGTCGGCGTTGCAAGCCATCCCATCGCCGCTGCCCAATCCGTTTCGGACCTACCACGATGCCTGCGAAGCACAGGCGCGAGCCCGACTCGGTGACACGGCCTTCAGCGCGGCGTCAGGGAAGGGTGAGTCGATGAGCCTTCAAGAAGCGGTGAGCTTCGCCCTCGAGGAAAAGGTCATTCGACCTGCCAGGGAAACGCAGCCCCGCGGCTCATCGCCACTCAGCCGTCGGGAAGCGGAAACAGCGTCCCTCGTTGCTCAGGGGCTCAGCAATAAGGCGGTTGCCGCAAAACTCATGATCTCGGAGCGGACCGTCGACTCGCACGTCCTGAACATCTTGAATAAGCTCGGCATCCAGTCCAGGACGGAGATCGCATCATGGGTGACACGACACCAGGATTCAGTACCGGCCTCAGCACTCTCCCGGATTCGCTAGCGCGCCGCTCCGCCCATAATGGGCGGAGCGTGAGCCTGTTCATCGTCGACCGCATCATTCCTGGCTTAACGGTGCAACAGCTCGGCATTGCGCAGCACGCTATGGTTGAAAGTGCTCGCCGGCTCGGCGGAAACGGCGCGCGGATTCGCTACATCCGAAGCACTTTGATACCTGGCCAGTCGCGCTGTCTGTGTCTGTTCGAGGCAGACCACCGCAACCTGGTCAGGACCGTCAACGAAACTGCGCAGTTTCCCTTCTCCAGCATCGATGAAGCCGTCGAGCTCATAACGCCCTGACCGTGACTGCAACATGAAGAACCGGCTGGAGGCCTCCCATTCGAGCCCCTTCCAAAATCGTTGACGCGAGATCCATCCGACTTGAAAAGCGTATTGTGGCGCACGGAGGAGGGTCGTTGCCAGTTGGTAGGTACAGCCGACAGGCGGTTCCGTCGCATGTTCTTCATTGACGGCTCTTGGAGAGAAGGCTCTACGGGCGCAAACAGCTTTCGCGGTCCGACCGTATCGGACCAAACGGAAAGAAACTAAGCATCGACTCGAGGAGGAGGTCTGCAATGGATCGACATTCGGAGGGTCGACGGACACGCAGTCTATCTATCGCGGGTGGCGCGGCCTTCCTTGCCGCAGCGCAGTGGATTCTGCTCGTAATCGTCGCCGAGACGCGCTACCCGGGATACAGCGTGGCTGCGAACTTCCTCAGCGACCTTGGCGCCACCTGTCATCGTGGCCTCGCGGCCACCCCATGTGTGATCGTGGATACGCCGTCCCTTATCTGGAACACCACCCTATCGCTGCTCGGATTGCTTTCCCTGGTTGCCGCGGTCTTCTTCTATAGAGCCACGCGCAGACGGGCTTTCACAATCTCATTTGCAATTTTCGGGACGGGGGCGCTCGTCGCAGGTGTCGTACCGGAGACACTGCTCTCAGTCCACGAAACAGCTTCGCTGCTGTCTTTCCTTGGTGGGGGCGTTGCCGCGATACTTGCAACGCGATTCCTGAAAACCCCTATCAACTTGTTCTCGGCCGCGCTGGGAGCACTTGCGCTCATCGCGACAGTAGTCGTCGCCTTTCAAGGACCGTTTTTTCGCTGGAACGGCGTGTTTGGTCTTGGGCTGGGGGGCATCGAACGAATGGTCGTCTATCCGCTCGTGATATGGGAGATCGGCTTTGGCAGCGCGATCGCCATGGTCGCCGACCGTACCTGAGGGAAAGAAGCTTCTCGTGAGCTACGAATCGTCAGTTACATCCCTGTCGTGGATCCCGTCGGAGGCAATCGCTGGAATCATGCGCATGCCATTCGATCTTGGGCCAACCCCGGTACGATGATCCACCGCCGGATCAGATCCATGCATGTGAGGCCCGGGTCTTAGCAGCCGGGCTTCTGCAGGTCTGCGCAATCGTTTGAGGTCAGTCGGCGGGCTGATATCGCTGCCGGCCGCAGACTATCGTGGGGAACGGCGTTTATGGCCCGAAGCCGCTAGAACTCCAGGACGCTGCCGAGCAGCGAGAATGAAGAACGATCGTGATTGCTGACATCTATCGACCAGATCAGTGGCGCCGACGGCATCGCCAGTCAGTTTCCTGAGACATTTGCGTCAGCCTAGAGGTCAGTGTGGAGAACCCAGCAGCGCAGTGGATGGCACCTCGCATCGGCGGCCCGTTCCACCCGCCGTTTACAAATCAGGCAGCAATTGAATTCCGGTGCGAATTTTGGCTGTCCATGTATTCGTAACGCGTCCATTGAGTGTTGTTACGTCTTTGACAGCCAGCATCACCTGGGCCGGCCCCAGCTCGATTCGCGCAACCAACGGGTCAGATCGGCTGCGGGGATCGGCGGGCACATGTAATTCCCCTGGGCCAGGTCGCAACCCAACGTTACAAGCCTGTCCCAGGTTTCCCGGTTCTCCACTCCTTCGGCAACGACCTGAAGGCACATGTTGTGACCCAGCTCGAGGATCGGACGCACGATGGATGCATTCGCGCTGTCACCAATCATGCTGATGATGAAGGACTTGTCGATCTTGATCTCGTTCACCGGTAAGCGTTTCAGGTAGGCCAGGGAAGAGTAGCCGGTCCCGAAGTCGTCAATCGAGAGACCTACGCCAAGCGCGCTCAGGCGCGTGATGGTCTCGATTGCGGAGTGCGCCATGATGCTGCTCTCAGTGATCTCCAATTTCAGCCTGCCTGGTTTAACCCCAAAGCTGGCAAGCAGATCCGATATCAGATCCGGAAGGTCTGGATCGTGGAGGTTCCACGCCGACAAGTTCACGGAGAGGTCGATCTCCAGTCCGGCATCGAGCCAGCGGCGCAGCTGGCCGATGCCCTGATTGAGTACCCATCGGGCCAGCGGCTGGATCAGTTCGGTTTCTTCCGCAGCGGGAACAAACTGGTCCGGAAGCATGAGCCCATGCTTTGGGTGCCGCCAGCGCAGCAGTGCCTCCACCCCAATCGTCCGGCCGCTGGCGAGCGCGATCGTTGGCTGATAGTGGAGCAGCAGCTCGTCATGCGCGATGGCGTGACGCAGCTCGCCAATCAGTGCCAGGTGGGCGGCCGTATGGTCGTCGTGGTGGGGCGCGTACACGGCGGACCCCCGCTTGGTCCGCTTGGCGACATACATCGCCACATCCGCGTGGCGCATAAGGGTGTTGGCCTCCTCGCCGTGTTCAGGGAAAAGGGCAATGCCGATGCTTGCCCCGACATCGATGTTTCGGCCATCGACAAGAAAGGGTTGCTCCAACGAGTGAAGGATCTTCTTGGCCGCCTGGGATCCGCCATGGAGGTCGGTCCCGCCAGCCGGCAGCACCGCGAACTCGTCTCCGCCAAGCCGCGCTACGGTGTCAGATTGCCTGAGTATCGCTGCCAGGCGCAACGCGACCTGCTGGAGGAGCAGATCGCCAATGTGGTGACCGAGGGTATCGTTGACTTCCTTGAATCGGTCCATGTCCATGATGAGCAGCACCAGCTGCTTTCTTTCCCGATGTGCGATCGCGATGCCCTGACGCAGCCGGTCATTGAACAGGGTTCGGTTTGGCAGACCGGTCAGCGGATCGTGAAGGGTCTGATATTCGAGCGCATCCTTCTGAGCCCGCTGCTCGGATATGTCGTGCATGATCCCTACGAAGCGTCGCTCGCCGCCGAGGAGCATTTCGCTGGCGCGGAATTCCATGGGAAAGACAGAGCCATCTTTCCGCTGTCCCCACAGCTCACGGGAACCCGAGATCGAGACCGGGCTCTTGCCCGGCCGCAAATAATCGCTGAGGTGGCTCACAAAGTCATCGCGGTACGGTTCAGCCATGAGGATCTTCGCATCCTGCCCCTCCACCTCAGCCAGCGGGTAGCCGAAGAGCCGCTGCGCCGCGCGATTGAAAATCTCGATCAGGCCGCCCTCGTCGATGGTGATGATCCCATCGGCAACGTTGTCCAGAACTCCCCGGATAAGCTGCGCACCTTCCTGCAAGGCTCCCTCTACCCGCGTCCGTTCAATGAATTGCCCGATCTGGCTTCCGATGTCGGCCACTGTCGTAAGGAGCCTCTTATCCGGCTGGAGGATCTCCCGGCTGTAGAAATTGATCACCCCGGTCGCTGCAGCTCCGTTCAGGATCGGGACGCCAAAGGCTCCGTGCAGCCCCGGCCCAACGGCTCGTGCCGATGCCGCCAGGTTGGGATCCTTCGCGATGTCGACGATCCACAACGGTGCACGGTCGGCCAATACCCGGCCCGGCAAGTCGAGTTCGTGAAAAGTGCCGGCTTCCAGGCTGACCTTGGCCGCCTCGGCGACTTCTGGCGAGGAGGCATGCCAGGAGTCACGTAGGCGGAGCACCTCTTCGTCGCGATCCCGGATCCAAAGCTGACCAACGTCCCAGCCCAGATCCCGACACAGATCCTGCAGGATTCTTCGATAGGGGGCGTCTGCGGCAACGGCTTCGCCCAACCGGCGGGTCACGGCGAAGGTGACTTCGCGAAGTCGTTCGTTCCGATGGGATGCGCTGATGTCATCGATCCCCAGAACGTAGTGAAGCGGCCGCCTCCTCGAGTCGCATAGAAGCGAGACGCTGACATGAGCCCATCCCAGATGGCCGTCGGCATGGAGGTAGCGCTGCTCGGATTGGAATCGGCTCGTCTCACCGGTCAGAAGCTCGCGGGTACCGGCCAAGAAGTCATCCACGTCGTGAGGGTGGGTCATGGCCACGACGGTCGTGAGCAGCAGCTGTTGCTCGGAGTATCCCAATAACTGGCAGAGCGCTCGATTAACTTCTAAAAAGCGTCCGTCCAGGTCGGCCACGGCGATGCCGATCGGGGCATTCTGGAACGCGTTTCTGAAGCGTTGCTGCGGCTCCCGCAGCCCCGTCTGCGCCCGCGTGCGACCGATGAGTCGGTTGATGGGCTCCGCCAGGGTTGCCTAAGAATGGGGCCCGCGCCCCGTGCTTGTCATCCTCTGTTCGGATGAGCTTCGGTGGAGACGCTTCCTAGCCGGATGGGCGAGCGTCGGCCGATTTGCGGTCTTCCGCGCCCTTGAGCCGCCGCCCAACCACCCAGGCCGCCACCTGAGCGCGTGACCGGAACCCGAGCTTGGAAAGGATGTGCGCGACGTGCGACGAGACTGTTGCCGGACTGACCTTCAAGTGTTGTCCGATGGCGGCATTCGTAAACCCCATGGCAAGCAGTTCTGCCACCTGATATTCCCGCTCACTCAGCTTCTCCTCGCCGCGGTCGGCCCGCTTGTCCGGAGCAACGCCAAAAATGCGCAGAACGCCCGATGCCTCCTCGCGGCGGCGATTCGCGGCCTGCCGCTCCTCTCTGGAGGGTCCGCTCCTGCTCGGCCTCGGTTCGCTGACGTCCATGATGACGTTCAGCAAATGGGTGACGTCACCGGTCGGACCGCTCAGTGGATAAATCTCCCAATCCCACCTGCTGGTCTCGCCCTGCTTGCCCCGCTCGACAATACCGAGCTCACGAAACTCAAAACCCTTGAGGTGTTTGGGCTGGGCGGTCTTGCATACCTCGCGCATGATCCCGAGGATGCCGGCCTGCTCGGCGCTGGGAAAGAGCTCTCCCAGCGCTTTGCCCGTTAGCGGCAGCTTTTCGCGTCCGAGCCAGCGCTCCCACACCCGGTTTGCGTACAGGATGTGAAACGGGTCGCTACAGTCGCTGACGTGGAAGCCGATCGGAAGGGAGTCGAGGAGCCGACCGAGGATGACAAGAGCGTCCGACTCAGGCGATGCCTGAAGAACGGCAGCGAGCGCATGCAGTGTCGACTTCGCCTTCTGCACCTGGCCAATAACCCTTTCGGATGGCTGCTTACCTCATCTTGCGCCCTCGGTACCCGTCGTGCAACCGCTGCGCATGAATCTCCTGAATAACCGCAGGTGAAGTACGTAGAGCTAAGTTCGCATCACCGCCTGACCAGGCTGTCGTCGGGCGACCCTGATTCGCGACGGCGCCTGTAAGACCGCCCGCGAGTTGATGCAGCCTTGAACCCACGGACTCCTGCATCTGGCTGAGCCGTAGTTGGACCGTTATATCAGAGCCTGCTCTCCTCGCCTCTGGGAATCGGCATTCAATTCATCCCAGAAGGGTTCGGAACGAACCAGGTCACTTGAGATCAGGAAGTCGTGGATCCCAAGCTTGAGCCGAAAAGCCAGTTCCTTTTTGGCCAGCGGATCTGATACCAGGAGGATCGGCACATGCTCGGTTGCCGGCCGTGCCCGAAGCCGTCGATGCATCGCAAGACTGGCTGCATTGAGAGAGCCGATATGCAGGTACACGATGTCCGGCGCGCGCAGTCCCGCGTGCGGACATGCCTGGGCGGTCGTGAACAGGGTAACCTTGACAGGGGCATCAAGGCCGTCGTGCCATGGCCATGAGTATCCGGACGACTTGGCTAGATTCAAAGCTTCCTCCTGGGGATGGCTCGACTCCTGTCGGAAACGGTTGACCGCGGCGGGGAAAACCGCGAGCAGAAGCAGCGTGTGGGATAGGGGCTTGCCTGTCATCCTCCAATCGAATGACAAACTAGGTCCGGACAGGCGGTCTACGTGCGCCACGAAGTTCCTATCCAGGGTCATCCTCACGGGTAGCGTCATCCTCCGACCAAATGATTTTTGGTCCTCGGTCGCAATAACAGATGGTTTGAAATTCAAAAACCTCCTTGCCACCCTTGACTAGCTTGTCGGAGGGGTAGCCGTAAGCGAAGTCGACTGTCTTGGGCAAGAGGCCGCGGCGGCAGTCGACTCCTCCACAAGCGACTCGATCGAGAGGCCAAAGGGCGCCGATGTAAAGCTTTGATTGATCCAGGGGATGGTGGAATACATTGGTCGTTCCCTTCTTAGCAGGAACTGTGTGAACGATTCCCCTGAA
>Ga0209161_10005141_pt1 | contig 10359 bp, 8 predicted proteins | sample GraSoiAngelo_155_FD_186169 | JGI IMG/M metagenome (GOLD analysis project Ga0209161, IMG submission 186169) | Grasslands soil microbial communities from the Angelo Coastal Reserve, California, USA - 14_1009_13_30cm (SPAdes) (version 2) | ecosystem: Environmental > Terrestrial > Soil > Grasslands ...
TGTAGCAGAATATCGAGGACGACTGGTTCAACCCGATCTAGGCGAACATCGTCTTGTAGCTGCCGGTGATGTCATCGACGAGACTGCCACCCGCGAGCAGCGCGATGGCGACGAGTCCGCGGTCGCTTCGGGTCATTCGGCCCCGACCGAAAGGGAGACACCGGAACCGGTACGCTCCAGAGCGATCGGTGTCGCGAGGATGGCCGACGCCACCGCTTCCGCCACCAGGGCCGCCCCGGCCGGCGTGAAATGGACGAAGTCGTAGAACGTCTCGAGGCTGGGCTCGAGGATCGGCATGACGTCGAGGTGCTCCACACCCAGCGCGTCGGCGACCTCGGCGGCCCGCTCGCTCACGAGCGCCATCAGCCGGCACAGGACGTCGACGGAATAATATGCTCGCACTTCTTCCCGCTGGGGATTGCCCGCGGCGCCGTGCCACACGTGGGCGAGGTCCTCCGCCGTGTAGTCGCGCTCGAACCATGGTTGACGGACCACGAGGACCCTCGCGGCATGGCGCTTCGCCCGGCGAATGAGCTCCGAGAACTCCTCCTCGAACAGACGGAGCATCGGCGACGGGTCCGCGACGGCGGTGCGGACCTCTTGCGCCCGGGCTCGCATGGTACGAGCCCGCCCCACCCATCGACCCGACGCCTCGTGACGCTTCACGGGGCGGAGCCATCGCTGGCGAAGCCCCTTGAGCAGCTGGACCACGGCGAGCTGGCGGGGCTTCCAGCTGAACGGGCCCTCCGGATGGCACGAGAAGATGTCGCGCGTTGGGACCGCGTGGCGTTGGACGGACGGCGGCGCGCCTTTCGCCAGCCAATCGGAGACGTCGTTGCCCCCCACCATGATGACGATGAGGTCGAGCCGGCGATATCGAGGCAGGACCCTCCCGAGAATCACGTTGAGACTCTGCGACGCGACCCCGGACAACCCGATGTTCCCGACGTGCACGACCGACGCCCCGAGCGCTCGGAGATGTTCCGGCGTCTCGAGTAACCGCTGGAGCACGCCCGGCCAGCTCGTGGGTTGATCGAGCAACGCGCACTCGACCGGGCTCCCGCCCGCGACCAGAATGCGATAGAGGCCTCCGTCGGCGCGCGGGACGGCGTCGCCTCTCTCACCGTCGGCGTTGATCTCGATCCGGGCCCGGCGTTCGAACCCTGGAAACACCTCGGGATCGGGATGGAGATGAAGCCTCAGGCCGGGGGACCAGACGTAATACCCGCCGAAACGGCGCAGCCACCGGCGAACGCCGACCTCCGTCGCGACCGCGAGCAGCGACAGCGCCAAGGCGATGGCGGCGATCCACACCAACGCACTCATACGCGACTCCACCCACGCAACCGTGCGAGCCCGCGCGGCAGATCGAGGTAGGGATCGTTCCGATACACGAACAGGATTCCTGTCAGGCCGAAGACGATGACCATGGCCGCGCCCGCTCCGACGAGACCCGAGATCGTATGGATACCGAGCCCCAGCCGGAACCACAGCAGCAGGGCCAGCACCGGCAGAGCACCGATGACCGAGCGGCCGACGACGTAGCGAACGTAGTGCGTGAGCGACGTGTCGAGCTCCCGGCACGCGAGGACCAGGATCACCAGGGCGAACAGAACATTCGGGATCGCCGTGCCCAGCGCCACGCCGGCGAGACCGAGGGGCCCGACGAGAAGCACGCTGAGACCCAGGTTGACAACGCCCGCCACCAGGAAGGCGATCGTCGGAATTCGCGGCTTGCCCAGGCCCATGAGGATCGGCTGGGCCACCCCTCTGATGGGAAGAAAGACCAGCGCGGAGATCATCAGGATTTGAAGCACCTCGCCCGCCGGCCCCTCGAACGACGGACCGATCCACCACCCGATGAACTGCGGCCCCAGGACGATCAGGAAGAGACCCGCCATCAGCGTGAGCGACGTCGCGATCTTGGACCACTTGAGAAAGATGTCCCGGAGGTCCGACGCCCTCCCCTGGGCGTTCAACCTGGTGGCCATGGGCATCACGACCGCGGCGATGGCGATGACGAATTCCATCAGGTAGATGACCAGCGTGTTGGCCACGGTATAGAAGGGGATCCGGCCTACGTCCATGAAGGCGCCGATCACGATGGCATCCGTCTCGAAGCTCAGGCGCGCGCCGACGGTGAGGAGCAACACGAACAGACTGAACGAGAAGATGCGGCGCACCGTCCGCCAGTCGAAGTCGGCGAAGCGTACACGGATTTCGGGGTAGCGCCGACGGATCAACACCCAGGACAGCGAGAAGTCGAAGACCAGGCACGCGATCTGGATGAGGGCCAGGAAGACGAGCGACGCCCTGAGATGCAACAGGACCACGGTGAGCCCGAGCCGCACGAACAGGCGCCCCAGGACCACGACGTTCCGGACCACGAAGTCGTCGTGGGCGGTCATGATGCCTTCCGGCAGCATGGCCACGAACCCCAGGGCCACGCTGATCACGACAACGAAGAAGGCGAGGTGGGCGTCTGACCGCCACGCGGCGGGAAGATCATAGGTGAGGCTGAAGAACGGAAACAGCGCGAGGCCCACCAGCAGCGCCACCACGCCGATCGCGAGATAGAGGGCGGTACAGCTCGCGATGGCCCGGTTCAGTTTCTGCGGATCCCGATCGGCGGCGTGCTCGGCGAAGTACCGGACCGATGCCATGGGGACGCCCAGCGCCAGGAGAGCGAGATACCCCGTGATGGAGTTGATCAGGGCCCACGTCCCGTAGCCGTCCTGCCCGAGGGTGTGAAGGACGAAGGGCATGAGAAAGTAGGTGACCGCAATGGTCACCAGCGTCACGATCCAGTTGCTTCCGACATTCTTGAGCATGGTCTCCGTTCTTTCGCTTACGGTTGCATGCCGGGAGCCGACGGCGGCGTGATGAGCCGCAGCCGATAGTCGCGGTAGTCGCCTGGAGCTCCGTCGCGCCCGTCGCACGCCGCCAGGGCGATGTTGGCCATCTCCCGTGCGGTGACGAAGTGCACGCGGTACTCGCCGCGCGCCACGCCGTCCGCGAGGGCGGCCAGGAAACGTCGCATCGGCGTCCCGAGCATGGCCGCCTCGTCGGTGGGATCCATGCCGTGGCAGTGGAGCTTGACGAAGACCCAGTCGGGCCGTCCCGCGACGGTGATCCCGGCGCGCCGCCAGAGCGCGAGCCGGTCCGGCGTGGCCGGGTGGGCCGTGGTCACCTCGCCGTTTTCGATACGCGGCAGGCGCCGGTTGCGAATCCGCCGGTCGAAGCTCACGCCGAGCGGGCCCTGCACGATCAGCGGGTACGTCACCGGCGCCCGGCCCACCCTGAGGTCGCGACCGCGACGATGCGGCGCCCGGCGGTCGAGCGGCCGCGCGCACTCGTAGAGCGCGTTGATCTTGGCGGTCTGGCTGCGGTCGGGCGCCGACGGCAGCGTCAGATCCGCGTAGCATCCCGTCTCGGCGAGGATCCGCATCTCGTCGTCCACGCCGCAGTACCGGCCGCCGGCGGAGTTCGCGAGCGCCCAGTTGCCGTGCACGAAGGCGTAGCGCGGTGGCCCCACACCGTCCCAGCGGGAGAGGCAGCCGTGCGCGGCGAGGATGTCCCTGAACTCGACGAGCTGGCGCCGCGTGTTCGGCGACGTGTCGGGGGCCGTGACGCCGTGGTGCAGGTGAATCTCGATCTCGCCCCAGCCGCCGTCGTGACAATGCGCGGCCAGGCGGTCGATGAGCCGCTTGTCGTATTCCTCCGCGGGAAAGAAATACGTGTGCCGGAAGGGCCGGCCGTCGGCGTCACGCCACGCCCCGACCGCCGAGGGATAGGCGCGGCACCAGCGCTCGACGCGGCGTTCCTGCTCGTCGGCGGCCGCGCGGACGCCGGGCGCGCCGGGAACGATCGAGGGCTCGAAGTGGTCGGCCAGGGCCAGGATCAGGTGCACCGGCCGCGCCGGGTCCGGGCGGCGAACGAGGCGCTGCCACCCGTAGGCCGGGAGCCAGCGGAGCGTGCGCAGGGCTTTCGCGAGCTGGGTGGCGCGGGGCATGACTAGGCCGGGCTCGTCCGATACCGGCTGCGCGGCTCGGCGAGGGCTGTTCCCACGCCCTCCGGGCCGCCGGACACCCGGCTTCCGAAGCGCTGCTTGAACCTCAGCATGGGACGCTCGAGCAGGTAGAACGAGCCGGTGGCGACGGCGAGCGACGCCGCGATCTGGATCGGGATCCACCATGCGGGGTCGACGCCGAGGCGCGCCAGCCGATGGTTCTCGAACACGCCGGCGATCACGGGGTAATGCCAGAGATAGAGCCCGTAGGAGATGCGCCCGATCCACACGAGGGGCCCGAACTCCAGCAGCGAGCCGATCCAGGTGTCGGCGGCAAAGGTCCCGATCAGGACGAGCGCGGCGCAGAGCGACACGAGTGAGCCGACGCCGAAATACATCGGTGGCGCGGCGGCGCGGCCAGAGTGCAGCACCGTGACGAGGGTGAGCGCGGCGGCCACCACGACGACGCGGAAGGCGCGACGGCGGAGGACGTCGAGACTCGAGAGCGAAGCAAGGACGAGCGCCGCCAGCGCGCCGATGAGCAGGCCGTCGAGGCGCGTGTCGAGACCATTGGAGAGCCGCCGCCACGACTCCGCGCCATGCCACAGCACGACGCGCATGACGGTGGCCTCGGCGATGCCGGCGACGGCGACGAGGATCAGCCACTTGCGTCGGACTCCGAGCACCACGAGCAGCGCCACCACCGGCGGCCACAGCAGATAGAACTGCTCCTCGATCGCCAGCGACCACGTGTGGGAGAGGGCCTCCAGGTCGAGCAGATCGAAGGCCCGGACCCAGTTCGACACGTAGAAGGCGGCCGCGCCGGAGGCCATGGCCGCATCCGCCCGCGTCATGCCGAAGACGCGCGGGAACAGCACGAACGCGCCGAGGAGGACGGCGAGGGCGGGGAACAGCCGCAGCGCGCGGCGGATGTAGAACGACCGCAACGAGATCCGCCCGGTCTCGTCCGCTTCCTGCAAGAGCAGGGCGGTGATGAGGAATCCGGAGAGGACGAAGAAGATGTCGACGCCGATGAACCCGCCCCTGAGGTACGGGACCTGGGCGTGATGCGCGAAGACGCCGAGGATCGCGACTCCGCGCAGCCCATCGAGCGCTGGACGATACGTCAGCCGGAACGGCATCACGCCACCGTCACCGCCGTCTCGTTGTTGCACTCGCCGGCACGGTTACAGCCCCAACAGGAACGTGTAGGTCGCACTGGCCACCGGGCTCTGAGACCAGTCGGGGCCGACGGCGATCGCCTTGATCGTGGTCGTGAGGGCCACCAGGATCGGGCCGGTGTACGTCGTCGACGAGGTGGTCGGCGTGCTTCCATCGGTCGTGTAGTAGATGGTCACGCCCGGGCTGCTATCCGACATCGAGACGACCTGCGGCAGCAGGTATGACCCGCCGGGCGGACTGAAGGTGGGCGTGGCGGCGGGGGGCAGGGCCAGGAAGGTCCCATCGCCGACCCCGAAGAGCACGCCGACGGTGTTGGTGTTGTAGCTGGCGACCGCGAGGTCCAGCTTGCGGTCGCCATTGAAGTCGCCGAGGGCCACGAACTCCAGACGATTGCCGACCGGGAACGTCTTGGCCGCCTGGAAGGTGCCGTCGCCGTTGCCCAGCAGCACGCTGACGTTGTTGCTCCCGGCATTGGCCACGACGAGGTCGACCTTGCCGTCGCCGTTGACATCGCCCGCGGCCAGGGATTCGCTCTCCATCCCACCGACGGAAAAGTACCGAACCGGCTGGAAGCTGCCGTCGCCGTTGCCGAGCAGCACGCTGACCTTGGCATCGGGCGCGTCGTCGTTCGCGAGCGCCAGGTCCGGCTTGCCGTCGCCGTTGAAGTCGCGCACGACGATGGACTCGGGATCGCCGACGAAGGGGTACATCTGGGCCGGCTGGAACGTTCCGTCACCGTTGCCGAGCATCACCGCGACCATGACGTTGCCGACCGAGGCGGTGATCAGGTCCAGCTTGCCATCGCCGTTGACGTCGCCCACGGCCACGGGAATGAGATTCATGTCCGAGGCGAACGTCTGGACGACCTGGGCCGGCTGAAAGGTCCCATCGCCGTTACCCAGCAGCAGCGTGACGTCGTTGCTGTAGAAATGGGCCACGGCCACGTCGAGCTTGCCGTCACCGTTGAAGTCGCCCACCGCGATGGACTCGGGGAAATTGCCACCCGACGGGAAGTTCATCGACGGCTGCAAGGTGCCATCGCCGTTGCCGAGCAGCACGCGGACGCTATAGTAGTTCGCGTCGGCGACCACCACGTCCTGCTTGCCGTCGCCGTTGATGTCGACGACGATCACCCAGATCGGACCGCCGCCGAGGCCTGCTTCGAAGCTCCGGGCCGGCTGGAAGGTGCCATCGCCGTTGCCGAGCAGCACCGACAGCGTGCCCTCATGAGAATTGGCGACCACCAGATCGAGCTTGTTGTCCCCGTTGAGATCGCCCGCGGCGACCGAGTACGGGCCCGATCCGGCCGCGTACTCCTTGGCGAGCGCCGGAGCGGCGAACGCCCAGGAGAGCAATGACATCACTGCGACGAGCACCGAGACGTGCCAGGAGCTGCTGCTGCTCATTCCGAATCCTCCCCATCGAGGCATGAAGTGTTCTTTGTTCAGGCGAAGTGCTGCGGCAACGAGACGATCGACCGAAACCACTCGGGGATCAGATGCGTTTCGACCCCGACGCGCCGGATATCGTAGTCGTCCCAGTCGGCCCACCGGCGCATCCCGCCGTAGTAGCTGAAGGCATACTGGACGCCGGCCTCGCGCAGGCAGTCACGTGTGACGGCGTCGATCGCCTGCGCCCACATCCCAGGATCTCTTGCCGACGCCGCTCGGCGGAGGTCTGCGAGAACACCGGATGGTTCACCGTGTGCCCGCCGATGATCATTCCCGCCGCCCGCATCTCGCGGAGGTTGTCCCAGGTCATCCAGAGGCCATGGCCAAGCTCCACCCCGCATCGTCCGGACCCCGTGGCCTTGGCGACGGCATCGAGGTAGCGATCGATGGACTCGGTGGGCAGCGTCTTGTACACGCGCAGGAGCGCCTCGACGACGTCCTCCCGGTCCGAGGCGTAATCGAGGCGAGCGGGAAGCCAGTCCGCCAGCTCGAGCCCGTCACGCTGACTCGTTCGCACCATCCAGGCCAGCTCGTCCCACCACGGCACGCGCGGCGTGTCGATGAAGCCGGTGGCGACGAAGAACGTGGCCGGCACACCCTCCGCCTTGAGGATCGGGAAGGCGACATCATGGTTGTCCCGGTATCCGTCGTCGAAGGTGATCAGGGCGTACCGACCGCGCCGGCCCGCCATGGCGCGTGGCAGATCGTCCGGCGTGATCACGTCGAGGCGCGATTTGCAGAACCGGATCTGCTCGGCGAACGTCCCGGCATCGGTGCTCCAGACGCCGCGGTCGAAGGGCGAGTCGCCGGCCTGCCCCACCCGGTGATAGTTCAGGACGAGGACGCCGGACCACCGGCTCACCCCCGCGAGGAGAACCTGGAGGCCGCTGCGAGCGAAGAGACGGTGCGCGACGGCTCGCTTCATCCGGCGGCCTTGTCCCACGTGACGCGCTGGCGTCCGGTGAGGAAGCGCACGAAGGCCACCGTGGTGGCCCAGTTCAGGAGGCAGAACACGTACGGCACGCTCATGAACGGGATCCGCGTGCGCGCGTCGCGCGTGAGCCAGCCGAGCAGCGCGGCGACGTAGAAGACGACCTGGGCGCCGAGCGACAGGCGGTACAGCGGCTCCGCGAGGAGGAGCACGTTGCTGGCGGCGAGGGCGGCGAGCAGCAGCGGGCTCAGCAAACGCAGCCCCTTGTGCGAGACCGTCTGCAGCCACAGGCGATTGTGCCGCGGGCTCAGGAGCCAGCGGCCGCGCGCGAAGAGCTGGAACGTCCCGGCGATCGTCCGGACCTTCCGTCTGAATTCTTGGCTCGCCGTCGCCGCGGGTCGGTCGTAGGCGCGCGCGGCCGCCTCGAAGACCACGCGGTATCCGCGCCGCGCGATCGTCATCGGGATGAGCACGTCGTCCAGGATCGTGTCGGGCGGGATCGGCACGAACAGCGCGCGGCGGATCGCGTAGATCGCGCCGGTGGCGCCCACCGTCGAGTCCGCGAGGCTCTCGTGACGCCGGATGAACTTCTCGTACCGCCAGTAGACGGAGACGCCCTCGCCCACCCGCGTCGCGTCGCCGCCGGCCGTCAGGATCAGCTCGCCGCTCACGGCGCCCACGCCGGCGTCGGCAAACGGGGCGACGAGCTCGCGGATCGCCCGCGGGTCGAACGTCTGGCGCGCGTCGGCCATGACCACGATCTCGCCGCGCGCCTTCGGCACCACGTCGTTCAGCACGGCGGGCTTCCCGCGCCGCGTCTCGAAGGCGACGACGGTCACCCCGTCGGGCTCCCAGGCGCGCGCACACTCGGGAGTGCCGTCGGACGACCCGTCGGAAGCGACCACGAGCTCCAGCCGATCGGCCGGGTAGTCGAGGGCCAGCAGATTCTGGATGCGCGCACCGATCCGCGTCGCCTCGTCATGGGCGACGATGACCACGCTCACCATCGGCTCGCCGCCCCGCCGGGGCGGGCGCGGCCGCAGGCGCGCCCGGGCCGCGACGAGCGCGGGATAGCCGACGTGGGCGTACGCCAGCAGCGCCACCGAGAGCCAGAAGATCAGCTCCACCGCATGCTCCCGCCGAACCGCTCGAACCACTCGGCGAGCATGAGGAGGTTCCACAGGGTGGCGCCGTGCGAGCGACCGGCATCGTGCTCGCGCAGCAGCGCGCGGACGGCGCCCGGCTCGACCAGCGCCGCCTCCGCGAAGACGCCGCCGAACAGCCGCGCCTCGAGCCGCCAGCGCAGCTCGCTCCGGAACCACTCGTCCACGGGGGCGCTGAAGCCCATCTTCGGCCGGTCCAGGAAGCCCGGCGGGAACAGCGGCCCGAACGCGCGCTTGAGGATGCGCTTGCCGCCGTTCGCGTCGCGCTTGAGCCGCGCCGGCCACGCCAGCGCGAGCTCGACGACCTCCGCGTCGAGGAACGGCGAGCGGCCCTCGAGCGCGTGCGCCATCGCCATGCGGTCGACCTTCACCAGGAGATCCTCGGGCAGGTACGTCATGACATCGGTGATCGCCATCGCGCGCACCAGATCGTCGGTGCCGGCGCCACGATAGGCGGCGTCGAGATACGACAGGGCGGCGCCGTCCACGCGCGCGGCGAGGGCCGGCGCGTAGAGCCGGGCGCGGATCGGTTCCTCGAGCGTTCGGCGCAACGCCGCGAAGCGCGTCGCGTCGTCGCGCGCGAGCAGGTCGAGGCCCTTCGCGTACGCGCGCGGCAAGGCGTGCTGCAGGCGCCGGCCGAGCGGGCCACGCAGCGCGGCGCGCGCGATCCGCGGCACCCGGCGCGCGATCCCTGCGAGGCGGGCGGCCGTGGCGTACCAGGGATATCCGGCGAAGAGCTCGTCACCGCCGTCGCCGTTGAGCGCGACGGTCACCCGCGAGCGGGCCAGCTGCGACAGGTACCAGACGGGCAGCGCGGAGGAGTCGCCGAACGGCTCGCCGAAATGCTCGGCGAGGTCGGGCAGCACGCCGGCGGCGTCCGGCTTCACCACGAACTCTTCGTGCTCGGTCTTGAAGAGCTCGGCCACCCGCCGCGCGTAGGGCAGCTCGCTGTACGGCTCACGGTCGAAGCCGATCGAGAACGTGCGCACGGGCTTGTCGCTCAGGCGGCTCATGAGGGCCACCACGATGCTCGAGTCGACGCCGCCGCTCAGGAAGCAGCCGAGCGGCACATCGGCGATCAAGCGGAGACGCACCGCCTCCTCGAGCGCGCGCGTCAGCCGCTCCGCCGCTTCGGTCTCCGTCGTCGCCACCGTCGCCGTCGGCGGCGTCCAGTAGCGCTCGAGGCGGACGGCGCCACCCTCGACGATCAGCGTGTGGGCGGGCGGCAGCTTTCTCACGCCCGCGAGGATGGTGAGCGGGCTCGGGATATACGAGTGCGTCAGATAGAGGTCGATGGCCTCCGGGTCGAGCGTGCGCGGCAGATCGCGGAGCCGGTAGAGCGCGGTGATCTCGGAGGCGAGCGAGAGGCGCCCGCCGTGCTCCGCGTAGTAGAGCGGCTTCTTGCCGACGCGGTCGCGCGCGGCGAGCAGCCGGCCTCGCCGCTCGTCCCACAGGATGAACGCGAACATCCCGCGCAGGTGCCGCACGCAATCGAGGCCGTCCTCCTCGTAGAGATGCGCGATCGCTTCGGTGTCCGACCGGGTTGCGAAGCGATGCCCGGCGCGCTCGAGCCGCGCACGCAACGTCTCGAAGTTGTAGATCTCGCCGTTCAGGACGACCGCG
>Ga0209161_10005148_pt1 | contig 10356 bp, 11 predicted proteins | sample GraSoiAngelo_155_FD_186169 | JGI IMG/M metagenome (GOLD analysis project Ga0209161, IMG submission 186169) | Grasslands soil microbial communities from the Angelo Coastal Reserve, California, USA - 14_1009_13_30cm (SPAdes) (version 2) | ecosystem: Environmental > Terrestrial > Soil > Grasslands...
GCCAGGAAGAAAGTAGCTGTGATCGCGGGGAGGGTCGAAGGACTCATCGGGCTGCACGCGCTCGACGGCGAGGGAAAACGGCTCGACGCCACGGGTATCGCGGCCCTCGCCGAGCGCGCGGTGCGCCAGGCGTTCGGGTTGCCTGCCGCCTAGCGGCGCGTCTATCTTCCGGCCCTCTATGTCCCCTACCGACAATGTCATGGAGAAGTTGGTGTCGCTCGCCAAGCGGCGCGGCTTCGTGTTTCAGTCGTCGGAGATCTACGGTGGCCTCGGCTCCGTGTGGGACTACGGGCCGCTGGGCGTCGAGCTCAAGAAGAACATCAAGGAGCGCTGGTGGCACTCCATGGTGCACGAGCGCGAGGACATCGAGGGGCTCGACGCCGCGATCCTGATGCACCCCAAGGTCTGGGAGGCCTCGGGCCACGTGGCGGGTTTCACCGATCCGCTGGTGGACTGTAAGCACTGCAAGCACCGGTTTCGGGCCGACGATCCTCGGATCAAGGGCACGCCGGGCGAGCCCACGGCGCAGTGTCCCGTATGCGGCAGCAAGGGCACGCTGACGGCGCCGCGCATGTTCAACCTCATGTTCAAGACCTTCATGGGCCCGGTGGAAGACGCGGCCGCGGTCGTCTACCTGCGTCCCGAGACGGCGCAGGGGATCTACGTGAATTACCTGAACGTGCTGCAGTCGGCGCGGCAAAGGATCCCCTTCGGCGTCGCGCAGATCGGGAAGGCGTTCCGTAACGAGATCACTCCCGGGAACTTCATTTTCCGCACGCGTGAGTTCGAGCAGATGGAGATGCAGTTCTTCGTCAAGCCGGGCACGGACCTCGAGTGGTTCGAGTTCTGGCGTCAGGAGCGGATGAAGTGGCTGGGGGGCCTGGGCATCCGGCCGGAGAAGCTGCGCTTTCATCAGCATACAAAGGAAGAGCTCGCCCATTACGCCAAGGACGCGTACGACATCCAGTACGAATTTCCGTTCGGCTGGCAGGAGTTCGAGGGCATTCACAACCGCACGAACTTCGATCTGTCGCGCCACCAGGAGTTCTCGGGCAAGAAGCTCGAGTACTTGGATCCCGCCACGAACGAGCGCTTCGTGCCCTACGTCGTGGAGACGTCGGCGGGCGCGGATCGCACGGCCCTCGTCGTGATGGTCGACGCCTACAACGAAGAAGAGGTCGAAGGCGAGAAGCGTGTGGTCATGCGGTTTCACCCGGCGCTGGCGCCCCTCAAGGCGGCCGTCTTCCCGCTGGTGAACAAGGACGGGATGCCCGAGCTCGCCCGCCGCATCTTCGACGACCTGCGCAAGTCGCACAACGCGTTCTACGACGACGGGGGGTCCATCGGACGGCGCTACCGCCGCCAGGACGAAGCGGGCACGCCGTTCGGGATCACGATCGACGGCCAGTCCACGCAGGACGGAACCGTCACGGTGCGCGATCGCGACACCCTGAAGCAGGAGCGCGTAGCCGCCGATCGTCTGGCCGCCTACGTCGCGGACAAGCTCAAGGGCTGATCCCGGTGGCCAAGCGCGTGCTGCTGCTCACGGCGGACCTGGTGTTCCGCTCCAAGCTCGCCGGCGTGGTGGCGGCCGCGGGCGGCGAGGTGACGCGCGAGGAGGGGCTGTGCGACCTCGCCGTGCTCGAGCTCGAGGGCGCCGCCGCCGGGCGCGTTGGGGAGCTGGTGCGTCGCGGCATACCGGTGTTGGCATTCGGCTCCCATGTGCGGGCGGATGCGCTGCGCGCGGCCCGGGAGGCAGGCGCGACGGCGGTGCCCAATTCGCAAGTCGAGGTTCGGCTGAGAGAACTGCTGAACGCGTAGGGGCGCAGCATGCTGCGCCCCTACCGAGAGTCCGCCGGGCTTGCTACTTCGCAGCCACCTGCACCTCGATCTGCCGCGGCTTGGCCTTCTCTACCTTCGGGAGGGTCACGGTCAGGACGCCGTTCTCGTAACTCGCCTTGATGGCGTTGGCGTCCACGGTCGTGGGCAGGGTAAAGCTGCGCTCGAACGCGCCGTAGGTGCGCTCATAGCGATGCACCCGATCGGTGCCCTCTTCGGCCACCTGCTGCTTCGAGCCCTGGATCGTGAGGACATTGTTCTCTACGGTGAGCTTCACGTCCTCCGGGCGCACGCCGGGAATCTCCGCCATGATGCGGATGGCGTGATCTTCCTCGAAAATGTCCACCGGTGGCACCCAAGCAGTCGTGGCGCCGTCGCGCGGCTGCCAGTCTACGCCGAGCAGGCCGTCGTTCAGCAGCCGGCCGAGCCGGCTGCTCAAGCCGACGAAGTCGGCCAGCGCGGGGTCTCTGGAGATGCGTGGAACGAGCGACATATCTCATTACCTCCTGTGTCCATTGGTTGCGGGTTCGGACCCGGCTGGGCCGAGTCTCGCTCGGACGCCACGCAACCGGCGTGCCCGTTGAGGGAGGCATCGTTTTGCCACAATGACAATTCTGAGACTGCAACGGTGGCAAGCCGTGCCAGGTTTGCAGGTGTTATCTTTGCTCACACTGTGACACACACGACCAGCGTTGCGCTGCCGCCGGCGGATGTGCTGGAGCGGGCCAAGCGGTTCTTTGCCGAGCGCGTCCCGCAGGCCGCCGCCTACGTAGAGAAAGAAGGACCGCAGTTCGTCGTGCTGCGGGGTCAGGGTGGGGAGGAAGTGGTGATCCGGGCGTGGGCCGACGATGGGGGGGGGGAACGACGCGCGTGCGCGCGTCCACACTGTTCTTTGATCAGGCGCTCGATCGGTTCTTTTCGACGCTCCCGCTCGAGAGCGGCGTGGAGGTCGCGTGAGCATGGTGACGGAGCGTTTCGCCGTGCGCGTGATGGTGACGGACGTGTGGGATCAGGTGTTCCTGGCGGTCGAGCCCACGACGACGGTGGCGGAGCTCAAGCGCCAGGCGCTGGCGCAGGCCTTGAAGCGGGCGAACGTCCCGGTCGACGAGTACATCGTGAAGTTCCACGGCGCGCAGGTGCTGGAGGAGGCGACGACGCTCGCGGCGCTCGGGGTTGCGCCCAACGCGCCGTTCATCGTGCTGCCGGCGCGACGTCAGCCGGTGCACTGACCGTGTCGCGCCAGCCTCGCACGCCGAGTCGCGCGCTGACCACGTTCGCGGTGGGGTTCCTGCTGCTCGACGGTGTGCTGCTCGCCTACAGCGGCCTGGCGCTCCATCGGACGATGCTCGTGGTGTGGGGCGGGGCGTGCATCGTCGCGGCGGGGCTGGTGGTGCTGGGATGGCGGCGCTACCGCCGGGCCCTGGCGGAGCTCGAGCAGGCCCGGCGGGAGCTGCGGGACGAGGCGGAGTCGATTCGCGATCTCCTGCACGGCAAGCACCTGCAGAACTGAATGGGCAGACCGCCCGTTCCCGTCGTTCATCACCCCGCCTGTCGGCTGCACGATCCCGGTGCCGGTCACCCCGAGCGCCCCGAGCGGATCGACGCCGTGCTCGACGCGCTGCGGGCGCCGGACCTGGCCGCGCACGTCACCTGGCACGAGGCGCGACCAGCGACCTGGGAGCAGCTCGAACGGGTGCACCCGGCGCAATACCTGCAGGGATTGGAGCGGCTGGCGCACGCTGGTGGTGGGGCGCTCGATGCGGACACGGTAATGAGCCGCCTCAGCTGGGACGCGATCCTCGCGGCGGCGGGAGTGGCGATCGGCGCCGTCGAATGCGGGCTCGCGTCCGGCCGGGCGTTTGGGGCCACGCGGCCGCCCGGTCACCACGCGCTGGCCGCCCGCGCGATGGGCTTCTGCTTCGTCAACAACGCGGTCCTGGCGGCACGACATGCGCAACAGCTGGGCGCGGCTCGCGTGCTGATCGTCGATTGGGACGTGCATCACGGCAACGGCACGCAGGCGCTGGTCGAGCGCGACCCCACCATCCGGTATGTGTCCATGCATCAGTATCCCTGGTATCCGGGAACCGGCGCCGCGGACGAGCGCGGGGTGGGAAACGTGTTCAACGTGCCGCGTCCGCCGGGGCTCGTGCGCGGGCGGTACGTGCAGGACCTGCTGGATGCCGTGGACGCGGCGCGCAACGGCTGGCGACCCGACCTGCTGCTCGTCTCTGCCGGGTTTGACTCGCTCGCGGGCGATCCGCTGGGCGGGTTTACGCTCCAGCCCGACGACATGGCGACGTGGACGCAGGCGGTCCGCGAGCGGGTGGCACCGTCGCCCGTCGTGGGTCTGCTCGAGGGCGGCTACCGGCTCGATCTGCTCGCGGCGGGCGCTCGCGCGCACGTGGAGGCATTGGCGTGAAGCTCGCCACCGAGGTCATCACGTTGAAGACCAAGCACCCGTTCGTGATCGCACGGGGCGGGGACGACGAGAATCGCGTAGTGTGGGTGCGGCTCACGGATACGGACGGCGTGGAAGGGTGGGGGGAAGCCGATCCGTCGCGCTACTACGGCGAGACGGCGGACACGGTGCTGGCGGTGCTGGGGCGGCTGGCGCCGCATCTGCCCCGGGACCCGTTCGATCTGGAGGCGGCGGAGGCGCGGTTTGCGGAGGTGGTGCCGAAGAACGGAGCGGCGCGGGCCGCGCTCTCGGCGGCGCTGCACGATCTCGTTGGCAAACGGCTCAACCAGCCGGTCTGGAAACTGTGGGGGCTCGATCCCGCCCGCGCGCCCCGCTCCTCGTTCACGATCGGTCTCGACACCCCGGAGAAGATGCGCCAGAAGGTGACGGAGGCCTCGGCATATCCGATCCTCAAGATCAAGCTGGGCACGGAGCGCGACGAGCAGATCCTGCGCGCGATCCGCGACACGACCGACAAGCCGCTCCGCGTGGATGCGAACGCCGGGTGGACGCGGGAGCGAGCGCTGCAGATGCTCCCCATTCTGAAGGAATACGGCGTGGAGTTCGTGGAGCAGCCGCTTCCCCCGGACGACCTCGAAGGTATCGCCGCCGTGCGTCGCCGCGGCATCCTGCCCGTGGTGGTGGACGAAAGCTGTCTCGTGGCGACGGACATTCCTCGGCTGGCGGGCGTGGCGGACGGGATCAACATCAAGCTCGCCAAGTGCGGTTCGCTGCGCGAAGCGCTGCGCATGATCGCGACCGCCCGGGCGCACGGCATGCTGGTGATGGTAGGCTGCATGATCGAGTCGTCGCTCGGAATCACGGCGGCTGCCCATTTCACGCCGCTCGTGGACGCCGCCGACCTGGACGGCGCCGCGCTCACGGCGAACGATCCGTTCGTCGGGGCCACCATCGACGGCGGGCAGATCCGACTGCCCACGGGGCCGGGGCTTGGTGTCCGCAGGCGGTGAAGACGTACGGGCGCAGCATGCTGCGCCCCTTCCGGACACCCCGGGCTTGCGCCCGGGGTCAGTTACAACACTGACCCCTATTCCCAAGTTCGCGGAGGTCGTCCTCCCGCTCCCCGTCCCCCGCCCCTACACCTACGAGGTTCCCCCGGAGCTGAGCGGCCGCGTGGTGCCCGGGGCGCGTGTGGTCGTCCCGGTGCAGCGGCGCCGGGTTGTGGGTGTGGTCACCGCGGTCGCGGTGGCCGCTCCGGCGGTGACCGCCAAGGCCATCTTGGCCGCTCCGGACGAAGAGCCGGCGCTCGCCGGGCCGCTGCTCGCACTGGGACGCTGGATCAGCCGCTACTACGGGACGCCGCCGGGATGGGCGCTGCGCGCGCTGCTTCCGGGCGCGCTGTGGAGCGTGCAGCGCCCGGCGGGGCCGACCGAAGGCACCGACCGTGTCGTGGTGCTGGTGGCGACCGTGCCGTCGCTGCTCGAGCGGGAGCGCGTGTTCAAGCGGTCGCCCAAGCGGCGGGTGGCGTACGAGGCACTCGAGGCGTTGGGGGGCTCGGCGCCGCTGCGTCACCTGGTGCGGCGATTGGGCCTCTCTCCGCCGGTGCTCGACGGACTGGTGCGGCAAGGGCTCGCACGCTACGCCGACGTGGCTCGTCCCCGTGATCCGTTCGCCGCGCTCTCGTCACCCCCGCCGCCCCAGCTCACGGCCGACCAGCAGCGCGTCGTGGCCGGTATTCTCGCTACGCCCGTGGAGACTCCCGTCCTGATCCAGGGCGTGACCGGCTCCGGCAAGACACTCGTGTATCTCGATGTACTTCGGAGCGTCGTAGCGTCCGGCAACGGTGCGATTCTCCTCGTCCCCGAGATCGCGCTGACGCCCCAGACGGTCGCGCGCGTGCGCGGGGTGTTCGGCGACCAGGTGGCGGTGCTCCACTCCGCCCTCTCGGACGGCGAGCGGGCCGACGCGTGGCGGGCCTTACGGCGCGGTCAGCGGCGCGTGGCGGTCGGGCCACGCTCGGCCGTGTTCGCGCCCGTCCAGCGGCTGGGCGCGATCGTGGTGGACGAGGAGCACGAGCCCAGCTACAAGCAGGGAAGCGTCCCGCGCTATCACGCCCGCGACGTGGCGCTGGTGCGCGCCCGACTCGAGGGCGCGCGCGTCATTCTCGGCAGCGCCACGCCCTCGCTCGAGACCCTGCACCTCGCGGCCCAGGGCCGCGTGACGCGCTTCGAGCTGCCCGAGCGGATCGAGGCCCGCCCGCTGCCGCCGGTCGAGGTGGTGGACCTGCGGAGCGCCGAGCGCGTGCCCGAGGCGCGCGGCGTTCCCTGGACCACGGCGCTGGATGAGGCGGTACGCGACGCGCTCGGGCGCGGGGAGCAGGTGATCCTGCTCCTCAACCGCCGGGGGTTCGCGACCTACCTGCAGTGTCCTGCCTGCGGCGACGTACGCGACTGCCCGCACTGCGCCATCGCGCTCACCGTGCACCAGACGCCACCCGCCCTCCGCTGCCATTACTGCGGTCACGAAGAAACGATCCCCACCGCGTGCCGCATGTGCGGCAAGCAAACCCAGCGCATGCGCGGCCTCGGCACGCAGCAGCTCGAGCACTTCGTGGGGCTGCGGTTCCCCGCGGCCCGCATCGCGCGCATGGACCTGGACACCACCAGCTCCAAGTGGGCGCATCACCGGGTGCTCGAGCGCATGGCCCAAGGCAAGCTCGACGTCCTGCTCGGCACGCAGATGATCGCCAAAGGACTCGACTTTCCCAATGTCACCGTCGTGGGCGTGGTCGACGCGGACACCGGACTTCATCTGCCCGATTTCCGAGCGGCGGAGCGGACGTTTCAGCTGGTGGCCCAGGTGGCGGGTCGGGCCGGGCGGGGCCCGAAGGGGGGGCGGGTGTACGTCCAGACCCGGGTGCCGGATCACCATGCGATCCGCGCCGCCGCGGTCCACTCCGTGTCCCAGTTCGCCGCGGTCGAGCTGCCGCTGCGGGCCCCGCCGCATCCGGCCTACCCGCCGCACGTGGGCCTGGCGCGCTTCGTGGCGTCGGATCCGGTGGACGCGCGGGCTCAGGAAGCGGCCGAGGCAGTGGCGGCGTGGCTGCGGCGCATGAACGCGGAGCGGCTGCAGGACGCGCTCAGCGTGCTCGGGCCGGCGCCGTGCCCGATCGCGCGACTGAAGGGGCGGTGGCGCTGGCACGTGCTCGTGAAGGCGGCCGAGCCGCGCGCCATCGGTCGGGTGGTGCGCGCCATCGGCGCGCGGGCGCGGGGCGTCGTGGTGGATCGGGATCCCGTCTCATTGTTGTGAAATGCGTCGCGGAGAGTTGTCACGGAGAATCGTCACGGGAGATCGTTGACGTCGCACCGCGACGTCGTTCCGTGACGCCTTTCTCGTGACGTCTTTCGCACTTAGGTTTCTCTGCCTGTGACCACCGGTCCGCGATTCCAGTACCGCCCCCCCGACTTCGCGGCGCCGCCACTCGCCGGAGCGCCCGACGCTCATTTCGAGCCCGCGCCCGCCGATGGCGTGCTGCCCGAGCGGTTCTTCTCCACGACCAACCTCCCCACCTACGTCCGGGCGGCGGGCCTGTGGCGTCGACCGCGGCTGCCGCGCATGGACTGCGTCATGGTGCTGCACGGGAACGGCGATCTCGTGGTGACCGAGCCCCGGCGCGTGCGCCAGGGCCAGCTCGTCGCGGTGGGCACCGAGGAGGACGGCCGCGAGGGCATCTTCGTCCATACCGAGGGCTTCCTCGGCGGCGTGCACAGCGCCAACGAATTCGGGTTCATGCAGACCGAGGTGTCGCGCGAGAAGCCCGTGGACTACGCCGTGCTGGCGCAGCTGCTGGGCGAGGAGAAGCGACGCAGCGGCAAGATCCTGTGGGTGGTGGGTCCCGCCCTGGTGCACGCCCGGGCTCGCGAAGACATGATCTGGTTCATTCAGAACGGATATGTCCAGGCGTTCCTCGGCGGGAACGCCGTCGCGGTGCACGATTTGGAGGCGGCGATCTTCGGGACCACGCTCGGGATGACGAGCTCGGGGCAGGGCGTGGAAGGCGGCCACGCGCTCCACATGCGCGCGATCAACCAGGTGCGCCGCGTGGGCGGGATTGCTGCGGCGGTACGGCAGGGACTGGTGACGTCGGGTATCATGCACGCGCTCGTGACGCACCAGGTGCCGTTCGTGCTCGCCGGCTCGATCCGCGACGACGGGCCGCTGCCAGAAGTGCTGTCGGACACGCTGGCGGCTCAGGACGCGATGCGGGAGCGGACGGCGCAGGCGACGTTCGCGGTGTTCGTGGCGACCGCGCTGCACGCGATCGCCGTCGGCAACATGCTGCCGGCGTTCGTGGACTCGCCGCGCCCGGAGGAGCTGCGACCGCTCACGACGATCTGCGTCGACCAGACGGAGTTCGTGGTCAACAAGCTGCGGGACCGGGGCACGCACCAGGCCTATGGCGTAGTCACGAACGCCCAGGACTTCATGCACGTGCTGCGGTTCTACGTGGAGCGATGGGAGCAGGCGCAGGCCCCGGCGACCGTGCTCCGCTAGCGCCCGGCCGCGGGCCGGGGTGGGCGAAGCTCGCCGAGGCCGTCGCCCGCCACGTGGCGCCCGCCGACATCGAGACGATCTATCTGTTCCGCCCCCGGAAACGGGAAGGCCGGGAATGGGGGACGGCGGTGGTGGCGTGCCGCAGCGGCGAAGCCGGCGGCCGGTTGCGCGTGTACACGGCACGCTACATGCTCGTGGTGCGCGGCAAAGAGCGCGGCCGGTCGCGGGTCACCGTGGAGGAGACCGCGCTCTCGCCCGCCGAGGTCATCGAGCGGGTAATGCAGGCCGCCGCCGAGCGGTCGGGAGATCCCGACCCGCCGGTGGCGATCGGGCCGGCGGCGTGGTATGAAGACCAAGAGGAGGTAAACGGTTGATCGACTCACGAATGTTCGTGCCCACCAAGGCCTTCCTCACCAAGGGCGTAGGTCGGCACAAGGAGAAGCTCACGAGCTTCGAGATGGCGCTGCGGGACGCCCATCTGGCGAACTTCAACCTGGTGCGCGTGAGCTCGATCTTCCCGCCGCATTGTGAGCTGGTGGACCGGGAGGAAGGCCTCTCGGTCATGAAGCCTGGCCAGGTCGTCTTCGCGGTCATCGCCGAATCGTCCACCAACGAGCCGAGCCGCCTGGTCGCCGCGTCGATCGGCGTCGCCATGCCCGCGGACGCGTCGCATCACGGCTACATCTCCGAGCACCACAGCTACGGCCAGAACGAGGTCACCTCGGGCGAATATGCCGAGGACCTCGCCGCGTCGATGCTGGCGACCGTGCTGGGCGTCCCCTTCGATCCTGAAAAGGCGTGGGACGAGCGGCGCGAGCAGTGGCTGCTCTCGGGCGACATCGTCCGCACGATGAATGTCACCTCCACCGCCGAATGCGGGGATGACGGCCGCTGGACCACGGTGGTCTCGGCGGTCTGCTTCTGCGGGTGACGCCGTCGTTCGCCCTCGCCTTCCTGGCCGGCCTGCTGAGCTTTCTCTCTCCCTGCGTCTTGCCCCTCATCCCCAGCTACGTCGGGTTCCTCACGGGCCTGACGCTGGAAGAGCTGGAGGTGCGCCGGGGCACGGCCCTGGCCCACGCGCTGTGGTTCGTGGCCGGGTTCTCCCTGATCTTCATCGCGCTGGGCGCCACGGCGTCCGCGCTCGGCGTGCTGCTCCTCCGGTCTCAGGTATGGATCGGGCGGATCGGCGGCGGCGTCGTCATCCTGTTCGGGCTATATCTGCTCGGCGTGCTGCGCCCGGCCCTGCTCATGCGCGAGCGCAAGGTCCAGCTCGCCCGCAAGCCGCTCGGCTATCTCGGCTCGGCATTCGTCGGCGTCACCTTCGGCGCCGCGTGGACGCCGTGCATCGGTCCCATCCTCGGGGCGATTCTCACTCTGGCGGCCGCCCAGGCGAGCGTGGGGCACGGCGCCGCCCTGCTCACCGCCTATTCGGCGGGACTCGCGCTGCCCTTCGTGGTCACCGCGCTCGCGCTCGACCGGTTCCTGGCGTGGTTCCAGCGCTTCCGTCCCTACCTCGTGTGGGTCGAGCGGATCGCGGGAGG
>Ga0209161_10005149_pt1 | contig 10354 bp, 10 predicted proteins | sample GraSoiAngelo_155_FD_186169 | JGI IMG/M metagenome (GOLD analysis project Ga0209161, IMG submission 186169) | Grasslands soil microbial communities from the Angelo Coastal Reserve, California, USA - 14_1009_13_30cm (SPAdes) (version 2) | ecosystem: Environmental > Terrestrial > Soil > Grasslands...
TTGGCCGGGAGCGCGACGAGGCGCCCGCGGAAGCGGGCAGGTGACGGTGGTCAGCTTCGCCGTTCCGCGGAATTCAATGGCATTTTGGAAAGAGCGATTGCGTGCAACTCATGTGACCGCCGAGGAAATCAAGGGGCGATTCGGATGTAACGCCTTGCGCTTTCTCGATGCTGATGGGTTGCAGCTCGAAATCGTCGCGTCGGCAAACGAAGAAAGCTCTTCCGAGCGCGCTATTCGCGGATTTGCCGCGCCAACGCTTGAAGTCAGGAGCCCTGAGAAAACTGAAAAATTACTCACCGAGATTCTGGGATTCGAATTTGTTGCGGAAGAAAATAACCGGCGGCGTTTCCGCGGCGGCGGCTCAAACGCGTCCGCGGAAATCGATCTGGTCTCATCCGAAGCCGGCTTCGGCCAGATCGCCGCTGGCACGGTGCATCACATTGCCTTTCGCGCTGCCGATGATGATGAGCAGCTGAAAATGCGCGAGCAGCTTGTCGCGCGAAGTCTCAATGTTACGCCCGTAATCGACCGCCAATAGTTTCACTCAATTTATTTTCGTGAGCCTAACGGAATCTTGTTCGAAATCGCCACCGACGGACCCGGATTCCTGATCGATGAACCGGCAGATGCCTTGGGCGAAACCTTAAAACTTCCGCCGACTTATGAGCCAAAGCGGAACGAGATCGAGCGCGCTCTTCCCACGATTCATCTTCACCACTCGGCCGCCTAATGAACGATTTCACTTATCGATTTATTCCTGGGACCGGCGATCGAACACTGCTCTTACTGCACGGCACCGGCGGAAACGAAAATGATTTGCTTCCGATAGGTCGCGCCATCGATCCCGACGCGTCCAGGCTCAGTCCGCGAGGAAAAGTTTTGGAAAATGGCGCCCCGCGATTTTTTCGGCGGCTGGCTGAGGGCGTTTTCGATGAAAAAGATGTTGTCGCGCGGGCGGACGAACTCGCGAATTTTGTTTCCGTTGCGGCGAAAAAACATGGTTTCGATAAGAACACCCTGGTCGCGATCGGCTATTCCAACGGGGCGAATATCGCCTCGGCGATGATGTTGCTCGGTTTATTGAAATTTCGCGGTGCGATTTTGTTTCGGCCAATGGTGCCCCTTTCACATCCGCCGGAGATCACCCTAGAAGATTGTACGGTCCTGATTTGCGGCGGGCGTTTCGATCCAATCGCTACGCCACGGCAGGTCAACGCGCTGGTCGAATTGTTGCGCGGTCGAAACGTCGAAGTTGAGGTGCGAATGCAGGAAAGCGGTCATGAATTGATTAACGCGGATGTGGAGGCAGCGCGAGACTGGCTTGCAGCGAGCGCCATTGCATAGGAAAAAGAAAGCTCGCTTATGCTCGTCGTAATGAATGCCAATGCCACCGAAGCGGAAATCGCCTGCGTTGTCCGCGTGATTGAGGCACTGGGGTTGCGCGCGCACACCATGCCAGGCGCGACTCGTACCGCCATTGGCATCACCGGCAACAAGGGCGCGATTAGTTTGCAGCATTTCGAAAACCTGCCCGGCGTGGCCGAGGCCATTCGCGTGAGCAAACCTTACAAACTGATCACGCTCGATCTAAAACAGGACCGAACGATTGTCGATATCGGCGGTGCGAAGATTGGCAATGGCTCTCTCGCCATGATCGCCGGGCCATGCGCGATCGAAACGCGACAGCAGACCTTTGCCATCGCTGAGGTGGTGAAAAAAAGCGGCGCCAAATTTTTCCGTGGCGGCGCCTTCAAACCACGCACCTCTCCCTACGCCTTCGCCGGTTTGGGCGAGGAGGGGCTAAAGATTCTGGTGGAAGTTCGCGAAAAATTTGGTCTAAGAATCGTTAGCGAGGCGCTGGACGAGCCAGGAGTCGATCTCGTCGAAAAATATGCCGATATGATTCAGATCGGCGCGCGCAACATGCAAAATTACACGCTACTTCGGCGAGTTGGGCGTTCCAAGTTTCCGGTGCTGCTCAAGCGTGGGATGGCCGCGACCTTGGAGGAATGGTTGCTCGCGGCGGAATACATTATGTCGGAAGGCAATTACCAGGTCGTTCTTTGCGAACGCGGTGTTCGCACCTTTGCCCAGCACACCCGCAACACTCTCGATCTCGCGGCCGTGCCGGCGGTGCGACGTATCTCGCATTTGCCCATCATCATCGATGCCTCGCACGGTACCGGCAAAAACTACATGGTCACCCCGCTGGCGCGGGCTGGAGTTGCGGTCGGCGCAGATGGTTTGATGATTGAAGTGCATTGCAAGCCGGAAGAAGCGCTTTCCGATGGTGCGCAGGCCCTCACGCTCGACGAGTTCGAGCAAATGGCGAACGAAGTGCGCGCGATCCATGAAATGATCAGCTGATCGCCACGCGCTGTCATCCCGAGCCGCCGTAGACGGCGAGGGACCTCTCATTTGGTCACGCGTTCCACGATCAAGTGTGAGTCCACACCAACTGTGAGGTCCCTCACTTCGTTCGGGATGACGGAGGAGCGTAGGGTGACAGCTTCAGAAAATTCGCGAGCAACTTCCTGCCTTCACCGGTCAAAATCGATTCCGGATGAAATTGCACTCCGTGAATAGGGAATTCGCGATGTTGCAGCCCCATGATTTCACCATCGTCGGATTCCGCGGTGATGATGAGTGAATCCGGCAGACGATCGCGCCTTACCACGAGGGAATGATAACGGGTGGCTTCGAACGGCTGCGACAGGTTTTTAAAAACGCCCGCGCCGTGGTGCGAAATTGCGGACGTTTTCCCGTGCATCAATTTCGGGGCACGCGCAATTTCGCCGCCGTAAACTTCGCCGATACATTGGTGACCGAGGCAAACGCCAAGTAACGGAATTTGCGGTCCGAATTCACGAATGACGTCGCAACTGACTCCCGCGTCGCGCGGCCGGCCCGGTCCGGGCGAGATGCAGATGCGTTCCGGAACAAATTGTCGAATGTCAGCCGGGCCGGTCTCGTCGTTGCGTTTCACCAAAACGTCGGCGCCCAGCTCGCCGAAAATTTGCGCGAGGTTGTAGGTGAACGAATCGTAATTATCGATCAGGAGGAGTTTCAATGTGCTACTTCTTTCGCGCGCGCGATTGCGGCCAGAACCGCCATCGCCTTGCGCTCGGTTTCTTCGCGTTCACGCAACGGCTCAGAATCGGCCACGATTCCGGCGCCGGCTTGTACGAACGCTCTCCCGTTTTTCAAAACCACCGAACGCAGCGCAATGCAACTATCGCAATTCCCGTCGAAGCCGAACCAGCCGACCGCCCCCGCGTAAAAACCACGTCGAACTTTCTCCAGCTCGGCGATGATTTGCATGGCGCGAATCTTCGGTGTGCCCGAAACGGTGCCGGCGGGAAAGGTCGCCCGAAAGGCATCGAAGGCGGTCAAACCATCACGTAACCGCGCTTCGACGTGCGAAACGATGTGCATGACGTGGCTGTAACGCTCGATCGTCATTTGCTCGGTCACGCGGACGCTGCCGATTTGTGCGATCCGGCCCAGATCGTTTCGCGCGAGGTCGATTAACATCACGTGTTCGGCGCGCTCCTTCGGATCGGCCAGCAATTCGCGCGCGTTTGCTTCGTCGGATCTCGGGTCTGTGCCGCGCGGACGGGTCCCCGCAATCGGTCGAAGTTCGGCGGTGCGACCGCGCACTCGCACATGTAACTCAGGCGAACTGCCAAGTGCGCAAAACTCGTCGCCGAAGTTCAGCAAAAACATGTAGGGCGACGGGTTTCCAAAGCGTAGACAACGATAAAGATCGAGGGGATCGGCGGAAAATTCCGACTCGAATCGTTGCGACAGCACAACCTGGAAAATATCGCCTTCGCAAATGTATTCTTTCGCGCGGAGAACGATTTTCTCGAAGTCGATGGTGTTGCTCTTGAATTCTGCGGAGGGGTCGTCGCCCGCAGCTGGCGCCGCGATCGGTTGCAATCGCGATGACCCGGCCAGTTTTTCCAAGAGAATCTGGACCTGCTTCTTGGCGCCGGCATAAGCATCTTCCACGCTTTGCCGTCGAAGATCGGCCGACACGATGATGCGCATCAGGCGGAAACGGTGATCGAAAACAATGAGCGTCCCCGCGACCATGAACATCATCTCCGGCAATTCGAGGTCGTCACGGGACTGGATTTGCACCTTTGGCTCGAAAAATCTAACCACGTCGTAACCGGCGAAGCCGACCGCCCCACCTTGGAAATGCGGAATGTCATCGCGCGGAACAAAGCGGAATTCGCCGAGGACCTTTTGCAGTTCGCCGAGCGGATCGGAGGTACTTCGTCTGGTGACGGCGCCAGATCTTTCGCGAACGGCCAGATCGCGCTCGCACTGGCTAACGATTAATAGTGGATCGATTCCGATAAGTGAAAAGCGTCCCGATTCCTCGTTGCGCTCGGCCGATTCGAAAAGAAACGACCATCGATCGCGGCCAATTTTTTGGAACGCCCCAACTGGCGTTTCGACATCGCCGACGATCTCAGCGACCACGGGAATCAGATTGCCGCGGCTGGCAAGCTGTCGGAACTCTTCGAGAGAAGTCATCGTCATCCCGAGCGTCAGTCGAGGGATCCCGTTGCGTTACCTTAAAGCTTTCCCAACGGGATTCATTCACTGACGCTCGGAATGACCATTGTAGAGGTGTTTGTGCCAAACGCCTACTCTGTCGCGTTTCGTCGACTGTTCCTGAAAAAATCTTGCGCTGGTCAGGGCGCGAGCGATTATTTGAGCCCACTTTTGTGCGGGTGTAGCTCAGTGGTAGAGCACCTCCTTGCCAAGGAGGACGTCGCGAGTTCGAGCCTCGTCACCCGCTGTCTTTTAAGGTGCGCACCAATTTTGAGACATGACGGCGCATATCCCTCGAATTTAGAGCTCACAAGGTCATTTTTTTGAATCCGAACTGGCTTTTCTCTGCATCTCATAGACAAATGAAAACTATGAAAGCATATGTTCTGGGTGGCGCCGCTACTTTTGGCCTGGTGCTGGCCATCTACGCACAAACACCTGGCGCCACGCCAGAAACGCCGGCTCCGTCGCCCACGCTCGCGGCCACGGCAACGCCGCCGGTCACGGCAACGCCCCCGGCATCCGTTTCTCCCGCGATTTCGGCAACACCTTCCGCGGCCAATCAATTTGCGGACAAGATTAAGGAACGGGTCGATCGCAAATTTAAACACAAGGGATTCGCGATCACCGTCGATGGGAACGATGGCGAGGAACCCCATTCCGATCGCCATCATGGGGATGACGACATCCCAGGAAAGGTCCTTCCAATCGCCATTATCAGTGTCCTGGCCGTGTTTGGATTCCCAGTCGCAATTGTCGCCGTCATTATGTTCAGCAGTTGGGCCAGGACGCGTTCGCTGCATCGCACCGTGCGGATGATGGTAGAGAAAGGTCAGCCGGTCCCGCCGGAGTTACTCTCGTCCCCCGCGGCGGCGCCGGTAACCGTGCGCCCGTGGTACGATTTGCGCCGCGGCATCGTCCTCGTCTCGGTCGGCGTCGGCGTAGTCATGTTTTTTGGAATTAGTGCCGGTTGGGATAACGGCGTCTGGGCACTTGGTTTGATTCCGGGCTTGATAGGCCTGGGTTATCTGCTGGCGTGGCGGCTTGCTTATCGCGACGAGAAAGCGTTGAAACAATGATGTGGAGCTGACCGATGCCGACCTGCTCGCGCGAGTTATTGTTGATGGTGACCAGCACGCTTTTGGCGAGCTGGTTCGCCGCCATCAATCGCCCGTGCGCGGCCTTTTACGCCAGCTGGTGCGGGCCGACGTGGAACTGGCCGATGATCTCGCCCAGGAAACGTTTATTCGAGCTTACAAAAATATCCGGAGTTTCCGAGGCGAAGCGAAATTCTCCACCTGGCTTTATCGAATCGCTTACAACGTTTTCCGCGAGAATGCTCGCAAGCGCAAAGAGCTTGTCGGGATCGATGAAGAACAGTTGCAGGCCGAGGTCGATCCACAAACGACCGATCCCGCGTTGCGTCACGATCTCATGAACGCGCTGGCTAACTTACCGTTACATGAGCGCACGGCCGTCACGCTTTGTTGCCAGAATGGGTTATCTCACGACGAAGCGTCCCGCGTCCTCGATATTCCGCTTGGGACGGTGAAGACGAATGTCTTGCGCGGACGCGAGAAATTGAAGAAAATGCTAGCGGCTTGGGCGACCTGAAATGAACGATCCACTTGATAATTTACTCGATGCGCGATTGCGTGACGAGACGCCCTATATCGACGATGCGGGCTTTACCGCCCGAGTGATGCAACAGCTTCCGCACCGGCGTTTCTCCTGGAGCGCACAACGCGCTTTCATTATTTTCGCGGCGACTGTTGTGTCGGTTGTGATCGCCTATTTCGCATCGGGCGAGGGAATGTTCGTGCATGATGCGTTTGCGCGGATGTCGGGTCTAAAACCGGTGCAATTGCTTCTTCTGATCCTGGCCTGTGGAACTGGAATGACCATTGCCGGGCTTTGGGCTGCGCTTACGCGAACACGCGACATGACCGTTTAAGTCATCCCGAAGCGAAGTCGAGGGACCTCGACGAAGCATCTTTAAGCTTTCACATCGGGATTCCTCGACTGCGCTCGGAATGACGGTCATTACGCGGCGCAAAGCTCGCGCGCTTTCTTTACGTCAGCCGCAATTTGCTTTCGAAGCGCCTCGACGTTTTCGAATTTTTTCTCCGGCCGCAGGAATTGTACGAACTTTATTTCGATATCGCCGCCGTAGATGTCGCGATGAAAATCGAGAAGATGAACTTCGATCGTGCGCTCGGCCTTTTCGCCGGAAACAGTCGGTCGGAATCCCACATTGACGACGCCGTGATGGAGTACGCCTTCGAACCAGGCCTCGACAAAGTAAACGCCGTTGGGCGGAAATTGTTCGCTGTGCGCACTCAAATTTGCCGTTGGAAAACCGATCTGCCGCCCCAGCTTTGAACCTTCCGTGACCGTGCCGAGAATGGTGTAGTCGCGGCCGAGCATTGCGGCTGCGCCAGCAAAATCGCCGCGCTCAATCCGGGCGCGAATGGCGGTGCTGCTGACGACCGCACCGTTCACCTTTACTGGCGGGATTCCGACAACGTTGAAGTGATGCCGGGTACCGAGTTTGCGCAGGAGTGCGAGATTGCCGGCCCGATTTTTTCCGAATGACCATTCATGGCCGACACAAATTTCGCACAGGGCCCTGGCGTTCTCGGTCAGTTGGTCAACGAAATCCTCCGCCTCGGTTTGTGCGAAATTTCTGTCGAAAGAAATTATCAGGAGATGGCCGACACCAAGAGCGCGAATCAACGCGATCTTATGCGGCGTGGAAGTAATGAGATGAGGCGGATTCTCTGGCCGCAAAACTTTGGCAGGATGTGGATCGAAGGTGACAACAACCGGCGTTCCATCTTCAGAATGGGCATGCCGCGCAGAAGTGGAGATGACGGCTTGGTGACCGAGGTGTACGCCGTCGAACGCGCCGATCGCGAGGAAAAGCGGACCGTCTAAATGCGCGAGACCGGCCGTGGAACGGAGGATTTCCATCAGATAAATGACGAAGCACGAATGACGAATGCGGCAGAATGACGAAGCACGAATGACGAATGACGAAGGAATGACGAAATCCGAATGTCGAAAACGCAGCGCGATTGGTCATGCGTCATTCGGATTTGTTTCGTCATTCCCCTCACGCTCCCCGCATCCGGGAAACCTGCGGCATCGAATCGCCCCGATTTTACCCGTCGGAGCGAATAGAGATGGGCGCCGCAACCGAGTTCCGCGCCGATGTCGTGTGCGTAAGTTCGAACGTAAAAACCTTTGCTGCAGACAACGGTGAAATCCACTTTGGGTAGCGCAATCCGATCGATGGAGTAGCGGTAAACGTGCACTAACCGCGGCTCCCGTTCGACTGTTTTTCCCTGGCGCGCGAGCTTGTAAAGTGGAACACCGGAGTGTTTGATGGCGGAGACCATTGGCGGGGTTTGATAAAAATCGCCACGAAATTTCTCAAACGCGGGCCGAATTTTTTTTTCATCCAAGGCCGGCACCTCGCGCTGCTCGATGATTTCGCCTTCCTTGTCCTGCGTGCTCGTTGTTACTCCAAACATCATCGTCCCCGAATATTGCTTGTCCTCAGCCATAAGGAGGTCCTGAATTTTTGTGCCGCGTCCGAGGGTGAGGAGGAGGAGGCCGGTTGCGATCGGATCGAGCGTGCCGCAGTGGCCGACTTTCCGGATTTGCAAACGCCGCCGCACCAGCGCGACGACATCGTGCGATGTCATCCCTGCGGCCTTGTCCACGAGCAGAACGCCGTCAGGTGTTGCGCTCGATTGCTGCACAAGCTTGTTCCACGATTTTTTTCTCTACTTCCGGCAAGGTGCCGCGAACGCGTGCTCCGGCGGCGAGGACATGGCCGCCACCACCAAACTGGGTACAAATCGCGCAGACGTCGACCGCTTCGTTTTTCGAGCGCATGCTGACGCGCACTTTTCCATCGGGCAGTTCTTCGAAGAAAATTGCCGCGATCACGCCGCGGATGGCCCGCAAATTATCGATCAACCCTTCGTTGTCTTCCGGAATCACGCCGAGGGCGAGGGCAGCGGCCTGGCTCAAACTGAACCACGCCAGTTTTCCGTCGCACCCGAATTGCATCGTGGCCAATAGTTCGCGCAGTAATTCGATGCGCCGGCGCGGAAAATTTTCGTAAAGTAATTGGCTGATTCGCCCGACCTCGACTCCGCAACGAACCAGCTCTGCCGCGATCTCGAACGTGCGCACGGTTGTATTCGGATACTGAAACGAACCGGTGTCGGTCGAGATTGCCGCGTAAAGGTTTTCTGCGATTTCCGGCGTGATCGGGAAATTTTGGTTCGTTAGGAATTCAAAAAGAATTTGGCCGGTCGCAGGTGCAGTCGGATCGATGTAAACAAGATCACCGTAACGCGGATTACTCGGGTGATGATCGATATTGATCCAAAGTTTGGCATGACGCACCGCGGAGGTAGTGGTGCCGAGACGATTCTGCACTGCGGTATCGAGCGCGACTACGACATCAAAATCTTCCGGCTCGCTTGGTGGTTGGGTTAACAGCTCGGCCTGCGCCAGAAAATTATATTTCTCCAGCATTCCCTCTTCATTCCAGGCCCGGACTTCCTTGCCGAGTCCTTTCAGCGACAATGCGAGAGCCAGCGTGCTCCCGAGAGCGTCTCCATCCGGGCGGACATGACTCAGCACCGCGAATTTATTATGCTCGCGCAAGACGCGACCAATTTCAGCAAATTTGGTGTCGCGCTCGTTCACGCCTTGTTTTCGCGGGCCGAATCGATCTCCTGCATGATTTCGATGACACGTGTGCCGCGTTCGATCGAATCATCCAGATGGAAAACAAGGTGAGGGGTGTATTTCAAGACCACATGTTTTGCCAAGGCGGATTGCAAGGCGGCGCGATGCGCTTCCAGCCGATTGATCACGCTTGCGCCGGTCGCGCCCAGGACGCTGACAAAAACGTGTGCGTTTTTCAGATCGGAGGTGATGTCCACCTGATTAATGCTAACGAGACCTTGTTCAAAATTCATCTCGCGCGCGATGAGTCCACTGAGCTCGCGTTTGAGCATTTCGTTTACGCGCAATAATCGATGTTTCATAGAAACGCTGTCATCCCGACCGGAGTGGAGGGATCCCGCTGCGATACCTTTAAGTTAACTTCCATGGGATCCCTCGACTTCGCCCGGGACGACTACAACTTCTGCGCGATCTGCTCGAGCACGTAACACTCGATGATGTCGCCCACTTGGTATTCGCTAAAATCTCCCAGCTTAATTCCGCATTCGAGTCCCGAGCGCACCTCTTTTACGTCATCCTGGAACCGGCGGAGGGTGGCAAGCCCGCCATCATAGACCGGCTGACGACGTCGCAGGACCCGTGCTCGCGCCGTTCGCGCGATGCGACCGTCGGTGACAAGACATCCGGCCACGATCCCTCTGCTCAACTGGAATATCTGTTTCACCTCGGCGTGGCCAATGACCGATTCGCGATGTTCCGGGTCGAGCAAGCCCGCCATCGCTTCTTTGATCTGATCGAGTAGCTCGTAAATGATCGAGTAAAGTTTGACCTGCACGCCTTCGTGTTTGGCCGCGGTTACCGCCATGTTTTCCACTTTGACGTTGAAGCCGACGACAACGGCGTTGGACGCGCTCGCCAGAAGAATGTCGTTTTCCGAAATCGGCCCGACCCCAGCGTGGATTATTTCGAGGTCGACTTTCTTGCTCTCGATTTGATTGAGAGCACCGGTCAGTGCCTCCAGTGAACCTTGCACGTAGGTTTTCAGGACGATGCGCAAAATCTTTTTGCCGTCGGC
>Ga0209161_10005153_pt1 | contig 10349 bp, 7 predicted proteins | sample GraSoiAngelo_155_FD_186169 | JGI IMG/M metagenome (GOLD analysis project Ga0209161, IMG submission 186169) | Grasslands soil microbial communities from the Angelo Coastal Reserve, California, USA - 14_1009_13_30cm (SPAdes) (version 2) | ecosystem: Environmental > Terrestrial > Soil > Grasslands ...
GAGGACGACGATCCCGGCGTTCTGATCCCACGCGGCGGCCAGGTTGCTCGCCGCCACTGCGCCCGGGAGTGACCCACCGACCACGAACCCGAAGAAGCGGCCGCCCGCCGATGCCATCGTCGCGGGGGATCCGATGTCGTCGAGCAGACGAACCACCACCGAGGGGTCGGTAGGATGCTCCGGGAACGCTTCGTCGAGCCGTCCCAAGTTGGCGAGGGCCTCCCGTGTGGGGGCAACTCCGCGGTCTTTCAAGCCGGCCAGGTACCGTGCCGCCCGCTCGGCTGTGGTTCGCAGCAGATCTTTCATCTGTGATTCCTCGCGATGCATCGCTGTCATTTACGTCGCTTCGAGCAGTTGGGTAGTTTGCGAGTATCTGTCTCGGAGCGCCACGCAGTGACCACTTCCGTGCGCATCGGCATCGACTTTGGCCTCTCCGTCCTCACCGTCGCGCTCGCCGCGTGCAGTGGCAGCGTCGCTCCCGGCCTCCCCACGATCGTCTTCACCGACCCGGCGCCCCCGTCCATTCTCGAGGTGCCGGCTGCTCAAATGCCGGAGGCGTTGAAGCAGTTCTACGTGTTGAAGCCCGACCGCCGCTTCCTCGGAGCGGTAGCCGAGCTGCATCGGCTGCTGTCGGGCGACGCGGCCGACACCGTAAGAGTGAGCCGGCAAGGCGATCGCTGGGTCATCGCCTACGCCGCCGAGCGGGTTGGAGACCTGCCCGACCTGCCGGGATTCGCAGAGGGGAGCGCGTTGCTGCACAGCTGGGCGAAGCGCCTCCTCGAGCGCTATCCGCTCGACACAGCCGGCGCTCCTACGGGGCAGGAACGCGATACGGTGGCCGCGTTGCTCGCGCGGCTGGACGCGTCGCAGCTTGGCGCGGCGCTCCGCGTGGTAGACGCCGGATGGCGCCGCAATCGTCACGCCGCGTGGCTGCCGCTGGCCGCGTCCGGCCTCGTGCTGCTCGCGACGCAGTTGCCCAAAGTGGATGTGGTGGGCGATCCACTTGTCGCGCGTGCCCTCGCCTCAGTCGCGCTTGCGGGCGCCGCGGGGCAGGCGGGGGACGCGGTCGCCGGGGCTCGGGCGCTGCTCGCTGAGCACATGGGCTACACGCGGGACGCGGGGCGGCTCGCGGCCGGGCTCCCGCCCGGCGATCCTGTGCGCCTTCACGTCACGCGCGACCGGGCGGGCCTTCGCGTCGCGGCCACGCGCGCCGGGTCCACGCCCCTCACGCGCTATCTGTACGTGCGTGCGATCGCCGATTTGGGCGACAGCCATGCCTTCCGCGAGGCCTTGGACGAGGTGGGAATGCGAACGCCCAGCTCCGGCACCCTGGGCGCCGCGGTGAATGCGAGCCGGTTCGAGACCGACGCCCTGGTGATCCCGCTCGTACCGCCCACGCTCGCCGCCGAGCTGGCTCCGTTCAGGCGACTCTCCCACGCCTTCGAGCGCCTGGTGCGTGCGCTTGGGCGCCTGCTCGGGGAACGGGCGCTGAGCCGCGCCGTGGGATGGGACGATGTCTTGCAATCGGAGGCCGGGGGCGAGGGGGGCAGGGGGGGGAGCGCGCTCACCCGTTTCGAGCGCGACCTGGGAGCCCTCAACCACCGGTTCGCGGGACCGTTCCTGAACGGCGAGCTCTACGCGCTGTATTTCCGGGCGCAGCTGCACGCGGCGTTCGAGCGCGCCTGCATTCACTACGTGGACGGCCTGGCCTCCGTGGAGCGCTCGGCGGCCTTCGTGGGGACCTTTGGCCACCCGCCACCCGGACTGTGGACGGACGCCGTGCGCTGGTGTAGCGGCAGGGCCGCGGTCGCCGCCGGCCGCGGCTCGGTCGACAGCCTGCTCGATGGCTTGCGCACGGTGCGCGGGCTGAGCGAGCCCGCACTGCGCCGCTCGCTCGACGACATCGGCGAGCTGCTGCGGTACATGGACGAGCGGCAGTTCGCCGCGGCCCGCGCCGCGTTCGCGCGCCTGGACAGCCGGCCACACGCGCTGCGCCGCGCCTCCCAGGTCGCGACCGACAGGCTGGGCGACGTGTCGCTCGCCGAGCGGCTCGACCAGCGCCTCCTGGTCCTGGCGGGGGAAGACTACGCCGAGCTCGCCGTGTGGGACGCCCAGTATCGTGGCGACGCCCGGACCCTCGCCGCCCAAGCGCGCGATCGCAGCCTGACCCTCGACGCGCGCTTCGATGCCCTGCGCTACCTGCTCGGGATCAGGGCGGACACGCCCGCGACCTTCGCGGCCTTCGAGCGGCTGCTGGCCGAAGATCCCGACAACTGGGACGAGCGGGGGCGCTATGTGAGCATGCTCGAGCGGGCGCGCCGCATACCCGATGCCGCTCGCGTCGCGCGCGCCTGGCTCGCGACCCACGGCCCGGAGCGTGGGTTCGACCACATCTTCGCAACCATCGCGCTGGCCCGGCAGTACGAGCGCATGGGTCGCCTAAAGGATGCGTACGCGCTGCTCGAGCCGCTCCAGACGAGCTACCAACTGGGCGTGCTGCAGCGCTCGGCGTTGATCGCGCTCGCCTCGGGCCGCGTCGACCTCGCGGACGACCTGGCGCAGCGCGCGGTCGATCGCTATCCTGGCTCGCCCGACGCGCGCGCCACCCTGGCCGAGGTGCGCTGGGCGCAGCGCCGCTACGAGGCCGTCGCCGCCGTGCTCAATGACCCGCAGCATCCGCTTCCTCCGCCGGACTGGCGCCACACCGTGGGGCCTGCGTTCGCGCGCGTCTTCGGCCGGCGTCCCTCGGCCGAGGGAGAGAGCGCGTTCGACGCGCTGGCGGGCGGCGGCGTTCCCGCCACGCTGCTGGCTGCGATCCCCGCGGCTGCCGCCGACTCCGGGTTCTTCCCGCTGGCCCTGCCGCTAAAGCAACGACTCCTGCCTTCCGTCGGGGGGGAGGACGGCGCGGCGGTGGAGTTCTATCGCTACGTCGTCGCTGCCCGTGGCGCCGGCGCCGGACGCGCCTGGCTCGCGGCGCGGTGGTCGCCGCTGGAAGCCCGGCGGCAGGCATTGTCCATTTATCGGAACGGCCTGTACGACCTGCTGTGGGACCTGGACGTCGTACCCGACGACGGCGCGGAGGGATCGTACTACTGGTTGGTGCGTGCGCTCGCTTGGCTGCAGGATCCGAGGCGTAATCCGGCGCGCGGCGCCCAGCTCATGGCGTTCTACCGCCGCCCTGACGCGCGGTTCTACCATCGGGCGGGGCGGTTCCTCCTCGGCATGGAGCCGAAAGAAGCGCTCCTCGCATTGGCGAGTACGCCGCATCGCCGCGCCGAGGTGAGTTACTACCTGGGCATCAAGGCGTTGAGCGAGCGACGCTATCGCGACGCGTCGGACTGGCTGCGCGTCACCGTCGAGACCCAGATGGTGCGTGACTGGGAGTTCTTGTGGGCCAAGGACCTGCTGACCCGCTGGACCGGCGCAGGCCGGGAGCTGGGAGTCGCGGTGCCGCGGGTGGCGGCGAAGCCCCCTAACTGGTAAAGCCTCCCCCGGAGCCCTCGCGTTCATCTCCCCCCGATCGCCTTGTACAACGCCACTGTGGTGGCCGGGAGCGAGCGCTCCTGCCAGGCGTTCTGCGGCTATCACGACCGCTCCGCTGGCGGACTGTTTTACGCGGTTGTTCCGTACCCCGATTGCTCGGGGTGCCTCGGCAACCCGCGGCCGCTCGACGCGCTGACGTCCGTCTGCTCCCACGAGCTCGCCGAGGCGATCACCGACCCGGTTCCTGGCCAGGGGTGGTACGACGACGCCAATGGCGAGATCGGCGACATCTGTGCCTGGCAGAACAAGACGCTCGGCGCCTACGAGGTGCAGCTGCTCTGGTCGAACCGCGCGAAGGCGTGTGTTTGAGACGCGCGCTACCGGCGTCCTTGCTCTCGCAACTGGTCGAACCAGTTCAAGACGACCACGAAATCTCCCAGCGGTTTCGGGGATCGCACCATCACGAAGGCCTGCCCATCACGCGTCACGTCGTAGCTGCGATAGACAGGATCGTTCACGTAGTTCCCTTCGAACAGCTCGCGCCGGGCGCCCACGGCGAACGTGGGTTGCAAGGCGATCGCGGCGACCATCAGCTTCGTTCCATTCCGGTAGAACAACTCGCGGCCGCTTCGTGCCCACACCGGCTCGGTGCCCCCGTCGAGCGACACCTGCCACCGGCCGCCCGGTCCCGGGAACGGCCGCACATACACCTCGAGCCGCCCTGACTCGTTGGAGGCGTAGGCGACCCAGTGTCCATCCGCGGACAGCGACGGTGAATGGTTCTCGAACTCGTTGATGAGAAAGGGCTGCGGCGTGCGAGGCCCCTGCAGCGACAACGTGTGGATCGAGCGCACCGGCCCGGCGCCCCCGGATCGGAACAGCAGAGTGCGGCCGTCCGGCGTGACGTCACCCGCCCACTGGTCCTCCGGCGCCACCAGCAGCGACTCGGCCGGGCCCGTGCCGTCGGCGGGAATCCAGTACAGGTCCCCCTGGCTGAACTGGCCGCGCGAGTACACGATGCGCCTGCCGTCCGGAGTCCAGATGGGCCGGTGGCCTGATTGGTCGAAGGTGAGGCGGGTCCGGGTGTGCTGCGCCATGTCGTACAGCCACACGTCCGAGTTCACGAAGTCCGGCTCGTCCACTTCGACCGCGATCCGCCGGCCGTCGGGCGACAGCCGCGGCGCGATGTAGGCTTGGGGCTCGGCGGGCAATACGCGCGCGCGGCCTGCGCGGTCTACGATCACGAGGTCCCGGAGCGCCAGCGGTCCGGTCACGTAGGCGAACGCGCCATCACGGGACATCCCCATCCTCGCCGCGCCGCCCGGTCCAACCAATACCCCCTCGGCCACGGGTACCGCCGGTCCCGTGATCTCGAGGCGCGACGGGTCGAACGGCACCGCCAGCAGCGTTCCGCTCCGCGTGGCCACGACCACGTGGCCGGAGGAGACGTAGCGCGGGTTCGAGCCCGGCTGCTCGAAGCGCGTGAGCTTGCCGGTCGCGATGGTCAGCGCGCCCAGCCGGTCGACCCCCTTGGTCCGGATCTGCAGCAGTAGCGCCTTGGCGTCCGGCAGGTACTGAGGGAACAAGTACGTTTCGCCGCGGCTCGTGTCGGGCGGCAGTAGCGGCCGCGGCTCTCCGCCCGCGGCGGCCACTTTCATCAGGCCCCTGTCAGAGCGAAACACGATCGTGTCGGTCGTCCCCCACGTCGCTCCAAACGCGAGCCCGGGCACGTCGGCGACCAGGGTCGCTGGGCCGCCGGCAAGCGGCAGTTTGTACAGCTTCGCGCCCGAGAAGTACGCCAGGGACCGTCCATCCGGTGAGAAAAACGGGTTCCGTGCGTTCTGCGTGCCGGCCAGGGGAGCGGGCTCGAGTTCGTCGAGCCTGCGGCTGAACAGCTGGCTGCCGGTGGCGACGGAGCTCACATAGACGATCCGCGACCCGTCCGGGGACAACGCCACGGTCGGGCCCACGAAGTCCGACATCGGTGCGCTCGGTGGCAGGACCAGCGTGAACCGAGCCACCGGCCGCGCGGGTGGCTCGGGTCGCGGACGAACCGAGACCCAGAGCGCGAGGCTGGTCGCAATCGCAGCGACCGCCAAGGGTGCGACATCGCGCACGGCGCGCCGACCCGGGCGCTCCGGCGCCGCCGCTGCCGAGTCCGGTGCAGTAGTCGCGGGTACGCCGCCCCATCCGGGTCGCGCCAGGGCGTCGACGAACTGCGCCGCCGTCTGGAACCGGTCTGCGGGCAGCTTGGCCAGTGCCTTCAGGACCGCGGCCTCGACGTGCGGGGGGACCGACTCACGCACCTGGCGCAGCGGCCGCGGTCGGGCGGTCACGACCTTGGCGATCACCGACTGCACCGTCGGTCCGGTGTGCGGCGGCTCGCCGGCGAGCATCTCATACAGGACCGCGCCGAGGGAGTAGATGTCGCTGCGCGCGTCGATGAGGCGGTCCCCGGTCGCTTGTTCCGGGCTCATGTACTGCGGCGTGCCGAGGGACAGGCCCGTTTCCGTGAGCCGCGAGCCAGCGGCGGCGGAGAGGGCGAGCGCGATGCCGAAGTCCGCCACTACCGCCTCGCCATCCTGGAACAGGATGTTCTCCGGCTTGATGTCGCGGTGGATCACGCCGTGCCGGTGCGCGTAATCGAGCGCACTGGCGACGCCGCTGGCGAGCGCGACCGCCTCCTCGATCGGGAGGTGCTTCTCTCGCTCGAGGCGGTGCCGCAGCGATTCGCCTTCCACGTGCGGCATCACATAGTAGATCAGGCCGCCTGCCTGGCCGGAATCGAACAACGGCAGGATGTGCGGGTGCTGCAGGTGGGCGGTGACCCGGATCTCACTCAGGAAGCGCTCGATCCCGAGCACGGCGGCGAGCTCGGGACGCAGCACCTTCAGGGCGACGGCGCGATCGTGCTTCAAATCCCGGGCGAGATACACGGTCGCCATGCCACCGGCACCGATTTGACGCTCGATAGCGTAGCGCTCGGCGAGGGCCGCCCCGAGACGTTCCAGCGCATCGGACATGGTGTCCGAAGCTATCGCGCGGCGAAACGAGCGGCCAGCGTCTCATCGGCCGAAGAACGTTGACGGACCGTTGACCGACGCAGCGCCGTTTCGCTTGCCGTGCCCGCCGAGCCCGCCTACGTTTTAGACATGCCCCCGCCCCCGCCGGCCTTGATGACCGCGAACGAGTTGCTCCACGTCCGGATCCCCGAGAAGCGCGCCGAGTTGGTCCGCGGGAAGCTCGTCGTCCGGGAACCCGCCGGGCTACGGCACGGCAGGGTCGCCATGGATCTGGCCCGGCGGCTCGCCGACCACGTCGACGCGCGTGGGCTCGGCCAGGTGTACGCGGCCGAAACGGGATTCGCGCTGGCCCGAGACCCCGACACGGTTCGGGCGCCCGACATCGCGTTCATTCGCGGGAATCGCCTCCCCGATCCCGAGCCGACGGGCTTTCCCGAGCTCGCGCCCGACCTCGTTGTAGAGGTCCTTTCGCCCGGCGACCGCCCCGGTGAGGTGCTCGCGAAAGTCGGCGACTGGCTCTCGGCCGGAACCAGGTGTGTCTGGGTCGTCGACCCGACCGCCCGGGTCGCGCGGGTTTATCGTGATGACGGCAGCGAGCAGATCCTCACCGCAGACCAAACGCTGGACGGCGAGGACGTGGTGCCCGGCTTTTCGTGCGGCCTGGGGGAGATTCTCTAGAGGCCGAGCGGGCGGCCCGCGGAGAGGGGGAGCTATAGGCGTGCGTCGATCAGCGAGGACTCCCGGGGTCAGGGGGTGAGGACGGTATCCCGCAGCCAGTCGCCGAAGAACCGGCGTGCGCTTGGCTGCATCGCGTTGCTCTGCTGTGCCGGAGGATGCGTCAACCCCACGCCGACGTAATTCGTGCCGATGCTGACGGAGAAAATGATGAGGGAGTTGAGGAGGTAGTACACCGCCCGTTGCCACAGCGGAACCCTCGTGGCCACGAAGACGAGGAGCCCCAGGAGAAAGCTCAATACCAGCGACGTCCAGCGCGGGGGGAGGCTGAAAGCGACCCACAGGGCATTGGCGATCAACATCGTGACGCCGCCCGCTATGCCGGGCGTCAGCATCGCCTTGGGCTGCAGGAACTCTTCTACTTTGGCCCTCTCCAACTACGGCTTCTTGATCAAGGCACGAACCCGCGTGGCGTCCTGCTTGGAGAGGACGTCCACCTTGTGCAGCGCCGTGTACGCCGGCACCGACCGGCCGGCGATCATCGTGCGGGGCGAGCCGGTGGTCGAGTCCTTGTGGAGCAGGAACGTGCCTTCCTCCCCGACGGCGAACTTGGGGGCGCCGACCCAGGCGACGTCGGAAGAGCCCGGGAAGCGCACCACCACTTGCTCGCCAGCCTGGGCGCCCTTGATGCCGTCTTCGACCTGAATGATCGCTTCCTGCCAGTCGGGGTCATGCTCGGTGATCCGCCTGGGACGCGTCGGCGCCGCGGCGAGCTCGGCCGGACGCACCTGCTCCACGCGGCCCGCGACCACCATCGCCGCCCTCTGAATGTGCGCCTTCAGTTCCGCGTCGTTCACCAGTGCCCGAGCCCTCGCCACCGCTTCACGCGCGTCCGCCGCCACGACCGGCGATTGCCCCGGCTCGTGTCCGACCTCGCGCACCGCCACGCCCCGACCGAAGATCCACCCCGTCGTATAGAACGTCGCCTGGATTCCCGCCTTCAGCGAGCCCGCCCGCGCGGTTTCAACGGTAACGGAATCGCCCGCCGTCAGGGCGACCGGGGCCGGTTTCTCGAGCACCTGGTCGACCCGCACCACGACCGTCCGGTCCGACGGGGGGACCTCGGGGACCGCGACGGCGCCGACCTGCGTGACGGTTCCGATAAAGATGATGTCGGACTGTTTCACGAGTGCCGCCCGGCTCATCTGGGCGACCGCGGCTCCGGGAAACGAAAGCGCGACCGCGAAGAGCATCGCTGACCGAATGTGCATGGGACCCTCACTGCGACCGTCTGTCGTCATGGCAGGACCGGGACGCTGAAGAAGAACGGATCGATCGAGACCGCCACCGGGGCACCCGAGCCGTCGAGTAGCCGATGAGTGGGGAAGTCCACTCGTCGTTGATACACCACGCCTTGCGGAAAGTTAGTGGAATCGGGCGTGTTGTTCGCGGAGAATATACCCAGGAACTGGTTCCCGCGGGTGAGCAGGCCGTTGTAGTCGCCGATGTACGGGAGGAACTGGAACGGCGGCGTCGTGGCCGGGACTGTGGCGAGGACGACGTCCTGGTGCGTCGCGAAGCCGTCCCGGGACTGCTCCAGGCCGGTGACCCACCGGCTGGCGCCTGCGGGCCCGGTCACCTGCTGATACAAGAGGCCGACCGTGCCGGTGGTCGAGACCGCGAGGCTTGCATCGGTGGCGTTCGTCAGGGTGCGCAGGTCGCTGCTCCAGGTCGCGCCGCGGTCGGTCGAGCGCCGCACGTGAACCGTGTAGATGTCGCCCGTCCCCACCCGGTCGGCCCACGCCAGGTACACGTTGTCGCTGTGGAGCGCGTCCACCGCGATCGACAGGGTGGACCCGATGCGCTCCTGTCCCAGCGTCGGCGCGTTGGACCAGGGGATGGTCACGTGGGTCGCCACGAGGCGGCCGGGGAGGTGGTCCGAGGGGTCCACCAGGTCGCGGAACGGCGTGGCCCCCGTCGCGCCGCTGTCGTCGCGCACCACGACGACGTCGCTCGTGACGTCCGCTCCCGCGTTCGAGCGCCAGCCGAAGTACGCGACGTACACGGTGTGATCCTGTGCCACGGCGGGCCGGATGGACGGACCATTCTGCCCCGCGGTGTTGCGGGTTTCGATGCGCCGGGACGTATAGGTCGTGCCCCCGTCGAGCGAGACGTCGACGGTCGCGGTGCGCCCGTCCGGTGCGTCGAAATCATTGAGGCCGATATACACGCGATCGGCGTTGCCGACGGCGCTGGTGCGCACGAACGGCTGATCGATGTCGGCGCGGAACCCTTGCAGTATCATGGTCGCGGGCGAGAACAAGTCGTTCGCCTTGAGCTCGTTGAGGGGGAAGTCGGGCACCTTCATGATTCCGGCGTACAGCACGGGCGGGTTGCCTCCGACGGCGTGGGTGATATCGGCCGTCATCGTCTGGCTGGGGAGGGTGTTGCGGAGCGTCCAGGAGTCGCCTCCATCGTCGGAGACGAAAATGGGCGCGGTCGCGCTGGCGGAGCCGCCGGGATTCGGCGTGAAGGCGGAGGCCGCCATGAGACGCGGGTTCGAGGCGTACAGGGCCAGGAACGGCTCGGCGTCCTGCCAGCTTTCCCCACTCAGCGAGACAGGGATCAAGTCCACAACCCGTACGCCCGCCAGCTTGGCCGGTGGCTTTGGCACTTCTCGCTCTGATCCCTTACAGGCGACGCACAGGGCGACTCCGACGGTAATCACTCTGGCCCGCATAGCCCACGCTCCCCCCGGTTTCGCTGCGGCGCGCGGAAGCCGTCAAGATAATGGATCGCTGGTCGCAGACGCTGTGATGCGCGCGCGCAACACCATGGCAGTCCGGACGTTGCAACTCGAAGTGTCATCCGTGATTGACACGGGTCGCGCTGCGTGCTCTTTTTTTCACGCCGTCTGAACGCCTGTGCTCGCTCCTCCGGCCGTCGAGCGTCACGTGCGTAAGCCTTCTGTTCAAACAAATGTGAGGAGTTATCAGGTCCGGTGCCGCGATTGGCATCGGGCCCGTCTTCGTTCGTATCCGCTTCCCCAGGAGGACTCATGAGCGTGCCGTTCAGGCTCCGCGTCCGCGCCGCCGTCGTGGCGTTGGCGCTCGTCGCGCCGTTACCAGGGATGGCGCTCGCACAAGAGCCCACACACGTGGTCGGTCA
>Ga0209161_10005154_pt1 | contig 10348 bp, 9 predicted proteins | sample GraSoiAngelo_155_FD_186169 | JGI IMG/M metagenome (GOLD analysis project Ga0209161, IMG submission 186169) | Grasslands soil microbial communities from the Angelo Coastal Reserve, California, USA - 14_1009_13_30cm (SPAdes) (version 2) | ecosystem: Environmental > Terrestrial > Soil > Grasslands ...
CGGCTCGCCGAAGACGAGCTCGCCCAGTCGCGCGAGCGATTCAAGGCGGGCGTGGCCGGAAACATCGAAGTCATCAATGCCCAGACGAACTTGATCCGCGCGCGTGACACCGAGATCGACGCCCGCTTCGCCGCCGCGACCGCCCGGATTTCCCTGGCGCGCGCGGCCGGCGTGGCCCGGACCCTTCATTAACCGCACATACGATGAGTGACGACATGGCTACGACGATCGAACGCGAGACGACCCCCGCTGCCACCCGGCCCGCACGGCCTGCACCCGTGGCGAAACCCGGGGGGAATAAGGGCAGAGTCTTCATCATCATGGGCGTCGTGCTGCTCGGCCTGGCAGCCGTGGGGGTTCGGCGCTGGATCTACAGCCTCAGCCACGTGTCGACCGACAACGCCCAGGTGGACGGGCACATCATCCCGATCCTCCCGAAGGTCGGTGGCTATGTGGTCGAGGTGCGGACCGACGAGAATCGGCAGGTGAAGGCCGGCGACACGCTCGTGGTGCTGGACGACCGCGACTACAAGGCGCGGCTGGCGCAGGCCGAAGCCGATCTCGCCGTGGCGCTCGCGGGCGTGAGCAATCGGGCGCGGGTGGGCCAGGCGGAGGCACAGGTGGCGCAGATGCAGGCGAACGCCGAGAAGGCGCATGCCGATCTCGAGCGCATCAAGCCGCTGGCGGAGAAGGACATCGTCCCGAAGCAGGCGCTCGATGCCGCCGAGGCGGCGGCGCGCGCGGCGGACGCGGGGCTGGCCGCCGCACAGGCGGCGCTGCTCGGCGCGGACGCCCGGGTGGCCGCGGCCCGCGCGGCGCGCGACCAAGCGGCCCTCAACCTGTCCTACACGCGTATCACCGCCCCCTCGGAAGGGGTGGTGAGCAAGAAGAGCGTCGAGATCGGTCAGCTGGTGCAACCGGGTCAGCCGCTCATGAGCGAGGTGCCGCTCAGCGACGTGTGGGTCACGGCGAACCTGAAGGAGACGCAGACGGCCAACGTCACTCCGGGCGACCCCGCGGATTTCACGGTGGACGCGTACCCGGGGCGGCACGTGAAGGGGCACGTGGAGAGCCTGTCGCCCGCGACGGGGGCCAAGTTCTCGCTGCTACCGCCCGACAACGCGACGGGCAACTTCACCAAGGTCGTGCAGCGCATTCCGGTGCGGATCCGGCCCGACGCGCAGAACGACTCCGCACACCCGCTGCGCCCAGGAATGAGCGTAGTCGTGACGATCACGACCAAGTAATGGCTACCGCCGCCCTGCCGGCGCTCGGCGTCGACGCCGATCGCTACAAGTACAAGTACATCATCGCGATCACGGTGTCGCTCGCGTCCGTGCTCGAGCTCTTGGACACGAGCATCGTGAACGTGGCGATCCCCCACATGATGGGGAATCTGGGCGCCACGCTGGACGAGATCGCCTGGGTGTCCACGGGCTACATCGTGGCGAACGTGATCATCCTGCCGATCACCGGCTGGCTGTCGGCGTACTTCGGGCGACGGCGCTACTTCGCGGGATCGATCGCGATCTTTGTCATCTCATCCTTCTTCTGCGGCAACGCGCACTCCCTCATCGCCCTGGTGTTCTGGCGGATCATCCAGGGGTTGGGGGGCGGCGCGCTGCTCTCCACCTCGCAGGCGATCCTGTATGAAGTGTTTCCGCGCGAGGAGTTCGGCACCGCGATGGCGATCTTCGGCGTGGGCGTGATGGTGGGGCCGACCCTGGGTCCGACGCTCGGCGGCTACATCACCGACGCGTTCGGCTGGCCGTGGATCTTCTACATCAACATCCCCATCGGCATGCTGGCGCTGGCGCTGTCGCTCAGCTTCATCCAGAACTCGCGGTTCCAGGAGAAGGCGGAGCGCGTCGACTACGTCGGCCTGCTGCTGCTCGCGGCCGGCATCGGCACGCTCCAGGTCATGCTCGAGCGCGGCGAGCGGCTGGATTGGTTCGACTCGCGCGAGGTCACCACGTATGCCGTGATCAGCGCCCTGTCGCTCATCACCTTCGTGTGGCACGAGCTCACGACGGATCATCCGGTCGTGGACCTGCGGATCCTGAAGAGCCGGCAGCTGGCGGTGGGCGTCGTGTTCGGCGGGATCCTCGGGGTCTGTCTCTACGCCACGGTGTTCGTGCTGCCGGTGTACCTGCAGAACCTCCAGAACTTCACGGCGGAGCAGACCGGCTTCGTCATTCTTCCCGGGGCGCTCGCGAGCGCGTTCACGATGGCCACGATGGGGCGGACCACGGGCAAGTTCGACGCGCGGCTCTCGATCCTTGCCGGGGTGGCGATCTTCGCGCTGTCCATGTGGAAGCACGCCCACTTCACGACCGACAGCGGGATGTCGGACTTCTTCTGGCCGTTGATTTTCCGCGGCGTCGGGCTCGGGCTGATCTTCGTCCCGCTCACGAACCTGGCGCTCGCGGACCTGCCGATGAGCAAGATCCCGAACGGCACCGGGCTCTTCAATCTGATGCGCCAGCTCGGCGGCAGCGTGGGGATCGCCGTCTCGGCGACCCTGGTGCAGCGATTCACGGCGATCCACCGCGGGGACCTGATCGCCAACGTGACCCAGTACAGCGAGGTGGCGCGCGAGCGGCTGGGCGCCATCGTGACGCGGCTCATCGCGACGGGCACACCGGCACCGCTCGCCAATGCCAAGGCGCTGGCGATCGTGGACGGCCAAGTCACGCGACAGGCCCTGATGCTCTCGTTCGAGCAGCTGTTCCTGCTGTTCGGCGCCTGCTTCGTGCTGTCCCTACCGCTACTCTTGCTCATGCACAAGAGCAAGGGGATGCCGGGCGGGGCGGGGGCGGGGGCGGCGCACTGAATTGACGGTTCCACGACGCTACGACGCTACGTTGTAAGAGAGCGAAAGGGGAGCGAGCGTGAGCAAGGCAACAAAGGTGAGCGTTGGAGATGTTGCGCCGGATTTCACGCTGCCGGATCAGTCGGGCGTGCCAGTGCGGCTGGGCGATCTCGTGGGCCGGAAGACCGTCGTGCTCTACTTCTATCCGAAGGATGAGACGCCGGGCTGTACGATCGAGGCGCGCGCGTTCCGGGACAGCTACGAGCAGTTCAGCGCCAAAGACGCTGAGGTGGTCGGCGTGAGCTCCGATTCCGTGCGGTCACACCGCAGCTTCGCCCGGCGCCACAATCTGCCGTTCCTGCTCCTCTCGGATCGTGACGGGGCGGTGCGCCGGCTGTACGGCGTCGAGAAGACGCTCGGACTATTGCCGGGCCGGGTCACCTATGTGATCGACCAGACCGGGGTGGTGCGGCACGTGTACTCGTCCCAGCTGCGCGTGACCCGCCACCCGCGGGAAGCCTTGATGATGCTCTCCGCGCTGGGAGGCGAGGGAGCTTAGACCACCTCCGCCATCGCCGCCGTCACGAGGAGCGCCCGGACGATTCCGAGCGCTCCTTCGACCTTTTCATGCCATGTTTATCCCCATAATGCACGCCCTTGGTTTCGAGGATGCTCGCCAGTGGTGTCTTGCTCGCGGTATTCGGGCAGACTTAGCAAGGCTCGTGAGCCTGTCCTTTCAGGGCGGATCGTCGAATTGTTTGGAGATTCCGTTGCCACGCGAGGCGACGCGATCCATGGCGCTCGCGTACATCCTGCTGATGACCCAAGTACCGGACGACGATGAGTCAAAGTTTGAGGGGGTATTGGTCTGGATCCGTCAGTGGGGAATTTGGAGCGAGACGACCGAGCGTGTGGGAATGAACATCGTTGCGAGCATACGGTTGGCGAAAGGCGAGGCACGACCTGTCGATGAGGCGCGAGCACACCTCTTCGACGAACACGAGCTAGTGGAAGCACACGCGCTGCTTCTCCAGCCGTTGTTCTTTGAATGGGACGCCTTTGTCGTGCCGTCGTCTGGGAAGTACTTCGCGATGGCAGACCATGACGGTGTGCTAAAAATCGTCACACAGGACCAGGTCACCCATCAAGGTCTCTTGCATAGGTTCCGAGACTGGCATCCGAAGACGTGTTCCCGGTAGAGGAGACCTAGCTAGACCAGCTCCGCCATTGCCGCCGTCACGAGGAGCGCCCGGATAATGCGGAGCGCGCCTCGCCGTTTTTCCGGTCCGTCTCGCACCAATCGGGTCATGAGAGTGGGGCGACGACGCGGCATGCTGCGGCGTGTCCCCCTCTTGTCCCACGTTCGGCTGGGAGTCGATACTATGGGTATGGTCGCTCCGGTCTACTACACGGCGGACATGGTACGCGCGCTGCCCGACGACGGCAACCGCTACGAGGTCGTGCACGGCGAGCTGCTCGTGACTCCGGCGCCGCGGTTGTGGCACCAGAAGCTGGTCGGCCGCCTGTACTCGGCGCTGGAAGGCTACCTGCGGGACCAGCCAGTGGGAGAGGCGTTTACCGCCCCCGCCGACATTTCGTGGGGTCGCCACGTGTTGGTGCAGCCCGACGTGTTCGTCGTGCCGCGTGCGGAGGCGCGCAGCCTGGACTGGACGGCGATTCGCAGCCTTCTGCTGGCGGCCGAGATCTTGAGTCCCTCCTCGCAGCGCGCCGATCGGTTCACCAAGCGCCGCCTGTACCAGGAGCGCTCGGTCCCGACCTACTTGGTGGTGGATTGCGACGGGCGGCAGGTCGAAGTATGGACTCCCGAGGCCGAATTCCCGGTGCTCGAGCGGGAGCGGCTCATGTGGCTGCCGACCGGAGCAGAGCGAGCGTTTACGCTCGAGCTTAACGAGCTGTTCCGAGCGATTTGAAGGAGCGGCGGGCTACTGCACCTCCGCCATCGCCGCGGTCACGAGGAGCGCCCGGACGATGCCGAGCGCTCCTTCGACGTTTTCAAACCATTCCGTTGCGAGATGCGCGTCGCCGGCCTTGCCACCCGCGCCGAGGGCGATAGCGGGGATGCCGAGGGCGATCGGGACGTTCGCGTCGGTCGACGCGCTGGCGAGCTCGGCGTCGCGCCCCAGGGCGCGGTTCGCGGCGACCGCGGCCTGGACCAGCGGGTGGGCGCGCGGGGTCATGCCCGACGGCCGGTCCCCCAGCAGCTGGATGTCGACGCGCAGCGTCGGCGAGCCGGTGGTGCGGCGACGGTTCTCGTCGTCGGCGGCGCGCTCGAGCGCGGCGCGCACGGTGACATCGAGCTGCGCCAGGGCGCGGGGATCCTCGCTCCTCAAGTCCAAGTCGAGCCAGGCCTCCTGCGGGATCGAGTTGAGTCCCGTGCCGCCCCCGAGCCGCACGACGGCGCAAGTAGTACGCGGCGCCTGTTGCGGGGCGAGGTCGGCGAGCAGCGCTGCGGCGCGCCCCACGGCATTCGCCGGGTTGGCGACGCCGAACGCTGCCCATGAATGGCCCCCGGGCCCGCGGAACGTGACGTGATAGCGCTTGGAGCCGAGGGCGCGATGGATCACGCGATCGAGTCCGGCGCCGTCCAGGGCGATGAACGCGGCAGGGATGCTCGGTAACGCGGTGGCATTGGATGGGGGCGCAGCATGCTGCGCCCCTACACTATGCTTCCCGTTCAACAGGTATTTCACCCCCCGCAAATCCCCCGATCCTTCTTCTCCGACCGTGGCCGCGAACAGAATGGGCCGCGTCACCGGCACGCGTGCCGCGACCATCGCCTCCGCCACCGCGACCAACGCGGCGAGGCCGCGCGCGTTGTCCGAAATGCCCGGGCCCTCGAGCCGCTGGCCGCGCCGCTCCACCGCGACGTCCACCTCGGCCCCGAAGACCGTGTCGAGATGCGCCGCCAGTACGACCGGCGCGGACTTTTCGCCGTTCTTCCCCAGCCACCCGTGGACATTACCCGCGTGATCGACCATGACGTCGCACAGGCCGATCGTGCGGAACAGCTCCGCCACGTGCGCGGCGCGCCGGCCTTCCGCGCCCGTGGGCGCGGGAATGGCGGAGAGCGCCGCCTGGCGGGCGAGCGTCCCCTCATCGGTGCGCTCGATGTGATGGCGCGCCGCGCGAATGCGATCGTGCGCGAGCAGGCGAGAGAGGGCGTGGTCCACGGCTCTTCACTCTAACCCGCTTGACGGTGGGGGGCGAGTGGGTGAACACTTGCTCATGGACGAGCGCGAGCTGATCTACGACTGGAACCGTGCGGGCGGGGAAGGGGGGCCGGCGTTCGACTGGTCCCGCGTCCACGTGGACCTGAACGACGAAACGCTGCGCGACGGCCTGCAATCCCCCTCCGTGCGCGACCCCGCGCTCGAGGTCAAGAAGCGGCTACTCCATCTGATGGCGGACTTGGGCATCGTGGCGGCCGATATCGGCCTGCCGGGGGCCGGCCCGCGGGTGGTGGAGCAGGTGCGCGCGCTGGCCACCGAGATCCGCAACGCCAAGCTGCCCATCGCGCCCAACTGCGCCGCGCGCACCGTGATCGCGGATATCGAGCCGATCGTGCGCGTGGCCCAGGAGGTGGGCATCGCCATCGAGGCCGCGACGTTCATCGGCTCGTCGCCGATCCGGCAGTACGCCGAGGACTGGACCCTGGACCGCATCGTGCAATCCACGGTGGAGGGGGTGACCTACGCCGTGAAGCACGGCCTCCCGGTCATGTACGTCACCGAGGACACGACCCGCGCGAAGCCCGAAGCGCTCAAGGCGCTGTACGGGGCGGCCATCGACTGCGGAGCGACACGCATCTGCCTGGCCGATACGGTCGGGCACGCTACACCAGCTGGAGTGAAAGCTCTGGTTGAATTCGTCAAGCGGGAAATCGTCAAGCAGAACCGTGTAAGGGTTGATTGGCACGGGCACCGCGACCGCGGCCTGGGGCTGATCAACTGTCTCACGGCGATCGAGGCGGGCGTGGACCGGGTGCACGGTACCGCGCTCGGGGTGGGGGAGCGGGTGGGGAACGCGGAGATGGACCTCCTGATCGTGAACCTGAAGCTCCTGGGCGCGCATGCCCACGACATCTCGAAGCTGCCGGAATACTGCCGGCTGGTGGCGGACGCCGTGGGCGTGCCGATCGCCGTGAACTACCCGGTGATGGGGGAGGACGCGTTCCGCACCGGCACGGGCGTGCACGCCGCGGCCATCATTAAGGCCAAGAAGAAGGGTCACGCCTGGCTCGCCGATCGCGTCTACAGCTCGGTGCCGGCGCAGGAATTCGGGCTCGAGCAGAAGATCGAGATCTCGCCGCTGTCGGGGCTCTCCAACGTGAAGTATTGGCTCGAGACCCACGGCTACGATCCGGAGGACGAGGCGGCGTGCCGCGCGTTGTTCGAGGCGGCGAAGCGCACCGACCGCGTGTTGTCCGACGAGGAGTGCCACCGGCTGCTCAAGCAGGCGGCATGGCGGTAGCGCCGTTCCGGGAGATCGAGCGGTCCTACTTCGATCTGCGATGGCACCTGGATCCCGTGGGCGCGACGCAGGCGGGAGTGAAGACCTACGACGACCGCTATGGGCGCTTCAGCCCGAGCGCCCTCGCCCCGCACCTCGCCGCGCTCAAATCCATCGCATCCACCCTCGAAGAGACCACGGCCGACGAGCGCGAAGATGAAATCGACCGGACGGCCCTTCTGAACGAGATCCGGGTCACCCTGCGGCGTTTCGAGCGCGAGCGCCCGCAGGCGAAGAACCCCGGATTCTGGCTGTCGCACCTGCTCGGGGGCTTGCACTTCCTGCTGGGCCGGCGCGACCGCACCCCCGAAGAGCGCGCGGTGTCGCTGGCGGGCCGGCTGGAGGACGTGCCGCGGCTGCTCGACGATGCGCGAGCCACGCTGGTCGAGCCGGTGCGCGTGTTCGTGGAAACGGCGCTGCGCATCAACGAGGGCGGCCTGTCGCTCGTGCGGGAGGTAGCGGCCGGACTGGGGGAGCGCGTCGCGGCGGCGGCGGACGCGGCGGCGGCGGCGATGGCCGCGTTCGCCCACGACCTGGAGCGCTGGCTCGAGAGCGCCTCCGATCAGTTCGCGCTGGGTGAGGACGACTTCAACTTCCACCTGCACTACGAGCACGCGTTGCGGGATACGGCGCCCGAGCTATGGCGCTACGGGCTGCACCTCAAGGAAGAGGTCGAGGTGGACCTCGCGGCCCGCGCGAAGCGGCTCGACAAGGGCAAGACCTGGCACGACGTCGCCGACCGGTTGCGCGCCGATCATCCGCCGGCGAGCGCGCTGGTGGACGCCTACTCGGGCGAAATGGCGCGGGCCCGCGACTTCGTCGCCACGCACGGCTTGGTCGCGATCCCCGATGCCCCTCTCGACGTGGTGCCGACGCCGGCGTTCATGCGCCCGGTCATCCCGTTCGCAGCCTACGACCCTCCCGGCGCCTACTCGCCCGACCGCACCGGCTGGTTCTACGTCACCCTTCCCGACCCGGCATTGCCGCCCAGCGCGCAGGAGCGCATCCTGCGCGACCACTGTCGCTACGAGCTCGGCGTCACGGCGCTGCACGAAGGGTATCCCGGCCACCATCTGCATCTGGTGCATGCGCAACAGCAACCCTCGGACACCCGCAAGGTCGTGTGGACGCCGCTCACGGTCGAAGGCTGGGCGTTGTACTGCGAGGACATGATGGGGGAAGAGGGGTTCTACCAGTCGGAGGAGGAGCAGTTCTTCCAGCGGGTGCACCTGCTGTGGCGCGCGACGCGCATCCTGCTCGACGTCGGCCTGCATACGCGGGGCATGACGTTCGAGCAGGCGGCGGAGCACATGACGACGCACCTGCGGGTGGACCGCGCCAACGCAGAGGCGGAGGTGCGGCGGTATTGCGCCGAGCCGGCCCAGCCGCTGTGCTACGCGGTGGGACGGCGCGAGATCCTCGAGCTGCGGAAGGACTTCCGTGCCGCGCAGGGCAAGGCCTTCACCCTGCGCCGCTTCCATGACGCCTTGCTGCGCTACGGCGGCCTCCCCGTCACGCTGATCCGCTGGGGCCTCGGCCTCAATGCTTGAGGACCCCGGGGCGCCGCCCCGGGGTCAGCCGCCCCGAGGTGATCCCGCTCGGCTGACCCCGGGCCGATGGCCCGGGGTTCTCCCGCGCCAGGTCAAGCTCTTCGGCTGGGTCTCGCTACTCAACGATTTCGCGAGCGAGATGATCTACCCCTTGCTCCCGGCGTTCGTCACGGGCGTTTTGGGCGCTGGGCCGCAGGCGCTGGGCGCGCTCGACGGGGCGGCCGAGTTCGCGGCGGCATTCGTGAAGCTCGGGGCAGGACGCCTGGCCGACCGTGTGCCCTTGCGCGGGCCCATGATCGTGCTCGGGTACTTCATCGCCGTGGTAGTCCGGCCCGTCATCGCCATCACGGGCGCGGCGTGGCAGGTGATCGGGCTGCGCGTGGTGGACCGGCTGGGGAAGGGGCTTCGCACGCCGCCGCGCGACGCGCTGATCGCCGACGTCACGCCCGCGGAGCTGCGGGGACGCGCCTTCGGCCTGCAGCGCGGCATGGATCACGCAGGAGCGGTGCTGGGGCCGATCCTCGCCTGGTGGCTGCTCGCGCCCGGGGGGGGGAGCGCGAACGTGCGGGCGGTGATCGCGTGGAGCATTGTGCCGGGGGTGGCGGTGCTGGTGCTGGCGAGTTGGGCGGTGAGAGACGGCGGAGGTCGGGGGAGGCTGGGGGAGGTTGGGGAGGTTAGGGGAGGCAGTGAGCGGGCAGGACAACCTTCTCTAACCTCCTCCAACCTCCCCCGGCCATCACCGATCTCCCCGCTCTTCGGGATCTCTGCTTTCTATCTCCTCCGCATGCCCGACACCCTGATCATCCTGCGTTCTCAAGAGCTGGGCGTCCCCGTGGCGATCGTGCCGCTCTTGTGGGCGGCGGTGCACGTGGTGCGATCGTCGTCGAGTTTCCTCGGGGGCGCGGCGAGCGACCGGCTGGGGCCCGGGCAGACGATGTGGGTGGGGTGGCTCGTATACGCTATGCTGGCCGTGGGGATGGCGCGCGCGGGCACGGCGGCGGCGGCATGGGGGCTGTTCCTGGCGCTGGGGCTCGTCGCGGGACTGACGGAGAGTCCCGAGCGGGCGCTGGTGGCGCGGCTCGCCGGCACGCACCAGGGCAGCGGGTTCGGCCTGTATCATGGCATCACGGGCTTCGCGGCGCTCGTGGGAGGCGTGGCGCTGGGCGGAGTGTTCCAGCGGTACGGGGCGGCGCCAGCGTTCCTCGCGAGTGCGGCGGGGGGACTGGCGCTGGTGTTCGCGTGGCCTGTGTTCGCCGGGGGCTGGCGTCGCGGAGTGCGCGGGTAAACCCGCGGCTTGAGCCGCGGACACGTGATTCATCGAGGACGACATTCCCGCGAGGACCTTCTCACCTGGCCACTCGTGTCACGGAACGCCGCGTCGCACGTGCGCGGGTAAACCAAGACAAGAAAACCCGCAGATCTAAGACGAGTGTACATTATCGGTACGATGCGCACT
>Ga0209161_10005155_pt1 | contig 10347 bp, 8 predicted proteins | sample GraSoiAngelo_155_FD_186169 | JGI IMG/M metagenome (GOLD analysis project Ga0209161, IMG submission 186169) | Grasslands soil microbial communities from the Angelo Coastal Reserve, California, USA - 14_1009_13_30cm (SPAdes) (version 2) | ecosystem: Environmental > Terrestrial > Soil > Grasslands ...
CGATCAGTCCGGGCAGCAGAGTCACCGTGCCGAGATCGATCGTCTTGGCGCCCGCCGGCGCTTTCGCTTGCACCTGCGAGGGCAGGCCAACTTCCTTGATCTTCCCACCTTCAATCAGCACGGCAGCGGGCGAGAGCACGTTCCCAGTGCGCGGGTCGCGCAACCGGCCGGCTTTGACTAATGTTGCCAGAGCGGGCGACTGGGCGTCGAGTTGGCTTGCAACAAATATTGCGAGTGCGAGCGGAAAGATTCGGCTTATCTTCATGTGTAGGATTGCTATCCGTTTCATTGAGTCATCTCCCATCGTTTGTTGCAGTTCCGCATCAGCGCGACGTGCCTATTTTTGGGATCGTTTCAGCTGCGCCATCATTTTTTCGATGTCTGCCGCCGCATAAGGCAACGGTGGATTGATCAGCTGGTAGCCGTCCGCTGTGATGAGGGAGACGTCCTCTTCGTAGAAACCCTGTCCATCGACATCGAAATCGGGTCCGAACGCCACTGTATTACCGATGTGCAACTCCTTTGGTGGGTAGCCGCGACGTGAAAGCGAATCTGTCTGCGACGAGGCGCCGACACACAGCACGCCGATGATGAGCACTCCGACAGTTGCCTTTTCAAGAATCTCGTTGAGCATGAAGGACCTCTACCGGCTAGCGGCGATCTGGGCTTGTGCCAGCAACGCCCGCGCATCCGGCGACGGGTATCGCTCGATCAAGAACTCGATCACAGGAAGCGCCTCCTTCCCGAGCCCCCACGTGAACAACAAGTTCGCGCTGAGCCGCCTCAACGTGCTCTCGCTGAGCAGGACATGGTTCGGCTCGACAGCCGCGACTGAGCGCAGCTTCCTGATCGCCTCGTCACCTCGCCCGGCAATGACGGCCTCGACGAATTCGTCAAAGGTTATGGATGGCGGTGCTGACGGCCGATGCTCCAGCGTCATCTTCCAGCCAGGAGTGGTTTCTTCAGGAGCCCGCGATAGAAATGCGAGACCCTTCGCCCGGCTGTCAGCATCGCGTGCGAGGAATGCCGTGAGAAAGTTGAGCACGTACGGCCGGAACGCCTCTTGAGCTTCGGCGCCCGTCGCCGTTTCTTGCGTATATGCCGGCCCTGTTGCGATGGGCACGTGTCCCTCGATCAGACCATCAATCGTGATATCAACGTGATTCATGTTCGGGGTCAGAAGCATGTAGCGGTCGGAGTACGTGGCCGTCTCGAATAGCGATGGCGCTTTCGATCCTGGCGGAGGCGTTGCTTGGGCCGCCGGCATGATTTGCAGCCACGGAACGCGCAGCGCCAGCGGATCATAGCCCGGCGCGCTCCTCGGCAGACCTGACGGATGCTCGAACAGAATGCCCGCGGGCAGGCCGACGAACGCATCGACGTCGCGATGACGCATCGCGAGGAGCACCGCCGCCATCCCGCCCATGTCGAGACCCATGACCGCGAGCTTGTCCCGGCTGACAAACGACAATTGCCGCGAACGCGCAACGACGAACTCGAGATCGCGAACCTCGGTTTCCAGGTCCTGAGCATCGACCCTGACCACGGGCGAGTTCGTCCCGACGAGCGGCGCAGTCGCGACGACGAAACCGCGACCCGCGAGATATTCAGCCATCGCCGCTAGTGAGATCGCAGGCTCGATCCAGAACCCTTGGCCAATCACAACGAGTGGAAAGGGGCCGGCCAGAGGCTTGGCATTCTCGACCGCAAGCACCGGCCGCTGCAACAAGGCTTGATAGCCGACCGGGCCGAAGCCACGGGCAAGAGGCCGGCGCGAATACGCAAGCTTGTCGTGCAGACTTCCAACCATCTCTGCCGGCCAGACATCGTCGTCGGCGAGCGCCGCATAGCGGGCGAAGCGCATCGGCTGGCCAGTTCGCCGGGCCGGATACCACAGATACGTTCGTACCGGGCGCGGGCGGGCCGTCGAGGCACTGCCGCCCGTCACGACACGCGACCGATCTTCGCCTTCGAGCAGCCGGAACCCGACAGCGGTGGGACCGGGAATCAGACCGAACGCATTGGGCGCGGTGGGATCACGCCGCTGCGCGTTCGTCTCGCATGGAAGCAGCAGGGCCAGCGCCAGGGCGGCCAGTTCTGTAGCAGCAAATATTCCGACTGCGAACGGAAAGATTCGGCTTAAGGTCATGTGTAGGATTGCTATCCGTTTCATTGAGTCATCTCCCATCGTTTGTTGCGGTTCCGCCATTTGAAAGGCATCACTATCATTAGGTCAGTGGCGTCTTCATTTTTGGGATTGCTTCAGCTGCGCCATCATTTTTCGATGTCTGCCGCCGCATAAGGCAACGGTGGATTGATGAGCTGGTGTCCGTCCGCTGTGATGAGGGAGACGTCCTCTTCGTAGAAACCCTGTCCATCGACATCGAAATCGGGTCCGAACGCCACGGTATTACCGATGTGCAACTCCTTTGGTGGGTATATCTCCACCATATCGAGACCGTGGGTGTACATGACCCACCTCGTCGGTTTGAGTAGCTCCGCAGCAGCTCGTTTGGCGAGATCCGAATGAAGTCCATCCTTGTGATTTTCAACGTAACGGATGCAGGTCTGGATGATTTCGTCACCGCTAACCCCGTCGTGCATTGCCTTCAGCCCGCTTTGATATGCGCTGTTCATGAAATCGATGACCTCGCGCTGGTCGGGCGTGAAGTGGCCCGAGACAGGAAGAGTTCGCCCAACATCTCCTTTATAGAATTCAGAGCTGAAACCGAGATCCATCGGCGCTGTTTCTCCCGCCTGCAGCGTCCGGTTCAGGAGGTGATAATCGTAGAACTTCTGGAAGACGGTCCTGCTCGACACCGGACCTGACCTGAGCTCGGGCCACGAAAGTCCGTCCGCACCGGCGCGGAACGCTGCTGCGATGGCAGCTCCTTCAATTTCGCGGTTGGTCCGTCCAGGCACGATCGCGGCCATCGCCGCGCGGAAGCCTGCATCGGTAAATTCCGCCGCCTTCTTCATGAGCGCGATCTCGGCGGCGGTTTTGACCGCGCGAATCTTGTGAAGGATCGGCGTTGCGTCGGCGATGTTTGCATCCGGCCACTTGGCTTTGATCGCTGCCGCCCACAGGAGATAAGGATTTTCGATTGGCGCCAGACCCGGCGGATTGCTGACGTCCGCTACCATTTTGCCCTCGCCGCTTTGATCCAGGTAAAACTGGATCTTTAGATTCGCCTTGCGCTGTGTCTCGATGAAATCGGCGAACCCGTCCCACGCGACGATGTGCTCGATGCCAAAAGCCTGTTCCGTCCCATGATTCGGGGTGAGGTAGACGGAATCCCAGCCGCTGAGAGCGTCAAAGCGACGCTGCTCCCTTTCGGTCGGTGCCATCACGAAGAGCCAGCTTTCCTTCGTCGTTCCATCCACCGCGAGAATCGCGTCGTGAAGATTTGCGAGGCCAGTCAAATAGTAGAAGTTGGAATCCTGCTGGAAACCGGATTCGCTCCAACTCTTGGGACCTGAAAAGGAATGCAGGAGAACGATTCCGTCCGACGCCGCGTTCATGACTGACTGCCGCCGCGCCTGGAACTCGCTCGTGTCGATTCCCATATGGGCAAGTGCTGTTCCGAACGAGGCCGCAAGCAGCGCGAATAGCAAAATCGTCCTTTTTACGATCGTCATCCGGCTAGGTACCGTCTGATGCCTTTAAATCGACAACGCGCGAAGACGGTGGTCGCTGCGAAGCTTGCGCGTCGGGCGAAAGAGTTTTAGCGAGGCGAAATCCCATAATTCTGTCGCGATAGTTAGCTGAGTTCCTTTCGCGGGTGGCTGATCGGAGGAGCCAGGCAGGGTACAGCCAGCAACTGCCCCGGTCGACGCGGAGGCAGTCCGTTGCTGCTTTACTTGCGCTGCCATCCTTTGGGGCGTTGGCATAAGTTTCAGCATAACAGTCTTGCGTCCATTGCCAGACATTGCCCACCATGTCGTAGAGACCGAAAGCGTTTGCGGATTTCGATCCCACCGGATGCGTCTGGCCACCGGAATTGCTTTTGTACCAGGCAAAATCGGCTGCTTTGCCATCGTCGTCACCCCACCAGAACCACGTGCTCGTCCCAGCCCGCGCCGCATATTCCCATTCCGATTCGGTGGGCAGCCGATAAGGGCCGTTAGCCGAGGTCCAGCCCGGCTGAGCTAATTTGCCATTCAGCCAAGAAACGTAGGCTTGCGCGTCTTCCCAACTGACACACGTCACCGGATCACGATCGGTCTGACGGAAACCGGGATTTTGCCAACTACCGTCAGCTCGCTTAACTGATTTCGGAAAGCTGGTGTCATAACATCCATCGCCTGCAGCATACCCTGTCTCGCGGATGAAGGCCGCGTATTCGCCACGCGTCACATCGTACTTTCCCAATGCGAAAGATCGCAGCGAAACCGGGTGTTGCGGCGATTCATCAGAAACCGATTCCGCGCTGGCGCCATGAGTCGCCGCCCAGGATTTCTCCGATGCCGACGAACCCATGATGAAATTGCCGGCCGGGATCACCACCATCTCGGGACAATCCGGGCAGTCGTGGAACATGGTGCCCGGCGCGCCCCCCGAAGTCGCTTTAGCGGGCACGCCCCGGTCTGCGGCGCTCTTTGTGTCCTGTCCGAACGCGGTTATGGCAAAGACGATTACTCCCGATAGCAGGAGCGTTCGTATTTCTTTCATTCGAGTGACCTCTCAACTTGTTTGAACCCAAGAACTGGTGATTGACCATCCCGATGCTTATGCGAGCACCTATTCATATTTCAGAGCGACGATGGCTTCGACGCGCATGGCGCGGCGCGCAGGGAGGTAACAGGCCAGGAGAGCGACACCGAGGAAAAGGAAAGCGACACCGGCAAAGGTCAGCGGGTCCGTGGGCCGCACCCCGTAGAGCAGGCCTGCCATTAAGTGCGAGACCATCACTGCGCCAACTAACCCAAACGCCGCACCAGCAATCGCGAGACGCAATCCCTGACGCAGAAGAATCCGGAGAATGTTCGACCTTGACGCCCCGAGCGCGAGACGAATCCCGATCTCGTGGGTCCGCTCGGTCACAATGTAGGAAATGACTCCGTAAATTCCGATCGCCGCCAGAAAGAGTGCGGTCAGAGCAAACAGCCCAACCATTTCCAATGTGAACCGCCTTTGTGCGAGCGACCCTGACACAGTCTGAGTGAGCAACTCGGCGCCGAAAACAGGAAGCGTTGAGTCGATGGATTGCACCTGCTCGCGGACCTGCTCTGGGATTGCGGCGGTATTCAATTTGCCGCGCAAAAATATCGCCAGATGCTTGGCGCCCCTCTGATAGACGGTGGAGTAGATTTGTGGAATCCGCGCATTTTCGAGTGACTCTGTTCGAGCATTTGCGACCACACCCACGATGGTGGTCCACTCGGTCGCTCTGCGCGAAAGTTTCACATGCTTGCCCAAAGGATCCTCGTTAGGCCAATACGTCTCCGCCATCGCCTCATTGATCACTGCGACATTCTCGGACTTGTCGTTGTCGAAATCGGTAAAGAGACGCCCGCGCTGCAGCGCGATGCCCATCAGGTGAAAGTATTCGGGCGTGACGATTGATTCGTCGACTAATGAAGCCTCATTGCTCTCGGTCTGTCGTCCTTCAATCACCATCGGAACAGGAGGATTTTGATTGTTCCGATCGTGACCTAACGGAAGCGATCCGAGATCGCCAAAAGCAGCTTCTTCTACTCCTGGCAAAGCTCTGCAACGGCGAAGAACTTCCCGAAAAAATGGCGTCTGCTGAGAAGCTGTTCGATAGATGTCGATCCTGGTGTCATTTGGGTACGGCATTCTCGTCTTGATTGCCATCACCTGCTCGGGATTGAATCCGAGCCGGACATTCAACAAATCCCAAAAACTGTGCAGCAAAAGGCCCGCCGCGATCATGAGCACGAGGGAGAGCGCAAATTCCGTTACTACTAACACCCGACGCGTGCGTGCCTGCTCGCGCGAACCGGTTGAGCTGCGCCCTTCCTGTTTCAGTGAATGAATCAAATCAATCCGGCCGACGTGGAGCGCGGGCGCAAGGCCAAAAATCAATCCCGAAATGACCGAAGCAATGAGAGCGAATACTAAAACCGTCCAATTAATCGACACTTCGTTCAGCCGTGGCAGACTTTCCGGCACAAGGCGCAGCAAAAAATCTTTCGTCCAGAAGAGAACCGCCAAACCAGCAACTCCGCCGAACAACGACAGAAGCAAACTTTCCGTCAGCAACTGGCGGGTCAATCGTGCCTGACTTGCTCCAACCGCGCGGCGAAGAGCCAGTTCGCGTACTCGCGTACTCCCGCGCGCGAGCAACAAATTGGCAATGTTCACACAACCGATGACGAACACCAACGCCACCGCACCGAGCAATAGAATCAAAGTCTGACGAACATTGCCGATTACACTTTCTTTAAGCGGCACCAGTCGCACTCTCCAACCGGCTTGCATCGGGTAATCACCTGGAAATTGTTGTTGTAACGATGCGACCAGCGTGTCGATTCGGCTCTGCGCCGCCTCAATCGTCAGGCCGGGCTTGAGCCGCGCGATCGCCGTCGGAAGATTGCGCCCGCTTCGCGGCGGATGATCAAACAACGGTGGCCCATAAAAACTTGTTGCCGCCCAAACTTCGATGTTCCGCTCTTTCAAGGAAGTTCCAGGATCGTGAAAATTCGGCGGCATGACGCCGACGATGCGGTACAAGTCTGTGTCCATTCGGATGCTCTTGCCGAGAATGTTTGGATCACTTCCGAATGTTCGCTTCCAGAGCCCGTCGCTGATGACGACTTCCTCTGTAAATCCAGGCGAATGATCTGCAGGCGGAAACGTGCGGCCCAGCTCCGGTTTTACTCCGATCACCGCAAAATAATCCGGTGCCACGATCAAGAGACTGACACGCGCAGGCTGACATGATCCGGTCAGATTGTTGTCATCGTACCAGGCGGGCGAGACATACTCGAAAATCCCGGAATGCTGAAGGTCCTGCCATTCCGGCTCGGACATTCCGACGTCCTGCGCGCCAACGCTCGGAAGATCGTCCGTGATCCTCACCAGCTGCTCCGGATGCGGGTAGGGCAGCGGGTGCAACAGCGTGGCGTCAACCACGCTGAAGATCGCTGTCGTCGCTCCAATACACAGAGCCATTGTCATGATTGCGACAGCGCTGAATCCCGGAGATTTGCGCAACATTCGAAGGCTGAAGCGCACGTCCTGCATCAGAATATCGATAAAATTGCCGCCCAGCTCTTCGCGGCATTCTTCTTTGACTCGCTCGCGTCCGCCGAACTCGATCCGCGCGCGACGCTCAGCTTCGCTGCGGGTTAATCCGAGACGTTCAAGATCATCAGCCCGCAGCTGAATGTGCGCGCGAAGCTCCTCCTCCAATTCGTTCTCGGTCTGGGAACGATAAAAAAACCTCGCCGCTAGAGAACGAAAGTAGGCTGTCATGTTTCCTGGGGTTGTGCCGCCAGCGCGGAAGCAATAGCTGCGACCAGACGGTTCCAGCCATCCGTTTCCTCGCGCAGACGTTTGCGCCCTTTCGATGTGAGTTCGTAAAACTTCGCGCGCCGATTGTTATCCGATTTGCCCCAGCTTGCTTTTAGCAGGCCCTGACGCACCAGCCGGAACAACGCCGGATAGAGCGCCCCCTGCTCAATGAGTAGTGCGCGCCCGGAAATTTGCCCGATGCGCAAGAGAACGCCGTAGCCATGAAGGGGACCGAGTGAAACGGCTTTCAGAATAAGAAGATCGAGTGTGCCCGGAAGAAGTTCGGCTTCGTTGCTCATGTGTCTCCTAAGATAATTAGGAGATTAGCACACCCTTTCCTAAGCTGTCAAGGAGAGCAAATAGAAAATTATTTCAAATCGCGAACTCGCCGTGGCTGACTCCCGGCGTCTCTAATGCTAACGATTTAACGATTTAACGATTTAAGGCTTTAACCAATCACGGCGGCGAAGCCTTATTTGAAAACGACTTTGCTACCGGGCGCTTCTTCGTAGGTAGCCTCATGGCCCGGAGTCCACTCTCCGTTCTTCAAATACTCGGCTTTGATATGAAACTTGCCGTCTGGAAGGATTTCGCTGGTCGAGCGCACTTCGGTCACGCCGTTTGCGTCGCCTTTCACATCCTCGTGCGTGATGAATTTGCCATCTTTGGCTTCCAGGGTGCCAGTCGTCATAAAGCCATCAGTAGTGAAATAGTAATAGGAAATGGTTTTACGCTGCTCGTCCCAGATTAACAGGCTTTCGCCGCCGTAAGCACCGTCATTGATCGAATGAAGAATTCGGATTGCCTGGCCGTTGAGCGCGCGTTCCCACTTTTTCACATCGACGGTGGGCGTACCGGGCTTTGAGTCTTTGAAGGTCCCTTTCCAAGTTTTCTCCAGCAACGGACGCAAAGGTTCCAAATGAGCGTTGAGCGGAAGCTGTTCGGCCGCGACAGCCGCTAGTGAGCCGCCAAGGTAAAATAAAGATAAAAAAAGTTTGGATCTCATATGAGTTTTTGGGTTTCGACCAGTCTGTCTGACTCTTAGCCAGACGTATTGGAAAAATTTTACCTTATGCCGCCCTGACGAAATTCGGCTCTCCTTCGAGACAGCGATTCAGGTAGGCTGAGGGATTCAGACCTGAGAATTTGTTAAAGTCATGAACGAAATGGGACTGATCAAAATACCCGCAACTACACGTAACGTCCGCCCAGTTTATCTCTGCGCGTGCTTGAATCTCGAGCAATACCTTCTGAAAACGGCGAATCCGGCAAAAGACCTTTGGCGACAGACCGGTTTGTCGTCGGAATAGGTCAATGAAGTGTTTGTGGCTAAACCCGACCTACCTGAGACAGAAGTAATCGTCTGAAGATCCTGCTCGGCCATATACCGGTCCAGTGCCCAGGCGACCGCATCGCCGTGACGTTGCCTTAATTTACGGCGCAAGTCTATGATTTAGCAGCCGTTCGAGAATAGCGAATTTTGAATCTGGCGTGTGGCGCCGTGGAAGAGTTTTCGCGGAATTTCCTGAAGATTAATGATAAGTTCAAATGTTCCATCGGGTAAGACATGTTCGCTGTCATGGTCGGGGGACAGATCGACATAGTACCAACAGAAATCCACATATTGGTTAAGGGGCGGAGCAGGAATATGCCGATAAATGCTCATGCTACGCCTTACCATCCAGGATGAGAGAAGACCCTCGGGTTTTCAAGCCGGTAAAAGCAACGTTTTACATCAGCGTGGCGCTTCAACGACTCTGTTTCTCTTTGCTCTCTAAATTCTACGTCTACTCCCTGCTTCCAGCGCCACTAGACCCACGCTTCCTTGTTCACCACGTATGGCATCTTCGTGGGATCCCCCCCGTAATTTCTTTCCAGCACATCAATGACTGCCTGGACCGTGCGCCCAGCCATCCCTTTTTCGGGATCAACCGAGAGCCGCGTGATCTGCGCCCCACTGGCGAAATGATGGAATAGCCGGGTGCGGTCGGCGATTTCCGGATCGAGAAGTGGCGAATCCGGCGGCAGCGGTTCTTTCTCAAAGACGTCGAGCGCCGCCCCGGCGATGACTTTGTTTTTCAACGCGTTCGCTAGGGCCTTCTCGTCCACGACTGGGCCGCGTGAGCTATTTATTATGTACGCAGTCGGCTTCATTAGCTTGAGTGTCTTCTCGTTGATGAGATGGTAGGTAGGCTTGTCCGTTTCGCCCTCGCGCAAGAGCGGCACGTGAACGCTCACGTAATCAGCGGCGCTAATTGCCTCTTCGAACTCCACGTACCTAATATAGGTCTTCTCCTTCTGAATACCGCTAGCATAACGCAGATCCATCAGCTCCTCGATCGAGGCGATGTACTTGTCGTTATGATAAGCCGGGTCATAGCAAAGGATGTTCATGTCGAACCCCGAACACTTCTTGATCATCGCTAACCCGATACGTCCCGTGCCGATGATTGCGATGGTCTTGCCCGTAACTTCGTCGCCGAGGAATGGCAGGAACGGATGCCACGATGGCCACGTCTGCTCGCGTACCAGGCGCTCGCTCTGCCACATCTTACGCGCCAGTGTCCCCATCATGAAAAAAGCGAACTCGGCGGTCGCTTCGGTCAGCACGTCGGCGGTATTGGTGAATGGAATCTTGTACTTGTTAGCGTCGGCGCGGTTGATGTTGTCGAAGCCGACCGCGATCTGCGCCACGACTTTAAGCGAGTCCTTCCCCGCTTCGAAGACCTCCGCGTCGATCGGATCGCGCAGCGTCGTGATCAACGCATCAATGCCGCTCTTTACTTTCTCGACGATCAAATTCTTGGGCGGCGCCTCGGGGCCTTGAAAAACTTGGAGCTCGTAACCGCGCTCGCGCAAACGATTCT
>Ga0209161_10005158_pt1 | contig 10343 bp, 10 predicted proteins | sample GraSoiAngelo_155_FD_186169 | JGI IMG/M metagenome (GOLD analysis project Ga0209161, IMG submission 186169) | Grasslands soil microbial communities from the Angelo Coastal Reserve, California, USA - 14_1009_13_30cm (SPAdes) (version 2) | ecosystem: Environmental > Terrestrial > Soil > Grasslands...
TGTAACGCAGGCGGCCCGCGGCGTCGACCAGAAAGCTGGAGGGCAGCACCCGGACACGCCACGCCCTGGGGGCGTCTTGATTCGGGTCGAGCAAGACGGGGAAGGCGATGGACTCACGCTTGACGAATTCGCCGACTCGAATCCTCGACTCGCCGTAGTTCACGAGCAGGGTCACGAAGGGACGGCCGGCCAGGCGCTCCTGAAGCTTTCGCATCGTGACCATCTCTTCGCGGCATGGCTCGCACCAGGTCGCCCAGAAGTTCACGAGCACGACGCTGCCGCGATAGTCCGCGAGAGTGTGCCGCCGACCGGCCACGTCGTTCAGGCTCAGCGGCGGGGTCGCGGACCCCGTCCACGGCGAGAACCGCGAGGGCTCCGCGCGAGCGCCGCTCGCGACCAGCAGGAGCGCGGCCGCGATCCCCGCGAGCGCCCGGACGGCGCCTATGCTCTGATCTCGCGCGACGTGATCGTGTACTTGAAGGTGTCCGGATCGAGGCTGTCGCGTCGTCCCTGCGACGTCTCCGACTGCGGGTACATGAAGAAGGCGAGCCGGCCGCCCTGCGTTGCGCTGGGAAGCGCGACGTCGTGGGCGGTGTTGTAGGCGAGCCAGTTGCCCTCCCACCCGCCGAAGAGCTTGGGCCGCACCGCTTCGACGAGCGGATGGTCGATCTTCAGCCATTCGCTCGTCTCCTCGCGCGCCACCTTGGTGACGTCCGCGGGATCCATGGCCACCCAGCCGTAATCCTTCAAGAACACCTCGGCCCGGCAATGCTGACCCTTGGAGATGGTCGCGCTGCCAGCGCCGAGGGACCTGTAGCCGAACGCCGAGGGGGCCACGCGGATGCCGTAGATGTCGCGTGCGGGCACGCCGACGGATCTGACGAGACCGACGAAGAGCCCGTTGATGTCGCCGCACTTGCCGCCGAAGCTCTTCGTCTCGAGCATGGTCTTGATGTCGCCCACGCCGCAGCCGCGCACCTTGGGCTCGCGGTAGGTGTTGGCCAGGATCCAGTCGTAGACCGCGCGCACCTTCTCGAGGTCGGTGGCCTTGCCACGAGTGATCTCCACCGCCGTCTCACGCACGATGCCGTCGGTCGGCATGAAGTCGGTGGCCTTCGTCCACGTCTTGAGCGCGGCCGGGTCTTCGTCCGCGCCGCCCTGCTTCGACCAATCGAGCGCGCGGTCCTGGGACTGGACGCGGCTCGTCACCTCGACCACCGGGGCGGCCTCGCCGCTCGCGAACTCTGCGTAGAGCATGGTCGCGCCGTAGTGCGGCTCGGTCGCGGTCTTCATGACCTTCGCGTTGCCCGTCCACTGATCGCCGAGCGGACGCTGATACTCCGACTTGACGGAGGGCAGCGGGACCCAGACCCGGCTCCCGCCCGCGGGTTCCAGAAGCTCCACGCGGGTCGTGATCTCGAACGTTCGCCAGGTGCCAGGGCGCGGGGCGAACTCCTTCTGTTGGGCGCGCGCCGGCAACGCGAACGGAGGCAGTTGAGACGTCGCGGCCACCGCGGGTACGGCCGCGGCCATCCTCAAGAACGAGCGTCGATCCATGGTGAGCGTCTCCTCGGATCCAACTGAATCAGCGTCCTCGATGGCAGTCGAGCTTATAGCGATTCAGCGGCAACGCAAATCGGTAGAGCTTATTCGTGGTGAGTGCGTGATCGGCCGCGCCGATACGCGCTGGGGCGGACGGTCAGGTCGTAACGCGGATCACGGGCTCGGGCAAGACCGAGCCTATCTCCCAGCACTCCTCGCCCCGCCGGCCGAAGGCGTCGATCACGGAGTCCGCTTGGCCGGGGGCGACCGAGAAGAGGAGGCCTCCGGACGTCTCGGCCTCTGTGAGCATCGAGGCCAGGTCGTCAGGGATCCCTCGATCGATCTGCAAGGCGGCACCGAACGCCGAGTCGACGTACCGCCGGTTGCGCTTCATCCCACCGCTGAAGCTGCCGGCCTGCGCCAGCTCGCGAGCCCCCGGCAGGAGCGGCAGCCGAGACGCTGCGATCGCGAGCCCCGCGCGCGAGGCCCTGACCATCTCGCCGGCGTGGCCCAGGAGCCCGAACCCGGTGATGTCGGTGGCGCCTCTAGCGCCGGCTTCGCGCGCGACCTCGGCGGCCACCCGGTTGAGCCGCAGCATGCTCGCGATGGCCCCGGCCAGGACGTCGTCGCTGGCCTTGCCGTTCTTCGCCGCGGTCGTGATCACACCGGTGCCGAGCTCCTTGAAGAGCCGGTCGCCCGCGCGCAATCCGCCCTTGATGAGGATCCGGTCGGGGTGGACGCGGCCCGTCACGCAGAGTCCATACTTCGGCTCGGCGTCGACGACCGTGTGCCCGCCGGCGATCACGCCGCCCGCCTCCGCGACCTTGTCGCGCCCGCCCCGAAACACCGCCGCGATGATCGTCTTCGACATCTCGCGCGGGAAGCCGGCGATAGCGAGCGCGAACATCACCTCGCCGCCCATGGCGTAGACGTCGGACATCGCGTTGACCGCCGCCACCGCGCCCCACGTCCACGGGTCGTCGACGACCGGCGGGAAGAAATCGACCGTCTCGACGATCGCGACGTCGGCGCCGATGCGGTACACGGCGGCATCGTCGGCCGCGCCGAGCCCGACGAGCAGGTCGCTCGGTGGCGGGCTCCCGCTCGGCTTGAGCACTTCCAACACCTCCTGGAGATCTCCAGGAGCCATCTTGGACGCTCAGCCGGCGCAGGCGGCGTACGAGGTGAGCCGGACCTCCGTGTGCGTGTGCTCGGTCATTGGTGCCCTTGGGACGCCCGCTCGGGCATCTGGGATTCCACGAACTCCACGAACGCTTGCGCCAGCGGCGAGCGGCTCCGCTCTCGGTGGATCACCAGGTAGAACGAGCGCGACACCTTGAGGTCCTTGAGCTTCACGCACGCCAGGAGCCTCGCCCGGCACTCGTCCTCGACCGCCCGCCGCGACATCAGCGTGATCCCGACGCCCGAGCGCACCGCCTGCTTGATGGCCTGCGTCGAGCCGATCTCGCTGACGACGCGAAACGCCGAGAGGTCGGCGCTCACCTCGCCGAGGGCGTTCTCGAGCGCCTCGCGTGATCCGGAGCCCTGCTCCCTGACGATCAGGGGCTCGCCCTTGACGTCGGCGAGGGTCACGCTCTTGCGCCCGGCCCAGGGGTGATCCCCCGGCACCACGACCACGAGCTCGTCGACCATCAGCTCGCGCGCCAGCAGCGTTCGGGGTCCCGGACGGGCGCCAACCACCCCGACCTCGGCGCGGCCGTCGTCGACCCAGGTCGCGACCTGACGGCTCGAGCCGATCAGCAGCGAGATCGAGATGTCCGGATACTTCGTTCGGAACTGACCGATCAGGCCCGGCAGCAGATACTCCCCCGGAATCGTGGAGCCGCCGACGACGAGCTGGCCGCTCATCCGGCCCTGGAACTGGTCGAGCGCCTGCCGCGCCTCACGGGCCAGCGTCAGCATGCGCCGGGCGTAGCCGAGCATCAGCTCGCCGGCGCGCGTGGGCGCGGCGCCGCGGCCCAGCCGGTCCAGGAGCTGGACGCCCAGCTCGTCCTCGAGGGCGCGGATGTGCTCGGAGATCGTCGGCTGCGTGAGGAAGAGTGCCTCGGCGGCGCGCGAGAAGCTTCCGAGCTCCGCCACCTTCGCGAAGATCTCGAGGCGGCGGAGGTCCATCAGGACGGCGTGGAGTCGGAGGAGTTCGTCAGTGGCAGCCGCAGCCGCCGCCGCAGCACCCGCCGCCGCCGCTCGGCATCGCGGACGGCTGGTACGCGCCGGCGGTCTTGAGGCCGAAGACCGAGAGCTTGCGCATCACCTGCTCGCTGGCGCAGGTCGGGCACGCGACGGTGGTCGTCGCGCCCGGAACGTACTTCTCGAAGTCCTTCGCGCACTCCTTGCAGCGGTACTCGTAGATCGGCACGCTATTCGCCGCCGCGCTGCACGTAGCTCTTGACGAACTCCTCGGCGTTCTCCTCGAGGATGTCGTCGATCTCGTCGAGGAGCTTGTCGATGTCTTCCTTGATCTTTTTGCCCTTCTTGGCTAGCTCCGGGCTCGCGGCAGCTCCGTCACCGCCTTCAGCGGGCTTGGTTGGCCGGGTCTCTTTCTTCTTCTGCTCTGCCATCTCGCCCTCCATGGGGGGCCGCGGGCCGTGTGACCGTTGCACCGAAACCGACTGACTGCATTCTAACACGCCGACTCTCACCCCCGTTTGAAGTGCTTGCTGAGGGTCAGCGTCTGCCGCTGGTAGGAGGACCCCAGGCCACCGCCGTAGACCCGGTCCGGTCGTGACCGCAGGCGCTCGAACCACATCTTGAAGGACGTTTGCCCGTCGTAGACCATGAACGGCACCTCGCGGGCCCGCACCTCCATGACGACTTTGGTGCCGAGGATGCTCCCGTCACCCCAGCCGAATCCTGGGTCGAAAAAGCCGGCGTAGTGCGTCCGGATCTCACCGGCGCCGGCGTCGTAGACCACCATCTCGGCCGCGAACTCCGGCGGGACGCGGATCCGCTCCTTGGAGACGAGGATGTAGAACCGGTTCGCCTCCAGGATGTACGCGTCGCGCGCCGGGCGCTTGATGGGCTCCCAGAACTCCGTGGGGTCGTAGGCGGCCACTCGGCTCAGATCGATCGCCGGAGGATTGGATTGCGCGCGATAGCCGATGATGCCGTTGGTCAGCTTCCCTGAGAGATCCACGCCCATGCAGAGCCCGTCGTTGAAAACGACGCGCTCGGCGGGAATCGGACGCTCGTCGTCGTCGTAGAGCAGCGGTGTGTCGCGATACAGCGCGTGGAGCGCCGTGTCCGACAACGGCGAGGTTTGTCCCGAGAGGAGCCGCAGCTGATTCAGCGACGTGCCCGTCTGCACGCGCACCGGGAAGGATTGCGGCGAGACCTCCAGGTACAGCGCGCCCCGATACCCGGGGCGAATCTCGTCGAATCGAGGCGTGGCGTCGGTGATGACACGCGTGAAGATGTCGAGGCGGCCCGTGGTGGATTTCGGGTTCGAGCGCCCCCGGATGTTCGACGGTAGCTGCAGCGACTCCAGGAGCGGCACCAGGTAGACGGATCCGCGTTGCAGCGTGGCGCCGACGCCGGTCAGCGCGAGCTGGTCGATGACCAGATCGCTCTCGGCGAGGCGCCGGTCGCCGAGGCGACTCTGAACGGTCTCCTGAAACGGCAGAAAGCTCGCGCGGAGCTGATAGGCCTCAGGGCCCAGGCGCAGATCGAGGCTGGCGGGTTGAAACTGTCCGTCCTCGATGGCCACGGGCGCGGCGATCCAGCCGTCGCGGACTGCGGCGCGGAGCTCGCGGTCGGCCAGAACCCCCTCGCTCATGCTCGATGCACTTAGCATCGGGCGCTCCGGCGCGTCAAGGCGCGCGCCGCCGGGACAGCCAGAAGCACGCCGAGCCGCAGGCGCAGAACGCTACCGACGAGAGGAACACGACCCGGTAGGCGCCCGTCATGTCGTGGACGACGCCACCGAACCATGGGCCGATCGCCCCGCCGATTCCGTTCCCGATGCTGAGCGCGCCGTAGATCACGCCGAAGCGGCGCCCGCCGAAGAGGTCCGAGGCCATCGCGGTGATGATCGGGCCGCGCGCGCCGAAACCGAGACCGAAGACCAGCGCGTACGCCACCAGCCAGCCGACGCGCGGATCGCCCTCGAGCGCCAGCAGCGCCAGCGCGCCGGCGGCGGTGCACCCGTACGAGAGCGTCGCCGCCAGCGGGCCGCCGAGGCGGTCGACGGCAAAGCCGAAGCTGATGCGGCCGATGCTCGACATGAGCCCCATGATGCCGAAGACCGAGGCGGCGAGGAGCGGCTGAAAGCCCCGATCGATCGCGAACGCCACCTGGTGCGTCGTGACGGGGAAGACGGCCAGTGGCGTGAACAGGTACGCGAACCAGAGCGCCCAGAACGCACGCATTCCGATCGCTCCGCTTAGAGTCGGATGAGACTCCGTCCGGGGAGGGGGGAGGAGTCGCGGGGCTTCGGAACCCCACTCGCCCCGGACCCCTCCCCCCTCCCCGGACGGAGCCTCATCCGGTTCTGCGGATCGTTCATTGCGACGCGGGCGTGGATCGTGGGCCCCGAGCCAGACGAGCGGGAGCAAGATCGCCAGGGCGCCCGCGCCGAGGGTGGCAGTCGCCGCGCGCCAGCCGAACGAGCCGATGAGCCACTGAGCGAGCGGGCCGGTCACGAAGACGCCGGCGCCCATCCCCGAGAACGCGATGCCGACCGCGCGCCCACGCCTCTGGGAGAACCAGCGCGACAGGAGCACCCCCATCGGTACCGGGCCCAGGCCGACGAGCCCAACGGCGCCGAGGACGCCGGTGTAGAGATAGAGCTCCCAGGGGCCTCGGACTGTCGCGGCCAGGAGCGCGGCGGCGGACAGGAAGCCGACCCCGGCGAGGATCACGCGCCGCGGGCCCAATCGATCCACGAGCAGGCCCGCGACGGGGGCGAGCGCACCCTGAACGACCGTCGACAGGGACAGCGCGCCGGAGGTCAAGGCCCGGGACCAGCGGAACTCCTCGACCAGCGGCGGAAGGAACACCGAGAACGAGAAATAGAGCCCGTTCGCGACGGCGAGCGACACCCACACGACGACGAGGATCGTGGCGCGCGGCGAGGCCAGAATGGCGCGGCGACCTAGACGATCCGGCTCGTGGCGCCGACGGCGTCGACGTCCAACGCGCGCGCCGAGCCCACGATGCCCGCCTTCTTCACGGCGCTCTCCATCGCGCGGGCAACGGCGCCACCGTCGCCAGGGACGACGGCGAGGAGGGCCGGACCGGCGCCGCTGAGCACGCAGCCCAGCGCGCCGGCGGCGCGGGCCGCGGCGGCGACGTCCGGCAGCCACGGGAAAAGTTTGAGCCGGTATGGCTGGTGCAGCCGATCGTCGAGCGCGGCTCCGAGGGTGTCCGATCGCCCTGCCTGGAGGCTCGCCAGCAGCAGCGCGACGCGCTGGACGTTGAACACGGCGTCCTCGCGCGGAACCGAGGGGGGAAGGAGCGCCCGCGCTTCGGCGGTCGAGCGTGTCATCGTTGGGATCAGGACGACCCAGGCGAGGCTCCGAGGCACCGGCAGCGAGACCGCCGAGATCCCCGCGGGCGTCGCGCACGACACCGTCAGGCCTCCGAGCACCGCGGCCGCGACGTTGTCGGGATGGCCCTCGGCGCGCGCGGCGAGCCCCAGCAGGCGGTCCTTCGAGAGCGGCGCCCCCAGCAGCGCGTTCCCTGCGACGAGGCCGCCGACCCACGCCGCGGCGCTCGAGCCGAGGCCGCCCGCGGTCGGGATTCGGTTCACGCACGCGAGCGCGCAGCCCTTGAAGGCGCGCCCCGTCTCCTCGTAGGCGAGCCGGACGCCGCGCGCGACGATGTTGTCACCGTTCTGCGCGAGCCAGTCCGCGCCCTCGCCTTCGATGCGCACGGTGATGCCGTCAGCTTCTTCGGCGACGACCTCGTTGTGGAGCGACAGCGCCAGGCCCAGCGTATCGAAGCCCGGGCCGAGATTCGCTGAGGTGGCGGGAACGCGGACCTGGACGCGCACGCGGCTACAGCCGCTTCAAGAGCCAGTCGGGGGTGAGCGAGATCGCCCAGGAGTTCAGGACGACGTAGTAGTTCGTGAAGACGAGGACCCCGACGACGACGAGGATCACACCGGCGGCGCGCTCGACGACCGGAATGAACGGCCGATAGCGTTTGAAGAAGCCGAGGAACGGGCCGAGCGCCGCCGCCGAGACCAGGAACGGCAGCCCGAGCCCGGCGGAGTAGGCAACGAGCAGGCCGATGCCGCGCTGGACCGTCTCCGCCGTGCCGGCGAGCGAGAGGATCGCGCCCAGAATGGGACCGACGCAGGGCGTCCAGCCGATCGCGAAGGTGATGCCGACCGCGAGCGAGCCCAAGTAGCCGGCGGGCTTCTCCCGGATCTGCCACTGCTGGGTCCGTCCGAAGAGCCCGATCCGGAGGATGCCGACGATGTAGAGGCCGAAGATCACGATCAGCACGCCGCCGATCCGACGGATCCAGTCGCGATAGTCCAGCAGGAACTGTCCGGCCGCGCTGAACGAGGCGCCCAGCGCCACGAATACCAGCGAGAACCCGAGGACGAACGCCGCGGCGTGGATCAGCACTCGCCGGCGCGCGGTGGCCGTGAGATCGGCGGTGAGATCGGCCAGGGACATGCCGGTGATGAAGGACACGTACGACGGAAAGAGCGGTAGCACGCACGGCGACAGGAACGAGAAGAGCCCCGCGCTGAACGCGACCGCGACGCCGAGCGACTCACCCGTCACGGACGGAGCATCCCCTCGACCAGCGAGTGAGCGGCGCGGCTGTCCCACGCGCGCGGCCCCAGCGCCACTGCCGCCAGGTACCGCTCCCGGTCCACGATGAAGCTCGAGGGCAGCGCCCGAACCCGGTACGTGTTGGCCAGCTCCATCTTGGCGTCGATCGCCACCGGGAACGTGAGCTTGTGCAGCGCCAGAAATGGCGTGACGAGAGCGGGGTCCGAGTCCACGGAGACCGCGAGCATCACGAAGCCCTGCTCCTTGTATCGGCGATGCAGCCGCTCCATCGCCGGCATTTCCTCGCGACACGGGGCGCACCACGTCGCCCAGAAGTTGATCAAGACCGGCTTGCCACGCTGCTCCTTGAGCCTGAAGGTGTCGCCCCCGCGCACGAGCGCGACCGCGAAGTCATCAGCCAGCTTTGGGCGTGGCGGCCGGATCAGGTCGAGCTCGCGCGCCGCGTCGTCGAGGGCCAGCGCGAGTCGTTCGGGCGCCGGCGCTCCCGCGCCGCCGCCTTCGGCAGGCGGAGCCGGCGCCGGCCCCTCGAGAGCCGCCGCCGGCGCGTCGGGTCCTGGGCGCATCAGCGCGAAGAAGCCGGTCGCCACGACCACGGTGACGACGCCGATCGTCACGGTCAGGGCGAGATCGCGCCGCATGTCCTTACCAGGATCGTCGCCATCGTCGCGTGGAGAATACGCAAGTATACCGCCGCCTTCGGCCATCGATCCGCAGACTTGCTATAGTAGGCGGCCACCGGCGGGAGGACGACACGATGGACGAGCGAGCGATCCGAGGCCTCATTGCGGACGTCAAGGCGGGTCGGCTGTCACGACGCGCGTTCACCGGGATGATGCTCGGGCTCGGCCTCACCGCCCCGATGGCGGTTCAGATGCTCTCAGCGGCGGGAGTCGCGGCTCAGCCGAAGACCGACGGTTTCTCTCCCACCCGCCGCGGCGGAGGCGGTCAGCTCAAGATCCTCTGGTGGCAAGCCCCGACGCTCCTCAATCCCCACTTCGCGGTCGGCACCAAGGACCAGGATGGCTCACGCATCTTCTACGAGCCGCTCGTCGCGTTCGATCCGGAGGGCAATCTCTTCCCCGTCCTCGCCCAGGAGGTTCCATCCCTGGAGAAAGGCACCGTCGCGCGGGACGGCAAGTCGGTGACCTGGAAGCTCAAGCGCGGAGTCACCTGGCACGACGGAAAGCCGTTCACCGTCGACGATCTCGTCTTCAACTGGGAATACGCCGCCGATCCCGCGACCGCGGCCGTGACCATTGCCGCGTACCGGGACGTCGAGCGGATCGAGAAGGTCGACAGTCATACCGCCAGGGTGGTCTTCAAGAACCCGACGCCCTACTGGTTCGACGCGTTCTGCGGCGCCCGAGGACAGATCATCCCCAAGCACCTCTTCGACGCGTACCGGGGCGCCAAGTCGCGCGAGGCCCCCACGAATCTCACCCCCGTCGGCACCGGGCCATATCGATTCGTGGACTTCAAGCCCGGCGACATCGTCCGCGGCGAGGTCAACGCGAATTATCACGTGCCCAATCGTCCGTTCTTCGACCACATCGAGATGAAGGGGGGAGGCGACGCCGCCTCGGCGGCGCGCGCGGTCCTCCAGACCGGCGAGTTCGATTTCGCCTGGAACCTGCAAGTCGCCGACGAGATCCTCAAGCGCCTCGAGCAGGGCGGCAAGGGCCACGTGGACATGGCAACCGGCGGCGCGGTCGAGAGCATCAAGCTCAACAACACCGACCCGTTGAAGGACGTGGACGGGGAGCGATCGTCGATCAAGGCGCCGCATCCAGTCCTGACGGACACCGCCGTGCGCGCCGCGCTGAACCTCCTCGTGGACCGCGGCTCGGTCCACGAAGAGATCTACGGCCGGCTCGGCCAGGCGACCGCCAACTATCTCAACGGGCCGCCGCGGTTCCGGTCGCGCAACACGCGATGGGCATTCAACGTCGAGAAGGCCAACCAGATCCTCGACGCGGCCGGATGGCGACGCGGCGCCGACGGCGTCCGGACGAAGGACGGCAAGCGCCTCAAGTT
>Ga0209161_10005159_pt1 | contig 10343 bp, 10 predicted proteins | sample GraSoiAngelo_155_FD_186169 | JGI IMG/M metagenome (GOLD analysis project Ga0209161, IMG submission 186169) | Grasslands soil microbial communities from the Angelo Coastal Reserve, California, USA - 14_1009_13_30cm (SPAdes) (version 2) | ecosystem: Environmental > Terrestrial > Soil > Grasslands...
CGAGCTGCAGCACGACCTCGCCGAGACGCGCGCGGACCCGGTCCCGCTGCATCTGCGGAACGCGCCGACGCGCCTGATGGCTGAGCTGGGCTACGGCCAGGGCTATAAGTACGCGCACGACTTCGAAGGGCACGTCGCGCCCGAGGAGACCTACCTGCCGGATTCGCTCGGCGGGCGCCGGTATTACGTGCCGACGGACCTCGGCGCGGAAGCGGATCTCAAGATGCGGCTCGAGGCGCTCCGGCGAAACGTGCAAAGAACAGACCGAGCTCGAAAAGCAGATACATCGGGATCGCGACCAGCGTCTGGTTGAACGGATCCGGGGTCGGCGTGATGAAGGCACCGATCACGAAGACCAGTAGGAACACGTACCGGCGCTGCTTGGTGAGCCAGTCCCGGCTGACCACGTTTATCCGGACGAGTGCGTAGATGATGACGGGCACCTCAAAAACGACGCCCAGGCCAAGGATGAAGATCGTCACGAACGATAGGTAGTCCGAGGCTCGGAGCTGATTCTCGATGACCTCGCTCCCGAAATTGATCAGGAACTTGATCGCGTTGGGCAGCAGCACGAAATAGCAGAACGACATTCCCAGCACGAAGAGGAAGATCACCGGTAGCCCCATGAAACGGACGAAGCGGCGCTCGCTCGGGAGCAGCGCGGGGTCGATGTAGGCATAGATCTCGTAGAGGATCACCGGCATGGCGAGCGCGATTCCAGCGAAGAGCGCGACCCGGAAGTAGGTCGTGAAGTTCTCCGTCGGGCTGAACGCGACGAGGTGCGTCGGCGGGTCGTGACACACGTACGTCGGGATGAACTGGCAGTCCACGGGTACGAGGAGGAACCGGATGATCGGAGTCCCGAAGTAGAACGCGATACCCGTCGTGACGATGAGCGCGATCGCGGCCACCACGAGCCGATCGCGCAGCTCGCCCAGATGCTGGACGAGCGAGAGCTCCTTGTCGCGTTCGCGCACGTTGACGGTCATGTCGGCCGAGGTCACGCTACCAGTTGCCCCGACTAGAATTGACCCGCGACGCTCCGCCCCCGTAGCTCAGCGGATAGAGCGGCGGCCTCCGGAGCCGTAGACAGGCGTTCGATTCGCCTCGGGGGTACTCGGGCCGGCTCAGCGGGCCACCCGCTTGACGCATGGGCACGCTTGGTGCAGGCGTCTCCACCCGCGACTAACGCGGAGGTAACTGCATGGACGTCTTTGGTCTCATCGGCTTCCTGATAATCGGTTTGATCGCGGGCTTCATCGCGCGCTGGCTCGTTCCGGGGCCCGACCCGATGGGCTGGCTCGGCACGATGGTGCTCGGCATCGTCGGCTCGTTCGTCGGCGGGACCCTGGCGGCGCTCGTCTTCGGCGGCACGCTAACGCTCTCGGCGGCGGGCATCATCGGCTCGGTCATCGGCGCGATCATCGTGCTCTTGATCTGGCGTGCGATGAGCGGCCGGCGCGGCGCTACGGTCTAAGGGGGATGGTCGAGGGGGCGGGAGCCCCCTCGCCTCTAGTGCGCTGTAGTCTCTTCGTCCGCGAGCTCCAACCGGTTGGTGCTCACCCAGAAGCGTCCGAACCGATCTTTCACCAGCCATTCCTCTCTATTCGGCGATGGCCGCACGAGCTCGCCGATCCGACCATCGTGACCGAAGCGCACCTTCAGCCCGCGGCGCAGATCGAGCGGTGGTCGCAGAGTCATCGTGTCGGAACGATAGCCGTCGCTAGCAGCCCCTCGTCCAGGCGGCGGACGTACTCGCCGAACATCGGCTCGACGAAGTCGTAGCGGCCTCGGCCGAGGCGGACCGCGAGACCGCGCTCCTGCAGCGCGGCGAGCGCGCGGAGGACCTCGGGACGCGGCACCGGTCCGCCGTCGCTGTCCGCGGCGTAGAGCACCGCGCGATGCGCGATCCGCTTCGCGACCTGCTGTAGGTATTTGTGCGATCCCAGCTCGGACCAGTGGAGCGCGAACGGCCGCTCCAGCTCGCGCATGGCCTGTTCGTAGGCGACCTCGAGGAAGTCCGGCGTGACGGTTCGCGCGCCGCTGTCGCGCATGAGGTAGTAGAGGGCGGCGCAGACCTGCATCGTGTCCTGCGGGTGTCCGCCCGTGGCGTCGAGAAGCCGGTCGACGCTCGCATCGTCGATCCCGAGCTTCTTTGCGGCGAACTTCGCCTTTAAGTAATCGAGCCAGTCGTCCGGATCGATGCCGAAACGATGTCCGCCGGCATCGGTGAGATCGAGCGGGACTGCGAAGCGATAGAAGGCATGGCCTTTTTCGCTGAAAAGCTCTTCGAGGATCCCTTGCTCCGAGCCGAGGAACGCGTAGCTCACGCCGCGCTGGGCCTGGAAGCGCGTGCGCATGACGTCGAAGACCCGCGGCCCGAGACGGCCCGCCGCCTGGAACTCGTCGAAGACCACGACCACTCGCTTGCCCGTCCGTTTCGCGAGTGCGTGAGGCAGGTCGAGAGCGCCTTCGAAGAAACGCTGCGCGTTGGTCTCACGGGCCAGCTGGAGCGCGAGCTCAACGTGCTCGTATTTGACTTTCACCGTGGGGTGCATCCCCGAAGCGATGGCCTTGGCCTGTTCGAAGCTCCGTTCGACACCGGAGAGGTTCTGCAAAACCGCGTCGGCGAGGCGCTCGCCGAGGCCGCGGATGTCGGTCGCGCCGAGACAGTCGACGTATGCGGTGTGAGCGCCGCGCCGCTTCAGGCGGCGGAGCGCCTCGAGGATGATCGACGTCTTTCCGATCCGCCGCGGGCCTGCCACGAGCACGTGGTTGCCGTCCTCGAGGCGGTCGACCAGCCGGCGCAGGTATGCCTCGCGGCCGACCAGATCCGCGGCCGGCACCGGTCCGCCGACGGGGAAGTACGGGCTGACGGTCGTCCGCTCGCGGGCTCGGAGCATCCCGCGCATCATACATCAGATGTATCAAACTTCCACGCACGATGCGTACAGTGCGACGTGCGACGATTCCCGCATGCCGTTCATCGGCCTGATCGTTGCGATCGCCGCCGCGGGGGTGGCCGCGATGGGCTGGCTCGCACGTCCGCTTCCTGTCGATCCCCGGCGGCGCGAGGCTCTCACCGAGGCGGTCGCCGCGGTCGACCGCGAGCTCGCCGCGAATCTCGAGCTCATGACGATGTTCGACCAGACCCGCCAGGCCGTCGTGCTCGAGAACGGTGAGTTCGCCCGTCACCGCGAGACGATCGAGCGTGAGGCGAAACCCATCGCGGGGGCCGTCACGACGCTCTATGCGCGGATCCCGGACGCCGAGGCGGCGATGGAGCGGCGCGGCCCGGCGAACTCCCTCCGGGACGAGGACCGGCAGCTGATCGAAGCATGGGAGGGGGACGCACGCGAAGCACAGCGCACGCTCCGGCGGTCGCTCGAGGCGAGGCCCGCCACAGGGTGGCCCGCGCTGACCGCTCGCTTGCGCTCACGGTCACCACGCCGCTAAACGAGCCCTTTTTCGGCTAATGGCACGAACCCTGCTCTTCGAGCGTTAATCAGCCGAATGGCCCATCAGGGGATCGCGCCCGGTCGGGCGTACCGCGCCTATCGCTTCCCGCACCGTACGGGCGGGCGGATGTCGCGCCGCGTCAGTGCGGTGCGTCCGGTCGGCACGTTCGCGGGCATCTTGAGCGCGGTGCTGCTCGCCGGAGGGGGCTTCGTCGGCTTCGCCGTCATCGCGACGCTCGGCTACTTCGCCGCGGACCTGCCGGCGGCGCACGACCTCGCGACCGTCCCGATCCCTCTCACGACACATCTCTACGACCGCACCGGGGAGCACCTGCTCTACACGCTCGCCGACGAGCGGCGCGATCTGATCGCGATCGACGCCGTGCCGAAGAGGATGCAGGACGCGACGATCTCGATCGAGGACAAGACGTTTTGGTCGAACCCCGGCGTCGACGTCGGCGGCATCGTCCGAGCGTTCCAGGCAAATAGCGCGAGCGGCCGCATCACGCAGGGCGGTTCGACGATCACCCAGCAGCTCATCAAGACTCGCCTCCTCGGAGATGACCCGACCTTCACGCGAAAGATCAAGGAGGCGATCCTCGCGCTCGAGGCGACGCGCACGTTCAGCAAGAAGCAGATCCTCGAGATGTATTTCAACCAGATCTACTACGGGAACCAGGCCTATGGCCTGAAGGCCGCGGCCGCGACGTACTTCGGCGTGGCCGACCTGAGTCAGCTGACCCTGGGCCAGATGGCGCTTCTCGCGGGCCTCCCGCAAGCTCCGTCGGAATTCGACCCGATCCAGAACATGGTGGGCGCGAAGGCGCGCCGGGCGCTGGTCCTCGACGCGATGGTGGACAACGGATACGCGACGGAATCCGAGGCCGCGGTGGCGAAGGACGAGGCGATCGTGGTGAAGCCGGCGACGACCTCGCTCTACGCGCCGCACTTCACGTTCCGGCTGCGCGAGCAGCTCGTTCAGGTCCTCGGCGAGAAGGCGGCGTACCGCGGCGGCTACAACGTCTACAGCTCGCTCGACTGGAACATGCAGCAGCTCGCGGAGAAAGAGGTCCGCGACCACGTCGACGGACTCAAGGGCAACAACGTCAACAACGCGGCCCTGATCACCCTCGATCCCACGACCGGGGAGATCCTCGCGTACGTCGGCAGCTATGACTACTACAAGCACACCCCGCAGGTGCAGGGCGACTACGACCACGCGGGCATCGCGTACCGGCAGCCTGGCTCCACGTTCAAGCTTTTCACCTATCTCACCGGGATGCTGAAGGCGGGCATGACGCCCGCGACGCAGCTTTTCGACATCCAGTTCACGATGCCGGATGGGGCCGGCAAACCCTATGCGCCCATGGACGCGACGAAGGAGCAGCACGGGCCGCTCACCATGCGCCAGGCGCTCCGCGAATCTCTGAACCTCCCGGCGCTTCAGGTCACGCGCACCGTCGGGGTTGACGCGATCATCGACACGGTCCACCAGCTCGGCATCAACCGCGACTGGGACCGATCGCAGATCGGGCTCTCCTTCGGTATCGGTGCCGGCGAGATGCGGCTCATCGACATGGCGAGCGCATACCAGGTCATCGCGAATCTGGGCGTCCGCGTCGAGCCCACCTTCATCCTCAAGATCGTCGACCCGTCGGGCAAGGTCGTGAAGGACTTCAGCAAACCCGAGGGGCGGCGCGTCCTCGACCAGCGCTACGCCTGGATCATGGACGACATCCTCAAGGACAACACGAACCCGCAGGGCTCCTTCGTGTTCGGACCCTGGACCTCGATCGGCCGGCCGGCCGCCCTCAAGACCGGGACGACCGACAACCTCCAGGACGTGCTGGCGATCGGCTTCACGCCGCAGCGGCTCACCGCGATCTGGATGGGCAACTCGGATAACTCCGAGATGCGCGGGATCTCGTCGGCCCTGGGCCCCGGCGTGCTGTGGCGCGACTACATGAAGACCGTCGTCGGCGCGCTGCCGCCGGACTGGTATCCACGCCCCGACGGGATCGTCGACAAGACCGTGTGCGTGAATCCGGTGCTCCTGGGCGGCAACGGCTCGGGTCTGCTTCCGGGACCGAACTGCCCCGGGACTTTCAAGTTCACCGAGCACTTCGTGCAGGGCACCGAGCCGACGACGGACGACCGCAACTTCTACACCTCGTGCGGTATCCGCCTCGTCGCGCCCTTCGCCGACTGGCAGGGCGCGTACAACGCGTGGGCTTCGGGCGCGGTCTCCGGTCGGTTCAGTTACGGACGGTTCTTCTGGACGATCTGCGGGTTCGTGCCGAAGCCGAGCGAGTCGCCGTCGCCCTCTCCGGGCGGGCCGACCGGACCTCCGAACGCGACGCAGCCGCCGTTCCCGACCCAGCCGCCGCGACCGACACCGACGCGAAAGCCGTAGGCAGCAGGGCTCGAATTCGTCCCTAGACTCCGCATCGTGCGGGCGGCGACGGGCGCGACCTTTTATGCGCCGGTAGATGGGGAGCTGCGCGAGCTCGAGCGTCGGCTTCGCGACGTGGGCAGCGGAGCACATCCGGTATTTCGTGAAGCCGTTGCTCATCTCTTCACCACGCCGGGGAAGCTCCTCCGCCCCACGCTCGTCTTCCTCTCGTCGCGGTTCGGTCCCGGACGGGACCGCGAGGTCGTGCTCAACCTCGCCGAGTCGCTCGAGCTGGTCCACACCGCGTCGCTGGTCCACGACGACGTGGTCGACCGCGCCGAGCTGCGCCGGAACGTCCAGACCGTGAACGCGAAGTGGAACGACGACATCGCGTTGATCGTCGGCGACTACCTGTTCGCGAAGGCGTATGCGCTCGCGGCCGTGCTCCCCAAGCCCGAGGTGATCGCGATCGTCGCGCAGACCGTCTTCGCGCTCTGCGACGGCGAGCTCGGTGAGATCACGGCGACACGCGGCCTTCCGACCGAGGCCGCGTACCTCGAGCGGATCGAGCTGAAGACGGCCTCGCTCTACGCCGCGTGCGCGCAGGGAGCGGCGCTCCTTGCCGACGCCGAGCCGGAGCACGTGGCCGCGCTCGGCGCGTTCGGCACGAACCTCGGGATGGCCTTCCAGATCACCGACGACGTGCTCGATCTTGTGGGCGACGAGCAGGATTTCGGCAAGACGGTCGGTCGCGATCTCCTAGAAGGCATGCCCACGCTACCGATGATCTATGCGGCGGAGGAGCGCGACGGCACCGGCGGCGAGCTCGAGATCCGCATCCTCGCCCCCGCCAAGTCGGCCGATGACATGCGCGCCCTGCTCGCTGAGATCCGCGCGTCGAGCGGGCCAGAACGTGCGCGCCAGCGCGCGCTGGCCTTTCACGACGCGGCGCTGCGCGCCCTCGACCGGCTGCCCGCGCGTACGGAGCGCGACGCGCTGCGGGAGGCCGCCGACTTCGTGGTGCGCCGGGTCCGCTGATGGCTGCTCCCGAGGTCGAAGCGTTCCGGGGGCGGATCAAGCGCGAGCTGGACCGAATCGTGAAGGCGCTCGATGGGCTCGATGAGGACGCCGTCAACTGGAAACCGGACGCGCCAGCGGCGAATTCCCTACTCGTGCTCGCGACGCACGCGCTTGGCGCCGCGGAGGATCACGTGGTGCGTCAGGTCGCCGCCAAGACGGTCGTCCGGTCGCGTGATGCCGAGTTCGCCGCGAAGGGCTCGGCGGAGGGGCTCCGCGTGCGCGCCGACGAGGTGAAGCGGCGGATCGACGATGCGCTGAACGGCTTCGACCCGGGGCGCCTGGGCGACGAGCGCGACACGCCATCCGGTAAGCGCACCGTCCGCGACATGCTGGTTCACGCGGTCGCGCACGCGTCCGAGCACGCCGGCCAGGCGGAGCTCACGCGCGATCTCTACCGCGCGCGCACCGCCGGCTAAGGTCCCGAGCGCCTCCCGCCGCGACGCTTGCCGCGACGCCGGCGGCGCTTCCGTGGCTGATCGCCGCCCTGGGTCACGGGGGTCGGACGCTCCTGGCGCGGGACCTCGTCGCTGCCGTAGCTGCCCACGCCTTTGGTGTGCGCCGGGATCGCCGCGAACGACACGCCCAGATCGGAGGCGGTGAGCGTCTTGCGGCTGCCGTCGACCATCCCGACGACGATCGATTCCTTCGGCACGTTGACGCTCTGCGTCATCGCGCAGCCCGACGTGCCGCACTGGCCGCCCTCGCACGACGGGATGTGGAAGGTGTCGCCGACCTTCGGGAGCTTGCCCTTCACCTCTTGATACGTCTCAAGCTCGTAGATCAGGCAGCACTTGAGACGCCCGCACACGCCGGTGAGCTTCGGCTGGTTCAGGGGGAGGTCCTGCTCTTTGGCCATCCGGATCGAGATATTCGAGAACTTATCGAGCCAGGACGAGCAGCAGAGCTCCCGGCCGCACGTGCCCACGCCGGTCATCACCTTCGTCTCGTCGCGAGCGCCCATCTTGCGGAACTCGATGCGCGCGCCGAAGTGCGCCGCGAACGCCGCGTTCAGCTCGGTGAGGTCGACTCGCTCGTCGCTCGAAAAGAAGAAGACCACGCTCGATCCGTCGAACTGCCAGTCCGCCCCGAGGATCTTGATGGGGACCCGGCGGGTCCGGACCATTTCGGCGGCCGTGCGCGTGGCGTCCTCCTCCATGCGCTTGTGCTTGTTCATCGAGAAGAGATCGGCGCCGGTCGCCTTGCGCACGACCTTTCCGAGCGGCGGGTCCACGAGGACCAGCGGCGAATCCGTGGGCAGGATCGCGACGCGCGCCGCGTCCTCGCCCAGCTCGGTTCGCACGATGACGAACTCCCCGAGCGCGACGTCGTTCACGCCGGCCGTCTCGAAGAAGTACATGCGCCCGGCCTTCATGAACCGCGCACCAATGACCGTCCGCGGGACGATCATGCGTGCGTCCCGGCTAGTGCGGCGGTGTACGGAAGCCGCAGCACGAAGAGCTCCAGCAGCATCCGCGCGTTCACGTTCGACTCCACGACATCTCTCCTCCAGCGATCCATCGCGAGCGCGAGATCGACGAGCTCGCGCCGGCCGACGGTGTCCGCCAGCCGTGCCGACTCGCTCGCGCGATCCGGGCGCAGCGCGCGCTCGGCGCCGTGCGCCGCCACCGCGGCATCGCGGGCGAGCTCACCCCATTCCCCCAGGCGCAGTTCGATGGCCTCGTTGCGCTTTTGCGTGTCGCGCTCGGACTCAGCGAGATCGACCGCCCATGCGAAGCGGTCGGTGAGGCCGCTCCCGACAAGGCGATAAAACTCGTTCTCAAGCGCTCGCCGCGCCTTGCGGGCGGCCTCGTCCGCGGCGAGCGCGATAGCAACGCCGGGGCGTCCGGCCGCGGTCGCGGCGTGCTTACGCGCTTCTGCGCCGAAGCGCCTCGCGAGCCCCTCCGCGATTTCCGCCGTGGCGACGAGCCGAAGCGGCAGTGGCAGGAGGCGCGAACGGATCGTCTCGAGGAGGCGCGCTGGCGTCGGTGTCAGGAGAAGGAGCACGGCGTGGCGGGGCGGCTCCTCGAGCGTCTTGAGCAAAGCGACCTCGGCGTGCTCGGAGAGGTCGGCGGCGTCGTCGACGATGACGACCCGCCAGCGTCCTTCGAGCGGCCGGAGCGCCAAGTCCTGCTGCATCTCGCGGATCTGCTCGATCGCGATGAACTTCTTGTCCGGGTCGCGCTCGAGGTCCACCTGGCGAGTGATCACGCGGACGTCGGGGTGCGTCTCGTGGTCGATCTTGCGGCAGGCAAGACAGGTCCCGCAGCCGCCGGCGACGCCTGGCTCGCTCGTGCAGAGCAGCGTCTGCGCGAGGCGTATCGCCACCGTTCGCTTGCCGATCGACCGCGGGCCGCTTAACTCGTACGCCTGGGCCACGTCACCCTGGACCGCCCTCTCGCCTAAGCGGGCGAGCAGGCGACGCTGCCCGATCACATCTCGCAACGTCTCGAGCGGATTCTAGGAGGTCATTCCTTCCGCGCGCGGATGTAGGCGCTCGCGATCGCGCCGTCGACCCCGTCGAGGCGGACCTCGCGCGTGACCTCGACATCTATCGCTTTGAAACCCGCGTCGCGAAGCGCGGCCGTGTATAGGTCAATCGAGATGGTCCCAGCGACGCAGCCCGCCCACTGATCGAGCGAGCGTTTCACCTCGTTCGGAAGCTCCGCGAGCGCGACCATGTCGGCGACCGCGAAGCGACCGCCCCGCCTCAGCACGCGATGTGCTTCACGAAGCACGGCGCGCTTGTCGGCCGCGAGGTTGATCACGCAGTTCGAGATGACCACGTCGACCGTGCCGTCGGAAAGTGGGATCTGCTCGATCGTGCCCTTGAGGAACGTCGCGTTGGCGACGCCCGCCTTGGCCTGGTTCGCGCGTGCCACCGCGAGCATCTCGTCGGTCATGTCCACGCCGTAGGCGTGACCGTCCGGCGCCACGCGCCGCGCGGAGAGCAGGACGTCCAGGCCGGCGCCGCTCCCCAGGTCGAGCACACGCTCGCCCGGACGGAGGTCGGCTAGGAGCATCGGATTGCCGCAGCCCAGGCTGGACGTCGCATTGATGCCGACCGATGCGAGCTCGCTTGCGCTGTACTCGCCGCCGCCGCAATCGTCTTCGCAGCAGGCGCCACTCTCCGAAGCGACCGTCACGTGCAATCGCTCGCCGTCGTCGTGCAGCTCCCACCTGGCGGTGGCGCAGCAAACGCGCTCCGCAGCGACGAGCCTCTCCAGTTCGGTTCGCACCTCGGCCGACGCCTGGTACGTCGAGGTCACGGTGCCGGCGCGGTCCTCCCGGCTGACCAGAGCCGCCTTGTCGAGCTCCTTCCACTCCGCGCGTCGCACCTCGAGGTCCGCGACGCTGAGGCTGCAGCTCAGGGCCTGTGATCCGCCGACTCTTCGTGGTGCCATCTGAAGCGCCTT
>Ga0209161_10005162_pt1 | contig 10337 bp, 9 predicted proteins | sample GraSoiAngelo_155_FD_186169 | JGI IMG/M metagenome (GOLD analysis project Ga0209161, IMG submission 186169) | Grasslands soil microbial communities from the Angelo Coastal Reserve, California, USA - 14_1009_13_30cm (SPAdes) (version 2) | ecosystem: Environmental > Terrestrial > Soil > Grasslands ...
ATCGCATCCTGGGGCTGGAGCAGGTCCCAAGGGTTGGGCTGTTCGCCCATTAAAGCGGTACGTGAGCTGGGTTTAGAACGTCGTGAGACAGTTCGGTCCCTATCTGTCGCGGGCGTAGGAGGTTTGACGGGAGCTGCCCCTAGTACGAGAGGACCGGGGTGGACGGACCTCTAGTGTGCGAGCTGTTCCGCCAGGAGCATTGCTCGGTAGCTATGTCCGGCAGGGATAAGCGCTGAAGGCATCTAAGCGCGAAACCCGCCTGAAGATGAGACCTCCCGGGGCGTAAGCCCCCTGAAGGGCCCTCGTAGATTACGAGGTTGATAGGCCGGAGGTGTAAGCACCGTGAGGTGTTCAGCTTACCGGTACTAATCGCCCGTGCGGCTTGACCACGGTGTTCTCATGCATTTCTTGATCGGGAGACGCAGCGTCTGGCTGCACTCGAGGATCTCCGTATTCGGTGCCCGGCGTGCGATGCGCGCCGGGACGACTTCCCGGTGGCAATGCCGGAGGGGCCACACCCGTTCCCATCCCGAACACGGAAGTTAAGCCCTCCCGGGCCGATGGTACTCCGCTGGCAACGGCGTGGGAGAGTAGGTCGCTGCCGGGGTAAATCACATCGCGGGGGGCGCCTCGCCCCCCGCGATACTCCCCCAGACGCCCGGGTCGCTCGGACCCGGGCGTTGTCGCGCTCAGGCGGCGAATGCGGTCCAGAGGGCGAGCGCGAAGCCGGCGAGGGTCACCAGGATCGCGACGGCCGCGAGGAGCTTGTCGAGCGCCGTCTCGCCGCGATGCTCGGCGAGGGAGAGCCCGAGCCCGGAGAGGAAGCCGCCCGCGAACCCGCCGGCGTGAGCCCAGTTGTTCACGCCCGCCATGAAGAAGCCCATGATGAACAGGATCAGCGCCCATTGCCCGTACTGCTGCAGGACCATCCGCCCGAAGACGCCCCCGCGCTTCCTGCCGTAGGCGACGATCGCGCCGAGGAGCCCGAAGATCGAGCCGGATGCGCCGATCGTGAACGGCACGCCGAGCGAGTTGGAGACGACGAAGCCGGCGACGCCCGAGGCGGTGAAGATGACGACGAGTCGTGCCGGGCCGTAGATCTCCTCCACGGCGGGGCTGAGCTGGCGGATCCAGAGGACGTTGAACAGAATGTGAAGAAGCCCGCCGTGCAGGTAGATAGCGGTGAACAGCGTCCACCAGCGCCCGTAGTGCCACGGGATCGCTCCCGCGGCGCCCAAGGCCCAGAGCGCTTCGGCGCTCGGCGAAAAGACCTCGAGGAACCCCCGTGGCCGGATCGCGGCGAGCGGATCGAAGATCAGGCTGATCACGTAGAGCGCGACGCACGCCGCGGTGACCGCGTTGGTGAAGTTCCAGCGGCGGAAGAGCAAGCCGAGCGCCCCGCCGAATCCCCACATGCCGGGATTCCGCCGGCCGCACACGAGGCACACCGGCGCGTCGGCGTTGGTCAAGCGGCCGCAGGAGGGGCAGAGGATCGCGCCGGAGGTCTTACGGAACATCGCCCCGTCCCGCATCGTACCGACCGCCGACAAACTCTGTCAACTCGCGCGCGTTGTCGCCGATCGCGGGAGGTTCGCGTTGACAGTCCACCAGGGGTCGCGTAGAGTTTCGTGGATTCACGGCCTACCGAAGGAGCAAGTGTATGCATCGGATTGACCGCTGGAGCCCTCGCGCCGTGTTTGGGCTCCTCCCGGCGCTTGTCGTCCTGGCGCTCGTCTCCGTCGCGGTCCCGCCCGCGCTGGCGGCGGGCGGGGGCGAGGCGAGCCTCAACGTGCCCGACCTCGGGACGGTGACGTTCGGCGGGGTCGGCGGCCGCGCGCTCCTCATGTGGGGGCTCGTGGTGTGCGCGCTGGGCCTCGTCTTCGGGATGGTCATCTTCTCCCAACTCAAGAACCTGCCGGTCCACGCCTCGATGCGTGAGATCTCCGAGCTCATCTACGAGACGTGCAAGACCTACCTGATCACACAGGGAAAGTTCCTCCTGATCCTCGAGGCGTTCATCGGGGTCATCATCGTCCTCTACTTCGGCGTGCTGCTGAAGTTCGAGGCGGTGAAGGTGCTGATCATCCTGCTCTTCAGCCTCATCGGGATCGGCGGGAGCTACGGCGTGGCCTGGTTCGGGATGCGGATCAACACGTTCGCGAACTCGCGCACTGCGTTCGCCAGCCTCGAGGGCAAGCCGTTCCCCCTGTACGCGATCCCGCTCAAGGCTGGGATGAGCGTCGGCATGCTGCTCATCAGCGTCGAGCTGTTCCTGATGCTCTGCATCCTGCTCTTCATCCCAGGGGATTACGCAGGGCCGTGCTTCATCGGCTTCGCGATCGGCGAGTCGCTCGGCGCCGCCGCCCTCCGGATCGCCGGAGGCATTTTCACGAAGATCGCGGACATCGGGTCCGACCTCATGAAGATCGTCTTCAACATCAAGGAGGACGACGCGCGTAATCCGGGCGTCATCGCCGACTGCACGGGTGACAACGCCGGCGACTCGGTCGGCCCGAGCGCGGACGGCTTTGAGACCTACGGCGTCACCGGCGTGGCCCTGATCTCGTTCATCCTGCTGGCGGTGAGAGCGCCGGCCGTGCAGGTGCAGCTGCTGGTCTGGATCTTCGTCATGCGCGTGCTGATGATCGTCGCCAGCGGCGCCTCCTACCTGATCAACGACGTCGTCGCGCGCGCCCGCTACGGTGCGGCCACGCAGATGAACTTCGAGGCGCCGCTGACCTCGCTGGTGTGGATCACGTCGATCGTCTCAGTGGTGCTGACGTACCTCGCCTCCTACGTGCTCGTCCGCGACCTCGGCGACGGCTCGCTCTGGTGGAAGCTATCGACCGTCATCACGTGCGGCACCCTGGCCGGCGCGATCATCCCCGAGCTCGTCAAGGTGTTCACCTCCACCGAGTCGAGCCACGTGCGCGAGGTCGTGACCTCCGCCCGGGAGGGCGGGGCGTCGCTCGGCATCCTCTCCGGGTTCGTGGCGGGTAACTTCAGCGCCTACTGGCTCGGCATGACGGTCGTCGTGCTGATGGGCATCGCCTACTCGGTCAGCACGGCGGGGCTCGACACGCTCATGGTCGCTCCGGCGGTCTTCGCGTTCGGCCTCGTCGCCTTCGGGTTCCTCGGCATGGGGCCGGTGACGATCGCGGTGGACTCCTACGGTCCGGTGACCGACAATGCCCAGTCGGTCTTCGAGCTGTCGGTCATCGAGCAGATCCCCGGCATCAAGCAGGAGATCAGAAAGGCGCATGGCTTCGAGGTAAACTTCGAGACCGCGAAGCACCTGCTCGAGGAGAACGACGGGTGCGGGAACACCTTCAAGGCGACGGCGAAGCCCGTCCTGATCGGTACCGCGGTGGTCGGCGCGACCACGATGATCTTCTCGATCATCATGCTGCTTACCCACAGCCTGACGCAGAACCTGGACAAGCTTTCGCTCCTCCACCCGCCGTTCCTCCTGGGGCTCATCACCGGCGGCGCGATGATCTACTGGTTCACGGGTGCCGCGACCCAGGCGGTGACCACGGGCGCCTACCGCGCGGTCGAGTTCATCAAGGCGAACATCAAGCTCGAGGGCGTGACGAAGGCGTCGGTCACGGACAGCAAGAAGGTCGTGGAGATCTGCACGCAGTACGCGCAGAAGGGGATGTTCAATATCTTCCTGACGGTCTTCTTCGCAACGCTCGCCTTCGCTTTCCTCGAGCCGTACTTCTTCATCGGTTACCTGATCTCGATCGCGCTGTTCGGGCTCTTCCAGGCGGTGTTCATGGCCAACGCGGGCGGTGCCTGGGACAACGCCAAGAAGGTCGTCGAGGTGGACCTGAAGGAGAAGGGGACCCCCCTCCACGCGGCGACCGTCGTCGGTGACACGGTTGGCGACCCGTTCAAGGACACGTCGTCGGTCGCGATGAACCCCATCATCAAGTTCACCACGCTCTTTGGCCTCCTGGCCGTGGAGCTCGCGGTGACGCTCACGGCCGAGCAGGGCGTCGGGTTGAGCCTGGTCCTCGCCGCGCTCTTCTTCGCGGTGTCGGTCGTCTTCGTCTGGCGGTCGTTCTACGCGATGCGGATCCGGGGAGGAGCGCCCGCCCCAGCCGAGACCCGGCGCGTTGGCGCCGTCGCGCGGGGCAAGTAAGAGCTCCGTGGAGTTTCTGTTCGGGGTCGTCACCGGGGCCCATTCCCTGGACGACCTGATCCGGTGGGGCGGCTACGCCGTTCTGGTCGGGATCGTCTTCACCGAGACGGGGCTCCTCGTCGGCTTCTTCCTGCCCGGCGATTCGCTCCTGGTTACCGCGGGGCTCGTCGCTGCGGCGGGCAGTCTCAACATCTGGTGGGTCAACGGGCTCCTGATCGTGGCCGCCGTCGTGGGCGACAGCGTCGGCTACGCCATCGGCGTCCGGATCGGTCCGCGCCTGTTCACGCGCGAGCGGTCGCTGCTCTTCAACCCACGCCACGTCGAGCGGACCCGTCGCTTCTACGCGCGCCACGGGCCCAAGACGATCGTGATCGCGCGCTTCGTCCCCATCATTCGCACCTTTGCCCCGGTGGTCGCCGGTGTCGGCGAGATGCAATACCGCCGGTTCCTCCTCTACAATGTCGTCGGCGGTGTGGGATGGGTGACCAGCATGACCTGGGCGGGCTACCTGTTGGGCCGGACGATTCCGAACATCGCTGAGTACGTCCACGTCGTGGTCATCGTCGTGGTCGTTCTCTCCGTGATCCCGATCGCCGTCGAGATCCTCAAGGAGCGCCGGCGGCGGGCGGCCTGATCCTGTCGGCGATCGCCACCCTCGTCGGGCGGCTGCCCGCAGGAGCGGGGGCGTGGCTCGGGCGGCGTCTCGGCGACCTCGCATTCGTCGCGCTGCCGAGCCGGCGGCGCGTGGCGCTCGCCAACCTCGCCGTCGCGTTCCCCGCGCTCGACGCCGCCGAGCGTCGGCGGATCGGCCGGCGCTCCTTCCAGCACCTCGGGGTGTTGTTCGTCGAGCTCGCCGCGAGCCTGGCGCAGCCGCTCGAGCGCACGCTCGGGGCGCTCAGCCTCGAGGGCCTCGAGCATCTCAAGGGCGTCATGGCGGCCGGCGGACGAGCCCTCATTCTCACGGCGCACCTCGGCAACTGGGAGCTGCTCGCCGCGGCCCACCGGCTCACCGGCTATCCGCTCGCGATCGTCGTGCGCCCGCTCGATTCTGCGCCACTGAACGCGCTGGCGGACCGGCTCAGGCGGAAATCGGGCGTGGAGCTGATCGACAAGCGCGGCGCGCTCCGGCCGGTGCTGCGCGCGCTCGCGGACGGGCGCATGGTGGCGATCCTGCTCGACCAGAATGCGGCCCGGCATGAGAGCGTGTTCGTCCCGTTCTTCGGGCGCGCCGCGTCGACATCGAAGAGCCTCGCGGTGCTGGCCGTGCGCACCGGGACGCCCGTCGTCCCGATCTTCATCCGCCGCGAGGGCCGACGCCACCGCGTCATGGTCCACCCACCGCTCGTCCCGCCCGCGGTGAATGACGCCGAGCGTGCCGTCGTGGAACTGACCATGCGCTGCACGGCGGCGATCGAAACGGCAGTCATGCAGGCCCCGGAGCAGTGGCTGTGGATGCACAATCGTTGGCGCACGCGGCCCGCCGCGGAGGCGACGCCGTGATCGCGCGCGCGCTCGCTGCCGTGCTCATCTTTGCGAGCGTCGCGGCGGCGTCCGACGCCGACGTGCGGGTCGACGCGCAGCGCCACGCCGCCGCCGCGGGGGCGGTCGGGACCGTCACGGGCCACGCGTGGGAGGAACAGCGGAAGCCGGGCGGGGTCGCGCAGCCTCTCGGCGGCGCCGTGGTGACACTCGTGCCCCACTCGTCCGCGCTGACGGCGCAGCTCGAGGGGATCCGGACACGTTCGCGAGACTCGGCGACCGCCTACCGTGCGTCGGCGCGAGCGATTCGCCTGGCGCGAGAGGCGTACGAGAAAGCGCTGTGGGAGGCCGGGGCGGCCGACCTCGTCCGGACGAGTGTCGTCGACACCACGGGTGGTTTCAGGGTGGACCTGCCCGCGGGCCCCTGGCTCCTGATCGTCACCCGGTCGGTCCGCGTCGGCAAGGCCTCGCCCCGCGCCACCAAGCGGGAGCGTGAAACGTACGCCCCCGCCCTCCGGCTGATGGGCTTCAGCGCGGTGTCGGTCTGGGTACGCGAGCTCACGGTCTCCGCGGGCCGGATCGAGGAGGTGGAGCTGACCGATCGGAACGTCTGGTTTACGGGGATCGAGGAGGAACGGACGCTGGACGCCCGTCCGTAGACCGGCGTCCAGCGCGCGAGCGCTACTTCTTCTCGGTCTTGGCTTCCTTTTTCACCATCCCGCCGCCCTTCACCGTGATCGACTGGGCGACGGCCTTGCCGCCCATGTCCATGTAGCGGACATGAACCGAGTCGCCTGGCTTGAGGCCGGCAGGCGTGATCGACTTCCCGTCCCTCCGAATCGACGTATTCGGGTCGACGGCGAACGTCCACTCGACCTCCTTGTTCTTTTCCTTGCCGGCCACTACGACGCTGTCGGCGGAGGTCGCCTTCACGGCGCCGTTGGCGTTCTTCGCCGGCATTCTCTTCATGTCCGCCGGCTTTTCGGCCTTCTTCTCCTGCGCCTTCTCGATGGGCGCCGGGGTCGGGGTTTGCGCCGCGGCGAATCCGACCGCGCCGGCGGCGAACGCAAGGGTGACAACCAGAGTGAGTAGTTTCTTCACGGCGGTCATTCCTCCACCAAAGGGGGTTTTGGAACTCGTTGCCTATCTCCTGCGCATACGACGTGTCACGACGGTTGTCTATTCGCTGGTTAAGTATGCATGAACTTTAACAGAAAGAAAAGATTGTTCCGCTCAGTCACATACGCCGGACGCCGTTGACCTGGCAGACGGGCCTGTGGTACGAATATTGAAGATCTCCTTCCGCTATGACGATTCGAACCCCTCTCCTTCTGCTTGCAACGGGCTTCATGGGCGTTTTGGCGCCGGGTGGATCTGTTGCCAGCGCCGCAGAAACTCACCCCTCTGAGATCACTTCTCTCGAACTGGGCGTGTGGCTCCCTGAGGACGATCCGGGACGGCCCGAGCCGGAGGCGGAGCCGAAGGTCGCCACGCCCGACTCCGGGCCTGAGGTGACGGCTCCCCGAGAGGTTGTCGAGGTGGACCCGTGGGCCGGGACGATCGAGGAGTCGGTCGGCCTCAATCCGCTGGCGCCTGACCTCGGCGACTATCCGGTGGTGATGAACGACGACGTCCGGTACTTCCTTGACCGCTTTACCGGCAGCCGGCGCATGGTCGTCGAGATGTGGATGAGCCGGTCCGGGCAATACCTCGCGATGATCCGGGAGGTGTTCCGCAATCAAGGTCTCCCGACGGACCTCGCGTTCACGGCGATGATCGAGAGCGGCTTCAACCCGCGCGCCGTTTCCCGCGTCGGCGCGAAGGGGCTCTGGCAGTTCATGGCCTCCACAGCGCGCCGCTACGGTCTGCGCGTGGACCGGTGGGTGGACGAGCGGCTCGATCCCGAAAAGTCCACCGTCGCCGCCGCAGCGTACCTGCGCGATCTGCACCGCCAGTTCGGCTCGTGGGCGCTCGCGCAGGCGGCGTACAACGCGGGCGAGATGAGGGTGAGCCGGGCGATCCGCCTGACGGGCTCGTCGGACTTCTGGGACCTCAAGCGCACGAAGCACCTGCGCCGCGAGACCCGCGAGTTCGTCCCCGCTATCCAGGCAGCGACGATCATCGGCCGCGACCCGGACCAGTACGGGTTCGAGATCGGGGGCGAGGCGTGGGACGACACCGAGCGCGTCTCCGTGCCGCCCTCGACCGATCTCCGGCGTCTGTCCACGGGCGCCGGGCTCTCGCTCCAGATGCTGCGGGCGCTGAATCCTACGCTCGTCCGCGGGATCACGCCGCCCGGAACCAAATGGGAGGTCCGCATCCCGGCCGGCACTCGAGAGGGAGTGCTCACGGCGCTGGTGCCTCGCCGCCCGGCCGCCAAGGCGACCGCGCCCCGCCGCGCGGCGGCCGCCCGCGAGATCCACGTCGTCAGGCCGGAGGAGACGGTGAGCTCGATCGCCAAGCGGTACGGGCTGTCGGTCGACGACGTGCTTCGCTGGAACAGCCTCGAGAGCCTGGACCAGATCCGGCCGGGCGATCGGCTGCGAGTCGCCGAACTCCTCCGCTGAAGGTCGAAGTCCGGCTCTTCGCGTCCTTCCTCACGTATCTGCCCGCTCCGGACCCCCAGGGCGCTGTCACGCTCGACGTTCCGAAAGGATCGACCGTCGACGACGTCGCGCGTCGGTTGAGGATCCCCTCCGACCTCGCGCGCGTCGTGCTCGTGAACGGTCAGGACGCGGAGCCCGGACGTCCTCTCGCCGCGGGCGACGTCATCGCGATCTTCCCGCCGCTGGCGGGAGGCAGGCGATCCTAGGGCTTCCGACAGCGGAACGCGACGTTGCGCGCGAACAGGCGCATCGAGTACCGCGCGAGCCGCCCCTTGAGCGGGACGATCTCGTCGATCGTGAAGAATCCCTGGAGCAGCTCCCTCAGCGAATCGTAGGAGAAGTACTGACAGTGGGTGGGGTCGCTGTCGAGGCGCTTGCCGCGCAGCACGCGCCAGCGCCCGTGGAGATGATAGAAGAGCGGGACATTACCGACGAAGGTGCCCCGAGCCCGGAGGACCCGCTTGACCTCGCCGAGCGTGATGCGAGGATACGGCAGGTGCTCCAGGGTTTCCGCGAGCACGACCGCGTCGAACCGCGCGTCCGGAAACGGAAGCGGCGCGTTGAGATTGACCCGCTGGACATCGATCCCGTACTGCGTTCTCGCGGACTCCAGCGCCTTCCTGTCGATGTCGGCGCCGACGACGCGGTTGCCTTCGCGGAAGTGGCGGGTGAGGGTTCCGTCTCGGCACCCCAAGTCGAGCAGGTCTTTGCCTTGGCCGATCCATTGACCGAAGAGTCGGGCCCGTTCTGTCTCGAGGAACGCTTGTCCGAGCCGCTTGCCGCCCGCCTGGTCGCGGCGGTGATGCTCGACGTAGATCCCCTCGAGCCGATCATCTTCCGTCACGACGCTTGCCTCTTTTTGACGTTCGGACGCTCCCCACGAGCGGCGGTTCATCAGAGTCGGAGTTAGCGCGTAGCTTCTCCCGGCGGCTGGGCGCGAGTCAAGTTGAAGGTGTCTTCCCAGCGTGCGGCTAGGCTTGCGGGAAATTCCCGGGGCTGAGTCATGCAAATACCTGATTGGCGAACCCCGGCACTGAACCTCTAGTGTGTCCAGACCCGAAACGAGGGCTCGGGGGTTGCAGCGTGGAGGGGCTTGGGATGAAGATACTGATGCGTCTCTTCCCGATGCTGCTGTTATTTGGGACAGCCCTGGTGGCGTGGGCCGACGCCGACGAGGACACGTGCACGCTGGCCAGCCTCGAAGGAGGATGGGGGTTCGCATTGAGTGGGACTATCCTCGCCAGTCCTGCCGCCGCAACCGGCGTGCTCACCGTGGATGGGGAGGGAAATTTCTCTGGCCACGACACCCTGAGCGCGAATGGCATGATCCTGTCGGAAGCATTTACGGGGACCGTGACCGTGAATCCGGACTGCACGACCTCCGCGACAATTGTTAGCAGCTTATTCGTCGGAGAAGCGCATTTTGATGGCGTACTTGTCGCCAAGAGCAGAGAGATTCTCCTCATCCGGAGAGATCCAGGCACCGTCCTCTTCGGATCCGCCAAAAAGCAGTAGACGCGGAACACGGAGAGGCCGAGGGCGGAGCGGCTGACTCGGTAAACCCGGGGAGGGTGCCGCTGCCGGCATCCTCTTCGCTTCTTCGCGCTCTGTCGCCATTTTGAGCGAGACCGACTTCCGCTAAGCCGGCGCGAAGCTGGCTGCTGTCGCCGCGCATGGTGACAGTTTCGGGGGCTTACAGTGACAGTCGGAGCCTCCCTCGCTACGGTGGTACACTCGGAACGCTTAAACAGAGCGGACTTACAATACCGGAAGCGTCTAGGAACCCGGTGGGCCTCCCGGACTTCAAATCCGGTGGACCGTTCTAGACAAACGGTCGATGGGTTCGACTCCCATACGCTTCCGCCACACAGGAGACTATGGCCAGGCACGACCGACAAACACGCTCCCGTCCGAGGATGTCGCGCAGGCAGCGGCTCGTGCTGACCACGACTGCGGTGGTCGTGGTCGCCGCGGGCGTCGGATACTTGGCCTACCGGGCCGTTGCCGACCTCCCTGGCGTGCAGATGCCCAGCCAGGGAAACCTCCACATCGCCAAGGAGGACAGCCCGCATGAGCCTTATAACTCCGACCCGCCGACCTCGGGC
>Ga0209161_10005168_pt1 | contig 10334 bp, 11 predicted proteins | sample GraSoiAngelo_155_FD_186169 | JGI IMG/M metagenome (GOLD analysis project Ga0209161, IMG submission 186169) | Grasslands soil microbial communities from the Angelo Coastal Reserve, California, USA - 14_1009_13_30cm (SPAdes) (version 2) | ecosystem: Environmental > Terrestrial > Soil > Grasslands...
GGGGGCGCTTGGCGAACCGGTCAGGCTCGTGACCAGAATCGGCGACGACGACACCGGACGAAGGCTGGTCGCGGACCTCGAATCGCGCGGAGTCGAGGTGCGTGCGACCTGGACGGCGGAGCCCACCGGTGCGATCGCCGTGCTGGTCGGGCCTGACGGCCGTCGCACCATGGCCACCCAGCGCGGAGCAAGCGTAGGCCTCAGCCCGGATGACCTCGACCAGGCGTGGTTCAGGGATGCCCGGCTCCTGCATGTTCCGGCCTACTCACTTTTCGTCGAACCGATCGCGAGCGCTACGCGAGCCGCAATCGGGGTGGTTCGCGAGGCGGCTGGCATGCTCGCCGTCGACCTGTCATCAGCCGCCGGCCTCCGCGCCTACGGTCCTTCGCGGATGGCTTACGTACTCGCGCGGCTCAAGCCTGAGGTGCTCTTCGCCACGGAAGCCGAGGCTTCGACGCTCGCCGTCCCTCTCCAAAGCCTCGCCCAGGTGCCAGTTCTCAAGCTCGGACCTGCGGGCTGCCGGGTCTTCGGCCAGACCATCGCGGCGCCCGACGTGAAGGCGGTCGACCCGACCGGGGCCGGCGACGCGTTTGCCGCCGCCTTTTGCTCCGCGTGGCTCGGCGGGTCCACCCCTGTCGAGGCGGCCGAGAAGGCCGTGCAGGCCGCCTCGCAGTCTGTGCTTGTCGCGGGAGCCCGGCCGAGCTGAGCGCCCTGCTCCAGGTCTCGCCCGAGGTGGCGGCGGCGCTCGAGGCGGGCCGTCCGGTGGTCGCTCTGGAGACGTCGATCGTCGGCCAGGGCCTGCCCCCGCCCCACAACCTCAACGCAGCGCGCGGCTGCGAGGCGGCGATCCGCGAGGAAGGAGCGGTCCCCGCGACAGTTGCCGTCCTTGACGGCCGCGTGCGTGTGGGCCTGGGCGATGACGACCTGAATCGGATTGCCTCCGGCGCGGCCAAGGCAAGCTCCCGCGACCTCGGGCCGGCGCTGGCGAACGGCGCCGCAGGCGCGACCACCGTGGCCGCCACCCTGCGTGCCGCCACGATGGCCGGAATTCGTTTCATGGCGACCGGCGGAATCGGAGGCGTGCATCGAGGACACCCTTACGATCAGTCGGCCGACCTGGACGAGATCGCGCGTTCACCGGTCGCGGTGTTCTGCGCCGGCGCCAAGATCATTCTCGACCTCGCCCTGACCCTGGAGAGGCTGGAGAGCCTGGCCGTGCCGGTGCTCGGCTACGGGTGCGATGAATTTCCGGCGTTCTACACGCGGCGGAGCGGATGCCCGGTCAGCGCACGCGTCGATGGCGCCGTCGAAACGGCGCAGGTCCTGCGCGCGGCGTGGGAGACGGGCGGTCGAGGAGTTGTCGTAGCCGTTCCGCCGCCCGCCGACCTGGAGGGCGCAGAGGAGATGGCAAGGCGGGCGGCGGGCGAGCTGGACGACGTGCGGGGCGGCAGCGTGACCCCGCGGCTGCTGGCCCGCATGGCCGAGCTCTCAGGCGGGCGCTCGCTCGACCTGAACGTCGACCTGGTGGTCAACAATGCGCGGGTGGCCGCGCAGGTGGCGAGGACGTTTTTCGGACAGGGGCACTCAACTTCATGAAGGAGACTGGATGATGGAATCGCGAGCAGTCGCACTGGCTAGAGCTCATCTCGAGGCGTGGACGAATCACGACCTCGAAACGGCGCGCGGCAACCTGGCGGCGGACGTTGAGTTCTACAGCCCGGCTGCGCACCTTGTCGGCCCCGACGAGTACATGGACGGGCCGAGGGGCCTCACCCAATTCGCCAGGCATGTTGTGCCCGGCAGCCTTCGCGTGATCGCTGCAATGGGCGATGAGCGGAACGCTCTGATCATGTACCAGGTCGACACGCAGGGCGACCCGATCGGCTCGAAGACGTTTCCCTCCGCTCAAACGTGGCTGCTGGACGAGAACGGAAAGATCCAGGTCGAGAGGATCGTCTCCTACGCGACTCCTAAGAGCTAGCTTTTCTTCTTCGCTCTAGGCGCGGACATCAGCTCGCACCAGGCGACGACGATCTTGCCCAGCTCGGCCTTTCGTGCGTCGACCTCCCTTTCGTCCTCGAACCTCATGAAGCGCACCTGGCGGCCCTCACCCTCCATGTGCGGATACTTGCCGGGGATGATTCCTCCACGGTTGAACATGAGGCTCACGGTCTTTTTGTTGTGCTGCACGAAGCTGGCGAAATCTCCGCTGCAATGGAACATCACCGTTCCATATTTCGTGCCCTCGCTCATGCGCGGGTCGGCGCCGAGGACGACTTCGCGCACGCGCCTGAGGATCGCCTCCGCGGGTTTCCCCGCAAACCATTTCTCAGCGGCTGGATCCTTCTTCATCAAAGAAGAACCGGCGGGCCCTGCGATGGCCCGCCGGTGTGCTCATCGCTCTGTTAGCTCGGGTTGGTGATCATCAGCCCGAATGCGGCGCCCTGAGGGTCGCTCAGGATCGAGAACCGCCCGCCGGGGAAATCCTGCGGCGGAAGCATCTCCTTACCGCCGAGGCTGACAGCCTTCTGGTGTGCCTTGTCTACGTCGGCTACGCCGAAGTAGACCATCCAGTACGAAGGCACTTCCTTCGGCACCATGGGGTTCATCTCCATGCCGCCGCTGATGCTCTCACCGCTGAGCTGGAACTCGGTGTAGTCGCCCTGGCCCTCACCCATGGGGCTCTTCTTCTCACCCCAGCCGAAGACCTTCTTGTAGAAGGGGGCAGCCCCCTCAAAACCGCGTGAGTTCAGCTCGGCCCACGAGTACGCTCCGGGCTTGCGCTGCACGTCGAAGCCGTTCATGGTCTTCGGCTCCCAGGCCGAGATGAAGGCCCCGGTCGGGTCCTGGAACACTGCCATACGACCTACGTCCATGACTTCGAAAGGCGGTGCGACGACCTTGCCGCCCGCGGCCTCGACCTTCTTGGCCACGGCGTCGGCGTCCTTGGTGCCGATGTACACCATCCACGCCGATGGGGCGTTTGGATCCTGCGTCCCGCCAATGCCCGCCACGTCCTTGCCGTCGAGCCTGGCGATGGCGTATCCGCCGGCGGAAGGATCTTTCTCGGGCTCGGCCTTCCAGCCGAACAGCTTCGAGTAGTAGTCGCGCGAACCTGCTGGATCTGTGCTCGAAAGGTCAATCCACGCGGGCGCGTTAACGACAAATGTCTTCGCGTCTGCCATATGACTACCTCCTGAATGCAGAGCTGACGTAGGCGCCCTGTCGAGGGCCCCTCCCACCCCGTCTACCCCCATTGTGCCACCGCCAGGTTAAGGAATCATGAGGGCCTGCACAGCGTATGAATAGAGCGATGGCCGAAGCAACTGCCGTCGATCTGATCATCTTCTCCGATTACGTTTGACCCTGGTGCTACATCGACTCGGTCCGAGTCGAGCAGCTCGAGCGCGAAGGATTGGTCCATGTCACCTGGCTGCCATTTGAGCTGCATCCAGAAGCCCCACCAGAGGGAATACCACGAGACGCATATTTCGGGCGCGCGCGCTCTGAGCGGATGCATTCGCACCTGCAGACGATCGCGGAGTCGGTCGGACTGCAGATGCAGTCGCGCGACGTGATCATCAACTCACGACGCGCGCTCGGCGCGGCGGAGTTTGCGCGCGAGCATGGCAAGTTCGAGGAGATGCACCACGCATTGTTCAAGGCGCACTGGGAAGGCGGCGGCCGGCTCGAGGATGTCGGCGACCTCGTGCGCATCGGCACCGACATCGGGCTGGACGGCGAAGACCTCAGGGCCGCGCTGGAGGAACATCGCTACGACGCGGTGATCGACGAGAACCGTCGCATGGCGAGCGCGATGGGCATCGACGCGATACCGGCGCATGTCTTCGGCCGGCGGTATCTGATCCTCGGCGCTCAGCCGTACGAGGTGCTGAAGCAGGTCGTCCACCGGCTCACCGATGCCGATGAGACCTTACGAGCGGAACACCCTGACGAGTGACTCTTCGGCGTCGGAGAAAAGGCGGCGCAACCCTGCTTCGTTCGCGCTGAGCTTTGCGCTGCGGCCCACCGTCCTCTCTTCGAGCAACCCCGACTCGCGGAGAACCTGGACGTGAGCGCTGACCGTGGGTTGCGAGAGGTGAAACTGTCGCGCGATCTCGGTGACTGAAGCCGGTTCGCGAGCGAGGCGCAGCAGGATGGCGAGCCGCGTCGGATCGGCCAGGGCCTTGATGCTGGCCGAGATCTCCGCGGCCACCTTCCGATAAGAGGGCTCGTCATGGCGAATTCCCTGGCCGACGTAAACGGTGCCGTCCAGCTCGATGACGTGGATCTTGCCGCCGAACCAGCACGGCGTGAGGATGAGCCTGCCCTCCTCGGCGGCAGCGTCGGCGCTCGCATCGATCTGCGGCCGTCCTGCCCACAGGCTCTGCATCCCGAGCAGCTGCCGGTAGGCGACGCCGTCATCCAGCGCGCGCTTCCACCGCTGCGCCTCCGCGGTCACGGCGCCTCTACCTTCCTCCTCCCAGCTCCCTTCGGCGGCGCTCCAGATCTGGCCCAACAGCTGGACGTAGCGCTTCCGCATCGCCGGCTCGGCGCGAAGCTTGGCCAGACGGGCTCGGGTCACCTCCAGCTCCGCCGGGCTTTCCGAGAGCAGGGATGGCATGTCCGAAGGGTCCGCCACGGCCGCGTCGATCCGGGCGAAGAAGCGGCGCAGGTCGAGGTCGAGCATCGTGCCTGAGCGGTGGGCGAGGACGATCAGCTCCGTCGAGTACCGCGTCATGTCGTCTCCCCGGAGGCGGGCAAGCTCAGGGCCGAGGTCGCGGCGGATCGATTCGAGGGGCGCGAATGCCCCCTCGTGCTCGTGTGAGGCCTGGGCAAAGTGGAGCACCCACATCAGCTCGAGGGGCGCGGACGGGGCGACCTGGATCCGGCTTTCCCTGGTGTCGTCTAGCGCTGGCATAGGTCGACGACTATATTAACAGACCGCACCCGGCATCACCGTAGTTGCTTGACTATGCGAACAGTCCGAGGACTATAATAATGGCATGGACCATTACAGCGCGGAGAAATGGATGCTCGAGCGGCATGGGCACATGGTCCGGACCGCCGAACGGCAGGCCAGGCTGGGAACGATGACCGATGTTCCCCTCCGGACCTGGGCGGCCGGTCGTCTGCGCTCGCTGGCCGACCGGCTCGACGGGGCAGCCCGGCGCGAACCGTCCGGGAGCCTCGGCACAATGTTGCCCCTCGTAACTCGCCGCCGTATCGGCTAGCACCGAGCTCGGAGGTCGACACTCGCGCTCGAGGCGACCCTAATCTATTGGGAAGCCGGCCGCGGGAGATCCGGGTCGCGGGGAGGAGTTCGAAGATGAGACGAGTCGCCTTTGCGTTCATCGGGCTGCTGCTGGTTGCCGCCTGTGGCGGGGGTGGCAGCGGAGGAACCAACAACTCAGGCACCCCGCAAAAGGGTGGAACCGCGACCATCGCCCTCGAAAGCGAGCTGCGCACACTCGATCCGCTCGACTCGTCTCTCCTGGTGGAGCGCGAGGTCTTCTACAACATGTACGACTCGCTCTTCACCATCGACCCGACGCTGAAAATCAAGGCGGGGCTGGTCAAGACGTGGGACGTGTCCGACCCATTGAATTACAAGTTCACGCTGCAGTCGGGCATCAAGTATCACGATGGAACGGCGTTCAATGCGGCCTCGGTCAAGGCCAATATCGAGCGCTACAAGACCGCCGCGAACTCGCGGCGCAAGTCCGACCTCTCCAGCGTCAAGAGTGTCGAGGCCGTCGACGACACCCACGTCATCTTCCACCTGAGCACACCGAATGCCACGCTCCTCGCCACGCTCGTCGACCGTGCCGGAATGATGCTGTCGATGGATGCGGTCGCCAAGGGCGGGGCCAATTTCTCACTCGCTCCCGTGGGCGCGGGCAGCGGTCCCTTCCAGTTCGTCGAGTGGAAGCGCAACGACCACCTCACCCTGAAGAAGAACCCGACCTACTGGCAGGCCGGACTGCCGTACCTCGATGGTCTCACCTACCGTGCGATCCCTGACGTCAATGCCATCCTGGCCGCCCTCAAAACCGGTGACATCGACATCGCGCGGATCATCGCGGCCAAGGACGTCGCCTCCGTCAAGGCCGACTCCAATTTCATCTACAAGGACGTGCCGGCCATTGGCTTTAACGGCTTCGAGCTGAACACCGGTGCCGCGCCGTTCAACGACCCCGCCAAACGAAAGGCGGTCGCCATGGCGGTCGACCGATACGCGGTGCTCAAGGACATCAACTTCAACATCGGGGTCGTGGCTTACGGTCCGATCCCTCCGTCCAGCTGGGCGTTCGACTCGGGCGAGAAGACCTTCGACCACGCCGACGTTCAGAAGGCGAAGGCGACCGCGACCGGTTTCTCCTTCACGTTCAAGACGACCTCCGACCCCGTCAACCAGCAGGCCGCCCAGCTCCTCCAGTCCGAGCTGGCGCAAGCCGGGATCACCATGCAGATCCAGACGGAGGAGTTCGCCACCTACGTGCAGGAGTGCGCAAACCACCAATTCCAGGCGTGCAACGTCAACTGGTCGGGCAGGATCGACCCTGACGGCAACATGTACGCGTGGTGGCACACCGGCGGCGACTTCAACGACAGCTTGTACAGCAACTCACAGGTCGATGCCTGGCTCGAAGATGCGCGCAAGAATGCAGACCAGGGCAAGCGCAAGCAGGACTACGACAACGCGCAGAAGCAGATCGTGCAGGATTCGCCTTACGTCTTCACCACCTTCGGCGTCAGCGCGCAGGTCTCCGACACCAAAATCCACAACTTCACGCTCTATCCCGACCTGATGATCCGGATGGCGGAGGTCTGGAAGGGCTAACCACGCGACCGATGCGGCGCCGGAGGGCTAGCGCGGTGTGACCGCCTACGTTCTCCGGCGCCTGTTGTTGATGTTGCCGGTGGCGTTTCTCGTCACCGTCGGCGTCTTCCTGCTCATCCATTTGAGCCCGGGCGACCCGGCGCTGATCATCCTGGGCGAGGACCGCAGCCCGCAGGCGATCGCCCAGGTCCATCAGGAGCTCGGACTCGACAAGCCGCTCTACGTCCAGTACGTGATCTGGCTGGGGCACATCGTGCACGGCGATTGGGGCCGCTCGATCACCACCCACCAGCCGGTCGCCATCGCGATCACGGAGCGCCTGCCGGCGACTTTCGAGCTCGGCCTCACAGCTCTTCTGTGGTCGCTGCTTGTGGCGATCCCGCTCGGCACGATAGCGGCCGTCCGGAGAGGCTCCGTCGCCGACCAGGTCGCCACCGGGATCACGGTTGCCGGCGTCTCGATCCCCAACTTCTTCATCGGAATCGTGTTGATCTTCCTCCTGTCGGTGTCCCTGCGCCTGTTCCCATTTGGAGGCTACGTCCCATTCCTCCAGGACCCGCTGGACAGCCTGCGCCACGTAGCGCTGCCCGCCATCGCGCTGGGCACCGCGGGCGCCGCGATCAACATGCGTTTCACGCGGTCCTCGATGATTGAGGTGCTCAACCACGACTACATCCGCACCGCGCGGGCGAAAGGGGCGTCGTGGCGCCGCGTCGTGTTCGTCCACGCGTTGAAAAACGCTCTTATCCCAGTCGTGACAATCGTCGGTCTGCAGATCGGCGGGATCATCGAAGGAGCCGTGGTCACCGAGACGGTGTTCACATGGCCCGGAGTCGGCCGCCTGGCTGTCGAATCGATATTCAACCGCGACTACACGGTCGTCCAGGGCATCGTGCTCCTCGCCGCCTTCTCTTACATGATCGCCAACCTGCTGGTCGACCTGGCCTACGCCTGGCTCGATCCCCGGATCTCTTACGCATGAGCAATGCGCCCGCGATTGTCGCCGCCCAGGAGCCGATCCGGCGCACTCCTGTCCCAGTGCTCGAACTGCTCCGCGGTCACCGGCGGGTCGCGGCCTCTTTCGTGCTGGTCGCGATCCTCTTCCTCGTCGCGGTCCTCTCGCCCGTGATGTCGCCGCACGACCCCCTTGCCGTGAGCCCCGACAGCTCCTATCTCCCTCCGCTGACTCCGGGGCACGTCCTGGGCACGGACGAGCTGGGGCGTGACCTGCTCAGCCGCATCCTTTGGGGAGCGCGTGTCTCCCTTCCGGTTGCGTTCGTCGCCGTCGCGGTGGGGCTTTTCGGAGGCGGGCTCATCGGGCTGGTGAGCGGATACGCCGGTGGGATCACCGACCTGCTGCTTATGCGTCTGGTCGACGCCCTCCTGGCGTTCCCGGGCCTAATCCTCGCAATCGCCGTCGTTGCCGCCCTCGGACCTGGCCTGCGCAACGCGATGATCGCGATCGGGATCGTCGCTGTCCCTGTGTACGCGCGTTTGGTGCGTGCGGTGGTGCTTCAGCTCAAGCAGATGGAGTTCGTCGTGGCGACGCGGTCGCTCGGCGCGACGCCGCTCCGCCTCATCCTGCGACACCTGATCCCGAACCTGCTTAACCCGATCATCGTGCAGGTATCGCTTTCGGCGGGCTTCGCCATCCTCGCCGAGGCAACACTCTCCTTCCTGGGCCTGGGCGCGCAGCTGCCGACACCGGACTGGGGACAGATGATCAATTCGGGCGCGTCGTTCCTGAACAACGACCCGTGGCTTGCGATCGTTCCCGGGGCCGCGATCTCCATCACCGTCTACAGCTTCAACCTGCTCGGCGACTCGCTGCGTGACGCTCTCGACCCAAGGCTGCGCTCCTGATGGCCTTCGCCCACCTGCTGGAGGTCGATGACATCCACTCCCACCTTGCCGTCAAGGACGGCACCGTCAGGGCTGTGGACGGCGTCTCCTTCAAGGTGGACGCAGGCGAGACGCTGGGCATCGTCGGGGAGTCTGGATCCGGCAAGTCGATGACCGCGCTTTCGATCATGCGCCTGCTTCCTCGTAGCGGGAGCATCGTCCAGGGCAAGGTCACGTTCAAGGGCCGCGTCCTCACTGAGCTCTCCGAGGACGAGATGGAGGCGATCCGCGGGACCGAGATCGCGATGATCTTCCAGGACCCGATGACTTCCCTCAACCCGGTCTACCGCACCGGTTGGCAGGTCGGCGAACCGCTGCGCATCCACCGCCACGTCGACACGCGGACGTCGATCAGGGCCGCGGCGGACCTGTTCCAGAAGGTAGGGATCCCCGACGCGTCCAAGCGTGTCACCCAGTTCCCGCACATGTTCTCCGGCGGTATGCGGCAGCGCGCGATGATCGCCATGGGGCTGAGCACGAGCCCAAGCCTTCTCATCGCGGACGAACCCACGACCGCGCTCGACGTGACGATCCAGGCGCAGATCCTCGAGCTCCTGAGGACACTCAACCGCGACTACGGTACGGCGACGATCCTGATCACCCACAACCTCGGGGTTGTCGCGGGAATGTGTGACCGCGTCATCGTCATGTACGCCGGTCGCGTGGTGGAGCAGGGGCGGACCGAGGACGTCTTCGCCCGACCTGAGCATCCGTATACGTGGTCGCTGCTGCGTTCCATCCCGCGACTCGACGCCGACGAGCACGAGCCGTTGAAACCCATCGACGGATCCCCTCCCGACATGGTCCGGCTTCCGGCCGGATGCAAGTTCACGCCTCGCTGCCCCTTTGCCATCCCGCGATGCGCCGCCGAAGAGCCGGAGCTCTTGACTGTGCGCGACCAACTGTCGCGGTGCTGGGTGACCCAAGCCGGTGCCACCCTCGATGGCGACCAAGGTGGCTGAGGCGCGCGAGGGACATTCCGCTTCTGGGTGGACGCCGGCCCAGCCGCTCGTCGAGGTGCGTGGGCTGCGGACATGGTTTCCGGTGCGTTCAGGCGTGATCAGCAGGGTCGTGGGCCAGGTCCGCGCCGTCGACGGGGTCGACCTCGACATCAGGCAGGGCGAGACGCTGGGGTTGGTCGGCGAGTCGGGATGCGGCAAGTCGACCCTGGGCCGGTCGATCCTGCGCCTGGTTCAACCGACCGCAGGCGAGGTCCGCTTCAAGGGCCAGGACCTCCTTCGACTCGGTTCGCGTGCGATGAGGCGGACGCGGCGCGAGATGGCGATCATCTTTCAGGACCCCTTCGCCTCGCTCGACCCGCGCCAGACCGTGGCCGACATCCTCGGTGAGGCACTCGACATCCATCACCTCGCCCGCACGGCGCGTGCCCGGAAGGAGCGGGTCTCGGAGCTGCTCGGCCTCGTCGGCCTATCGACTGACTTCGCCGGTCGTTACCCGCATGAGTTCTCGGGCGGCCAGCGACAGCGGATCGGAATCGCGCGCGCCCTTGCGGTGGACCCGTCGTTCATCGTGTGCGACGAGCCGATCTCTGCGCTCGACGTGTCGATCCAGGCGCAGATCATCAACC
>Ga0209161_10005175_pt1 | contig 10326 bp, 11 predicted proteins | sample GraSoiAngelo_155_FD_186169 | JGI IMG/M metagenome (GOLD analysis project Ga0209161, IMG submission 186169) | Grasslands soil microbial communities from the Angelo Coastal Reserve, California, USA - 14_1009_13_30cm (SPAdes) (version 2) | ecosystem: Environmental > Terrestrial > Soil > Grasslands...
GAGCCGGTCGTCGTCGGTGAAGTCGGCGCCCGTGAACTGCGGCACCGAGCCAGCCGGCGCCACCAGCCAGATCGCCCCCGGCACCTCGGCCGCCGCCCGCGTCGCGTCACCCATGTCCCGATCCCTCGCCCGTCAGCTGCGAGGGGCGCGGGGCCGCCGCTCAGTGCAGGGCCGACGGCTCGCCGTCGAACGCCTCGCCGAGCACCCGCTGGCGCAGCCGGCTCGCATCGATGCCGAGCGCCTCACAGATGTTCTCGAAGGCAAAGACGTCGCTGCGGTCCTCCGTGGTGAGCCAGGCGTGCGCCTCCCGCCGCAGGTTGAATGCTCTCCCTTGGGTTGCCCGGGCGTTCTTGAGGAACGTCCGGACGCCGTCCTCCAGCACCGCCAGCAGGAGCCGGCGCTCGCCACAGGCCGGTTCGGCACGGCGGTAGACCGCCTCGTAGCGCACGCAGACCTCCCCGTCAAAACCGGACATGTCGGTGGCCGCGTGGCCGGTGTGGCTGAGCGCGGCGCGGCGGCGGGTCGTGGGTGCCGCGGGGCGCACCGGAACGGGGGTGGGGCGCAAGGCCCTCGGGGCGCTGCCGTCCCCGTGGGCAGCGGTGCGGCCTGCTCTCCATGTCGCCATGGCCCGCTACAGTGCCGCGCTGGACGGCCGGGCGACAATCGTCGGATTAACTGATTTCGCACCCCAAAAGGAGGTGAGAAATTACGAAAATTCCATCTCCCGAAGGTTGGAGACGACCCGCAGCGGCGCCCCCGTGAGCTGGCGGACGCGCTCGAGCGGCACGCCGGGCGCCAGCTCGCGGAGGACGAAGCCCTCGGGCTCCACCGTCAAGTAGGCCAGGTCGGTCACGATGTCGCGCACGCAGGCAGGCGCGGTGAGCGGGTAGGTGCAGCGGCGGACGAGCTTCGGCTCGCGGGCGCGCGTCGTGTGGTAGGTGACCACCAGGACGCGCGCCCGGCCGGCGGCCAGGTCCATCGCGCCCCCGATCCCGCCCTTCCCGCTCGCCGGCACGTTCCAGTTGGCGAGGTCGCCCTTCTCCGAGACCTGGAAGGCGCCGAGCACGACCGTCGTGACGCGCCCGCCACGCGCCATCCCGTGCGCGTAGAGGCTGTCGAAGAAGGACGCGCCCGGCAGCAGGCTCACGAGCTGCCCGCTCGCGTTGTAGAGGTCGATGTCCTCCGCGCCTTCTTCCACCAGCGGCCCGAAGCCGAGCATGCCGTTCTCGGAGTGGAGCACGATGTCGCGCGCGGCGGCGATGTGGTTCGAGAGGAGCGTCGGCAGCCCGAGGCCCAGGTTCACGTACTCGCCGTCGCGGAGGAGGAGCGCCGCGCGGCGGGTCATGAGATCCGGCGGCAGGCCCCCCAGGTCAGGGCGCGGCGCCACGTGCACCGCACGGCCGTAGCGGCGCGAGAGGGCGCGGATCTCCTGCACGTCGAGCGGGTGCTCGGTCTTGACCACGCGGTCGACGTAGATGCCAGGGGTCACCACGCACTCGGGGTCGATCTCGCCCGGCGAGACCACCTCGTCGACCTCGGCGAGCGTCACGCGGCCGCCGGTCGCGAACACGGGGTGGAGGTTGCGGGCGCCGCGCCGGTAGACGAGGTTCCCGTGCCGGTCGGCACGGTGCGCGCGCACGAAGGCGAAGTCGGCGCTGAGCGCGGTCTCGAGGATGTACTCGCGCCCGCCGAACGTCCGCCGCTCCTTGCCCTCGGCGACCAGCGTGCCGGCGCCGGTCGGCGTGTAGAAGGCGGGGATGCCGGCGCCGCCGGCCCGCACGCGCTCGGCGAGCGTCCCCTGCGGCACCAGCTCGAGCTCGATCTTGCCCGCCTTGATCTGCTCCTCGATCGGCGTCGGCCGCGTCGGGTAGGCGGCGAACGAGGCGATGACTTTTCGGATAAGCCCCGCCTCCGCCAGGAGCTGCGCCGAGAGCGGGCCCACGCCGGGCGTGTTGAAGATGACCGTCAGGTCGCGCGCACCGTGGTCGCGCAGCGCGAGGAGCAGGCTGTTGGGCCAGCCCTGCACGACGCCGAAGCCGCCGAAGAGCAGCGTCGCCCCATGCGGAACATCGGCCACCGCGGCGGCGGCGCTCCCGGCGACCTTGTTCATGGCGAGCGGCTTCTAACCCGGCGGCCGCACGAGCGGCAATGGCTGCCCGCGATTGACCCGCGTGCCGGCGTTCGGCTGATATGGCACCCTCCCACGATGGACCTCTCGGCCGCCATTGCCGAGCTCAAGCGCTCGACCGACACCTTCGGCCCTTTCATCCGCGCGCAGGCCGAGCGCATCCCGGACCGGGTCGCGCTCAGGTTCGAGGACGACACGGTCACCTACGGCGCCTACGACCGGGCCGTGAACCGGATGGCGGCGCGCCTCGGCCGCGAGGGCGTCGCCCGGGGCACGCCGGTCGCGCTCCTCGCCCCGAACGGCCCGCTCTTTCTGGTCACGCTCGGCGCGGTCGCGAAGCTCGGCGCCATCGGCGCGCTCATCAACACGCACGTCACGGGCGCGGGGCTGACGCACGTGCTCGGCGCGTCGGGCGCGGCGATCGGCATCTCAGACGCGGCCGCCCTCCCCGCCCTCGACCTGGTCGCCGGGAGCCATCCCGTCCGCTTCCTCGCCGACGCGCCGCCCGGCACGGCGCTCCCCCGTGACGTCCGCCCGCTCGAGGGCTGGCGCGACGGCCCCGACGCCCCCGAGCCCGACCTCCCCGAGGTCCGCGGCGGCGACGTCTTCCTCTACATCTATACGTCCGGGACGACCGGGTATCCGAAGCCGGCCATCGTACGCCACCTCCGCTTCACCATGGGCGGGATCACGCTCGCCGGGCTCCTCGAGGTCGAGGCGGGCGAGACGATCTACGCGCCGCTCCCGCTCTACCACGGCGAGAGCCTCTTCGTCGGCTTCGCCCCCGCCTTCCGTGCCGGCGGGGCCTTCGCCTCGCGCCGGCGCTTCAGCGCGAGCGCGTTCCTCGACGACGTCCGGCGGCACCAGGCGGTCGCCTTCGTGTACGTGGGCGAGCTCTGCCGCTACCTCCTCCGCCTCCCGCCCACGCCGCGCGATCGCGACCACCGCCTGCGGGTCGCCGTCGGCGCCGGCCTCCGCCCCGACATCTGGAGCGCGTTCCAGGAGCGCTTCGGCATCGCGCGCATCATCGAGATGTACGGCGCGACCGAGGGCAACGTGGCCCTGCACAACGCCGACGGCCGCGTCGGCTCGGTCGGCAAGCCCCACCCGATGCTCGAAGACACGGTCCGGCTCGCGCGCTTCGACCTGGCGCGCGGCGAGCTGGTACGCGGCCCCGACGGCTTCTGCATCGCGTGCGCGCCGGGCGAGCCGGGCGAGCTGCTCGGCAGGGTCGGCGGCGCCATGGAGTACGACGGCTACACCGATCGGGCGGCGAGCGAGCGGAAGCTCGTGCGCGACGCCTTCGCGCGCGGCGACGCCTGGTTCCGCACCGGCGACCTGCTGCGCCAGGACGCCGACGGCTACTACTACTTCGTCGATCGCATCGGCGACACCTTCCGCTGGAAGGGCGAGAACGTCGCCACGCAGGAGGTCGCCGACGTGCTCAGCGGCGCCGCCGGGGTCACGGAGGCGAACGTGTACGGGGTGGCGGTCCCGGGCGAGGACGGCCGCGCCGGCATGGCGGCCCTCGTGCTCGCCGAGGGAGCGCGCTTCGATGGCGCGGCGCTCTACGCCCGCGCCGAGCAGCATCTGCCGGCCTACGCCTGCCCTGCCTTCGTCCGCCTGGTGCGCGAGATGGACGTGACCGGCACGCTGAAGCAGCGGAAGCTCGCCCTCGCCGCCGAAGGCTACGACCCGGCGCGCGTCGGCGACCCGCTCTTCGTGCGCGACGACGCCGCGCGCGCCTTCCTGCCGCTCACGACCGCCGTGCTGGCGGCGATTCGGGACGGTCGCCGCCGGCTGTGAGCAGGCGCGCGGCCTCGGCGCGCAGCGCGGCCTTGTCCACCTTGCCGCTCGCCTTCTCGGGCAGCTCGCCCTCGCGCCGGAGCCAGAGGTGGCGCGGGACCTTGTAGCTCGCGAGCCGGACGCGGCAGTGGGCCAGGAGCTCTTCCGCGGCGACGGCCGCCTTCGCGACCACGAACGCGGCGACGTTCTCGCCGCGCGTCGGATCGGGAACGCCGACCACGTGCGCCGCGCCGATCGCCGGATGGGCGAGCAGCACCGCCTCGACCTCGGCCGCCGCGACGTTGACGCCCGCCGTCTTGATCACGTCCTTCAGGCGCCCGAGGAAGTGGAGCGCCCCGCGCTCGTCGAGCCGCCCGAGGTCGCCGGTGTGAAAGAAGCCCTCGCCGTCGAAGCACTCGGCCGGCGGGTGGCGGTAGTAGTGCGCGAAGAGCGTCGGCCCGCGCACGCAGATCTCCCCCTCGCACCCCGCGGGCAGCGTTCGACCCGTTTCGGGGTCGACGATGCGGATCTCCTTCCCGCCCACGGGCGGTCCGTGGCTCCCCGCGCGCAGGGCGAGCGGCGCGTCCCAGGGCCATGCGGTGCACAGCGGCAGGGTCTCCGTCATGCCGTAGGTGCCGACGGCGTGGTGGTCGAGCGGGTAGAGCGCCGCCGCCCACTTGGTGTTGGCGCCGACGCCCTTGCGGAGCGTGAGGCGCGTCGCCGCCAAGCGCGGGTGCCCGATCAGCGCCTCGGCCTGGTGCGGCCAGGCGAAGAAGACCGTGCAGCGCTCCGCCTCGAGGAGGCGCAGCGTCTCGCCCGGCTCGAATACCTCCTGCGTGACGACGGCGCCGCCGCGCGCGAGGGTCGCGAGCACGACCGCCACCAGGCCGCCGGCGAAGAAGAACGGCAGATAGCCCCAGGTGCGGTCCTCCGGGGCGAGGCCGAGCACGGCGGCGATGTCCTCCGCGGCCCGGCAGAGCGCCCGGTGGACGTGGACCACGCCCTTCGGCTCCGCCGTCGTCCCCGAAGTGAAGAAGACGGTCGCCGGGTCGGCGGGCGAGACGGTGGCCGCGCACCGCCCGGCCGGCGCGCAGAGCGGGGCCAGATCGACGGCGTCGCCCTCCGCCGGCGGCGCGAGCCACACCACCTCGCCGAGCGCCGGCAGCTGCGGCGCGCCCTCCTCGAGCCCGGCCACGTAGTCGTGGCGGAGAAAGCGCCGCACCGCGACCAGCACGCGCACCTCGGCGTGCGCGAGGCAGTACGCCATCTCGCGCGGGCGGTTGAGGGTGCTGAGCGGCACGAGGAGGCCGCCCGCGCGCCACACGCCGAAGGCGGTCGCGATCCACTCCAGCCAGTTCGGCATGAGGAGGCCGACCCGCGTCCCCCGCTCCACCCCGCGCGCCGCGAGCCCGCGGGCGATGGCCGTCGACTCGGCCGCCAGCTCCGCGTAGGTCACGCGCCGGCGCGGCGAGACGAGCGCCTCGCGCTCGCCGAAGCGGGCGGCGAGGCCGTCGAGGAAGGCGGGGAGCGTCACCGGCTCACGCGCTCGCGCCTCCATCGACGGGGAGGGCCACACCGGTCACGTACGACGCGTCGTCCGAGACCAGGAAGAGCGCCGCGGCGGCGATCTCGTCGGGGCGCGCCAGGCGGCCCATGGGTGAGCGCGCGGCGAGCGCGGCCATGCCCGCCTCCAGCGCGGGCGCGCTCGCGACGAAGCCGCGCAGCATCGCCGTGTCGGTGCCCCCCGGACAGAGGCAGTTGACGCGGATGCCCTCGGGCGCGAGCTCGCGGGCGAGCGAGCGCGTCAGGAGGATGACGCCCGCCTTGGCGGCGCAGTACGCCGCGTTCATCGCCTGACCCTGGAGCCCGGACTGCGAGGCCAGGTTGACGATCGCCCCGCCGCCGCTCTGGCGGAGCGCCGCCAGCGCGTGGCGGCAGCCCAGGTAGACCGCGCGCAGGTTGACCGCCAGGAGCCGGTCCCATTCCGCCGGCTCGAGGCGCTCGAAGGGCACGAAGCGCCCCGCCCCGGCGTTGTTGACCAGGATGTCGAGCTTCCCGAACCGCTCGACGGCCGCCGCGATCATGGCCGCGACATCCGCCTCGCGGGTCACGTCGGTCGCGACGAACTCCGCCCGCCCGCCGCCCGCGCGGATCGCGGCCGCGGCCGCCGCACCCTCCTCGGCGGCGATGTCGGCGAGCAGCACCGCGGCGCCCTCCCCCGCGAAGCGCTCGGCGGTGGCGCGGCCGATGCCGCGCGCGGCGCCGGTCACGATCTCGACCCGCCCGCCGAGCCGGCTCATGCCGCGAGCGGGTGGCGGGCGAGGAAGCGCAGCACGCGCTCCGCGAGCGGCTTCGGGGTCTCGAGGAAGCAGGCGTGCCCGCTCGCGGGCACCAGCACGACCTCGCCGCGCGGCAGCGCCGCGCCGAGCGCGCGCGCGTAGCGCGGCGGCGTCAGGATGTCGTCCTCGCCGACGAGGACGAGGCTCGGGGTGCGCAGGAGCGGCAGGAGCGCGAGCGTATCGTGCGCGAGGCAGGCGTCCACCTGGCGCCGGTAGGCGGCGACCGATTTGAGGAGCCCGCGCTCGCGCGCCGCCGCCTGGAGCGCGACCACCTCCGGCGCCGGCGCCTCGAGGAAGCGGTAGGTGAAGGCCCACGGCGCGAGCGCGGCCAGGAACTGCTCGGGCGAGAGCCGCTCGACCATCAGCCGCCAGCTGGCGAGGATGGTGGCGAGGAAGGCGTCGGTCCGCCCCCAGGTGGCGACCAGCGTCAGCGTCGCGACGCGCGTCGGCGCGAGGAGCGCCAGGTGCTGCGCGATCGCGCCGCCCATCGACGCGCCAGCCACGTGGAAACGCTCGATGCCGAGGTGGTCCATCACGCCGAGCGCGTCGGCCGCCATGTCGCCCGTGCCGTACGGTCCGCGCGCCTCGTCGCTCGCCCCCGCGTCGCGGTTGTCGAGGAGCACGAGGCGGTAGCGGCGCGCGAGCTCGCGGCGCACCAGGTCCCAGGCGTGATGCTCGCCGCCGAGCCCCATCACGAGCAGCACCGGCTCGCCCGCGCCGTCGGCGGTGTGGAAGAGCTCGAGCTCGCCGATGCGCACGCGCGGCATGCGGCGGCGAGTGTTCTCCAGCCGCTGCGCTCAAGTCAACCGGCGCGCGCTTCCGTCGCGTCCGGCGCGATGCTATGGCCGGGCCCATGCAGGAGAAGTTCACCGCCCTCACGCCCGCCCTCTACGACTACCTGGTGGCCCACAACCCGCCGCCTGATCCGGTGCTGCGCGACCTGGCGGGCGAGACCGCCGCCCTCGGCCCGATCAGCAGGATGCAGATCGCGGTCGAGCAGGGCGCGCTCCTCACCTTCCTGGCCCGCGTGCTCGGCGCGCGCCGCGCGGTCGAGATCGGGACGTTCACCGGCTACAGCGCGATCTCGATCGCGCGCGGCCTGGTAGCCGACGGCCGGCTCCTCTGCTGCGACCTGAACGAGGAGTGGACGGCGATCGCGCGCCGCTACTTCGCGCGCGCCGGCCTCGCCGAACGCATCACGCTCCGCATCGCGCCCGCCATCGAGACCGTCCGCACCCTCCCGCGCACGCCGGAGATCGACCTGGTCTTCATCGACGCCGACAAGACCGGCTACCGCGCCTACTACGAGGAGCTCCTGCCGCGCCTCCGCGCGGGAGGCGTGATCGGCTTCGACAACGTCCTCTGGGGCGGCTCGGTCGCCGACCCGAGCGACACCTCCGAGGACACGACGGCGCTGCGCGCCCTCAACGACCATCTGGTGCGCGACGAGCGCGTCGACCTGGTGATGCTGCCCGTCGCGGACGGCCTCACGCTGGTGCGCAAGCGCTGAGGGGCCGCTCCCAGCCTGGGTAGCCCAGTTGCCGACCGGGGCCGGCTGCCGCGCCGGCGCGGAGGCCTGACGCCGTCGGTGTGAGCGCCGCGACCGCCGCGCGTGACACATAGCCGGTGCTGGCTACGTCAGGGGGCCAGGAGGGGAGTCGACGGCGTCGCCGCGGCCCTCTCCCACGTCGGAGGGGGCGTGACGATGAATGATAACGCGGGGAGAGTCCGTGCCGTGCGACAGCGCCTGGGCCTGAGCCAGGAGAGGTTCGCGGCGGAGATCGGGGTGAGCTTCTCGACCGTGAGCCGGTGGGAGAACGCACACAACGAGCCGAGCTCGCTCTCGTGGCGGGCCATCCAGGGGCTCGCCCGCCGGCATGATCTCGGCGAGAACACCTCGCCAGCCTCGGGTCCGGCAAACGGCGAATGAGCCGCGCGCGGCGCGGCGTCCCCGTCGACCGAGCGCAGGCCGGCATGGCCGATCGAGGAGGAGAGGCCCAGGAGACACGCCTGCCGATCGCCCCACCTCCCGAGGTCAGGTCGCGCTTCGCGCTGGCAGCTGCCCGCATGGCCGACGCCTGGCTCCGCGCCGGTCACGTCCGCGTGTCGGCCCACGACTTCCGCATCGTGCGGGACTTCCTCGAACGCGACGGCTGGACGGTGGAGGAGCTGCCGGGGGTGTGCGTGCGCCTGCAGAGTGGCGGCGTGCTCTCCGCCGAGATGACCCGCGAAGCCGCCGCGCTGGTCGCGCTCCGCCGCCTCGTGGCCCCGAGCGAGTGGCGCCGGCGCGCGCTCCGCACCGGGGGGGTGCATGCCGCCCGTCGAGTTGCGACCCCGGTTCCCGCGCCGGCTCGCCTCAGCGCCCGAGCATGTAGCGACGCAGCTCCCTGCCGCGTGGAATCGCCCTCTTGACGCTCACTCGAGGGCGCCCGGGCAGGAACTTCGCCCACTGTTCGCCTGATCCACACCTCATTAGTATAGGGCGGCTGCCGACCCTCCCCGCGGCTTGCCCCGCCCAGCGCCAGGGGGCGCCGGCGCCTCGCCCTACCGCCGTCGCACGCTCGCGCGCAGCGCCCCGCCCAGCTCTGGGTAGCGCCACGGGTAGCCGAAGCGATTGGCGACGCCCGGGAGCACGCGCTGGCCGGTGAGCAGCAGCTCCGCCATCTCGCCGAGCGCCAGGCGAAGCGCGAACGCTGGAGTCGGCAGCCAGGCGGGCCGCGCCAGCGTGCGGCCGAGCATGCTCGCGAAGTCACGGTTGGTGACCGGCTGCGGCGCGGTCGCATTCACGGGGCCGCGGTAGGCGTCCTTGGCGAGCGCATCGACCACGAGACCGGTCACGTCGTCGCGGTGGATCCAGGACATCCACTGCCCGCCGCTCCCGATCGGGCCGCCGACGAAGGCGCGGAAAGGCGGCAGCATGCGCGCCAGGGCGCCGCCGTGCGCCGCCAGCACGATCCCGAGACGCAGCCGCACCACGCGGAGCCCGAGCTCCTCGGCCCTGAGCGCTTCCTGCTCCCACGCCTGGCACACGTCGGCCAGAAAGCCCGTTCCCGGGCCGGCGCTCTCGTCGAGCGCCTCGTCGTCGCGCGGCCCGTAGTAACCGACCGCGGAGGCGTTCACCAGGACCTTCGGGCGCGGCTCGGCGGCCGCGACGGCATCGACCAGCGTACGGGTCGCGAGCACGCGGCTCTGGCGGATGAGCTCCTTCTGCGGCGCGCTCCAGCGCCGGCTCCCGAGCGGCTCGCCGGCCAGGTTGACGAGCGCGTCGGTCTCTCGGACGGCCGCGCTCACCCGCTCCCAGCCGATCGCCCGGCCGTCGACGCGCGCGGGATCGCGCGTGACCACGGTCACCGCGTGCCCCGCCCCGGTGAGGGCGTGGCAGAGGGCGGCGCCGATGAAACCCGTCCCGCCCGTCACCAGGACTCGCATCGCGCCCGCTTTATCGACTGGCGAGCGCGTCGTCGAGGGCGACGAGCCCAGGGCGGGGGAGCCGGGCTCGCCCGCCGCTTGCGACCGAGCCGCATTTCGGTCACCGTCGCCGCGTGGACGGACCGATGACGCAGAGGACGAGAGGGACGGTGGGTGCGCTGGTGATCGGGATCGCGCTGGTTGCCGCCCTGCCGCGCCCGGCACGCGCGTCCTGGTACGAGGACGCCGCCGGCTACGAGTATGCGCTCCGCCGGCAACGCTCCGACCATGCGCCCGTGCTGGTCTACTTTCGTACCGACTGGTGCCCGCATTGCCGCGTCCTCGACGGGCTCCTCGACGCGCCCGAGGTCCGCTCGCGCCTGAGCGACTACCTGAAGGTGCGCATCAACCCCGAGCACGGCGCGGCCGAGCGGCGCCTGTTCGAGAAGGAATACGGCTCGCGGGGCTACCCGGCCCTCTTCCTGCGCGCGGACGGCCGAGGAGCGGCGCGCCTCTCGACCGGCGGGCCGCCGGCGCGCTTCCTGGTGCAGTTCGGGCGTTGACCCGGCCCCTCAGAGCGTGTGCGTCGAGTGGAAGAGGCGGTTTCGCGCGCCGGCAAACAGCGCCAGGTTGTTCAGGAGATGCGCACCTCGTGCTTCCGGCACC
>Ga0209161_10005176_pt1 | contig 10325 bp, 12 predicted proteins | sample GraSoiAngelo_155_FD_186169 | JGI IMG/M metagenome (GOLD analysis project Ga0209161, IMG submission 186169) | Grasslands soil microbial communities from the Angelo Coastal Reserve, California, USA - 14_1009_13_30cm (SPAdes) (version 2) | ecosystem: Environmental > Terrestrial > Soil > Grasslands...
GCCGAAACCGGCAGACCCTGTATCTCACGCGTGACTTCGCGCACCTTAAACGGCGAAATCCGCGCATATTTATATATTGATCTCACTTCCATGTGACTTCGTCATGACGTCAAAAGGGTCAAAAGGTTACAACGTTACAACGGCAACGTCCTCCCGTTTTAGCGATGCAACCCTTATTACTCTTTTAACCTCCTTAACTTCCCATTATTTCAAGCTCACATTCGACTGCGCATCCACCTGGAGGCGATCCCCTATTCTTATCTTTTCCTTCTCCGAATCCATTTCTTGAATCAGGGCGCCGCAAATTTTCTGCCGCACGTCGACCACTCGCAGCGTCGCGATCTTCCGATCGTTGCGCATTACGCGCATCGGCATGCCGATTTTTACACCCTGTTTTTCGCCGAGGTTGCCGACCACGAACGACCACTCGTCCTTCACACTAATGACGCTCCCATCCAGCAAAGTCGGTTCCGCCGAATCCGGCGCGCTGGCCGATCTTGTCACGAGATTATTCGTGCTGCGCAATTGCGTTTCTACCTCCATGCGCGCTTGCGCGTCACCACCCTGCGACGTTTTCAGATAACGCAACATCGCCTCGTTCAGCCGCAACATCTGATCGCGATACTTATCGCGTTCCTTCTGTGCGAGTTGAAGATCACTCACGGCCGCCAGCAAGCGTTGCTCCAGCTTCGCGCGATCTTTACTCGCTGAAGCCAGACCCAGCGCTTCCATCCGCAATTCCAAATCGGAATACTTGCGGCGAAACAATTCCGCTTCCGCGTTGGATTCCGCCAAGCTGCTCGTCAACGCCTTGAGCGATTCCTGCTCAACGGACAACTGCCTGAGCAGCTCTTCGTTTTGCACGAGCAACGCCCCCGCTGTCACTGCGTGTTCCGCGTTTTCAACTTTGGATTCTGACAAAGAACTATTTCCCTCTGCCGCCAGCCTTCCGACCGGCAACAGGCCAACAAACATGATCATCGATCCCCGACTCATTGCCCATTTGGGCAATCGAAAATCGAAAGTCGAAAATCGAAAATTCACATTACTTCGCCACCTTCGCCGTGTGCGAACCATGTTTCTTGAACACGCGCGTCGGTGAAAATTCACCGAGCTTATGACCGACCATGTTCTCAGTGATGAAAACGGAGTTAAAGGTCTTTCCGTTGTGCACCAAAAACGTGTGGCCGACAAAATCCGGTGTCACCATCGAACGTCGCGACCAGGTTTTGATCGGTTTCTTTGCGCCCGCACTGTTCATCTTGTCGATCTTCTCCAAAAGATGCGATTCGACGAACGGTCCTTTCTTCAACGATCTAGCCATAAATTGCAAATGACAACTTGTAGCCGCGCCTCTGTGCAGCGCGTGCGCGATGCATCCCTACAGGACGGATTCCCGTGCCAAACAGGGCCGCAACTACAGAACATCACGCTTTCTTCTTCGACCTTCTCCTTTCTAAAATGAAACGATCGCTCGGTTTGTGTTTGCTCCGCGTTTTAAATCCTTTTGCCAATTGCCCCCATGGGCTGACTGGATGATGCCGGCCGCCGCCGCCTTTTGATTTCCCCTGACCGCCGCCCATCGGATGATCGATCGGGTTCATCGCCATCCCGCGCACATGCGGGCGCCGTCCCTGCCAGCGCGTCCGCCCCGCTTTGCCACTCGACACATTTATGTGATCGACGTTTCCCACCTGGCCGATCGTCGCGAAACAATTTTCGTGAATCCGTCGGATCTCGCCGGAGGGCATTTTCACCAGCGCGTAACCGCCTTCGAGGTTATTTAACGTTGCCTGCTGCCCGGCACTCCGCGCAACCTGACCGCCGCGGCCCGGACTCAGTTCAATATTGTGAATGTTGGTGCCGAGCGGAATCGCGCGAAGCGGCAGCGCGTTTCCCAAATCCGGCGCGACATCGTTCCCGGCGGCGACCGTCGATCCGACTCGAAGTCCACTCGGCGCAAGAATGTAATTCAGCTCGCCATCCGCATATTTAATGAGAGCAATGCGCGCGGAACGGTTCGGATCGTACTCGATCGCGATCACTTCGGCGGCAACACCGCGTTTGCGCCGCTTGAAATCGACCTTGCGATATTTCTGTTTGTGACCACCGCCAATGTGCCGCGATGTCAGCCGCCCGTAATTATTACGGCCGCCGGTTTTTTTCTTCGGCTCAACGAGGCTTTTGGCCGGCCGCCACTTGGTGATTTCATCGAAGCCCGGCAGCGACTTAAAGCGCAGCGTCGGCGTAAGCGGGCGATAATTTTTTAGTGCCATGATAAGAATGGAGTGATAGAGCGCTTGCTCATACTAGGTCGATCTTTTCCCCTTCCGCGAGCGTCACGATGGCCTTCTTCCAGTGCGGGCGTCGTCCCAACGGCCCGCGCACGCGTTTCTCTTTGCCGGTGTAATTGCACGTGTTCACATCAACCACTTTCTTTTGAAACAACCGTTCAATTGCGTTCTTGATCTGAATTTTGTTCGCGCGCGGGCTGACGCGAAAGACGTACTTATTCTGCTTTTCGCCCATCAACGTCGACTTTTCCGTTAACGAAGCAGTTTGAATAATCTCGTGCGGCTCGTTCACTTGGCCCTTTCCGCGAGGCGTTCGAGCGCCTTGTGCGTAACGAGAATTTTCTCGAACGCAAGCAATTGCTTTGTGTTTACATCGGAAGCGGTCGCGAGCTTCACAAGTTTGACGTTGCGCGCCGACTTAAATGTCGTTTGATCGAACGCATCAGAGATCAGCAAAACCTTCCGTGCGTCCGTTTGTTTTTTCAGCAACGCCAGAAACGACTTCGTCTTCAGTTCTGGCACGATGAATTTGTCGATGGTCAAAACATCCCCGGCGTTGATCCGCTCGCTCAGTGCCTTTCGAAAAGCGAGACGTCGCACGGATTTTGAGATCTTTTTGGAATAATCACGCGGCTTTGGCCCGAAAACGACGCCACCACCCCGCCAAATCGGCGACGATTTGTAACCGGCCCGGGCGCGGCCGGTTCCTTTTTGTCGCCAGGGTTTTGCACCGGACAGATTCACTTCGGCTTTTGTTTTCGTATTGGCCGAACCGGAACGGCGTGCCGCGCGCATGGCGACGACCGTGTCATGGACGACTTGCGTGCCGCGTCCGTCTTCGATGATCTCGATCTTTGCCTCTTGCGCAGCAGCTTTGGTCAAAACGTTCGCGCTCATTTCCTGGCTGCCTCCATCTCCTTCGTTGCCTCTGGTGTCTTTACGGCTTCTGGTTTCTTAGCCGCTTCTGGCTTTGCTGCCGTCGGTTTTTTGATGGCCGGACGGATGACAACAAAACTACCGTTTGCTCCGGGCACCGCACCGCTAATCAAAATCACTTTTTCAGTCTCGCGCACTTGCATGACCTGAAGATTCTGCACGGTCACACGCTCATCCCCCAGATGCCCCGGCATCCCCATATTTTTCCAAATGCGGCCCGGCGTAGATCGATTGCCCACTGCGCCGATGCGCCGGTGTGTCTTCGACCCGTGCGCCGCGCCTTGTCCGTGAAAGTTGTGTCTCTTTATCACGCCTTGAAACCCTTTGCCTTTCGAGCGGCCAATCACATCGACATAGTCGCCTGCCTGAAATTGCGTCACGCTTAAATTGATCTCGCCTTCGGGAAGATTGTTTGTCAGGCGAAACTCGCGCACAAATTTTCTCGGCTCGACGCCGGCCTTCTTGAATTCGCCAAGCAATGGTTTAGTGACGCGCGATTCCTTTTGTGAGTCGAACCCAACCTGCACGGCCGAATAGCCCTCGTTTTCCTTGGTCAAGCGACGCAGTAAGACATTATCGCCCGCCATAATCACGGTCACGGGACACAATCGACCCCTGGCGTCGTAGACGCTGGTCATACCGATTTTTTGTCCAAGAAGCCCGATGCTCATGATCGTGGGTTTGCAAATCTTTCAGACGCGCCTCCGCTTAAATCTTAATCGTAATATCAACGCCCGCAGGCAAATTTAGCTTCTTTAGCTCATCCACCGTTTTTGCGGTCGGCTCAATGATGTCGAGCAACCGCTTGTGGGTGCGAATTTCAAATTGCTCCATCGATTTTTTATCGACATGTGGAGATCGATTCACCGTGAATTTCTCGATCAATGTCGGCAGCGGAATCGGTCCGGCCACGCGTGCGCCGGTGCGCTTGGCAGTTTCGACGATCTCGACTGCAGATTGATCGAGCATTCGATGATCGAATGCCTTCAAGCGAATACGAATGCGCTGGCCGTTGCTCATTTCGTCTCCTTTTGATCAAGAATCGCCGCCACCAGATTCTGCGGCACTTGCTGAAAATGCGACGGTTCCATCGAATAACTCGAGCGGCCTTTGGAGAGCGAACGAATCGCGGTCGCGTAGCCGAAGAGTTCAGCAAGCGGAACTTCGGCGTGAATAATCGCCAGATGGCCTCTGGTTTCTATGCTGCTGATGCTGCCGCGACGCCGGCTCAGATCCCCGCAAATGTCGCCCTGAAATTCCTCCGGTGTAATGTTTTCCACCTTCATGATCGGCTCGAGCAGGATCGGCTTGCCCTGTTTGAAGCCGTCTTTCATCGCGAAAATCGCTGCCAACTTAAACGCCAGTTCGCTGGAATCGACTTCGTGGAAACTTCCATAAACAATATCAACCTCCACATCGACCACTGGGTAACCACCAAGAACACCATTCAGCACCGCTTCATCGATGCCCTTTTTTACCGCGGGAATGTATTCGCGCGGAATGATGCCGCCGACGATTTTATTTTCGACGACCAAGCCGCTGCTTCGAGAGCCGGGACGCACATCTACTTCGACGTGGCCATATTGACCGCGACCGCCGGATTGTTTGATCAACTTGCCAACACCGTGCGCGCTCGTGGTAATGGTCTCGCGATACGCGATCTGCGGTTTGCCCGCGTTTGCGTCGACTTTGAACTCGCGGAACATACGATCGCGAATGATTTCCAGATGCAACTCGCCCATGCCGGCGATGATCGTCTGGCCCGTGTCTTCGTGCGTGTAAACGCGGAATGTCGGATCTTCTTCGGCAAGACGTTGCAGTGCGACGCCCATCTTTTCCTGATCCAATTTTGTCTTTGGCTCGATGGCCATTGAAATGACCGGATCAGGAAACGTCGGCGGCTCGAGCAGGATTGGATGATCTTCGTCACACAGAGTGTCCCCCGTGGTGATATTTTTAATGCCAACGATTGCGGCAATATCGCCCGAGTAGCATGTCTCAATGTCCTCGCGTTTATCCGCCTGGATTTGGATTAGTCGCGAAATGCGTTCGCGTTTGTTCGTGCGCGGATTGTAAACCGTGTCGCCTTTCGAAAGTGTGCCGGAGTAAATGCGGAAGAAGACAAGCTTGCCGACAAACGGATCGCTCCACAGCTTGAAGGCGAGCGAACAAAAATTGCCGTTGTCATCGGTCGCCGCTTCCATCGGCTCACCGCTATCCGGATCCTGACCTTTCGCTGGCGGAATATCGAGCGGGCTCGGCAGATAGTCGACGACTGCATCGACCAGGTACTGCACGCCTTTATTCTTGAGTGCAGAACCAGCAACGACCGGCACAAACTTATTCGCGATGGTTTGGCGCCGAATGCCGGCCTTCAATAGTTCCGGGGTCACCGGTTTCTCTTCGAGCACGGCTTCCGCGACTTCGTCATCGAGATTTGAAATTTGTTCGACAAGGTCGGCGTAGGTTTTATCGACAAGATCGATATACTCTTTTGGAACATCTGCAAGTTCGTATGTCGATCCAAGCTGATCGCTGTCCGAATAAATCACTGCTTTCTTATTAATAACGTCGATCTGGCCTTTGAACTGATCTTCTTTGCCGAGCGGAAGCAGAACCGCCCATGCGTTCGCGCCGAGTTTTTTACGCATGCTGTCGATCGACATCTTAAAGTCAGCACCGACGCGGTCCATTTTGTTGATGAACGCGATGCACGGGACGTTGTATTTCGTCGCTTGTCGCCAAACCGTTTCTGATTGCGGCTGAACGCCAGCCACAGCGTCGAACACGGCGATCGCGCCATCAAGCACGCGCAATGAACGTTCCACTTCAGCGGTGAAATCGACGTGGCCGGGCGTGTCGATGATATTAATGCGCTGCCTGATCCCTTCGAAAATTTTGTACACGCCCGGCTCTTGACGCTGCGTCCACGCGCACGTCGTCGCAGCCGAAGTAATGGTGATGCCACGCTCGCGCTCCTGTTCCATCCAATCGGTCACGGTAGTGCCCTCGTGCACTTCGCCGATTTTGTGGATCATGCCGGTGTAAAACAAGACGCGCTCAGTCAGCGTCGTTTTGCCGGCATCAATATGCGCGGCGATTCCGATGTTCCGCGTTCGCTCGAGCGGGAACTTGCGATTAGGCGAATTCGGATTCTTCGCGGCAGGTTTTTGTTCGAGCGTCGCGGGCATAATCGTCACCAGCGGAAATGCGCAAACGCGCGGTTCGCTTGCGCCATTTTATGTGTGTCTTCGCGCTTCTTGATCGCGTTGCCTTGGCCGGCGGCGGCGTCTTTGATTTCCTGCGCGAGCGCGTCCGCCATCCGCATTCCTTTACGGTTGTCCGAGTATTGGACGATCCAGCGCGTTGCGAGAGAAATTTGGCGCGCAGGCGCCACTTCCATGGGCACTTGATAGGTCGCGCCACCCACGCGGCGCGATTTTACCTCTAGTCGCGGGCGAACGTTCTCGATCGCCTTGTTTACAACTTCCAGTGGATCGACTGAATCAGAACCCTCACGCGATTTCTCGATCGCAGTGTAAACAATCCGCTCCGCTAGCGATTTCTTGCCGCGCTTCATGACCGTGGTAATGAGGCGCGCGACCGCCGGACTCCCGTAGCGGGAATCGACTCGCTCCTCCTTTTTGTAAACCTTCCTCCGTCGCGACATTGTCGATCTTTCTATCCAAAATTATTTCGTTTCGGCCGCGCCTTCCTTCGCTGCGGGCGTTCCCTTTGCGGCCGCTTTAGGTGCACCAGCACCGCCACCGCCCACACCGCCTTTCGGGCGCTTGGCTCCATATTTGGAGCGACTGCGGCGACGTCCATCGACGCCCAGACTGTCGAGCGTTCCGCGCACAATATGATAGCGTACGCCCGGTAAATCTTTCACGCGTCCGCCGCGCACGAGCACGATGGAGTGCTCCTGCAAATTGTGTCCCTCCCCTGGAATGTAGGCAATCACTTCCTGGCCATTCGTCAAGCGCACCTTGGCCACTTTGCGCAAGGCAGAATTCGGCTTCTTCGGGGTGCGCGTCATCACCTGCACGCACACACCGCGCCGTTGCGGACAATCAGTCAGCGCCGGTGACTTCGATTTCACCGACACCTTCCGCCGCCCTTTTCGAATAAGCTGGTTAATGGTAGGCATTTTCTCTAAACAAAGCGCCGCCCAAAGTCGTACTCCGGGCGACAAAAAACCCGCTCAGGCCGCGTAACGTCCTCTCACGCACCTGTGCGGTGAGCCACGAATATAGAGTGAAAATCATCAGCGGCAAAGAATATTTGCGCGATGAGTTTGGGTAGCGATGCACACTAAGCCAAGGATTAACCGCTAATCAGAAGTAAGACGAAAATCCGGAAACACGCCAGCTAATGTGGAAGACTTGTTTATCAGTTCGTGTTCATTCGTTTCTTTTCGTGAATGAATGCGACGTGCAGATGACCCGCGATGTTTGAGCTTATCGTACAAGATCGGCATACGAAAGCACGGCACGGACGATTGACGACCGAGCATGGCGTGATTCACACGCCGGCGTTTATGCCGATTGGGACGCAAGGCACCGTGAAGGCGGTCACTCCGCGGGAACTGCGCGAGCTCAAGGCGCAGATCATTCTCGGGAATACGTATCATCTGTTTGTTAGGCCGGGCATCGATGTTATGCAGCATTTCGGCGGGCTGCACAGGTTCATGAATTGGGATGGACCGATTCTGACCGATAGTGGCGGTTATCAGATTTTTTCGCTGGCGAAGCTGCGCAAGATCACTCATGAGGGCGTCCATTTTCAGAATCATGTCGATGGGACGCCGGCGTTTATTTCGCCGGAGATTGCGATGGAAATTCAGGCGAAGCTTGGCAGCGACATCGCAATGGTGCTCGATGAATGCCCGCCGTGGCCGTGCGAGCGCGATTATGCAGCGCGCAGCGCCGAGATGACAACGCGGTGGGCCAAGCGATGCAAAAAAGCTGTAGAGGTGCGTGTCTCACGCGCAGGTTGGCGAACTGCGGCTGACACAGCCACCACTACAGCCAATCAACTTCTCTTCGGTATCATTCAAGGCGCGACCTTTGATGACCTGCGCAAAGAAAGCGCGCAGGCGATTGTCGATCTTGATTTTGATGGCCATGCCATTGGTGGCGTGAGCGTGGGCGAGCCGGAGGAGGAAATGATGCGAGCCGTCGAATCGACCGAGCCGTTTTTGGCCAAAGAAAAACCTCGCTATGCGATGGGACTTGGCACGCCGCCGCAGTTGCTCGAGATGATCGCGCGCGGAATGGACATGTTCGATTGCGTGCTACCTACCCGGCTTGCGCGCAATGGTACGGCCTTTACATCCACGGGCGCGGTCAATTTGAAAAATGCAGAGTTCACACTGGACAAGAGTCCGATCGAAGAAAATTGCGCGTGCTACGCGTGCTCCGAGTTCTCACGCGGCTATATTCGGCATCTCATCAAGGCCGAAGAGATCCTCGGACTCCGCCTGATCACGCTCCACAATTTGCATTTTTATCTCGATCTAATGAGGCGAGCGCAGGCTGCGATTGAGAATGGAAACTTCCACGAATTCAGAAAAGCGTTCGTATCAGGATACAGAACGCGCGATGTCGATCGATCTTGCGGGAAGAACTTAGCTACAGATTCACACAGATGAAACACCCATTTCCCCTTCTTATCTCAGTCCCTGTTCTGAATCTGTGAAAATCCGTGTCGATCTGTAGTCCACTCCTCTCACGTAAAAGCAGTTAGATATGTCTCGGTCTGAGCTCGCCACAGAACGAGTCCAAGGATTGGCGGACCGGACTGGCATGTTCGCTCGACATGACAAACAGCGATTGCAGCGGAGGCGTTCGCGCTTAAGGTGCGATCTCCAATTCTTGATATGCTCCACGCGTTTCTAGCTCAGGCACAAAGCGCCGCTCCTACAGCCAGTCCGGCCAGCGGCATCGGCTTCTTTGTGCCGTTCATTTTCATTTTTATCATCATGTATTTCGTGATGATCCGGCCGCAGAAAAAACGGCAGCAGCAGCAACAGAAATTGATTGCGAGTATAAAGACGGGCGACCGCGTAGTAACGAACGGTGGCATTCACGGCCTTATTTCCAACGTGAAAGAGACCACCGTGATCGTAAAAGTAGCTGACAACGTAAAGGTCGAGATGGAAAAATCGGCCATCGCAACGGTGCTGAAATCGGTTGAATCTTAAACAGTGAGAGATCCCTCGACTCCGCTCGGAATGACAAAGAAATGACCCCTGCGCTGACATTTTTTATCGGGCTCGTCATGCTCATTCTCTTCGGGTGGTACTTTGCGACCGATCAAGGCCTCAGGAAACATCTGCTCGCAGCCACGCTGATGCTGCTTCTCGTCACTTTCAGCATCATCACGATCTGGCCGCCACAGAAAAAAATCGCGCTCGGCCTCGACATTCAAGGCGGCACGTCCTTCCTCATCCGGTTGAAGGGCGGCGACAAAGAAGTGAACAAGGGCATGCTCGACCAGGCGGTCGAGGTCATTCGCAAGCGCGTCGATTATTTTGGCGGTGGCGAACCAATCATCAGTCCGGTCGGCAGCGATCGGATTCTTGTCCAAATTCCAGGACTGGACACCGCTAAGATTCAGGAGGCGCGAGATCAGCTCTCGCGCGTCGCAAAGTTGGAGTTTCGCTTGGTTTATCCAGACAACGGCGAACGCTTGCGTGCCATTGATGCCGGCAAGGAAGTTATTCCGCCGGAATATCGCATCGAATCTTACAAGCACACCGCAGAAGCAAATGAAAAACCGGTCGAAGAGCGGTTGCTGGTAAAAAAGAAAGCCGACCTCGGCGGCGACCGAGTTTCAGCCTCAAACGCTTACTACGGCAACGAGGGGTGGACCGTGCAATTAAAGTTCGACAGCGAGGGAGCCAAGAAGTTCGGCCAGATCACCGAGCAATACAAAGGCCACCGCTTCGCGATTGTCCTGGATGGGCTAATTCAATCTGCGCCAGTTATCCGCGATGCCATCTATGGAGGCGACGCCATCATCACCGGCAAATTCTCGGAACACGAGGCTCGCGGGCTCGCCAGCGTGCTTGAGAATCCGCTGCAAACACCA
>Ga0209161_10005177_pt1 | contig 10325 bp, 9 predicted proteins | sample GraSoiAngelo_155_FD_186169 | JGI IMG/M metagenome (GOLD analysis project Ga0209161, IMG submission 186169) | Grasslands soil microbial communities from the Angelo Coastal Reserve, California, USA - 14_1009_13_30cm (SPAdes) (version 2) | ecosystem: Environmental > Terrestrial > Soil > Grasslands ...
GGCCCGAAAGGCGTCATACAGGGGCTCCCGCTTCTACACACCTGCCTCTCGAAACGCCACTTCATCATCCACATTCGCCGCTATCCGGGCATCACGTACGTGGAGGCGATCGTCTTCCTGAACCGCCACGAGGTTGGGGTCGTCAAAAGCAAGCGGGGTCAGTTCTCGGCCCCGATCAACCTGCGCGGCCTACCGGCGGGCACCTTTCCGGTGAAGATCACCGTGATCACGACGTCGGGCTCGATCATCTCCGGGACGCGCACCTATCACACCTGCCACACGCGGATTCCCTTCCACGGCCCGGGTCGCCTCTGATCCTCGCAGCAAGCCGCGGCCGGCTCCTCGCCGGTGAGACGGTGCACGCGAGTCAGGTCGTCGCGAATCTCGCCGCGCATTCAGCGCTAGCGGCACAATTACTCGCCGGTGTACGAGCGCGACGTCGAGATCCTGAGGGAAGGCCTCCAAGCCTTCAGCGACGGTGACATCGAGCGCATCCTCCAGTTCACGCACCCCGAGTTCGAAGCCATCGTGCCGGCCGAGCTATCGCCCGAGCCCGATACATACCGTGGCCACGACGGCGTCAGGCGCTATTTCGCGTCGTTCGCCGAGGCGATGGAGGACATTCACTTCCAGCCGGAGCGCTTCTGGGACGCCGGTGACGCGGTCGTCGTCGCCATGCGGATGACCGCCAAGGGGAGGCAGACATCGATCGAGGTCGAACAGCGCTTCGCCCAGATCTGGACCTTGCTCGATGACAAAGCCAGGAGCGTGAGGACCTTCTCCTCGGTGCGCCAAGCGCTCGAGGCGGCCGGCCTGGCTTCCTGAGCGTCAGCGGGTCGCCCCAGGCCGAGACCGGGCGCCGGGCCGCGGCTACCAGGGCTGCTGCGCTTCGCAGTGCGGGCACGCCACGGTCGTAGAGACCGGCGCCTGGAACACGCAGCCGCACTGGCAGCTGTAGGAGGCCTCGTCGACCGGCCCGCCGGCGCGGCGCACGCGCAGCACGGCCGGGTCGGCCGGCAGCAGGGCCACCGCGCGGCGGCGCGAAGGCGACCGCGGCAGTCGCCGCATCGCCATCGGGTGGGGGAGGCGGGTGCGTACCAGGATTGCTCCCCAGGAGACTCTGTCCATGCCCAGAGAGACTCGTTCCACGCGCAAAGGTTTCGCTTTGACCGGGCAATCTCCTCGCGCGTGGGCGCGGCGCAAGGGGATCGCCGCGCACCCACCGGGCGTCCGCGGAGGGACCGCGGGCCGGCGGGCGTTTGAAATACTGGCCCTAGATGAATCCCGCGCGTAAGCGAGTCGTGCGCCTGATCGTGGCGCTCAGCGCGGCGGTGGTGCTGGCGAGCGCGCTGATCTACACGAGCTTCAGCGCGGCGAGTCCCGCGATCAGCCCGAGCCAGCTCGTGCGCCGGGCGCAGCCCGGGCGCAGCTATCAGCTCACCGGCACAGTCGTCTCCGGCTCCGTGCACCGCCAAGCCGGCGTGCTCGACTTCAGCGTCGAGGATCGCGCCGGCGGCACCAAGGTCCCGGTCTCCTACACCGGGACGGTGCCCGATCCGTTCAGGGAGGGGCGCGAGATCATCGTCACCGTCCAGAAGCGCGGCGCCCGCTACATCGGCGAACGGGACTCGCTGATCACCAAGTGTCCGTCGAAGTACAAGACGGCTCCGGCGGGCGAGAAACAGAACTACTGAGTGCGCATGCCGCCGCTTCGTTCCCCCCTCCCACCTGGGCGCTGATGGCACCGCTGGGACGGGCTTGTCTGCTGCTGGCGCTCGCGGTATGCGCCTACGGCATCGGCGCATCGCTGTACGGCGTGCGCGGCGGGCGCGCCGATTTCCGGGACTCGGGCCGCCGTGCGATGTATGCGCTGGCCGGCATCCTGGCGGTCGCCTTCGCGGTACTAGAGGTCGCCTTTCTGCGCAACGACTTCACGTTCAACACCGTGGCCGACACGTCGAGCCGCACCACGCCGGCGCTGTACCGGGCCGCGGCGGTGTGGTCCTCGCAGGAAGGCTCGCTGCTGCTGTGGGCCTTGCTGCTGTCGTTGTGGTCGAGCCTCGCGCTGTTCTTGGTGCGCCGCAGGATGCGCGAGGTGGCCGCGTATGCGACCGCCGTCCTGCTCGGTCTGGCGGGCTTCTTCGTCGTGCTGATGCTCGTCTACGCGACGCCCTTCGCCACCACCCATCCCGCGCCGGCTGAAGGTGCCGGCCTGGACCCGCTGCTGCGCTTCCCGACGATGGTCATCCACCCGCCGATGCTCTACTCCGGCTACACGCTGTGCACGATTCCGCTCGCCTTCGGCATCGGCGCGCTGCTCGCGCGCAGGGTGGACGCCGACTGGACCCGCATCATTCGACGCTTCGCGATCGCGGCCTGGCTGCTGCTCGGGGCCGGCATCGTACTGGGCGCGCGCTGGTCATATGCGGAGCTGGGCTGGGGCGGCTACTGGGGCTGGGACGCGGTCGAGAACGCGTCGCTGATGCCCTGGCTGACCGGCACCGCGCTGCTGCACTCGCTGATGATCCAGGAGAAGCGCGGCATGCTGAAGGTCTGGAACATGTCGCTGGTGCTCGCCACCGGAACGCTGGCCGTGATGGGCACATTCCTCGTGCGCAGCGGCATCCTCAACTCGATCCACGCGTTCGGCGGAGCCACCCTGGGGGTGCCGTTCGTGGTGCTGATCGGCGTGCTCATCGCGAGCTCGATCTACCTCGTGGTCTCGCGCGCGAAGATGCTGCGCTCCGAGCATCGCCTGGAGTCCTTGCTGTCGCGCGAGTCGATCTTCCTGGCCAACAACCTGGTGCTCGTCGGCCTTTGCTTCGTGATCTTCTGGGGCACCTACTTCCCGCTCATCTCCGAGGCGCTCTCGGGCCGCGAATCGTCGGTCGGCCCGCCCTGGTTTGACCGCTACACGGTCCCGCTCGCGCTCGCGCTGGTGCTGCTCAGCGGCATCGGACCGGTGATCGCCTGGCGCCGCGCCACGCTCGCCAACGCGCGCCGCAACTTCACCGGTCCCACGTTGCTCGCGCTGCTCGCGCTCGGCGCGCTGCTCGTCGCCGGGGTCCAGCACAAGCCGCTCGCGCTGGCCATGTTCTGCTGCGCGGCCTTCGTGCTGGGGTGCATCGGACAGGAGTTCGTGCGCGGCACCCGCGCCCGCCGGGCGATCGCAGGCGAGCCCGTTCCCGTCGCCCTGCTGGCACTGGTGCGGCGCAACCGGCGGCGCTACGGCGGCTACATCGTGCACATCGGCATGGCCGTCCTGTTCGTCGGCGTGGCCGCCTCTTCATCCTTCCAGCACGCCTCCGAGCTCGGCCTCTCGCCCGGCCAATCCAGCCGCGTCGGCGGCTACACGGTGCGCTACGTGCGGCCCACGGCGACGATCACGCCGCGCCAAGATGCGGCCCACACCGGCTCGACGCTGAGCCTCGGGGCGGTGCTCGACGTGAGCAAGCGGGGCCGCCACGTGGCGACCCTGCGTCCGAGCCAGGGCTACTACGACTCCGGCGAATCCGCCCAGGGCTCGGTCGGACATCTGATCGGCGGCCAGCCGGTCAGCCACATCAGCATGAGCGCCGGCCTCACGCGCGACGTGTGGACGGCGATTGCGCCAGACATTTCCAGCCCCTCGCTGCAGCGGATCGTGAGCGCGGGCAACCGCACGCTGCCGCCCGACGAGGGGCTGATCGCGATCGCCTACCTCGCCCGCTCCTACCTGCGCTCGCCCCCGCCGGCACAGTTTCACCTCATCGTCTCGCCGCTCGTGATGTGGATCTGGATCGGCGCGCTGACCGTCTTCGGCGGAGGCCTGATCGCGATCTGGCCGGTGCCCAGCGCTCTGCGTCGGGCCGAGAGCGTGCCCTCGCGCGCGCTGCCGTCGGGCGAGCTGGCACAAGCTTGACAGCGCCGTCGCAGGGCGCATCGCGGCCGCGCAGGAGATCCCGCACCGCGCCGGCTGCGCTCGCGGGTGACCGCCCGTGCCAGCGGCGGTGAGCGTCCTGATCGCGATACTCACGCTGCTGCTGATCGTGGCGGTGATCGTCGTGATCGGCGCTCCGCTGCGCCGCTCGCGTCGCGCGCGCGCGTCAGACGACGCCCCGGCTCCGGCGCGCGCCGCCCTCGAAGCGGCGCGCGAGGCCAAGTACCGCGAGATTCGCGACACGGAGCTCGACTACCGAACCGGCAAGCTCTCGCCGCAGGACTACGAGCGCCTCGATTCCAGCCTGCGGGCTGAGGCATTGGAGATCCTCGACCGCCTGGCGGCGCTGAACGGCCAACGGGCTCCGCGCTCAGACGCGCCGGAGCGCTAGGTCCATCGACGCCTGCGGCAGCCTAGGCCCAGGGGCGCTTGAGCAGGATCACCGCGTTGATCAGGAACAGGATCGCGAAGAAGATGGTCCAGCGGTTGAGGTTGCGCTCGACCATCGAGCCGCCACCCAGCGGGCCCGTGCCGCTGCCCACGCCAAAGGCGCCCGACAGGCCCGAGTCCTTGCCGGAGTGCATCAGCACGAGGAACACCAGCACGACCGAGATCAGCACCTGCAGGACCGAGAAGAACGTTTCCACCGGCTGAGCTTAGCCGTTTGCGCGGCCGGCGCGTCGGGGCCGCGCACGCAAACCGCCGCACCGCCTGCGAGGCTGAAGCCGAGCTCTATGTGCAACTGCGCGGCCCCCGAACGGCTGCATATCACCCTCTTCACTGCCCACAGAGCCGGAATTTGGGCTATTGTTGCCCCTGCAACCGCCATTGCAGAGTACGCACGGATGGAGTCGGCCGTTGCGACCAGGGAAAGGAGGAGTCGGCTGCGAGGGGGAATTTCGCGCACGCGAGGGAGCGTCCGCTCAAAAGCTGCTCCAGGGACGCGCTCGGGGTGCTCGGGCAATTGACGGTTCGATTACGAGCGCTTTACGGCTTTCTGGTTGCCTGCCGATATGAATCGCTGTGCGCGTAGCCGCTCCGTGGGCCCAAATGCGCCGATCACAACATGGGACGACCGCAAGATGATCATGACCGGCGCATGAGGCTGCCAGGCCCGACTCGCCCGCGCCCGCGCGTATGGCGCATGCTGCTCTCCGCCCTCGCCGGCGGGGGCCTCACCGCGGTCAGCATCGGCGGCTCGCTGTCCGACCAGGCACTGGCGGCCACCGGCCACGCCAGCTCCGAACACACCGGCACTGTGCCGCTGACCGTGACCGAATCGGGCGGCCCGGAATCGGGGGCCTCGGGAGGATCGGGCACTCAGTCGAGCGGCCAGACGACCGGCACCTCGACCACGCCCACGCACACCGCCACCAGCTCCGAACCGGACACCTCGACCGGGCCGCTGGTGATCACGCCTGCGCCGCGGCCCCGTCGCACCCCCCAGAGCCCGGCCGTGGCGGTGCAGCGCAAGCAGCAGCCCAGCCGCACCAACTCGGCGACTCCCCCGGGCTCCTCGACGGGCGCAAAGAAGCCCGGCGCCAAGCCCTCCAAGGGCGCAGCCGCGCCGAAGGGCAGCAACGTGGCGCTCCCGCCCCGGCTCGTGGCCGCGCAGGCAGGCGTGCTCGCGGCACAGCTGGCCGGCTCGGCGGCCTCGGTCCAGGCGCTGTCCTACTACCGCATTCCGCTGTTCCTGCTCCCGATCTACCAGGCCGCCGCGGCGCAGTACGGCGTCCCGTGGCAGATCCTGGCCGCGATCAACGAAGTCGAGACCGACTACGGCAACGACCTATCGGTGTCGACCGCCGGGGCGGTCGGCTGGATGCAGTTCATGCCCGCGACCTGGATCCAGTACGGGGTCGATGCGCTCAACGCCGGATATGCCGACCCCTACAACCCGGTCGACGCGATCTTCGCCGCCGCCCGCTACCTGCGCGCCGCCGGGGCGTCCAGCGACCTGCGCGCGGCGATCCTCGCGTACAACCACTCGGCCGAATACGTCAGCTCGGTGCTGCTGCGCGCCAAGCTCATCTCGAGCTATCCGAACCCGGTGATCTCCACGCTGACCGGCCTCACCGACGGGCGCCTGCCGGTGCGCAGCGGCCAGGTCGCGTGGGGCTCGATCGCCCAACTCGCCTCGCCCTCCAGCGCCACCGCGCACGCGAGCGCGGTTGCGCCCGGCGCAGCCCCCGGCGCTCCCAGCGAAGCCGCCGCGGCGAGCGCGCCGGTGGCCTCGCCGGCACCGTCGCCCGCCGCCGCGGCCGCCGCACAACACGGCCACGCCGCGGCGCCGGCGCTGCAGCTGATCGACCTCGCCACGATCCGCAACGCGACCGTGGTCGCGGTGCAGGATGGTCGCATCGTAAGCGTCGGCGCCTCGCGTGCGCTCGGCAAGTTCGTGGTCCTGCGCGACGTCTACGGGGACGTGTTCACCTACGCCGGCCTCGGCAGCATCGCCCCGCGCTACCGCCTGCCCAAGCCGCCGCGCGTCGCGGGCCTGGCCGCCGCCGGCCTGGCCGCGGCGCCCGCTTCGGAACCACCGCCGAAGCACACCGGGGCCGCGAGCTCCCAGCAGCCGATCACGCTGCATGTCACGGCCCCGCGGCGCCCGCCGGGCGGTGCTGGCGCGCGGGGCTCGCAGCCGGACAGCCGCGCAGCCTCCAGCGCGAACGTGCCGCTGGGCAAGGTGCGCCTGTTCGCCCATCCCGGCAACCCCGACGCGCTGGTGGCGGCGCAGAGCTCGGGCGCGGCGCCCGCGAGCACGGATGCGGCCGGCCGGGAGCAGCCGCTGCGGGCGGGTGCGATCGTCGCCAAGGGCACGCCGCTCGGCCACGTGCGCACGCCCGCTGCGGCGCGTGATGGCCACTTGCGCTTTGCGATCCGGCCGGCGGGGGACACCGGCACGGTCGATCCGCGGCCGATCCTTCACAACTGGTCCCAGCTGGGATCGCGCGGCGAAACGGACCTGCTCGGCGCGACCGCGAGCGGCGTGTTCCTGCTGTCGAAGGCCGAGCTCGAGCGCGACGTGCTCTCGGACCCGGGCATCACGCTCGACGCGTGCGGCCGCCACGACGTCGCCTCGGGCGCGATCGACAGGCGCGTGCTGGCGCTGATCGCGTTCCTCTCGCGCAGCGGCCTGAAGCCGACCGTCGGGGCGCTGCGTTGCGCCGGCGGATCCGCCGCGGCGTCGACCACGGGCTCCGAACACTTCTCGGGCAACGCGGTTGACATCACGGCCATCGACGGCATCGCGATCGAAGGTCATCAGGGTCCGGGCACGGTGACCGATGTCGCGATCCGCACGCTGCTGACGCTGCGCGCCGAATTCGTGCCGTACCACATCATCAGCCTCATGCAGTACCCGGGCCAGGCCAACACGCTGGCCAGCTCCGACCGCCGGGATCACATCCACATCGGCTTCCTGCCGATCGCCGCTGCGGCACAAGCGAGCCCGGCGGCGGCGGCCGCTGTCGCGCACTCGTCGCGCAAGGGCGCGGCAGCGCCCCCGCCGCTGCTCGTCGGTGGCGAGCTGAACAGCACCCAGTGGGACCAGCTGGTCACGCACATCGCAACCCTGCGCACACCGACCGTCGCGGTCAAGCGCAGCTCCGCGGCGATCCCCGACCACCCGAACCGCTAGCGATTCTCACGAGCAAGCGCGGGCGGTTTTGCCGCCGGAGGCGTCTGCCATGATCAGCCCCATGTCCATCCACGGGGGGATCGACCTCGGCGGCACGAAGATCCAGGCGGCGATCGTCGATGAGGACCACGGGGTGCGTGGCTCGGCGCGCCGCGCGACGCCCACCAGCGGGGGTCCGGCGGACGTCGCCGCCGAGATGGAGGCGGCGCTGCGGGACGCGGCCGCGAGTGCCGCGACCGAAGTGGCGGCGCTCGCGGGGGTGGGCGTGGGCTCCCCTGGCACGGTCGAAGGCGGCAGCGTGCGCGGCGCCCGCAACCTGCCCGGATGGGAAGGGTCGTTCCCGCTGGGCGAAACGCTGCAGGCGGCGCTCGGGTGCGAGGTGCGGGTGGGCAACGACGTACAGGTGGCGACCGCGGCCGAGTTCGCGCTCGGGGCGGGACGGCCCTACCGCTCGCTGCTGGGAGTGTTCTGGGGGACCGGCGTCGGTGGCGGGCTGATCATCGACGGCCAGGTGTGGCGCGGGCGCGGCGGCGCCGGTGAGATCGGGCACGTCGTCGTAAAGCTGGACGGCGCCCGTTGCACCTGCGGGCGAATCGGCTGCATGGAGGCCTACGCGGGCCGCGCGGCGATGGAAGCCCGCGCGCGCAAGCTGCACGAGGAGAAGGGCCGCAAGACCGACCTCTTCAAGCTCATGCGCGAGCACCGGCGCACGCGGCTAACCAGCGGCATCTGGGCGCGGGCGCTCGAGCGCGACGACGAGCTCGCCGCGGAGCTCATCGACCGCGCGGTCGGGGCCCTCGGGACGGGCATCGCCTCGGTCGTCAACGTGCTGGACATCGAGTGCGTGATCATCGGCGGCGGGCTCGGCGTGAGGCTTGGCGAGCCGTATGCCCGGCGCATCGCGCGCGCGATGCAGCCGCACCTGTTCATCGACTCGCGCCCGCCGCAGCTGCACCTGGCCGCGCTCGGCGACCTAGGCGGGGCGATCGGCGCTGCGCTGCTGGTGGCTGGCGAGAGCGTGCCGGCCGCGCCGGCGCAGCCGGCGGTCGGATCGGCTACAGACCCGCCGCGGTGACCACCACCAGCGCGAGCGACAGCGCCGACAGGACCGCGGCGGTCACGCCCGTGGCGACGTCGAGCAGCCCGCGCGAACGGTGCTCGCCCATCAGCTGCGGCGACCGCGCGAGCCTCCAGATGAAGTACAGGTTGATGGGCAGCAACAGCCCGTTGACCACCTGCACGGCCACGAGCAGCGAGATCACCGGCACGCCCGGGATGATCGCCACGAAGGCGCCGATCGCGATCATCCCCGTGATCAGGTTGACGAACACCGGCGCCTCCTCGCGCCTGCGCCCGATGCCCTTCTCGTAGCCGAGCGACTCGGAGACGACATACGCGGTGGCGATCGGCAGGATCGCGGCGGCCAGCAGGCTCGCGCCCAGCAGCCCGATCCCGAACAGCGCCTCCGCGTACTGGCCGGCGAACGGCTTCAGCGCGCGCGCCGCGTCGCCGGCGGAGGAGATGCTGTGCACGCCGTGCACGAACAGCGTGGCGCCGGTCGCGATGATGATGAACGCGGCCACCAGGTTGGCGAACACCGCGCCGGAGATCGCCTCGCGCTCCTCGCGGCCCCGCTCCTCCTCGCGCACCCCCCGCTCGACGACCGCCGACTGCAGGTACAGCTGCATGTACGGCGTGATCGTCGTGCCGGCCGTCGCGATCAGGATCAACAGATACGACGAGCTGGCGTGCAGGTGCGGCGCGACGACCGCCTTGCCGACGTCGCCCCAGCGGGGGTGCGCGAGCACCGCCGCGATCGGGTAGGCGAAGAACGGGATCGTGAACCAGACGAAGATCCGCTCGGCGCTGCGGTAGGAACCGCGCACGATGATCATCCAGATGCCGAGCGCCGCGATCGGCACCGTGACCTGCGCAGGCACGCCCGCCAGCCCGAGCGCGGCGCCGATGCCGACGAAGTCCGAGATGCAGATGCCGAGATTCGCGACCAGCACCGCGCTGGTCGCGAGCACCGACCAGCGGATCCCGTACTCCTCGCGAATCAGCTCCGCCAGGCCCTTGCCGGTGACCGTGCCCATCCGCGCCGCGAGCATCTGCACGATCGCCAGCGAGACCGTGATCAGGACGATCGTCCACAGCAGGTCGTAGCCGTACTTGGCGCCGGCCGAGGCGTAGGTGGCCACGCCGCCTGCGTCGTTGCCGGCGTTGGCGGCGATCAGGCCGGGCCCGAGCAGCCCGAGGAAAACGAAGATGCGTGCGCGCCGGGAGCTAAGCCGGGCAGGCAGCCGGGGCCGGCCGAACGTGACCGACCGGAGGCGGCGCATGGCGGACGGTACTCGGACCGCCATCGAACTGTCCGTTTGCCACGCTCACGCGCCGCAGTCTATTCAGTCCTCGCCCAACAGCCCGAAGCGCCGCCGCCAGCCGCGCGGAAGCATCGCCTCGAGCACGTCATCGACCGTGACGACCCCGACCATCCGCTCGTGCTCGTCGGCCACCGGGATCGCGGTCAGGTTGTAGTCGGCCATCAGCCGGGCGACCTCCTCGAAGGAGGCATCCGGCGACAGGCACGGGATCTCGTGCTTGACCAGTGCCTCCAGCCGCTGCGCCGGCTCGGCGCGCAGCAGTGCCGTGACGGGCACCGCGCCTTGCAGCGCGCCGTCGGGCGAGGCGACGAAGACGACCGTAAGGAGCTCGGGCGCGATCGTCGAGCGGCGCGCCGCCTGCAGCGCGTCGGCGGCGGGGGTC
>Ga0209161_10005180_pt1 | contig 10324 bp, 10 predicted proteins | sample GraSoiAngelo_155_FD_186169 | JGI IMG/M metagenome (GOLD analysis project Ga0209161, IMG submission 186169) | Grasslands soil microbial communities from the Angelo Coastal Reserve, California, USA - 14_1009_13_30cm (SPAdes) (version 2) | ecosystem: Environmental > Terrestrial > Soil > Grasslands...
CGTCCCTTCCGTCAGGATCCGGGCGCGCAGCCCGCCCCGGTGGACGAGCGCGACGAGCACCCCGGGCTGGGTCAGGTCCTCGAGGTGCTTGCACGGCTCGCAGAGCCGCGTGCCCTGCATCCGGACCGCACCGACCCAGAACTCTCGGTCGACCAGATGGCTCAGCGGCACGCCGATCGTCGCGAGATTGCGCCGGCTGTCGGCCGGCGTGAGCTTGATCCCGAGGCGCTGGCCTCCCGCGTTCACCACACCGTGGGCGAGGGCCTCGAGAACCTCGACCTCGATCAGCGTGACCTCGCGCCCGCCGTAGCCCGGCCGGGGCGAGTAGAAGCCCAGGCCCGTGAAGTACCGGTCGCCTTCGAGCCCCCGCCCGGGAACAGCTCGCGCCTCGGCAACCGATCGCATGAGCGCGGAAGCCTCGGGAGCGACGTGGATCGAGACGACGCTGCCTTGCCACACGGGGCCATGGTAGGCAAGGGGCAGGGCGCGATCAAGGGCCCCGTGGACGGGGCCGCGGACCCTCCCCAGTCGAGGCCTAACTGGCGCCGGCCATCCCGAGCACCATCTCGACGATGTGCCGCGCGCTGATCCCGCAGCGATCGAGCAGCGCCTCGGGGGCGCCGCTCCGGGGAAGCTCGGCGACGGCGAGCTTGCGAACGCGGATGCCCTCGGCGGCGACGGCCTCGAGGACCGCGTCGCCGAGGCCTCCCTCGGCGTAGTGGTCCTCCACGGTGACGAGACGGCCGCCCGTCGCGCGGGCGGCGGCGAGGAGGCCCGCCCGGTCGAGCGGCTTCACCGAATAGAGGTCGATGACGCGGACCGCCACCCCCCGCTGGCGGAGCTCGGCCCACGCGCGGAGCGCCTCGTGCAGCGTCACGCCGGCGGCCACGACCGTGACGCGGTCGGCGGCGTCCTGGCGGAGGACCTTCAGCGCGCCGATGGCGAACGGCTCGTCCGGTCCGTAGACGACCGGAGTCTTGGGGCGTGTCGTCCGGATGTAGACGATTCCGCGGTGGCCGGCGGCCAGCTCGACGCAGCGCTCGGTCGAGACCGCGTCGGCCGGATAGAGGACGACCGAGCCCGGCACGGCTCGGAACATCGCCAGGTCCTCGAGGCCCATCTGCGAGGGCCCGTCCTCGCCGATGCTGACGCCACAGTGCGAACCGCTCACCTTCAGGTTGGCCCGGGAGATCGCGGCCATCCGGATCTGGTCGAACGCCCGGGTCAGGAAGCAGGCAAAGGTCGACACGAACGGGATCTTGCCGCACACGCCAAGCCCCACACCGGCCCCGACCATATTCTGCTCGGCGATGAAGCCCTCCACGTACTGGCTCGGGCACGCCTCCTTGAACCGCTCGGCAAACGTCGAGTTCTTCACGTCGCCGTCCATCGCCACGATCACGGGGTTCAGCTTGCCGAGCCGGGCGAGCGCCTCGCCGTAGGCCTGCCGGGTGGCGATTGACGAGCCGAGCTCGTACGCCGGCGGCGCCATCGGCACCAGGGGGGAGGGCGCCGTCAGCGCCGCCGCGGCGCGGCGCCTCGGGAGGCGCACACTCGGCAGCTCGCCCCCGTGGAGCTGACGCTCGAGGGACGCGATGGCGCGCGTCGCGGCCTCCTCCGGCAGCGGCTTGCCGTGCCATCCGTCGCGGTCCTCGACCTCCGGGATGCCTTTGCCCTTGATGGTTCGCGCCACCACCGCGACCGGACGGCCCGAACGGCGGCGCGCGCGCCGGAGCGCCCTCACCACCTCGCTCATGTCGTGGCCGTCGACGGCGAGGGCCCGCCAGCCGAAGGCCTCGAACCGCTTCCGGTACGCCTGGACGTCGTGCTCGAGCATCGTCGCCTGCGATTGACCGAGGCGATTGACGTCGACGATCGCGACCAGGTTGTCCAGGTGGTAGTGGCCCGCGATCGCCGCCGCTTCCCAGACGCTCCCCTCCGCGCACTCGCCGTCGCCGAGCAGGACGAACACCGTGCGCTCGGACTCGTCCATCCGCCCGGCGAGCGCCATCCCCACGCCGTTCGAGAGTCCCTGTCCGAGCGACCCGGTCGCGACATCGACGAACGGCAAGCGGGGCGTGGGATGGCCCTCGAGGTCGCTGTCGATCCGCCGGAGCGTCACCAGGCTCTCCGCGGGGAGCGCGCCAGCCTCCGCCCACGCGGCGTAGAGTAGGGGCGCCGCGTGCCCCTTGCTCAGGACGAAGCGGTCGCTCTCCGCGGCGCGCGGCTCGCCGGGCCGGAAGCGCATGACGTCGAAGAAGAGCGCGGCCACGAGGTCCGCCGCCGAACAACAGCTCGTCGGATGACCGCTTCCCGCGGCGGTGGTGGCGCGGATCGAGTGGATCCGAAGTCGGTTCGCCCGATCCTGAAGTCCGTCGAGGAACACTCGCGATGTCATAAGGCCTCCGACGTCCAACCCTCGGCGCGGACGCTCACTCCCGCGTGGCGTCGGCGCTCCGCTCGCGGAATCGCGTCGCGCCGCTCGCGGGACCGCCGTCGCGCGAGGCGACGCGACCGCACTGGTCATCCGACGATCGAACTCATGCTCCCGCGATCGTCGCGCGCAGTCAAGGCGAAGAGCGCGACACCACCTCAGCTCGCGCGCAAAATCCGCGCCGCGAGCGCGAGCCAGCCGAGGAGGAAGGCAGCGCCGCCGAGCGGGGTGAGGGCGCCGAGCCAGCGGTACCCCGTCAGGGCGAGCAGGTAGAGGCTGCCCGAGAAGACGATCGTGCCCCCGACGAAGAGCCAGCCAGCCGCGGTCACCGCGGCCCCGGGCCAGCGGCTGTGCGCCGTCGCCACCGCGAGCAGAGCGAGGGCGTGGTACATCTGATAGCGCGCGCCGGTCTCGAAGGCGGCGCGGAGATCCTCGGGCAACCACCCCTTCAGGCTGTGCGCGCCGAACGCCCCGGCCGCCACGGCGACGAGGGCCGACACCGACCCCAGCCCGAAGAAGAGCTGGTCCGCGCGCATTTCCCTCACCGACCTCCGCGCGCGGCGGCGGGCTTCCGCGCGCGGACGAACGCACTCATGACCTTGCCGTCCACCTGGCGCACGATCGCGTCGGCGTCGAGGCCAGCCGCCGCGAGACGCTCGCGAGCATCCTCGAGCCGGTAGACGCGCGTCGGCTCGAGCTCGATCGCCTCGAACCCCACGCGCGCGAGCTTCGCGCGGTACTCGGACTCGTCGAGGGCCCCCGCCACGCACCCAAGCCACAGCTCGACGCCTCGCCGGATCTCCGCCGGCACCGGCCCGCGGACGACGACGTCGGACACCGCGAGGCGGCCGCCCGGCCGCAGCACCCGGAACGCCTCCGCCAAGGCCCGGTCCTTGTCGACGGCCAGATTAATGACACAGTTGGAGATGATCACGTCGACAGAGCCCTCGGGGAGCGGGATGCGCTCGAGCTCGCCTTTCAAGAACTCGACGTTCGGCACGCCGGCCTTCTGTTGGTTCTCGCGGGCGAGGTCCAGCATCTCGTCCGTCATGTCGACGCCGTACGCCTTGCCCGTCGACCCGACACGCCGCGCGGACAGGAGGACATCGATCCCGCCCCCGGAGCCGAGATCGAGCACGATCTCGCCGGGCGCGAGCGCGGCGAGCACGGTCGGATTGCCGCAGCCGAGCGAGGCGGCGAGGACCCCCGGTGGGAGGCCCGCGGTCTCACCAGGGGCGTACAGGTTCGAGGTGACCGGATCGCATTCGCCACGCCCCGCCCCGGTGCCGCCGCAGGCCGCGCCGCCGCCGCTCATCACGCGCAGGGCCGCCTGCCCGTACTTCCGCCGGACGACCTCTTTGAGGTCCGGCTCGTCCATGCTGGAGCTCCCTCAGGCATCGGCTCGCCCCGATGCGCCCACGGCACGAAGGGGCGTCAGATCCGGTCCCGACCCGGCCTCAGAGCCTCGAGAACCCGCTCGACCGCGACGCCGACCCCGGGGTCAGCCGTAGCAGATCCGGCGCCCCTGGCGGCGATCGGTCACGATGCCGGCGTCCTCGAGTGCCCTCAGGTGGAAGGAGCGCCGGGACTGGCCGGTCCCGAGCGCGTGGGTCAGGTCGCAGACGCGCTGCTCGCCGCCTCGCAAGAGAGCGACTCGCCGGAGGCGGGTCGCGTCACGACGTGCTCGGAAGCAGCGCTGCGCCCGCCGGAGGTCTCGCGGGCCGGCCGGGGCCATGCCCCTCAATACATCAACTGCTCTCGATCAGGCAAGTGGCCGCCGGCGACACCGGCGACAGCCCGCCGGCGCCGGCTACGCGAAGAGCAACCGGCTGCGTGGCGGCCGGTAGACGACGACCGGGATCTTCGCCTTGCGAGCGACCCGCTCGGCGACGCGGCGGGCGCGGGCCCGGTCGAGCCAGCGCACCGGCGGGGCCGTCATCGCGATGAGGTCGGCGGCCCAGGCCTCGGCCTCGACGAGGATCTCGCGCACCGGGTCCCCGAAGCGCACGACCCGCTCGAGGGGGAGGCTTCCCAGACTCGCCTCGACCCCCTCCAGATAGCTCGAGCGTGCCGACTCGAGTCGCGCCATCTGCTGCTCGGCGTAGGCGATCACCCGACTGTCCTGATCGAGCACATCGTCCGGGACCGGCGCCACGTGCAGCAGACGCACGATGGCGCCAGCGCCCGGCGCCGACCCGGCGACGAGAGGCAGCACCGCTTCACTGGCCGCGGTTCCGTCGAGAGGAACAAGGATCCGCTTCGCCACGCTGGTTTCCTCCGTGTTGGAGATTCTTGAGCCACGGCCGGCCGTCGCAGGGTTCGTGCCAGCAGCGGGCGCCCGTCGAAGGGCCCCCGCGAGCCGCCAGAAAACAGGACGTTGGCGGCGATGACGGGATCCGTGGCACCGGCAGAAGTGTCAGTGCGTTGACACGCTGTCGTCTCAGCGGACGCCGACGCGGTGGGCCTGGACCGTGGGCTGCCGCCCTATTCGAGGTGGCGGCGAGCCGCGGAGGCGCGGGACGGTGATCCCCCGAGGCGAGGGAGGTCCCAGGCGCGTCAGCGCGCGCGAGCGAAACCTGGGGACGTGCTCCAACCGAAGCGAGTCGCTACTGAGGAGGCTGGCCGGGAGCTCTCCCTGGGTTTCCAGGCTCAGCTCGCGACCGTTCACGCGCCGGACCTGCGCGACACAACTGACCCCGTCGCTCGTCTCCGGGCAGATCGGCAGCTGGGAGGCGCGGCCCGCGTGGACGATCCCAACGGGCGGGGATTGGACGAGTCCCTTCAGTCCGTGGAGGCTGATGTCAACCGCTTCGCCCAGGCTGGGCACGGGGACCGGCCACCCCGCCGCATGCCCTTGGTACCGGCGCCACTCGTCCGCCGGCGCCGCCATCGAAGGTGGCGGGAGAGCTTCCCGCGCGACCGGGTGGGCGCCCGGCCCTGGACGGCCATCGCTCGCCGGACGCGCCCGCACGGGAGTACCGCTGGTCCTACGGACTTCGATCTCCGTCGGCCGTCTGCGGGCCGCGCCCATCCGGTCAGATCCGGCTGCTCGGCGACGCGGCGCGGCCATCGTCCAGTGGCCGCTGTAACCGCACCCACTGGCACACGGGCGCTCCCTGCGCGAGCGCTCCGCCGCGCGCGCTCACCATCCCGGTGTCCACGAGGTCCGGTTCCGCCGGGTCACCGGGGTGGTCGTCCACGGCGGCCAGGTGGCCGCGCACGTAGTAGGCGATGAAGTCCAGCGGCATCTCGCCCCCGTGGTACCGGGCGAGGTGGTCCCGCGTGACGAGCCCGACGGCGTTGACCATCACGGTTTCGTCGCTGCCCTCGACGGGCGCGACCAGGACCTGATGGCCGACACTCACGAGGTCGCTGAGAGCCGGCATCCCCGGCGGCATACACATCGTGGGCGTCGCGCTCGCCGCCCCGGGCGACGCGGCCGGCGAGTCGGGCTCAGCCGCTACGGGCCCGAGGTTCGGCTGCGGCGCCGGGCTCGGACCGTTGTTGGTGTCGGCGGGATGGCGCTGCTGGAACTCCGCCCGGCTTGGTATCCCCCCGCCTTCGCTCTCCTTCACGATGTCGCGCAAGGACTGGGCGCTTGCCTGACTGGCGATCAGGCCCGCGAGGGCCATGGTGTAGAGGAGTGATGTTCGCTTCATAGGGCCCTCCTCAGCCTCCCTGTGCAGCATCTTCGATGCCACGGTCGAAACGCCATGAAAGACGAGATCTTGCCCGAGTCCTCGCTGAGCCGAGGCGGACTAAAATGACGTTTTTGATACACGTCCCTGACGCTCCGAGGCTGCTCGCGCCCAGGCAGGGGCGACCGCCTTCGGGGGTAGAATTGCCGGCGGCGCCCGGGCGACCGCCGTAGGGCAGCCGATCATTTCGTCGAGCGCGCCTGCCCCGGCGGCGAGCCGCGGGGCAGGAACAAGGGGAAGGAAGATGACCTACACGGCCTACCAGCTCGAGATCCTCGCCATCGGGCTCGTCGCGTTTCTTTTCGAGTTCGCGAGCGGCACGCTCTTAGCCCGAGGTTCCCGTCTCGGATCGGGCATCGCGCTCGTCGTGAGCATCATCGCGTGGGTGGTCACCTATCGGATCACCGCCGGACGCTCACGCCACGCGTAGGCCGGGCAGACCTACGCCGAGCGGCCGGCCCGCGCTCGCCGATCGTCCGCCGTCAGGGCAAGGCGGCGTTCCGAGGCGTGACTTCCTGTCCGGCGCGATGGGCCTGACGATCGGCGCCGCCCTCTCGCCGTCCCGCGCCGGCGCCGCCAGGCCGGCCCAGAAGCAGATCCTCTTCTTCACCAAGTCGTCCGGGTACGAGCACAGCGTGATCAAGACGATCGGCGATCGGCCAAGCCACGCGGAGACCGTTCTGACGGCGCTCGCGGAGCCGCGCGGCTGGGCGATCACCCACACCAAGGATGGCCGCATCTTCGGAAACTCGAGTCTCGCGGCGTTCGACGCCTTTTTCTTTTACACCACCGGCGATCTCACCGCCCCCGGCACGGACGGGACCCCGCCGATGACGCCCGCGGGAAAGACTGCGCTCCTCGCCGCGATCCGGAAGGGCAAAGGGTTCGTTGGTGCTCACTGCGCGGCCGACACATTCCACGGCCCGATGGGCCCACGGGCCAGCGACGACGCCGCGGACCCGTACCTCCGGATGCTCGGCGCCGAGTTCATCGGGCACGGTCGGCAGCAGCCCGCGAAGCTGACATGCGCCGACCCGAGCTTCCCGGGCTGCTCCGGGATCGCGAAGGGCTTCGAGCTCGTGGAAGAGTGGTACGCGTTCAAGGCCTACCAGCGGGACATGCACGTGATTCTCGAGCAGGAGACGGCGGGCATGGCCACGACCGGTAGCGACCACGTGTACGACCGTCCGCCGTACCCGGCGACGTGGGCCCGGCGGCACGGGAAGGGGCGGGTCTTCTACACCTCGATGGGCCATCGCGAGGATGTGTGGACGAACCCGATCTTCCAGGCCATCCTGGCGGGGGGCATCGCGTGGGCACTCGGCGAGGCACGGGCGAACGCGACCCCCAACATCGAGCGCGTGACCCCCGGCTACGCGCAGTTTCCACGGTAGCCCGGCGCGGCCGATGGGTCGGCACCATCAACCTCCGGGAGACCCCCGCGGCGCGCACGCGGGACTGACGAGGGCCCGGCGGAAGCGGCCGGCACGCCGGCGTTGGCGGAGATGAGCCCGCCGCGCCCGCGCTCATGACGCCGTTCTCCGAGTTCGCCGAGCTCTGCCGCGCCCTCGAGGCCAGTCGCGGGCGGCTCGACAAGCAGCACCTCGTGGCGACGTTCCTCGCGCGCGTACACGCAGACGAGGTCGCCCCCGCCGTCGCGTTCCTGACCGGCCGCCCCCTGCCGGCGTCGGATCCGCGCGGACTGGGCGTTCGGGGCCTGCCCGCGGCGCCCGAGACCCCCGACGCGGCGCCGCTCACGCTCGCCGACGTCGCCGACGCCTTCGCCGCCGTCGCGGACACGAGCGGGCCGGGAGCGCGCCACCGGCGGGAGTCGCGGCTCGCCGCGTTGGCGGCGCGCGCGTCGCCCCTCGAGCGCGCGATCGTGGCGCGGATCATCGGGGGCGAGATGCGCACCGGGATCTCCGCGGGCGGCGTGCTCGAGGCGATCGGGGAGATGGCCGGCGCCGATCCGGAGGCGGTCAGGCGCGCCGCGCTCTTCCTCGGGGACATTTCCGCCGTCGCCGTCCTCGCCCGCGCGGAGGGCGCCGCCGGGCTCGCGCGGGTGGCGCCCCGGCTCTTCGTGCCGCTGTCGCCGATGCTTGCCGAGACCGGCACCGACTTCCCGGAGCTCCTGGCCGCGCATGGCGGCCGGACGGCGCTCGAATACAAGTACGACGGCGCGCGGGTGCAGGTGCACGGCGACGGCGAGCGCGTCGCCATCTGGACGCGGCGGCTCTCGGACGTCACCGCGAGCCTGCCGGACGTCGTCGGGCTCGTCCGCCGCGAGCTCCGCGGCGCGCCGCTGATCCTCGACGGCGAGGTGGTCGCGCTGGCTCAGACTGGCCGGCCGCTTCCGTTCCAGGAGCTCATGCGCCGGTTCCAGCGGGTCCACGACGTGGAGTCCGCGGTCGCCCGGATACCGGTCGCAATCCACTTCTTCGACTGCCTGCTCGTAGAGGGCCGCTCGCTCATCGACGCGCCCTATGCGGAGCGCTGGGAGGCGCTCGTGGGGGTGACGGCGGGTCGCCACCTCGCCGAGCGGGAGATCGTCGAGACCGCGGCCGTCGCCCAGGCCTTCCTCGACCGGGCCCTGGCGGCCGGCCACGAAGGAGTGATCGCCAAGGACCTGCGGAGCCCGTACGCGCCCGGCGGCCGCGGCAAGCGGTGGTTCAAGCTCAAGGTGGCCGAGACCGTCGACTGCGTCATCGTCGCCGCTGATCGCGGCCGCGGCCGGCGCGCCGGCTGGCTCTCCAACTATCATCTCGCCGTGCGGGACGCGGAGGGGTTCGCCGAGGTCGGCAAGACCTTCAAGGGGCTGAGCGACCGGGAGTTCGCCGAGATGACGGAGCGGCTGCGGCGCCTGGCCGTCGCGGACGACGGCTACACCGTTCGCGTCCGGCCCGAGGTGGTGGTCGAGGTGGAGTACAACGAGATCCAGAAGAGTCCCACGTATCCCTCCGGGCTCGCCCTCCGCTTCGCGCGCATCGCCCGCCTCCGCGACGACAAGGCGCCGGCCCAGTCCTCGACCCTTTCCGAGCTCCAGGCGCTCTACGAGCGCCAGTTCACCACCAAGGGGCGGGATGGCGTCCCTACTGATGCCCCGTCTCGAGCATCCGCTGCACCTTCGCGTCCTTCGTGACGCCCGCGCTGGCGAACCCGAGCATCGCACCGGTCGCGACGTCCAGGACTCGCGTATCGACCGCGACCTGGGCGCCCGCGTCGGCGAGTCCGTTCAGCAGGACCACGTCGGCATGGAACTGGCTCGCGACCTGCCTCGCCTCACCGAGGCGACGGAGATCCGAGCTCCTGAGCGCGAGCTGGTCGAGGATGATCCGCAGGTGGCGCCGCTCGATGGGCAGGAAACGCGGCGTCCGCCCGAGCTGGATGATCAGGAGGTCGGCGAGGTAGCGGCTCAGATCAGTGGTCGCGCCCTGGCCGTCGTCGAAGTCGCTCACGACGATCCGCACCTGACCGTCGGCGGGCAGGAGGCTCCCGATCTGCTCTGCGAGCCGGGCGACCGCGCTCGCCGCGTCGGCGGCAGCCGCGTCCACCGCCCCGCCCTGGATGATGCCGGCGAGGACCGCCGCGAGAACCATGATCCTCATGGCCCGTCCCCCTCTCTGGCCTTCCCGGCCGTGCCGGAACTATGGCATAGACGCAGTCAACCAGGCGAGCGCCGCCGGCCCCGCGGGCCCTGCGGCCCCCAGCCCGGCGGGAGGCTCGTCTGCGCGAAGGACCGATCCGGAGAATGGCCGGCGTCCTCATCTGGACCGAGGCCGGCCGGTTTGCCGCGATGGCGAGTTTCTATCGCGACACCCTTGGGCTCGTCCCGCGCTCGTCCAAGGCCGACTTCATCAACTTCGACTGGAACGGCGTGAGGCTCAGCGTGGGGACGCCGGGGACAGTTTCGAGGGCCACCTTGGCATCATGGGGCGGGAGCACCCCCCGGATCTCGATCGCCCCGGACCCCTATCTCGTCGATAGTGTTCTAGCAGGCGCCGGCGTCGTCTGCGCTGCCGGCCCTCGGGCCGCGACAAACGCTCGCCCTGACCATGGGCTCCGACTTGCACTTCGGATCCCACGCCAACAGCGTGCGGAAAGCGCCCGGGTTTGCTATGGGGCCTGGCAGATATTCTCAGCGGGCGGCGACATCATGGCCTGGCGGTCCCGGGAAGCCCGCGCTGTTTCCCCG
>Ga0209161_10005184_pt1 | contig 10321 bp, 10 predicted proteins | sample GraSoiAngelo_155_FD_186169 | JGI IMG/M metagenome (GOLD analysis project Ga0209161, IMG submission 186169) | Grasslands soil microbial communities from the Angelo Coastal Reserve, California, USA - 14_1009_13_30cm (SPAdes) (version 2) | ecosystem: Environmental > Terrestrial > Soil > Grasslands...
CGCCCCGGCGCGCCAGCACGGTGCCCGCCGGCACCTCGATCACCTCGGTGATCTTGGCCACCGCCTTCAGTTGCTTGCGCGAGCACTCCTCGAGCAGCGTGACCTCTTCGAGGCGGGCGATCTTGTCGTCCTGGGTGACACGCCCCCCGAACGACCCCGACGGCGGCAGAGACGCGCGCAGGCTCTCCGGGATCGAGCCGTCGAGAATGCGGCTGATGAGCTCCATGGCGACCTCCCCCGGACAAGCGTACCGCGGGAGCGCCGCGAACGGCTAGGGCTGCAGCGCGTCGACGCGTTCGCGCAGGCGCCGCAGCACGGAATCGTACGATTCGGTCTGGAGCAGCCGGGTGAACTGCGCCTTGTAGCCGCCGACCATGCTCGTGCCCATCATACGGATGTCCCACACGCGCCAGCGCTCACCGTCCCGCACCATGGCGAAGTCGAGCGGCATGCCCGGGCCATCGTTCTTGACTACCTTCGCCTGCACGACGGCGCGGTCGCCGTCCACCGCGTCACCGGTGACGACGATCTTCTCACCCTCGTAACGGTCGAGGCTCTTGAGATACGCGCGATTCAGCAGCTCGCTGAAGAGGGTGACGAACGCACGCCGCTCGCCCTCGCCGAGCGTCTGCCAGTGCGCGCCGAGCGTACGGCGGCCCATCTCGTCCCAGTCGATGAGCTCGTCCGTCACGCGACGGACGGCCTGCCGTCGCGGTCCGATCTGCGCGTCGCCCTTGAACTCGGGGTCGCCCAGGACGGCCAGCACGCGGTCGATCTGCGAGGCGAGCTGCTCGGCGGCAGGCCCGGCGAACGCCGGTAGGGGTGGAGCACCGAGCAGGAGTCCGAGCGAGAAGCCGATGATCACGGTGGTCGAGACGCGCGGCATGGGCGTCACCTCCACCGCGCAAAGGCTGCAAGGCGAGTGCCGCACTTTGATTTCAGGGAGTTACGGCACCGGAGTGGTAAAGGGTTGTCCGAGGTAGGGCTCCGAAGGCCGATCAGACTCGATGCGTTTGCACGGTCTCGCCGCTCGTTGTGATTTGGACAATTACGATTGACGCGTCGTCTCGAGTCGGTAATGATCTCGGCCACTCGGCAACTCGCGCGGTCCCGGTCCGAGGACCGGAATTTTTCTGGCCCGGAGCCCAACATGTTGAACATTGCCCGCCTCGCCGCCGCCCTGATGTCTCTCATCGCGTTGTTGCCGTCGCCGGCGTTCGCCCAGGCCACGAAGGCGGGCGTCGTCACGACGCTCGAGGGTCATGTCACCGTCACGCGCGTCACGCTGGCGCCGCAGCCACTCAAGTTCAAGGACGACCTCTTCGTCGACGACAAGGTGACGACGGGCGATCAGTCGATCGCGCGCATGCTGCTGGGCGGCAAGGCCGTGGTCACGGTGCACGAGCGCTCCACCCTGACGATCACGGAGGTGCCGGGCAAGGCCACCATCGATCTCCAGGCGGGCAAGATCGCGCTCGTCGTCGCCAAGGACAAGATGCGTCCGGGCGAGTCCATCGAGCTTCGTGCCGCGAACGCGGTGGCCGGCATCCGTGGCACCGTGGTCGTCGCGGAGGTCTCCAGCGCCGCGGCCCAAGCCGGCGGCGCCGTCGGCCCGACCGGGACGCTCTGGGTCCTGACGGGACAGATCGAGGCCTTCCTGGCCAACCAGCCGGGCAACGCCGTCCTGGTGAGCGCGCTCCAACAGTTCCGAGGTGGGAACGTTACCAACATCCTGCCCGGCCAGATGGCGCCGATCCTCCAGGGTCTCTCGACGGGCCGGCTGCCGCGCACGCAGGGTGGTGACGCCCAGGCGAAGGAGAACGGGGTCAACGCCGCGATCGCGCTCGCGAACTCATTCACCGGCGTCGGGTCGGTCGCGGGCAGCAACGTCGTGCCGCCGCCGCCGGTGGTCGTGACCGGCGCGCCGATCCTGCCGGGCAACATGCTCATCAAGCCACGGCCGCCGGCGTCACCGCCGGTAACGTCATCGCCGGTCATGCCGCCGCCGTCGTGCCATGACCGCCGTCAGCACGACACCGCCCGCTGATCAATAGGACCAGGTCAGCGTGAGCGAGTAGACGTTGCGGGTGTAGTTGAAGACGGCGATGTTCGAGTTCGCGACGGTGTTCTGGTAGGCGAGCGCCAGCGACATCCTGGTCGGCTCGCCCAGGATTCTCGGTCCTTCGAACGGCGCTTCCGCTCGAACCGTATTGTTGTACTCCTCGTCCTGCCGCCATTTGCTGCCGGGGTCCGGGGTCGGCAGCAGGGAGTTCTTGTTGCCGTAGTCGCGCACGTGGACGTCGAAGTCGTAGGACAGCCGAAGCTGCGGCGCCGGGTTCCAGCTCGTGCGCAACGCCGCCGGCAGATCGAGCGTGTACTGCACACCGGCCAGGAAGCGGTGGCCGACGTAGCGGTAGTTGCGGCCCTGCGCGTCTTCCCAGTCGACCTGGTAGCCGGCCTTGACGAGGTGCTTGTCTCCGGCGAAGCGCAGCAGGTGCAGGATGCCCATCGTGTAGTTGTTGGCGTCGCGGAACTCGTCGTCGATCGGGCGCGGATTCGACTCGAAGAACTCCTTGTTCTGGAAGCGGAAGAACGACTGGGTCAGGTGGCCCATGTCGCGGACCGCGTCTGCCAACGTGTCGGAGGTGCCGGGCTCCTTCTCGACGAGGACGCCCGAGAGCGTCGCCGTGTTGCGGCTCAGGAATCGCGCTTCGCGCAGGTAGAGCATGTCCCACGCGTACGAGAGGGCGAACTGGGCCGGCATGTTGAACAGCACCGTCCTGTACGCGAAGGAGGTGTTCACCATGTGGTCGGTGATGTTGAACGACGTCAGGTCGTTGTAGTACGTGCCGAAGAACGAGTAGCCGAACGACGACTCGAAGCTGTCGCCCTCGCGGGGCACCCAGCCGAACAGCGGCCCGCGCAGCCACGTGTAGTCGAACCGGGCGTTGGCGGTCTCACCGTGGGAATCTTCTTTCTGCGTGCGCAGCGCCGGCACGAGCGGCTCGTGCGAGTTCGGCCCCGGTCGCACGATGACGTTGTCGTCGTAGAGCAAGCCGAGGCTGACCGATGCGCTCAGCCGGCGGCCCGCCTGCGCGGCGGTCTTGATCGTGTCGCGCAGGCGTTCGGCGGGCCCGGTCAGCGGCGAGCCGGGCGCCAGCTTCAGCGCCTGCTCGACTTCGGCCGAGGCCTGCGCGGGCAGGCCCAGCACGGCCAGCGAGAGCCCCGTGTAGAACTTCGTGAGCTGCTGCAGCTGTGGGTCGGTCGTACGGCCGCGCCGAAACGCCTCGAGGGCGCCGCGGTAGTCCTTCTTGCGATAGCGGATGAAGCCGACATAGTATCCGAGCCCATCGATCGTGGGATCGGCCTTGAACACGCGCTCGAACAGCGGCTCGGCCCGGTCGTACTGCTGCTGGGCGAAGTACGCCAGGGCGAGCTGGAAGGCGATGGAGTTGTCCTGCGGCGACTTGGTCTGGGCGCGGGCCAGGTACGCGACGGCCTGCTCGGGCCGGCGGAGCGCCATGTTGACGACGCCCATGTAGTAGAGCGCCTCCACGTGCTCGGGCTCGCGCTTGAGCGCCTCCTCGAGGTTGTGGATGGCGTCCTGATATTTCTTGTCGTCGAAGTCGAGGATGGCCTGCGCGACGTACACGTCGGCTTCGGTCGTCTGAGCGAAGGCCGCCACCGGGATCGAGCCGACGACCAGCGTGCTGACCAGCAGCCAGCTGAGGGCCTCACGCACGCGAAGTTTATAGCACGAAACGTGCGATCTGAAGCGCGATTCAGCCGATTTCGGGACGCTTGCCGTAGGCCGCGCGCACCTCGGTCTTGATGCCGCCGCGGACGTTGAAATCGCCCGTCACCTCGGCCCACCGGGGACGGATCGCGGCCACCAGATCGTCGAGGATCCGGTTGGTCACGTCCTCGTGGAAGGCGCCTTCGTCGCGATAGGACCAGATGTAGAGCTTCAGCGACTTCAGCTCGACCAGGTGCTGGTCGGGCACGTAGCGGATCCGGATGGTCGCGAAGTCCGGCTGCCCCGTGATGGGACACAGGCAGGTGAACTCGGGGAGCGCCATCGCGACCTCGTAGTCACGGTCGGGGTGCGGGTTCGCCACCGCCTCCAGCGTCCGCGCGGGCTTGGTGGGCATGGCCGATTGTACCGTCAACGCGCCGTCAGTCCGATGCCCACGGCCACGGCGACGCAGGCCAGGAGGAGATCGCCCGTCAGGCGATCGCCGGCGACGAGCGCGGCGATCACAACCCCGAAGATCGGCTGGGTGAGGAAGAAGCCCGCGAGACTCGACGGTCGGTAGCGGCCCAGCAGCCAGAGGTTCGCGACGAAGTTGAATCCCGCGATGAGAGCGCCCTGGTAGGCGAGTGCGCCGGCCAGCCGCAGTGTCCACGCCGTCGGCGTGTGCTCGATGAGCGCGGAGGCTACGACGAAGACGGCCGAGCCGACCGTCGCCTGCGCCAGCAACAGCTTGACCGGGTCGAGCTGCCGAACGATACGGGCGAGATAGACGGTGCGCTCGGCCAGCACGAAGCCACTCACGAGCATGATCGCGTCGCCCAGCAGGCTCGACGGGCCCGACGAGGCCTGACGCGCGAAGAGCACGACGATCCCGGCATAGGCGACGGCGACACCCGCAACCTTCCGGAGCGTGAGCCGGTCGCCCGGGATGAGGAAATGCGACAGCACGACCGTGTGCACGGCGTAGAGGTTGAGGATGATCGCCGAGTGCGCCGCGCTCGTCAGCGAGGTGCCGACGTTCATGCTGCCGATCTGGGCGACGAAGAGGAGGGTCACCACCAGCAGCGGTCGCACCTCCGAGCGCCGCAGCCGGAAGCCCGCGAAGCGGCCGGTCACCCACGCCCAGAGCACGATCACGACGCCGCCGACGACGAAGCGCATCCACGCCAGGCGCAACGGCGGCGCGTCCTCGAGCCCCAGCTTGATCGCCACGGGATTGCCGCCCCAGAAGAGCGACAGCAGGAGCGCGAGCAGCGCGGCGGACAGATCGAGGTCTCGGCGTTCGGTCACGGGCGCTCCACTATAATCGAGCGTATGAAGATCGGGCTCGTCGGTCTCCCCAAGAGCGGCAAGACGACACTGTTCAACCTGCTCACCGGCTCCTCCGTCGCCACCGCGCGCTACGACACCGGCCGCGCCGAGCTGCACACCGGCGTCGCGCGGGTGCCCGATCCGCGCGTGGACGTGCTGCGCTCACTGTTCAACCCGAAGAAGACGACGTACGCGAGCTTCGAGGTCGTGGACCTGGCCGGCATCGCCAAGGGCGAGCGCGCCGGGCTGGAGACCAAGGAGTTCCGCAACGCCGACGCGCTGCTGCATGTGGTGCGCGCGTTTGCCGACGAGGCCCTGGGTGCCGCCGATCCCCGGCGCGACATCGGGGACCTCGAGACCGAGCTGCTCCTGGCAGACCTCGAGGTCGTGGAGCGGCGCCTCGAGCGGCTGGAAGCCTCGATCGGCAAGCAGCGCAAGGAGCCCGAGATCAAGGAGCGCGACCTCCTCGTCCGAATCAAGGCGGGGCTGGAGTCGGAGCGCCCGCTGCGCGCCGAGACGCTCACGGCGGACGAGGACAAGCTGCTCCGCGGCTTCACGTTCCTCAGCGCGAAGCCGATCTTCCACATCGTCAACCTCGACGAGAAGGCGATCGCCGACGGCGAGCGGGTGGTGGAGGGCTTGCGTGGCACGGCTCGGCGCGTCCGTACGAGCCTGGGCTGGGTCTCCGCCGTCATCGAGACGGAAATCGCGCGGCTGGAGGGCGAGGAGCAGCAGGCGTTCCTGGCGGACCTCGGCCTGGCCGAGCCCGCCATCCGGCGGGTGCTACGCGAGTGCTACGCGCTGCTCGGGCTCGTCTCCTTTTTCACCGTGGGCGAGGACGAGGTGCGAGCCTGGCCGATCCCGGAGGGCACGCGCGCGCAGGACGCCGCCGGGGTGGTTCACTCGGACATCGCGCGCGGCTTCATCCGCGCCGAAGTGAATGGCTACGACGAGCTCGTGGCCGCCGGGGGCGCCTTCGCGGACCTCCGGGCCAAGGGACAGCTCAGGCTCGAGGGCAAGGACTACATCGTTCGCGACGGGGAGGTCTGTCACTTTCGGTTCAACGTCGCCAAATAGCCACAACGCCCGTCTCGACTGGCGAAAAGTTTCGCCGGTCACGGTAGAGCGTTGCTCCGCCTTCCACTCTTTACACGCCGAGTCCGCCGCTGCCTGATGGCACGGAGAATGCGGCGATGGGAAGTATGAGCCTTGGGTTCGTGTTTGCGGCGTGCGCCTTCGCCCTTGTCCTGGGGTGCGCGGTCGCCTGCGTCGATCGGTGGCGGGAAGCGCGCCTGGCGACGTCCCGGCCCCGGCCGGGTGTCCAGCGCGACGTGAAGAGGGCGGAGCCGGCGAGGCATCGCCGCGCGGCCTAGAGCTCGGGCTTCAGGCCCGGGATCGGTTTGAGGGGGCCGCCCAGCGCCTTCACCACCGCCGCCACGTTCGCATCCTGGGTGTTGGCCATCAGCACACATCCCGGGCCTACGATTAGTCCCCGCCCGGTCATCTGCGACACCGCGTCCTTTGCCTCCGCGGCGGCCGCGTCGGGCGTTCCCTCGAGCAGCGTCCGCCACTGATCGAGCCCGCCGCAGACGGCGCCGCCGACCCGGGCCGCGCCGGAGGCGAGCGCCGGCCCGGTCGCGCGATCGTCCCAGTTCCAGACATGACCGGGCAGCCGCGCCAGCCGGTCGAACATGAGGCGATCACCGTGGCAGTGGACGACCGTCAGGAACGACCGTGGCCGGAGCGCTTCCAGCACCCGCCGGTCCCACGGCTCGCCGAAGCGCGCGTAGGTCTCTTCGTCGACCACGCTGCCGCTGGCCGCCTGGATCGAGTAGAAGATGCCGCCAATTCCCTCCGCCAGCGCCAGCTCGTTGAAGCGCAGCACGGTCTCGCCGATGGCGTCCACGGCGCCCGCGACCGCGTCGGGCCGCTCGCGCAGATCGGTGGCGAGGCGGTCGCCCGAGAGCTTGCGCGCGATCGAGAGCGGCGAGAAGACCGTCGCCAGCACCGGGGCGTCGCCAATCCGCCGGTCGAAGCCCAGGCGTACGATCGTCTCGAGCTGCTCGACCCATCCCTCGGCGCCGGCGGGATCGAGCCGCCGGATGCGCTTCCAGTCGTCCCCAGTCTTCACCGCGCACGACGCGCACAGCCGGTTGCCCGTCGGCAGCACCTGCTCGGACTCGACGCAGCCCCAGGCCTCCACGCAATAGCCGCCGCGCGGCGTGATCTTCAGGAAGTCCGAGCCGTAGTGGTCGTGGAAGCGGAGCGTCGCCTGGGCGAGGCCGGCCGGCGAGCGATCGACGGCCGGAAAGTGGCGCCAGACGGCGTAGGGCACCCGGTCCACCGGCGCGCGCTCGATCGCGGCGCTGATCCGCTCGCGTCGCGTCATCTGCTTCATGACGTCACGCACCCTTCGGTCAGGACGGGCGCGCCGTCGGGGCCGACGGCGTCGAAGGCGATGCCGCACGGGCGCGGGGCGCGGCCGCGGACCGTCAGGCGCGAGGGCAGCGTGACCATGCCCGTGAAGCGCACGCCGACGCCCCGCACTCGGCTCGGGTCGCCGTCGAGGTCGCGGGCGACGACGCGGGAGACGGCCAGCGCCAGCGTGGCGGTACCGTGCAGGATGATGGCGGGCAGGCCCGCGGCCTGCGCGAGCGCTGCATCCGTGTGGATCGGATTATAGATGCGCGCGCACTCCGTGTAGACATGCGCCATCTGCACCGGGATCTCGACCGGCGTCTGCCAGCGGATGGCGCCGTCCACGGTCGCCGCCGCGAGCGGGGCCGCCGGCGCCACCTCGGCGCCCCGCAGCTCGATGCCGCGGTAGATCGAGCCATGGTCGGTCGTCGTGACGGCGACGCCGGTGCGGTCCGTAGTCGAGAACCGGATGACGACGAGGGTTCCGGCGCGCAGCGTCTGGACGCTCACGACGCTCGCCCTGGCGCGCAGCCCCTCGCCCGCCCGCGGCGCCCGGTGAACGACGAGGTTGTGAAAGGCGTGAACGCCCCGCTGGGCGACCGTCTCGTCCATCGTCTTCGCACGCAATGCCTGGGCGAGCGGCCACTCGTAGCAGACGGGGAACAGGGGATGCGCCACGGGCCCGCCGGGCGCCCGCGTGTCGTAGTAGCGCGGATCGGTCTCGCCGAGCGCCGCCGCGTAGGCCATGAGCCAGCGCGCGTCCACGGTGACCGCGGTGGGGCCCACCTTCTGGCCAGCGAGCCGGGCGGTGTCGAGCGTCGGCGTCGCCATCAGCCGCGCGGGAAGTTCATGGCGTCGACGAAGAGCTGCTCGAAGTCGGGATGGGCGGCCAGCGAGACGTGCTCGATGCGCGAGGCGATGGTGTCGGCGCGCGCCCGCTCGGCCTCGGACAGCAGGCAGAGCTGGGCCCCGAGCGACGCCGCGTTGCCGACGTAGCGCACGCGGCCGACGGGCAGGGCGGGGATGAGGCCGATCCGGATCGCGCTGAGGATCGACAGGTAGTTGCCGAAGCCGCCGGCCAGCAACAGCTCCTCGACGCGCTCGAGCGGCACCGCCGCGACGTGCAGCAGCATCGCGATGCCGGAGGCGATGGCGCCCTTGGCGAGCTGGACCTGCCGCACGTCGTCCTGGGTGAGCACGATCTCGGCGCGCGCACCCGCCTCGCCCGGTCGCAGCACGACGAAGACGCGCTCCTCGCCCCGCATCGCCACGCGGCCGCGCAGCGCGGGCGGCAGGCTGTCGCGCGCCTCGACCTGGATGAGGCCGGTCCAGTCGATGACGCCGGCGTCCAACAGCCCGGCGAGCAGATCGATGAGCCCGGAGCCGCAGATGCCGAGCGCGGGTGTCTCGCCGATGGTGTGGATGTGGACGTCGTGATCGATCGTGACCTTGTCGATCGCGCCCTGAGCCCCGCGCATGCCGTGGCGGATCTGCGCGCCTTCCAGCGCGGGGCCGGCGGGCGCCGAGCAGGCGAGCAGGCGCTCGCGCGAGCCGAGCAGGACCTCCCCGTTGGTGCCGATGTCGACAGCCACGCGCAGCGCGGGCGAGTCGGCCAGCCGCGTCGCGAGCGCGACCGCGACGGCGTCGGCGCCGACGAACCCGGCGACGAGGGGGAGCAGACAGACGCGCGCCTCGGGGGCGATCTTCAGGGGCAGCTCGCGCGCGGGCAGGACCGCGGCGTGCCGCATCACCGGCGCGTAGGGCGCCAGGCCGACGTGGGAGGGATCGATGCCGAGCAGGAGATGGTGCATGCAGGTGTTGCCGACCACGACCGCCTTGTAGATCCACTTCGGCAGCACGCCCGAGGTGCGGCACACCTCGGCCACGTGCTGGTTCAGCAGGCCGACGATCCGCGTCTGGAGCTTGCGGAGGTTGGTCGGATTGAACTGCGCGAACGCGATGCGGGACATGAGATCGCCACCGAAGACCGCTTGCGGATTCAGGCTCGACACCGACGCCAGCTGCTCGCCGGACTCGAGCTCGATCAGCGTGGTAACCACGCTCGTGGTGCCGACGTCGATGGCGAGGCCGAACTTCATGGCCGTCGTGTCGCCGCGCTCGACGGCGACGACCGTTCGGACGGGGCCGGCGGGCCCGCTGCCGGAGACAAAGGTGGTGACGGTGACGCCGGCCGGATCGTCGCGCAGCGCCTGCGGCAGCCCCGCCAGCACGCTCGGCCCCACGCTCTCGGGCGCGACGCCGATGGCGGCCGCGAGCTGCTCGAGGTCGGACGTCTGGTGGTGCTCTTCGCGCGGCAGCGAGACCTTCACCAGCTCCTTGGCGATCCCGGCGTCGATGCGCACGCCGAGTCCGCCGACGCCGGGCCCCGCGCCCAGAATCTGGAACGCCTGCTCGTCGAGCGGCGGCGCGACCTGGACGGTGATGGGCTCGGTGACCGTGCACTGGCAGGAGAGCCGGTAGCCCTCACGCACGAGGTCGTCGCCGAGCTGGATCTCGTCCATGATCGTGGGCGGCGGGATCGTGCCCTCGATGAACTTGACGCGGCAGGAGGTGCAGCGGCCCCGGCCGCCGCAGGTGGCGGTGACGTCCACGCCGCCGTCGTGCGCCGCCGTGAGGATGCTGGTGCCGGCCGCGACGGTCAGCACGCGGCGCGGCCGGGCATCACCCGGCTGCGTCAGGATGACGAGCGAGACGGGCATTCGCCGTTATTGTACGCGCGCCCGCGCTACTGCGTGATCTCGAACTCGACGCGGCCCGTGCCCTCGCCCTCGACGGCCGGTGGCGCCGTCTGCGCGGTGAGGCGGCCGGCGTCGACGC
>Ga0209161_10005185_pt1 | contig 10319 bp, 10 predicted proteins | sample GraSoiAngelo_155_FD_186169 | JGI IMG/M metagenome (GOLD analysis project Ga0209161, IMG submission 186169) | Grasslands soil microbial communities from the Angelo Coastal Reserve, California, USA - 14_1009_13_30cm (SPAdes) (version 2) | ecosystem: Environmental > Terrestrial > Soil > Grasslands...
CTTCGACCGGAACGCCGAGGTAATCGGCTTGTGCTTTGCTGAGTTTAGTTAGTTTGACGCCGATTTTTTCCAAGTGCAGGCGCGCGACTTCTTCGTCGAGCTTCTTGGACAAAACATAAACACCGACTTTGTAGGTGTCGCGGTTTTTCCAGAGGTCGAGCTGGGCGAGCACTTGATTTGAAAATGAATTCGACATGACGAAGCTCGGATGACCGGTCGCGCACCCGAGATTTACCAAACGCCCTTCGGCGAGGAGGAAAATTTCGTGGCCGTCCGGGAAGGTGTACTTGTCCACGCCTTGTTTAATGTTTGTTCTCTTCACGCCTTTGCCCGCGTTTAGAGCGTCGACCTGAATTTCATTGTCGAAGTGGCCAATGTTCGCGACCACGGCCTGATCCTTCATTCGCTGCATGTGTTCGAGCGTGATCACGTCGGTGTTGCCGGTCGCGCTGATATAAATGTCGCCGCGGCCGAGCGTATCTTCGATCGTGGTGACTTCGTAGCCTTCCATCGCGGCCTGGAGCGCGTTGATCGGGTCGATCTCGGTGATGACGACGCGCGCGCCCTGACCACGGAGCGATTGCGCGCAGCCTTTGCCGACGTCGCCGTAACCACATACCACCGCGACTTTGCCCGCGACCATGACATCGAGCGCGCGATTTAGTCCGTCGATCAGCGAATGCCGGCAACCGTAGAGATTGTCGAACTTCGATTTGGTGACGGAGTCGTTGACGTTGATCGCCGGAACCAGGAGCCGGTGGTCCTGATGCATTTTGTAAAGACGATGCACGCCGGTGGTCGTTTCCTCGGAAACGCCGCGCCAATCTTTCGCGATCTCGTGCCAGCGATACGGATTCTCGCGCAGGATCTCGAGCAAGAGATCTTTAATGACTTGTTCTTCCTTGTTGGCCGATTTTGTCTTGGCCCAATCGCTGCCTTCTTCGAGCTCGTAACCTTTGTGGATCAGCAAGGTCGCGTCGCCGCCGTCATCGACCACGAGCTGCGGACCTTTACCATCGGGATGCGAGATCGCCTGATAAGTCGACCACCAATATTCTTCGAGCGATTCACCTTTCCACGCGAAGACGGACACACCGGCTTTCGCGATCGCCGCGGCCGCGTGGTCCTGGGTTGAAAAAATATTGCACGAAGCCCAGCGCACGCTCGCCCCAAGATCGATCAGTGTTTCGATCAACACCGCGGTCTGGATCGTCATGTGCAGCGAGCCAGTAATGCGAACACCGGCGAGCGGTTTTTGGGGCGCGTACTTCTCGCGAATCGCCATCAGTCCGGGCATTTCCTTTTCCGCGATCGAAATTTCTTTCCGGCCCCAATCCGCCAGGTTGATGTCTTTAACTTTGAAATCCTGCTTCGCGTTCGTCTTGGCTGCGCTGATCATAAAATCTATTTCACCGCTTTCTTTAGTTCGTCCGCTTTATTGGCGCGCTCCCAAGTGAGAGCGTCGAGATCATCGATGCGGCCGAAGTGGCCGTAGTTCGTCGTCTTTCGATAAATTGGACGGAGCAAATTCAACTGCCTGATGATCTCGGCCGGTTTGAAGTTGAAAACTTCGCAGACGGCGCGCTCGAGTTTTTCCTCATCCACTTTACCGGTGCAGAATGTGTCGATGCTGACGCTGACTGGATCGGGGTGTCCGATGGCGTAGGCGAATTGAACTTCGCAGCGATCGGCGAGGCCTGCGGCAACCACATTTTTTGCAACCCATCGGCCCATGTATGCGGCGCTGCGATCTACTTTGCTCGGATCTTTTCCCGAGAACGCGCCGCCGCCGTGGCGTCCCATTCCGCCGTAAGAATCGACTATAATTTTTCGGCCGGTAATGCCGGCGTCGCCTTCCGGGCCACCGATGACAAAGCGGCCGGTGGGATTAATTAGAAAGGTTGTCTTCGCGTCGAGCCACTCCGGTGGCATTACTTTTTTGATCAGCAATTCGATCAGCGTTTCCCGAATCTCTTTTTGTTTAACGTCGGCCGCGTGCTGAGTGGAAACGACAACCGCGGATGCGCGCACCGGTTTGTGGCCGTCGTACTCTATTGACACTTGCGTCTTAGCGTCAGGACGCAGCCAGGGAATTTCGCCGACTTTGCGCAGGCGTGTTAGCTCACGGCCGAGTTTGTGCGCGAAGGAAATTGGCGCCGGCATGAGCTCCGGTGTTTCGTCGCAGGCAAAACCGAACATCAGTCCTTGATCGCCGGCGCCCTGTTCGGCTGTAGCCTTGCCTTCGGCAGCGGCTTGATCGACGCCTTGTTTGATGTCGCGCGATTGCTCGGTGATTTCGCAAACAACACGGCACGTATCTGCGTGAAAAATGCAATCGCCGTTTACGTAACCGATGTTGCGAACGGCTTCGCGGACTCGCTCGACGTAATCGAACTTGGCATTGCTTGTGATCTCGCCCGCGAGGACGACGAGATTGCCTTTGGCAAGAGTTTCACAGGCGACGCGGCTGAGAGGGTCCTGTTCGAGGCAGGCGTCGAGAATGTAGTCGCTAATTGTGTCGCAGACTTTATCGGGGTGACCTTCGGTGACGGATTCGGAGGAGAAGATATAGCGACGCGACATAACAAACAGTGACGGGTGACTAGTAACGAGTGATAAGAACAGTCAAGTTGCCAGCAACATATTGACCGATCATGATATGTAGATATATCGTCTCAGCAGAGCGATGACGTCAACCATTAATTTGTTGCGCCTGCTGGCCGATCCGACCCGGCTGCGGTTGCTGCTCTTGCTGGAACAAGAAGAGCTTTCGGTGGCGGAGCTGCAGCAAATCCTGAACATGGGCCAATCGCGCATCTCCAGTCATCTCGCCCAATTGAAACGCGCCGGTGTGGTAACAGATCGTCGGTCAGGAAAAAATGTTTACTACGGCGCGACTAGAATCGCCGGCCGGAATGGTACTCGCGGTCGCGTGCAACAAATGATCGAGATTCTGGCGCGCGAAATTCCCGAGACCGCGCGCGATCGAACGGCCTTGAAGCTCACGTTGCGCAAACGCCAGGAAAGCGCGTGAGTATTTCGACGAATTGGCCGGCAAGTTCGGCCGGAGCTACGTGCCGGGGCGTTCGTGGCGAGCGCTCTCGCACGCGCTGATCTCGCTCGTTCCACGACTGACGATCGTCGATCTTGGCGCAGGCGAAGGAACCCTTTCCCAGTTGCTGGCCAAGAGCGCGCGCAAAGTTATCGCGATCGATAATTCGCCGAAGATGGTCGAGTTCGGTTCGAAGCTTGCGAAGAAACACGGTTTCAAAAATCTCGAGTACCGGCTGGGCGACTTGGAAGATCCGCCGGTCACGAAAGACAGCGTGGATTTCGTGCTCTTGAGCCAGGCTTTGCATCACGCGATCAAGCCGGAACGAGCGATTCAGGGTGCACACCGCATTTTGAAAAGGAATGGCCGCGTCGTTGTGCTGGACTTATTAAGTCACCGCTTCGAGAAAGCGCGCGAGCTTTATGCCGACCGCTGGCTCGGTTTTAGCGAGGTAAAATTGCATCAGCTGCTCGAACACGCGGGTTTTCGCGACATCGAAGTGAGCGTGGTCTCGCGAGAGAAACAGAACCCGCAGTTTCAAACGATTTTCGCCACTGGTGTTAAGTGAACGGTGCGTTGAATTTGCCTGTCTAAACGTTGGCGATGAAGGATAATCAGGCGAATCTTTTGCTATGAGCGGCTTCTTCGAGGAACTGAAGCGGCGAAAAGTCTATCGCGTAGCGATCGCGTATGCAGTTGGAAGCTGGGCGCTCGCGCAAGGTCTTGCCCAAGTGCTTCCGGTTTTCGACATTTCGAACTCGGTGATCCGTGTCGTCATCGCGCTGTTGCTGATCGGTTTTCCGGTCGCGCTCGTGCTGGCTTGGGTATTCGATGTCACGCCGCAAGGGATCAAAGCGACGCCGACGATTGCTGCGCCGGGAGCGCATCGCCGCCGGAACGTGATGATGCTTGTCGCCACCGGTGTGATAATTTCCGCCGCCGCTGGTTTCTTTCTCCTCCCGCGCGCGTCCGCCCGCAAGATCGACAAATCAATTGCGGTCCTTCCATTTGAAAATTTGAGCGACGAAAAGGGGAACGCTTATTTCGCCGACGGAATTCAGGACGACATTCTCACCAACCTTTCGAAAATCGGTGACCTAAAGGTAATTTCGCGCACGTCGGTAATGCCTTATCGCGGGCACACCTCTAATATTCGCGAAATCGCAAAAACGCTCGGCGTTTCCTCCGTTCTCGAAGGCAGCGTTCGTCGCGAAGGCAATCGCGTGCGGGTCAACGTCCAGCTGATCAACGCCAACAACGACGAGCACCTTTGGGCGAACAATTACGATCGCGACTTAACCGATGTTTTCGCGATCCAAACCGATCTCGCGCGCGAAATTGCGGGCGCGTTACAGGCAAAGCTTTCTCCGACGGAAAAAGCGCAGATGGAGCGCAAGCCAACCGAGAACGGCGAGGCCTATCTCGCTTTTCTGCAGGCTCATACACTTTTTTTCCAAAGCATGGAGGATTTGGAGAAATTGAAGCAGGCCGAACAACTTTACGAGCGCGCCATCCAGCTCGACCCAAAATTTGCGCTCGCCTTTGCACGCTGGTCACAGCTGGAGAGCTGGCTGGTTCATTCATTCGAACGCACCGCGGAGCGTCGACAAAAAGCGCGCACACTGGCGCAGCAGGCTTTGCAATTACAGCCCGACCTGCCGGAGGCGCATCTCGCTATGGGATTTTCGCTCTATTACGGCGACAACGATTTCGAGGGAGCGCTCAAAGAGTTCGAAATCGCACAGCGCGGTTTGCCTAACGAGGCCGAGGGTTATCTCGCCCTCGGGTCGATCCAGCGCCGCATGGGGAAATGGCCGGAATCGAACGCCAGTCTCGAGAAAGCAGCCATTCTCAATCCGAAAGACAGTTGGGTGCTTCAAAATCTCGCTCTCAGTTACGCGACGCTGCGCGATTTCGGGGCGGCTAATAAAACGATCGACCGCGGGCTGAAAATAAGTCCAGACAACCTTGGACTTTGGGAGATCAAAGCCAAGCTGGCTGTCGCCGAAAAAGGTGACCTGAGTGTTTCGGAAAAAGCGTTTCAAGCGGCGAAATCGATCCCGATGAATGACGAGACCAAACTCAGGATTGCCGGCGGGCGCGTGGATGTTTTTCTTTTGGAACGGAAATACCAGGAAGCATTGCAGGAAGCGGAAAGCCTGTCGGATGGTCTCCTCTCAGGGATTCCCCAGGCGCTGTGCGGCAAATATTATCTCATCGGATTCGCGCGAAAAGCGCTCCACGACGAAGCCGGCGCGCGGGCGGCCTTGTTGAAAGCAAAAGACCTTGTTGAAGTGCTACTGAAACAGAGTTCCGATTCGCCGGACCTGCATATCCAGCTTGCGAAAGTTCTGGCTTATCTCGGAGAAAAAGACGCCGCGCTCACTGAAGCGCGGCGCGCTACCGAAATACTTCCGGAGAGCAAAGACGCTTTTGGTGGTCCGGAAATCACGGAAGGCGTGGCCGAAGTTTATGCCACCGTGGGCGAAAACGCGCGGGCAATTGAGCTTTTGGAGGGTTTATTAAGCCGGCCAAGTCCCGTGACTGTAGCGCTTCTCAAGCTTAGTCCGGCGTGGGATCCCCTTCGCAAAGATCCGCGCTTTCAGGCGTTGATCGACAAGTACGGTGCGAAAGTTTAGCGCCGCGATTTTTTTTCTACTTCTTGTTTCCACCGCCAAAGCGCAGTGGAGGCAAATTTCGACCCAATCTGAGGCATCGCCCCTGCGCGGACTCGAACATCGCTACATCGTGGTCGAAGATTCTGCCGCCGGCGATCGGGCCTCGCTTGAGTTCGCGATTTTTTCAACAAAATCGTGCCGACTGCGCGTCATCGATCAACCGAGTGAGCGGCGACAGGATTTGGAAGAAGTGATGAGCCGCGGAAATTTCCTGGCCGCGGTGAACGGCGGCTATTTCGATCCGGATTACAAACCGATCGGACTCCTGATTGTCGATGGAACGATTATCGCGCCGCTGCAAAAGGCTCGTTTACTCAGCGGCGTGCTCAGCGCGTTGGCGAAGAAGGTTCAAATTTCGCGCGTCGCTGAGTTTTTGATGACGCAAAAACCGGAGGCCGCAGTGGAGTCCGGTCCGATGCTTGTCGATCTTGGTAAATCGGTGCGCGGTTTGGAATCAACCCGCGCAGCACGCCGGACTTTCGCAGCCATTGGAGCGGGGGACAAAGCCGCTTTGGGATTTTGCTCGGACGCGACCCTGGCGGATCTCTCGAGCATCCTTGCCGCCACGTTGACTTCCGATTTTAAGATTCAACGGGCGCTCAATCTCGATGGGGGCTCTTCCAGCGCGTTTTGGTTTAAGCGGGCGAATGGAAGTGCATTTTCCATCGCCGAGGAAAAACCGGTGCGCGATTTTGTGGCGATTGTTCCGCGTTGAAAGAGCGCTCTGATTCCGATCCCGCAGTCGCGGGAGACGAATCCCTCACAGAGGTGATGGATGACACAAATTAATCCGTGTAGTCTTCGCTTCGATTGAGAGATCCCTCATCCCGCAGCCGCGGGATTCGGGATGACAGCATGAGAACGTTCGGCGGCTTCAAATTTGGCAGCGAATTCTTTTACGGAGAAGTTCGCGGAGAAGATGTTCAGGTTTTGGCAAAGCCTTACTGGATCGACATTCAACCGACTGGTGAAGCCCGGAAGGTCGCACAAGTTGATGTCCATTTGCCGGTCGCGCCGTCCAAGCTCATCGCGGTCGGGCTGAACTACGCCGACCACATTGCCGAAATGAAACGAACGCCGCTCGGAACGCCCTTGATTTGGTTCAAAGCGCCGAGCTCGCTCTTGCCGCACAACGGCACCATCGAGATCGCATTTCCAGAGCATCAAACCGACTTCGAAACCGAACTGGGAATCGTGATTGGGTGTCCCGCCAAAAGTGTCCCGACTGACCGAGCCCTCGATTTTGTTTTTGGTTACACTATCGGCCTCGACATTAGCGACCGCGATTTACAGAAGTCGGAAAAACAATTCGGGCGCTGCAAATCGTTCGACACCTACACGCCAATCGGCCCGTTCGTTTACAGCGATGTCGACGTTCGCGATCTGTCGCTGGAATTGCGTCAAAACGGCAAAGTGCGGCAGAAGGCGCGCACGAGTCAGATGATTTATTCGGTCAGGGAGATCGTTTCCTTTGCCAGCCAATCGCTGAGCTTGATGCCTGGCGATGTGATTTTGACCGGAACTCCGTCGGGCGTCGGACCGATCCATGCCGGAGACGAATTGGAAGCGCGCGTCGGTGATTGGCCGCCGCTGCGGAATCGCGTGATCAATGCGCGGTGATTCTTAATCGACCGTTACATCCTCGGACGACGCCTCATGCGAACTATAAGTGACGTTCGCGCCCAAGCGGAGCGTCGCTCAAGAAAAGTGAAAACTTTTGCTCGACTCGCGTCCAACCGATTTGGAATAAAGGAGATGTGCCGAGCAGTTAATTCAACTCCGCCGACATTATGAAAACATTGCTTACTCTCTGTCTCAGCTTCCTCGCATTGAGCGCGTTTGCTCAGCCGCCGCAGCGGCCCGCGCAACAGCCGCCGCCACCACCGGGACCGCCCGCGGCAGGTGCACCTGCCCAGCCCGGTGCTCCAGCGCAACAACCGCCCGGCGCTCCCGCGCAACCGGGCGCACCGATACAACCACCTGCCGGCGTGCCGCCAGGCGCACCGGGAATGTCACCCGCTGGTCCGGTTGGCGCTTCTCCTGCCGGCGCAGCGGCGCCGGGAGCAACGGTTACTGCGACGTTGAGTCCAGCAGCAACCGCGGCACCCACTCCCGAAGTGAGCGGTTGGAGCAGCAACTTCATCATCGATAATTTTCGCAAGGGCGGTCCGATCATGTGGCCGATTCTTCTCGTCTCGATTGTCGCCTTGACCGTTGTTATCGAGCGAATCTTTTGGTGGGGCGGGCGCTGGTTCCGGCGCGATCCGAAACGGATCGAAAAGGTTTTCACGGCGATCGAAGTCGGCGATGTTGCCGAAGCGTCGCGGCTGTCGCGCGATTCACGCGATCCAGTTCTGCGCATGATGTGGAATGGTTTGAACCATCAGCACGCGTCGTTGCAGGGCGCGTTGCAGGTTGCGGCCGGTATCGAGATCAAACGCGCGGGCCGATTCCTGGTTGTGATGGACACGTTGGTCACCCTCGCCCCGTTGCTCGGTTTGTTGGGAACGGTCACCGGATTGATCCGGTCTTTCCGATTCTTGGGCAACGAAGAATTGGCTATTCAGGCTGTTACCGGCGGTATCGCGGAGGCACTCATCGCCACCGCTTGCGGTCTCGGCATCGCCATCTTCTCGCTGATTCCGTTTAACTTTTTCACCTCGCGCGTGTCTAACTTAGAGTTCGAACTGCAAACCGGGGCCACAAACCTCGAAGTTATGCTCGAAGCCCAAAGTAAGGAACGCCGTGAAGTCGCGATCGGTCATGCACCCAGTACACCCAGTTCGGCCAAGGGCTCGTCCATCTAGGATTTTTTATGCGCGTCAGCTCGCCAGTTCCTCATAAGAAGGCGCGGATCGAGATCATTCCGTTGATCGACATCATGTTCTTTCTGCTGGCGAGTTTTATGATGGTGAGCCTGAGCCAGGTGCACATGAAGGGCATGAAAGTGAACCTTCCCACCGGCCAGTCCGGCGAAACGCAGTCGAAAAAGGATTATATCAGCGTCTCAGTCGACTCCAACGGTAACCCGTATTTCGACAAGACCGAAATGACCTACGACACGCTCACCGCCAAACTGAAACAAGTTCACGACGAGAATCCGGAAGCGAAGGTATTCATTCGTGGCGATGCGGACTCGGTTCACTTCAATATTATCCGAGTTCTCGACATCTTGCGGTCGGTTGGCTTTTACAAGGTCGCTTTCGAAATCAAGAGTGAAGCACTGAAATCAGTGCCCGGAGGAGGAAGATAATTGACCATGGCTGGCCCACTTCTCTACAAACCACCTCCGCGCTGGCAAGTCTGGGCTGCTTTAGGCGGAGCGATTGCAATTCACCTTGCGGCTGTCGGGGCTTACGCGATCAAACATGAAGCCCCCCCCGTGGACCTGTCGAATATTCCAACAGCGACAGTTGAAGCGACACTGCAACCGGAAGATCAACCGACGCCGCCACCGGAAGATATTCCGATTCCCGAGCCCCCGCCGATTCCCGAAGTAGCGCCGGAGTTTCACGAAGAAAAACCGCCGCCACCGAAGAATGTGGCCAAGCCTGCCGGTCCGGTGAAGGCGCCGCAAGCAGGTATCCCTGGAACGATGTCGATCTCTGGCGCAAAAGCAGTCGCGATCTTTGCTCCCAAACCGGATTACCCGTACGAAGCGCGCAGCCGTCACGTCACCGGCAGCGGTGTTGCCGTGCTCAGTGTTGATACGGCCAGCGGGAATGTGACGGACGCGACGATGGCGCAATCCATCGGCAGCCCAATTCTGGACAACGCGACCACCAGCACATTCAGACGCTGGCGATTTCAAGCGGGGAAAGTTGCCCCGAAAGTGAAAGTCCCGATTACCTACACGATGACGGGGGCGTCCTACTAATTTTATGCAAGTCGCTTCACCTATTCCGCACAAGCGCGCGCGGATCGAAATCATTCCATTGATCGACATCATGTTCTTTCTTCTGGCGAGCTTTATGATGGTGAGCTTGAGCCAGACGCACATGAAAGGGATCAAGGTCGCCTTGCCATCGGCGCAGGCGCCACCGCCGAACCAAGTAAAGGACTATGTGTCAATCCGCGTCGGTGCCGGTAACGCCGTCAGTTTCGACGGGCAATATGTCCAGGACGAGGAAATCATGTCGCGGCTCTACCGATTCCACGAAGCGAATCCCAATATCAAAGTTTCGATCAGCGGCGAAGGCATGGCGCGTCATGGTGACGTAATTACTGTGCTCGATAAAGTCCGACGCGCCGGGATCCAAAAGGTCGGCTATCAAATCCGCGCGGCCCAAGGTGGTCCCGCCGCTGCGCCCGGCACTCCTGGTGCTCCCGGCGCGCCGCCTCCACCTCCGGCTCCTCCGCGTTAATTGTCGATATTGCTAAGCGCGTCACGCAGTCCGGCAATCGCTTTTGCACGGTGACTGATCTTGTTTTTTAATTCAGGCCCCATTTCGGCAAACGTCTGCTCGAATCCATCCGGTTGAAAAACCGGATCGTAACCGAACCCGCCGGTTCCCCGGGGCGGATCGACAATGCTTCCTTCGGCCACGCCTTCGAACGTACCGAGCAGTTTTCCATTCTGCGCTAACGCG
>Ga0209161_10005187_pt1 | contig 10315 bp, 9 predicted proteins | sample GraSoiAngelo_155_FD_186169 | JGI IMG/M metagenome (GOLD analysis project Ga0209161, IMG submission 186169) | Grasslands soil microbial communities from the Angelo Coastal Reserve, California, USA - 14_1009_13_30cm (SPAdes) (version 2) | ecosystem: Environmental > Terrestrial > Soil > Grasslands ...
ACAGCTTCCTGGTAGACGGCATCGAGACGCGAAACTCGCGCTTCGGCAGCGCTGGAATCCGGCCCTCCGCCGATGCGATCGAGGAGTTTCGCGTTCAGCGAACTACGTTCGGCGCCGAGTTCGGCCGCAGCTCGGCGATCATCAACACCACCATTCGTTCGGGCTCCAACGACGTCCACCTGGCGGCGTGGGAGTTCCTCCGCAATCGCAGCCTGGATGCGAACGATTTCTTCGCGAACCGTTCCTCCCGCACCAAGCCGCCGTTCACCCAGAACAATTTCGGCACCGCCGTGGGCGGGCCGCTGGTTCTGCCGGGTTACAACGGCCGCAACAAAACGTTCTGGTTCTTCAACTATGAAGGGTTCCGCCAGCGGCAGGGCATCACCAGTACGGGACTCTATCCGTCCCCAGCGCAGATGGCTGGCAACCTGGCCGACGACAGCGCGGGCACCGGGATCTTCCCGACGAGTTCGCCGTTGTGCCAGGCCAATCCCACCTCCCGCAAATGCCGCAACGTCCTGGACCCGACTAGTGGGCTGCCGTTCGAGGGCAACGTGATTCCCACCAGCCGCCTGGACTCCATCGTCCAGAAGCAGCTCCCGTACCAGCCCAAGCCCAATGTGGCGGTGCCGACGAATTCGCCCAGTTTCCCGACCTTCAACACTGTGGGCTTCCCGAAACGGGTCAACGACTGGGACCAGTACAACGTCCGGCTCGATCACCACTTCACGTCGAAAGACATTCTGTACGGCACGTTCTCCAACTCGGATGAGACGCTGCTTGCGCCCGTGCTCCGGCCCTTGGGAGGTGACGTGTTCCCGCAGACCGACCGGCTCTACACCGTGACTTACACGCGCATCATCGGCCCGACGATGATCAACGAGTTCCGGTTCGGCCACAACCGCAGCCTCACCTACCGGACGGCGGAGACCTCCAACACGAAGGACTATGCCAAGGAGGAATTCGGTCTGAAGAACACCTCGCCGAACCCGTTCGATTTCGGCGTACCTGTTTTCTCGCCGAGCGGTTTCGGCGGCGTAGGATCGCTCTCGGAAGCCATCGGCGCTACCGACACCAACATTCAGTTCACCGACAATTTCAGCTGGAACAGGCCCAAGCACAATGTGCGCCTGGGAGTGACAATCAGCCGCCAGCACTACGACCAGATCACCGATTTTGCCGGCAACCCGAGTTTCAACTTCGACGGGCGGTTCACCGGCGTCCAGGGTATGGGCCTCGGCGACATGTTGCTCGGCCTGCCGATTTCGGCCACCGCCGCGCTCGGCGATTCTAGCCAGATCATGCGCACCACCTTTTACTCCGGCTACCTCCAGGACGACTGGCGCATCGCCCCGAGCCTCACGTTCAACTTCGGGCTGCGCTATGAATACGCCGCCTCGCCGACCGAGACACGCGGCAAATCGCTGGTGTTCGCGCCGGACCTGCGCACCGTGGTATATGCCAACAAGGGCGTGCGCCCGTCCATCGTCGATCCGGACTGGAACAACTTCGCCCCGCGCTTCGGCTTCGCCTACCGGCCCAGCTTCGCCAAGAACGCCGTCGTGCGCGGCGGGTTCGGCATTTACTACGCGACCGATAACTTCAACGAAGAGCAGTTCAAGGTGATCGGGCCGCCCTTTTACCAGTCGCAGACCCTGCAAAGCGACCCGACCAGGCCGACACTGCGAATGAGCGAGATGATGCCTTCCTTTGCGGCATCGACCAACCTCAACCCGTTCTCCTTCGACCGGCACAACCGGACGCCGTACCTGAGCCAGTGGTCCTTCGGCATCCAGCAGTCCTTCAAGCGCGACTACCTGTTTGAGCTCGAATACGCGGGCAGCACGGGCCAGAAACTGCCCCAGCGGCGCAACCTGAACATCGCCACGATCGATCCCACCGGCACGATACCAATAGAGGCGCGTCAACCGTTCCCGGACTACTCGTTCATCCTGCTGACTTATAACGGGGGCTGGTCGAGCTACAACGCCATGACAGCGCGGCTGGAAAAATCCTTCACCGGCGGTTTGTACATGCTGGCTTCTTACACGTGGCAGAAGTCCCTCGACTTGGGTGCCACTGACGAGTTCTCCGCCAATTCAGCGGAGTACAAGAAGTGGGACAAGGGCCACAGCACCTTCGACGTGCCGCACCGCTTCGTCTACAGCTACGTCTACGAACTGCCATTCGGGCGTGGCAAGCGCTTTGGGAGCGGCATGAATCCGGTCCTGAATAAAATCGCCGGCGGCTGGCAGGTGACCGGCATCACCACTTTCTCCATGGGTCAGTTCAGGACGCCCAGCCTGGGCGTGGACTGGCTAAACCTGGGCGCCTTTTCTCAGAATCGGCCCAACATCGTCGGAGACTACAAGTCGGGGCGCAGCCTGCCGGATGCCTACCTGAACCCGGCAGCCTTCGACCGACAAACCACTCACGTGCAGGGCAATGCTGGCCGGAATTCCATCGAGCAACCGGGCGTCAACAATTGGGACCTCGGCGTAGTCAAGAACACCCGGGCGGGTGAGCGGTTCAACCTGCAGTTTCGCTGCGAAATGTTCAACGCCTGGAACCATACGCAGTTCGGGACCGCGGACCTTAACGTTGCGAGCGGCAACTTCGGCAAGATCGGCGGCGTGCTCGTCGGCGCGCGACGGATGCAGTTCGGCCTGCGGCTGACGTATTGACGTACGTAGAGTTCGATTCCTCCGTGGGGCAGCCTCTCAGCCCTACCTGAGGGCTACCTGAGAAGCCGCCGCAGGCTGAGAGCCTGCCCCAGTCCAAGATCTATGGTCTGATCGCAGGGGGTTTTTGGCTCTCATGTCCGGTAACGGAATGCTGATCTCCAGCGGCGGGCTTTCAACCGGCCGCTCCGACATCTGTCGGAGTCTCTGAAAATCCAGTTCCGCACCGGCATCCAGCAGCTCTCTGAGCGCCCGTTCCATGGAGCATTCCGAGTTCATCGCCGCCCATTCCAGGATCTCGAGATATCTACGGCTGGCACGCACCGCATCCTCTTTCTGGAGTTGGTCGTAAGCCTGCCGGAAAACGGTGGAACGAAACATCTGCTCCCGGTAGCGATACCGGTTCGAAGGCGCCGGGTTTGCGGACCAGGGATCCGATTACATGGCGATAGTCGATGCGCGCTTTGCCCTCGCCCTGGATGCGCTCCATCTCCGCCACGCGCTGGCCGGCAAAATAAATCTCCACGTGATCGGCGTAGAGCCTTGCAACGACCTCGTGCCGGATCAGACGCGAGGGGACGGAATACGTGTTGTGCCCGACTCTGACCGTGCTCCAAGGGCCAACCGGTACCCGGTACTCCCGATAGTCCTCCAGGCGACAGGCCGGCAGCGGTTTCATGACCGCCAGTTCTTTCCTCCAGTCGCTTTCTGCGATTCTTGTTCCTGGCAGCGACCACATCCCGGAGGAAGCTCTCATATTCGCCGCGACTTGAAAAATCACGGCTTCCCCGCAACAGGAGAGCCTGGTGGACCCTCTCTTTGATCCGGTAATGGGCCTGCTCGACGTCCCCATTCTCATGAGATTCGCTGGCGTTGTTCTTCGTGGGGGTCAGTCCGTAGTGACGCATCAGGGCCATGTAATGCTCGCCAAATTTCTGCTTGTCCTGGCCGCCGCCGAAAGTGGCGGCTCGCAGGTGATCGGTCCGATGAGTCGCAGGCGACGTGTAATTGTCGTTGATCAACCCCGAGATGCCCCAAAAAATGGCCGTATCCCATCGTTCTCTCCGTAGAAGAGAAACGCGAATTGACTGCAAGAGACGCCAAATATTCGTTACCGTATTTTCAGGTTCAGCGAGCAAAGATAATCCTCCTAGCAGCTCAAGGGTTAGATAGCAATGAGATCGCTCGTCGCCTCGACACTCGACGGAAGGTCGTCTGGTTGTGGTGCGAGAGGTTTTGCGAAAAACGCCTCCAAGGTCTGGACGAACGCCCTCGCCCGGGTCGCCCCCGGGTTTTCCCCCCTGAGATCGTGTTCGAGCCCATGCCGGGGAGCCACACCTTTTGTATCAATAAGTTAGAAGGAAACCTTCTTGTCGATGTACGAATTTTGTACCGAGCCTTCCCGCGGGTAAATATCTGATTCAATTGGTGATAGCTCTCATGGCATGGATTTCAAAATCGAATCCATACAAATGCGCGCTCTCGGCCGAAAAGTTGATGCCGCTACAACCGAAGAGTATTGATCAGAGCAGAAAGCGCTGCTGGCTGCTGTCGGCGGCTCGGGTAATAGAGGAAGAATCCGGGGAACGGTTGGCACCAATCCTCTAGCACGCGGATGAGCTCCCCGCTTTTGATTTGCGGTTCTATGCGCTCATCTGACACGAAGGCAAGTCCGACGGCATCAATTGCAGCGCGAACCAAGGTCTCCACGTCATCAACGATAAGAGGTCCGTTCACCGCCACGGACAGGGATTTTCTGCCTTTGTCGAACTCCCACCGGTACACGCCGGCAGATCCATGCCGGAAGTTGATGCACCGATGCTTGAGCAGATCGTGGGGCGTTTTCGGCTTAGGGTGCGACTTGAAATACGAGGGCGCGCCCACGATGGCCGCCCGATGGTCCTTAGACACGCGGACCGCGATCATGTCCTTCTGAATGTATTCGCCGAAGTGAATACCTGCATCGAAGCCTCCCGCAACGATGTCGAGCCGGCTGTCATCGGCGGTGATATCGAGCACGACGTCCGGATAATCGCGAGTAAACTTCGCGAGTTTCGGTCCGAGTACCGTCGTTCCGGCCAGCCGCGGCACGAGCAGGCGCACGCTGCCCGCGGGTTTGTCGCGTAAGCCGGAGAGTTGGTCCAGAGCAACCTGGACATCGGTGAGAGCCGGGCGCAACCGGGCTAGGAGTTGCTTTCCGGCCTCTGTCGGCGCGACGCTTCGGGTCGTCCGGGACAGCAGACGGACCCCGATGTTCTCCTCCAGCCCCCGGATCGCGTGGCTCATAGCGGAAGGAGACACACCGAGCCGTTTGCCGGCCCGTGTAAAGCTGCGTTCTTCCGCTACGGCGAGGAACGCTGCGAGGATGCCTAGGTCGTTTCGGTCCATTTATGAATCTCACTCATAAGCCTTTGTCTTTTATACATACTACTCAAAAACGCTGTTCGGGCATACCTTGGAATTGAGGGACAGGAAGAACGGTTGGCAGAGGAAGTAGCGAGGAAACATTATGCAAAAACGCAAACTTGGAAAAAGCGGCTTGGAAGTTTCGGCCATCGGTTTCGGCTGCATGAGGATGACCGGTGGTTACGGCCCAGTGGGAACCAAACAGGAGATGATCAAGGTCATTCGGGGCGCCGTCGAACGCGGCGTCACGTTCTTTGACACTGCTCAAACCTACGGCCCGTTCGCCAACGAAGAACTTGTGGGCGAAGCCTTGGCTCCGTTCCGCGGAAGAGTTGTGATCGCGACGAAGTTCGGATTCAAATACGAGGACGATGGTTCCGGACCGCGTAACGTCGGCGTGGACAGCCGGCCAGCGTACATCAAGCAAGGTGTAGAGGGCTCGCTCAAGCGGCTCAAGACTGAGGTTATTGATCTCTTCTACCAGCACCGCGTGGATCCGAACGTACCTATCGAAGACGTGGCGGGAGCAGTCAAGGACCTAATCCAAGCGGGCAAGGTGAAACACTTTGGCATGTCTGAAGCCGCTGCGCAGACGATCCGCCGGGCGCACGCCGTTCAACCAGTGGCCGCGCTTCAAAGTGAATATTCGCTCTGGTGGAAGCGTCCGGAAGAAGAAATATTGCCGACACTTGAGGAGCTCGGCATTGGCCTGGTTCCGTACAGCCCTCTTGGCAAGGGCTTTCTGACGGGGACGATTACCGAGGAAACTTCTTTCGCCCAGGAGGACCTCCGGAGCCGTATCCCGCGCTTTACACCTGACGCCCGCAAAGCAAATTGGGCTTTGGTTGATCTTATTGCCGCTATCGCAGCGCGGAAGAAGGCGACACCTGCTCAGATCGCGCTCGCCTGGCTGCTTGCACAGAAACCCTGGATCGTTCCAATCCCAGGGACGACCAAGCTGGAGCGCGTCGAGGAGAACGTCGGGGGCGCTGCCATAGAACTTACTCCGGATGACCTCCCCGAGATTGACAACGCCACATCAAAGATCCCGGTGCAAGGCGCTCGGTACCCCGAAGATCTGGAACGACTGACATATCGGTAAACCAAGCGAACCGTCCTTCGGGGATCAGGCGAGCAGATTGAGAGAGGAAACCATGAATCTGTCTTTTGAGAACAAAGTCGCGCTCGTCACAGGGGCCGGCTCCGGCATGGGCCTGGCCGCTGCGCGGGCATTTGCCGCGGAAGGTGCAGCGGTGGCGTTGGCGGACATCAATGAAGCTGCGGCTCGCGCGGCCGCCGAACAACTGGTCGCCGCCGGTCACAAAGCCATCGGCATACAGTGCGACGTGGCTGATGACGCGCAGGTAAAAGCCATGGTAGAGCAGACGGTTGCGACCTTCGGGCGGCTGGATGCGGCGTTCAACAACGCCGGTATTCAAAGCCCCGTGGCAGAAGTCGCCGATGCCAGCATGGCGGAATTCGACCGCGTGAACGCCGTCAATCTCCGGGCGGTGTTTTGCTGCATGAAGTACGAGTTGCTCCAGATGCGCGAACAAGGGAGTGGGGCAATCGTCAATAATTCCTCGCTCGGTGGACTCGTAGGCATAGCCGGGCGGGCGGCATATCACGCCGGCAAGCACGGCGTGCTTGGACTCACCAAAAGCGCAGCCCTCGAATACGCCTCCAGGGGCATCCGCATCAACGCAGTCTGCCCCGGAATCATCGACACGCCGATGGTCGCGGGCATGCTGACCAGCCAAGCGGAGGCGATGAAGGAAATGATGAGGGACGTACCGATTGGCCGACTTGGTCGGGCGGAAGAAGTTGCCGATGCCGTTGTTTGGCTCTGCAGCCCTGGTGCAAGCTTCGTGATCGGGCAAGCGTTGGCTGTCGATGGCGGGTACACCATCCGCTAAGGATGAAAACGAAATGGCACGCTACGGCGAAGCTCTGTGGAGGAGACTAACGATGAAACTTGTTGCGATGGCGCTCATATCACTCTTTATGTTCGCTTCGAGCGTTACATATGCTCAGGTATCGTCCCAATCCACCGCTTCGCAGATTCCGGTCCAGAATTCACAAACGATCAAAATCACGCGCAGCGGTTCGCAACATCCCAAGAAGGGACCTGAGGAGTATTTCACTGGCTCAGTACAGGTTCAGCCCCTTTTTCCTGCGAACGATCCATCACGCACAAGCGGCGGGAAAGTTACGTTCGAGCCCGGCGCGAGGAGCGCATGGCACACGCACGCATTTGGTCAGATCTTGATCGTGACAGAGGGTACGGGCTGGATTCAGCAGTGGGGCGGTCCAATCGAAGAGATTCGGAAAGGTGACTTCGTGTGGATTCCGGCGGGAGTGAAACACTGGCACGGCGCTGCGCCAAACACAGCGATGACCCACATCGCAATACAGGAAGAACTCAATGGCAAAGCCGTGGAGTGGATGGAGAAAGTCAGCGACGAGCAATACCGCAAGTGATTGCGGCCCTGACCTGGACCACAGGAGGTCAAGATGAAACTGATGACTGTGATGATCGCGGCCCTCTTTCTGTTCAGCACCTCATGGGCTCAGGGCCAGCACACGCAAAGCGGAAGGACGGAATCGATGCAAACAGCAAGCAACTTCACGAAGGTGGCGCCCGCGCTTGAGAAGTATGCGCGAGGCCCACTTGCCGAGCTATGGAAACGCCCTGGCCTTACGCCACGGGACCGCAGCCTTGTCACCATCGCCGCCCTGATCGCGCGCAACCAAACGGTCGAGATGCCGTACTACTTTGACCTCGCACTAAACAATGGCGTCAAAGCAAGTGAGCTTTCGGAGGTCATCACGCATCTTGCGTTCTATTCCGGCTGGTCGAATGCCGCTTCTGCCGTTGCCATAGCAAAGGACGTTTTTGAGCGGCGTGGCATCGGGCCTGACCAGCTTCCGCCGGCATCGCCAGAGCTTCTGCCCCTCAATGAAGACGCCGAAGCAGACCGCGCCCCGCGTGTCGAGCAGGATTTTGGCAAGGTGGCTGCGGGCGTCGTGCAGTACACGACCGACCTGCTTTTCCGCGACCTGTGGCTGCGTCCTGCCTTGACGCCTCGGGACCGCAGCCTTGTCACGGTAAGCGCGCTCATCGCCTCAGGCCAGGTCGCGCAGATTACGTATCACCTCAATCGAGCAATGGATAACGGTTTGACCAAATCGCAGGCATCCGAGGTGCTCACGCAGCTCGCCTTCTATGCCGGCTGGCCGAATGTCTTTTCGGCTTTGCCTGTCGCCAAAGCCGTGTTTGAGAAACGGCCTGATTGAATGCAAGGAGGAGGAGAAAAATGCCCCACGTCATCGTCAAGCTCTGGCCCGGTAAGTCAGAACAACAGAAAGCCCGTCTCGCCGACAAAATCGCCAAAGACGTCATGGACGTTTTCGATTACGGAGAAGAGTCTGTCTCGGTCGGGTTTGAAGAAGTCAACTCAAGGGATTGGGCAGAGCAAGTTTACAAACCCGATATCAAGGACAAGTGGGACAAGCTCTACAAAAAACCTGGATACGAAAGGTGAATGGCAACAATACCAGAATTTTTGAAAAGCAGGCAAAACAATGAAAGGCGCAGTTCTCTACGGACCCCGCGATGTGCGTTTCGAGGATCGAGGCACGCCGAAGATCGTCGAGCCGACGGACGCAATCGTCAGGACATCGGCAACGTGCGTGTGCGGGTCCGACCTGTGGCCCTACCGGGGGCTAAATCCGATCAACGGGCCAACCCCGATGGGCCACGAATATTGCGGAATCGTTGAAGAGGTCGGTAGCGCGGTTAAAACGATCAAGCCGGGCCAGTTCGTCATCGGCTCCTTCTTCGCCTCCGACAATACGTGTCCGCACTGTCGGGCCGGCTATCAGTCATCGTGCCAGCATAGGGAGTTTGTAAGTACCGCGCAGGCGCCGCTGCTGCGGGTGCCTCTCGCCGACGGTACGTTGGTCGCGACGCCGGAGGTTCCGTCCGCTGACCTCATTCCGAGCTTCCTTGCGGTTTCCGACGTCATGGGCACAGGCTGGTTCGCCGCCGTTGCTGCGAACGTCAAGCCGGGTGCGACAGTCGCGGTCGTCGGTGACGGTGCGGTCGGGCTGCTCGGTGTCCTCTCCGCCAAACAGATGGGCGCTGGCCGGATCATTGCGATGAGCCGTCACGCGCCGCGGCAGAAGCTTGCCCGGGAATTCGGGGCAACGGACATCGTGACCGAGCGCGGTAACGAGGCGGTTGCCCGCATTAAAGAACTAACCAAAGGGATCGGTGCTGACTCCGTACTGGAATGCGTCGGCACACAGGAGTCGATGATGCAGGCCATCGGCTCCACGCGCCCCGGCGGGGCCGTCGGCTACGTCGGCGTCCCGCACGGTGTCGACCTCGACGGCGAGAAGCTGTTCTATGCGCACGTCCACCTTCACGGTGGCCCGGCCCCCGTGCGCCGCTTCCTGCCAGAACTCATCGATCTGGTGTGGAAGGGAAAAATCAACCCCGGCAAGGTCTTCGATCTGACGCTGCCGCTCGATCAGGTGGCCGAAGGCTATCGCGCGATGGATGAGCGTCGCGCGATTAAGGCCTTGCTGAAGCCCCAAAACCAAGGCCATGGCAGGCAAAAAATAAATGCAACCTAGCTACTTTCCGGTGTAAAAATGAAGCCCGCGGACCGCATTTTCCCTTCATTTGAGTTTGGGATCAATGGCAGATCGTTCATTTTCATGAGATTTTGCTTGATTTCTACCTGGAATTTCCTAATTATTTATCTATGATTAGGAAAAAAGATTCCAAAAGAAAGAAGTTACTTGGCGACCTTCTCAAGAACGCCGAGAGAATGATCCAAGCTGGGATGTCCCGGACGACGCGTACATGCGGCACACCGTCGTGCGCGTGTCACACGGATCCCAGCCGCCGGCATGGTCCACACACTTACCTGACTTTCCGCACGGCTGAGGGGAAGAGCAGCGGATTTTATGTTGCGCCAGAGCGCCTCGAGGAGGCCGAGGAAGCGAAACGCGCCTGGGATGAGTTCTGGGCAGCTGCGACGGCTCTGGCTGCGATCAATCGTGAACAGCTCAAGCAGCGTTGGCAGGCTGCGGGAAAGGCGAGGGTGAGAAGATGATTGTTCCTCGCTATCAGCAGCGCACGATCTACGAGGGGATCTATCGTTCTCTGATCCCGGACCACAAACAACTGCTGTGGGAAAAGTGGATGCTGAAGGTGG
>Ga0209161_10005189_pt1 | contig 10313 bp, 16 predicted proteins | sample GraSoiAngelo_155_FD_186169 | JGI IMG/M metagenome (GOLD analysis project Ga0209161, IMG submission 186169) | Grasslands soil microbial communities from the Angelo Coastal Reserve, California, USA - 14_1009_13_30cm (SPAdes) (version 2) | ecosystem: Environmental > Terrestrial > Soil > Grasslands...
GAACCTGATTCTCGAACTCGAATCGGTCCGCCATCACCCACAGGTCATAGAAGTCCTTCATGCGGCTGTTGGCGATGCCTAACTTGACCATTGCCTCGAACTTTTCCGCCACCACGCTCTCCTTCGGGTAAGCCCGCAGCTTTGCGGAGGGAAAGGCCAGCAAGGTTGGATATTCGATGTCAATCGGCGCGGGGGTGATGACATCCCCGAAGCCCACGTCAATCTGCAACGGAATGCGAGCGTTAGCCAGGCGCGCTTCCAGCAGCACGCGGATGCCCTCGTATGCCTCTTCATCGCGGATCTTTTCGATACGAATGGTGTCGGCCAAGAAGGTCAAGCCATCGTCTTCCACTCTCTCCCCACACACGTCCACGAAGACACTGCGGTAGCGCTTCGCCGGCCCGGTCGCTTGTCCCAACAAGTCCAAGTCTCGCGTCGGCCGGTACACTTCGGAAGTCCACAGTTGCAGGAGAAGCGCGCCCTTCAGCACAAACTTTTCGCGGTGCCCGGATACGCTAAGCCGATAGAGGAAGCGTTCCAGAGCATAGTTGGTCAACAGCATTCCGAAGTCCTGCCGTTTTTCGTGGGCCAGATTCAGCAATCGCTGACGCACCGATGCTGGCAGGTTCGTGGCTGCCTTCTTCACGCGATCGACTCCAGATAAGGCTGCATCACCCGTGCCACGCGGCACACCTTTGCGGCCTCGTAAAGTTCATCCATCGTGGCTTTGCGTTGCCGGTAACAGTCGCGCAGCGCTTCCAGAGCCACATCGAGGCCAATCTTGTTGCGATACTTGAAACAGTCGGCCACGGTTTTGCCCGGAGTGTAAACGCGGATTGCAACACCCTCTACTTTTTTCGCCAGCACGCCGTATTCGAGCGCGGCACCGGAAAAGCGCACGATGCGCAGCGGCGGATGGTTCTCCCGCGGGCGGCGCGCCTTGCGCGAAAGGGCCATCCACACCTCGTGCGGCGACTGGGTGGTGAGACCATGAAAACGCAGCGCCGAGAGCAGACAGATAACTCCATTCGGGACGCGTTTCGCGGCTTCTGCCAGACTGTGGTGCTCGGTGGCCGCAGCCTCTCTGGCCACGTACAGACCTCGCCCGATCTGCTTCACCAGTCCCCGCTCCTTGGCCTGGCGGAGATAGTGCCGGGGGATGCCGCCGTCATCCAGATCGCGGGAGCGGAAGACGCCGGAGCGGCGCACCATCCGGGCTACGAGTTCGATCTTCGAAAGGGCCATAAGAGCAGTTTTACAATATGTCGGCATATTAGCATAAGTGCCTACATATAGTAAAGCCGCAATACTTCGGCCCGGGGTCGATCGGCGCGCTAGTACTCGTTTTTCTCGCTGCTGGATTTTTGGCGATCATCAGCCCCCAACTGTTCTGGCAAGGTACAATAATCCTTCAGCGCCAGCAGCAAACAGATACCCTCTTCTTCGGCTTGATTGCCCTGATGGTTCTGTTCAATGTGTACCTCTTCCAGCAACGCCTCGCATTGCTTAAAACCCGTCGGGAACTTGTTCGGCAATTGCAAATCGCCGAACGAACGGCAAGGACTGACGCCCTGACTGGTTTGTACAATCTACGCTTCATGCGAGAAGCGATGACAAGAGAGATTGCACGTGCGGATCGAAATCAATCAACACTTTCCGTGGTGTTCATCGACGTAGACAACTTCAAGGACTTTAACACCGAATTCGGTCACGTTGTCGGGGACCGCGTGTTGAGGGATGTTGCTGCCCTCCTCAAGAAGAACTTCCGCGCTGAAGACGTGGTAACTCGCTATGGAGGCGATGAGTTTGTGGTCATCATGCCCGATGCAGATTCTGCCCAGGCGGGAGTAGCGATTGAAAGGCTTGCCTGGTGGATTGATAAATGGAACGCCCAAGAGCAACGACCCTACCAAATCGGGGTGACTTGTGGCGTAGCAACATACGCAACCGGCATGGATATGGAGCATCTTCTCAGTGCCGCAGACAAAGACCTTTACACGCGCAAGGCTGGTCCCGCAAGCGTTCAAGTAATGCCCACCACAGCTACCTGCGAGTGTTACGGAACGATCAAGTAATTTGAAGCGGCCAGTTAACAAGGAGGCTTTTGACCAACTTCTCTTCACGCTAGACTGAAACAAGCCCGTGTCAATGGCTGGCCGCGAGCTAAATACAGCGGTTTCGTAAACACTGTCCTTGCTGCGACGGTTCCATCATTCTCCAGTACGGCGAGTAACGGAGTAGAACGATCGGCCCGCTCGTCGCGAATCACGATCTCAGCCGAGGTTTTCGTCGCTGCCTCAGCAGGCGTCAGCACTCGGGCCCAGAACTCCTGTAGTGATGCAGCGAAAGCCGAAGAGCTCAAGAAGGGTGCTTAGCCGGGGTGTCATTCCGAAGATTTGGAAATAAAATCACTTAATTTCAAGCGATCTTGGGGCCATGGTCACGAAGTCTATTCAATTCCCAACTTGCGGATAGCGATTCACAAAGCGACAAGTGATCCAAGCATCAATCGGCAATCTCATAAACCAAATTGCGTGCTTTGCCGAGCAAGACAGATACAGGCTCGGACTTTGAGACCAGCGCCGATACGCCTGCGGAGCGGGCTTCTTTTTCGACGAAAGAGTTGCCGTATGCGCTGAACATGATAATTGGCATTTCAGGCGTCACTCGTTTAAGAGCACGTGCGGCGTGTAGACCGTTCATCACTGGCATGGAGAGGTCCAGCAGAATTAAGTCAGGGTGCAACTCCTGAGCCTTTTCAATCGCCTCTCGTCCGTTTTCCGCCTCTCCGCAAACTTCAAAGTCTTCTTCCCGGTCGAATAGTTCACGAAGGCTCTGCCGAACAAAAGCATTGTCATCCGCGATTAGAACAGACTTCACCATCGCAGGTATCGCATCGTCAGGTGAAGACTGCTTGGGTAGTATCCCCATCCGCTGCTATATGGCCATGTTGGCAACGCACCTATGAGCAGCAAAATCAAAACTATTAACAGGATGGTCCCCATCTGTTCCTCCTTCGTTCAATGAAAACGCTGTCGTGCTACACCTCACTTGGAATTTAGCCCTAAAGCCTCATTTCCACACTCTCCACACACAACAGATCAACCACGACTAATCCTCGGTTTAGTCGTGCTGGATCATAGGTTTTGCAGCCTCTGAACCACTATCGGGTATGGGCTGTAAATTCGACTCGAGACACGGTAGTCGGACGGCTGCAGAAAATCCGCCTGGCAAAACGCCTTCTTGGGTGCAGCTGCCCGTGCAGCCACCGCAACAAATCGCGGAAACGTCGGCCACAGATGTGCCGACAAGCGAAGTCCCCTCTTCGAAAGTGATCACAAAGTTCCGCGCGACGCTAAACCGACAGCAGCCGGTGAAAAAACGACCGATAGCGCTGCAGCGCGACGCGCAAGTCCTCAGTGGAAACTGTGTCTCCGCGGCCCCACTGCTTTTCGAGTTTCGACCGTTCCTCAGCGAACACTTCGGCTAACCGCTTCATGGCCGATGTCACTAGCCCGTCTGCCTGCTCAACGGACTTACGCGGCTCGTCCACAAACGCGGTCTGGATTTCCTTCCAGCGGTTTCGCAGGTTTTCGAACTCGTTGTTCGGGAACAGCGGGGCCGAACCAGGCTCTTCGCGGATTTCCTGCACCTTGCCCTGAACCGGCCCACGCACGGAGACAGCCGGCTTCGACCCACTTGTTTCAGGATGTTCATCGGCCCAGTTTGGATGCCCTTGCACCAGTTCCGCAGTCGTGTGTTCTTCTTCTGGTCTGTCTTTTCTCAGTGGCGTTGCCATTCTCATGCACTCCTTTTCTCTTCGTGATGTTCGCCCAGCTTCTCTTCGTGATGTTCGCCCAGCAATTCTTCAAATAACGTTCGGTAATGCATCATCGCTTTGCGCAAGTCTTCTGTGCTCGCCTGCCCGCGATTGTGGCGAATCGCAATCTCGTGCGCCGCGCGGTAGTTCTCCACGACGACGGGATAATCGACAGAAATATCCGCCGTGCGCTGCTCGAAATCACCCATGGGATATCCGCGAGCTTGCATCGCGTTCGGTGACCAGGCTGTCGGCCAGCGTTACGGCGCCTTTGGGATCGTCCACGAAACGGCTTTGTACATCATTCCAGCGATACAGAAAGCTCGAACGATCTGCCGCCGAAAGCGGACGAAGCTTGAACCTCTCGTGACGCTTCTCGCGAAACGCCAGCACGCCTTCGCCCTTGCGCACATCGCCTTCATGCCGCACAACTCGGTCGTACTCTGGCCCAAAGCGCTCGCGTAGTTTCTGGCTGCGGCGTTTGCGCATGATGGCAAATGCGATGGCGGCCAGCGCCACCACAGCAATTACAAGAATCACAATCAGGAGACTCGAATTCATGTGCCCTCCCGTTCAAGAGTGTCTGATATGGGATTCGATCCAATGGATGGATGTTGTCCACAGAAGACACGTACGGAAGCTAGGGTTGAATCGCGTGAAGGAACTCAGCCACGCGGTTTTTGCGAGAAACTGACGATACGAACGCGGGAGGCACAGCCGAACTCCGGCACCCATTGTCATTCCGAGCGCAGCAGGAGTTCGGCAGCACTTTCGGAATTTCGTTATGACTTCGGCTTCTACCTTCGATTGAAGTCGATTAAGGGAACGGAAGGAAATAACGAGAAGTGGTTCCGTCCACTTTCCACTCGTATTGGGCCAGGCGGGACTGACCCAAAAGGTGAGTGATGGAATACCTAAGTAGGTTTTGTCCGACGCCGGATCCTCGTGTCGCATTCCTCACGGACCTTCTGATATTTATGCGACAGCTTCTGAAGCTCCTCGTCGGATAAATGCTCGATGTCGATCATTTCGTTCTGCGCCTTGTCGATCGATTTAATAATCTCATCTAATTTCAAGTGAATTGCCGTTGCATCTCGATTCTGCGTATTCTGGATGAGGAAAACTACCAGGAACGTCACGACCGTGGTGCCAGTATTGATCACGAGTTGCCACGTATCGGAGTAGTGAAAATATGGCCCGGCAACAAGCCATCCCAAAACCACAAAGAGAGCTGCGAGGAACGCCCATTTTGTTCCTACCCAATAAGCAGCTTGCGTGGCAAAAACGTGAAATCCCTTTTCGCTACCACCTCCGTTTATTGTCATGTTCGAACTATAGACTTCCCGATCTCACGGCGCAAAAGCGGCCGTGAATTCGATGCGTGTTCAAGCCCAGACATACGAGCCTCATCGTACGTAGAAGGCGCGGGCGAAGACCCTTATCTCAAAGGGAGGATACTTTTCGAAGCGCTACGAGAGCCCCGGGTGAAAGCGGTATTGAACAACACTGCAAATCGCTCAGACCTTATATCTATCAGCGCGTCTATGCCATCTGGTTGATGATCCTGTCAGCCTTTCGCGAGCGGCATCCTCACCTCTATCCAGCCATTGCGTGCCCGGGCTTCCAAGCAAGGCTGTGGATGCACTGCCGGCCCGTTAAGCACGCGGCCATCCTTCAGGGCAAACCGAGAGGCGTGATATGGGCACTCAACACTGTCACCGACCAGCTTGCCTTCTGAAAGCGGCCCACTGAAGTGGGAGCACGTCTCCGCCATGGCGAAGAGGCGCTCTCCGCGACGAACGAGTAGAATAGGCACGCTATCGTGCATCGCACGGGTTGGCTTGTTGTCAACCAACTGCGATTCAGGCAAAACGGCGACGAACTTTTCCGGGAATATTAGGCCTGCTGTGCGATCGACCCCCACTCGATGCTCGTAAACCATCTTCCCACCGAGATGGGCTGCATATGACATGAGAGCATAACCGAGGGCGGCGAAGATCCGGCCTTCAGTGCGCACCTTCCTTCTTCGTAAAATGAGCGTGGTCGCGAACAGCGCGGTAACTCCAAGGTTCAGTAGCCCATGAGTGATTCCGAGTCGGCGGGCCGGCGGATCAACATCTGACCAGTCAGTCACTCCGGTTGCAGCAGCGCCTGCTGCACCGACCAGCCCGATAGCGATCGACGTATCGGCGGCCAGCGCGAACTCGCGGCGATTACGAAGCAAGTCTAAGGCATCAAACACCATCGCTACCGTCCAGGCGCCGATTGGTACATCCTTAAGGACGACGTGCAGCGGCTCACCCAGCCATGTGCCGTTCAGGAAATTCCTGATCTTTTGCGCGCCAGCCCGGCCGTCAGCATATAGAGCTTTATCGATCGCCTTCTGTACTTTCTCTTCAAATGGCGCGGTTACCGGTATCCGTGGTTCCTGTGAAAGCATGCCGCCAGGAATTTCCTGCTTTATGGCTATGTTTGGCTTTGTCATTTGATCTCCTCATAACCTTGAAAACCACGTGCTTGCTGATCCTCTCAGTAAGATGCCAAATACCCCAGTCGCCGGCTAACATACCCGGCCTTAGGTCGACCGTTATAACGTCTCCTTCTATTCAGTTGACGCAATCGTAGGCCCGTGGTGTGGTGAAAAACCTGTCGAGAGCTGAATTGTGCCCCGTCCAGCAGCTTCATACGACACACAGGCTGATACGACCTCTGGTCGATACGAAAAGACCGATGCCCCACCAGCCTTCAATGACCAGGGCCGTGCGAAAATGTCTGAATCCGCCATGCGTTATTTGCGGATGACGGACAACGCTGAAGTAATCTCAAGTTAAGGGTCGCCGACAAACCGCTAGCTGGTACGAAACGAAGTGAACAACTGGCTTGTTGCGGCCCGCGATTGATGGGAAGGCTGTTGCGTCGCGTGAATAAAGTCGGGAAAGCGTGGGGAGAGGCGATCACAGAGAAAGCCGTCTGGCACGTCGTGAAGGAGTCAGCGACGGCCATCGGCCGTCGCGAAATTGGCACCGCATGATCTGCGACGAACTTGTGCTCGGCTCTGCCATGCGTCTGGGAGGTGAGTTGGAACAGATCCAATTCTTTCTGGGACACGTCTCCGTTCAAACTACGGAGCGTTATCTAGGCTGCAAGCAGCGGATTCGTTCGGCCGTTAATGGTCGCATCCGGATCGAATCTAACCCTAACCAATCGGCGATTCAGCGAAGGGTAGCCGACCACACACGAAGGAATTTATGTAGGATCCGATCATTCCTTCATCGCGTCCGTGGAATGCTCTCGTGCGAAAGTGATCTGCGAAAAACCGCGCCCTCGTTGGCAACCGCTTTAACCGAACAAAGCGAAATCGTTAGGCGGCGAGATGATGAAGGACTGTCACGGAAGTAATCGGCATGAGTTGGCCCATCTTCATCCGAGATCCGACCGGCGCGGTTCTGGGACTGTGGCAGTCCAAATCGAAATGAATCCGCGACGTCCTTGCGGTTAGGTCGACGCTTTGGTAATCGAAAGCCAGGCAGCCGCAAGTTTCGAGGCACACCTCACGCCATATTCGGAGACCGGCTGCTTAGTAGTGGGAAAGAGTTTTGGCGATCGAAGGCTGGGATGAAGAACACGAGGCTGGAAACAATCGACAAAACGTTTTTCAGCACGTGTCACGGAAAGCCGGCGGGCTTTGCTAGTTCGATCCTCCAGATCGGCCCTCCTTGGTAGAGGGGGCCTTCGGATTTGACGAAGGCGGAGGCCTGGCCGCCGAGAACCAAGACATGAGTATCGGGAGGCTGCTTTCCTGATACACCCAGAAACCCAGCCATACCTCCAATTTGCACTTTCACATCGTAGACCACGGCTTTATGTCCGGTGATCCCGCTCGAAAGCGGTTTCTTACCTTCTGGAAAAATCGCAAGCTTGACCAGCCGCGGCTTTGGCGTGCTCGCCAGCATGGAGACTGTAGTTTGCCGCGCGCTCGGCTCGATGTCCTTCACCAAGGTGAACATCAATCCATTGGCGAGGTCTGGCGGCAGGTCAAGCCTTTGGTTCAAGACTTTCTCTTCGCCGTCGTGGTCTTTGTAGTGCACGGTGACTTGCCCCGTAGAAGCGTCGATCAATGTCTCCATCGGCTGTTTGAATGACGGTCCCTTCTCCACGAGGTGGTCGCTCAAAAGTCGGAAGCTTCCTTTCTGAGTGAAGACAGTCTTGTCCTCGTAGATCGAACCGTCCTTGAAGCGAAAGGTCAGGTCGTCGGTGAGGCGATCTCCTAGGTGTTCAACGTTTTCGGAAAGCGTGAATTCGCTCCTGCCCGCAATGAGCGGAGGGAACAGCATTCGGAGGACTTCCTTCGAGAGCTTCGGCCTCCGTGGACATGTAATCGCGCACGAGATTGGACATCTGCTGCTTGGATCCAATCACATTCTGCGATCAGCATCCTGTGCCCCGGGTGACACCGCGACCAATTGCGCCGTGTGGGGTTGGGAACAACTAGGCAGCAGATAAAGCGGACGCAGGAGAAGTTGTCTTCCACTCCATGAATACAGTTTCCCACAGGGAGGGTCAGCCTAATAGCCCTGAGGTTTTGAAAGTGCACCAACTTAACAGCAGATTATTGAAGCTGCATCCTGCCCAAGAAACCTTGATACATCTTTCTGCTTCGCCTATCCGGGTGACCGGCTTTGTGCGAATGATAGCGCTAAAAGACACTGGTCAGAACCTAAGAATCGGACCGAATGTGATTCGCAGGTTGTTGTGTGCGCCATTATTGAGGTAAATCTCGTCACCTACCTCGAATCTCAATCCCACTGGTCCCAGGCTTGCTTCCACGCCGCCTCCTGGATAGACAGCAGCGTTTATGCGGGAAGTGCGAATGCCGGTAAGGGAGCTTACCACGTTGCTATAGGGGATAAGGGTCGGGCTCAGCCGGAAATCCACAAAACCGGCTTTGAGCGTGATGAATGGACGAAAAGGACCGCGCGGGGATTGGAGCTTCGGCCCGAACAAGCCGTGGGTCACGCCAATCGAAGTGCGTCCAATGGCGATTAAATTTCCAGTGACAATGCTGCGGAAGGCTTCATCGAAGTTGAGGCCGTAGTCGTAAGCTAGTTCCCCCTCCATCATCACCTTGCGATGTACTCGGTAGCCGAAGCGCGCGCCTACTCCGAAGTTATTCGTGCTTGTTTGCGAGATGGTTATGTAGTCAAGGAACACACCAGCTTCGACGCGTTTCTGTGCGAACAAACAAGAAGAACTTTGGAATACCAGCAGAGGTAAACAAATGAAAGTAAACCTACGCATCTAGGAGAAGCTACTCCGGGCTTCAATCGAGTTTGGATGCGCGTAGGCTCTCGCAAGCTGTTACGACCGGCGGGTAGTAACTTACTTTTTCTCCAGGAGGCAAAGGATTGATCATCCACGCTTTTGTAGCGCATCGACGAGCTTCCAATCACGCTGGAGCAGCCGTGATTCTCTTCCACGACAATGAGCACGTGACCGCTTGCAGGAGCCGTAGTTGAGGTTGAGCTTGTGCCTGAGACCGTGATGGTTACCGCGGTTTTCTTGTCCCACTCCTGTACAACGGTTTTGTAACTTCCTAGCGGCAGCCAGCGCCCGGTAAGTGTTCAGGCTGGAGCTGGAGTTGGGTACGCGAGAACGTAGGGGCAGCGTAATGTCCGTAGATGACACACCGCCTGAGCAGCTTGTCCTCGCGTTGCGACAAAATGTACGGATGACCGCTACGGTACTGCTGCGCTTCGGCGAGAGACCGATACTGTGCCAAAGGTGCTTGCAGCAGACAGAAGGATGCAACAGAACACGGCTTTCATCAGTACCCCATTTGCTTTACAGTCTTTTTATTTATCGGGCAGGAAGGTGCGAGTACGCTACAGCAAAATCACCAAAGCTGAACGCGGGTGTAGACGGGCATCTACTTACCTTTCAATGCTCCCCGCAGTCGAAATTTCTAATGACAGCCTCAATTGATTCGATGAGGGGTGTGTCGTGACGGCATTTTGGGTTGTAGCCCTTCTTGTCGGAGCTGGAGTGATAAGCTACGAATCACTAAGCTACTGCGTTCTCTCATATCTTCCTATTTGAAAAACTCTCCCATGCTTGGTGCATTTGCAGCATTTCCTGGGAATGCGTTTATGCCTAAAGTTGCCAGCATGAGCCGCATCGTGCTCTCGTGTTGATAGAGCGTCGTGCTTTGGTATCCGCTCTTTACCTGCGGCCCAATCACGAGAGTGGCCACGTGCCCGCCGCCATTTGACAGATCAGTCAGATTTCCCTCATCGAACGTGATCACCAAGAGACCATTATTTTGAAAATCACTGCTGCTGAGTAACGGGCCGAGATTTGTCTGAAGCCACTGGTCAGCTGTTGCCAGTGATCCATCGTGACCGTCGTTGAGCAAATTCGGAACTGACTTGTCCCAACCACATCGGAGAAGTATGCAAATGGATTGTGGCCCTTTTCGTACGGGAAAACGTCTCCC
>Ga0209161_10005191_pt1 | contig 10311 bp, 6 predicted proteins | sample GraSoiAngelo_155_FD_186169 | JGI IMG/M metagenome (GOLD analysis project Ga0209161, IMG submission 186169) | Grasslands soil microbial communities from the Angelo Coastal Reserve, California, USA - 14_1009_13_30cm (SPAdes) (version 2) | ecosystem: Environmental > Terrestrial > Soil > Grasslands ...
CGGCGGTCGCGGGCGTCGCCATCAGCCCGGGCGTGCGGGTCGTGGCCCAGGACGCGCTCGGCAACACCCTGACGAGCTTCAACGGGAGCGTCACGGTCGCGCTCGCGTCGAATCCCGGCGGCGACACGCTGTCGGGCACCAAGACGGTCGCGGCGCAGAACGGCGTCGCCAGCTTCGCCGATTTGAGCGTCGCGCACGCCGGCGCCGGCTACACGCTGCAGGCGAGCGCGACCATCAGCGGCACGACGCTCACCGTCACCAGCAACCCGTTCACGATCTCCCCGGCGGAGGCCAAGCGCCTGGTGTTCACGGGCCAGCCGAGCACCTCCCCCGCGGGCGCGGCGATCACGCCGGCGATTCAGGTGACGGCGCGCGACAGCTTTGGCAATACGGCCACGGGCTTCGCGGCGAACGTGACGCTCGCCATCGGGAACAACGCCGGCGGGGGAACGCTGTCGGGCACCGCCACCCAGACGGCGGTCGGCGGCGTCGCGAGCTTCTCCGGCCTTACCATTAATAAGGCGGGCACCGGATACACCCTCACCGCCGCGGCCGCGGGGCTCGCGACCGGCACGAGCGCCTCCTTCAACATCACGGCGGCGGCCGCCGGCCAGCTCGCCTTCACCACGGCGCCCTCGAGCGCAGCGCAGAGCGGCGTCCCCTTCGTGCCCCAGCCGGTGCTGCAGGTGGAAGATACCAACGGCAATGCGGTGGCCACGCAGGGGGTGACCGTTACGGCCGCGATCGCGACCGGGCCGGGTGGGGCTGCGTCGGTCGCTTCCAACACGGCGACCACCGACCAGAGCGGACTGGCGACGTTCGCGGGGCTGGCGATCAGCGGCCCGACCGGGAGCTACACGCTCACCTTCACCGCCCCGAACCTCGCCCCCTTGACGTCGGGCACGATCAGGCTCGCGGCCGGTCCGGCGGCGAAGCTCGCCCTCATCACCCAACCGTCCGACACGGCGAAGAGCGGGATCGAGTTCCTGCGCCAGCCGGTGGTCCAACTGCAGGACGCCGCCGGCAATTCGGTGAGCCAGGCCAGTACCTCGGTGACCGCGGCGATCGCGAGTGGCGGCCCCGCGCTCTCGGGCACGAACCCCGTGGCCACGGACGGGTCCGGCCGGGCGACGTTCGTGAACCTGACGATCACCGGCCTGGTCGGGCCCCGGACGCTGAGCTTCTCAGCCGGGACCGGAATTACTTCGGTCACGTCCAGCGACGTGACGGTGGTGGGCGGGACGGCCACGCAGATCGCGATCAACACGGGGAACAACCAGACGGTCACGGCCGGCACCGCCCTGCCCATTCCACCGTCGGTGATCGTCAAGGACGCGAGCGGCAACCCGGTGCCGGGCGTGGCCGTCACGTTTTCCGTCTCCCCGGGCAACGGTACGATCATCGCAGCGAATCAGACGACCGATGCCGGCGGGATCGCCGCAGTGGGGAGCTGGACCCTCAGCACCACCGCGGGAACGAACAAGCTGACGGCCGCGGCACAGGGGCTCAGCGGCAGCCCCGTGACCTTCACCGCCACCGGCACCGCGGGCAATGCCGGAAGCATTGCGGTCCGCGCGGGAGACAATCAGACCGCGACGGTGAACACCGCCGTGGCCACGCCGCCCGCGGTGATCGTGAAGGACGCGAACAGCAACCCGGTGCAGGGCGTGTCGGTCACGTTCGCCGTGGGTCTCGGAAGCGGCAGTATCACGGGCGCGAGTCAGACGACCGACGCAGGCGGCATCGCCGCCGTGGGCAGCTGGACCCTCGGCACGACCGCGGGCGCCAACACGGTGACCGCCACGGCGCCCGGGGTGAACGGCAGTCCGGTCACGTTCACCGCTCAGGGGACGGCAGGCGCGCCCAGCGCGGCCCGCTCGCTCGTGGCGGCCACCCCCGGCACCATCACGGCCTCCACCGGCGCGAGCGCTGCGACGATCACGGTGACCGCGAACGACCAGTTCGGGAATCCGGTGAGCGGCGTGACGGTTGCCCTCGCCGCGACCGGCGCGAACAACGCGCTCGCCCAGCCCACCGGCCCGACGAGCGCGAACGGCCAGGTCACGGGCACGCTCAGCTCGACCAAAGCCGAGATCAAGACCGTGACCGCGACGCTGAACGGCGCCACCGTGGTGACCGCGACGGCGAACGTGAGCGTGTCCGCCGCGGCCGCGGCGGCGATCGCGATCAGCGCGGGCGACCAGCAGGACGCGACGGTGGGGACCGCGGTGCTGGTGCCGCCTGCAGTGATCGTGCGCGACGCCTTTGCCAATCCCGTGTCGGGCGTCGCGGTGACGTTCGCTCCGGGCACGGGCGGGGGGAGCGTCACGGGTGCTTCGCAGAACACCAACGCGAGCGGTATCGCCGCGGTCACGAGCTGGACCCTGGGTAACACGGCCGGACCGAACACGCTGACGGCGACATCGGGCACGCTCCAGGGGAGCCCGGTGACATTCACCGCCACCGGAACGGCGGGCGCCGCGACCCAGATCGCCATCAACGCGGGCGACGGCCAACAGGCGCGAGTGGGGACGGCGGTGCCGATCCCGCCGTCGGCGATCGTGAAAGATCAGCACGGTAATCCGGTCGCGGGGGTCGCGGTCACGTTCGCCCCCGGCACGGGCGGCGGCAGCGTGAACCCGACGAGCCCCGTCACCACCGGCGCCGACGGTATCGCCGCCGTGACCTCGTGGACGCTCGGGGCCGTCGCGGGACCCAATACTCTGACCGCGGCGTCCGGCACGCTGGCGGGCAGTCCCGTCACGTTCACCGCGACGGCGACGGCGGGCAACGCCACCCGGCTGGCGATCGTCACGCAGCCGTCCGCCAGCGCGCAGAGCGGCGTCCCCTTCCTGCAGCAGCCCGTGATCCAGCTGCAGGATGGCTCGGGCAACCCGGTGGGCCAGGCCAACGTCGCGGTCGGCGTCAAGATCCAATCGGGCGGCGGCACGCTGGGCGGGACGACGTCGGCCACGACCGGTGCGAACGGCCAGGCGGTGTTCACCAACCTCTCGATCGCCGGCACGGTCGGTCCCCGCACCTTGCGGTTCGGAGCGAGCGGACTCGATAGCGTCACGTCGGCCACGGTGAGCGTGACGGCCGGCACCGCGACTCAAATCGCGATCAACGCCGGTGACGGTCAGTCGGCGACGACGGGCACCACCGTGGCCAGCCCGCCGTCGGTGATCGTGCGCGACGCGAGCAACAATCCGGTTCAGGGAGTCGGGGTGACGTTCGCACCCGCATCGGGAGGCGGGAGCATTACCGGAGCGGAGCAGACGACGAACGCGAGCGGCATCGCGACCGTGGGGAGCTGGACCCTTGGAACCACGGCCGGCCCCAACACTCTCACCGCCACGGCGGCTGGCCTCGCGGGCAGCCCCGTGACGTTCCAGGCGCAGGGGACGGCGGGCCCCGCGGCGACCCTCGCGAAGTTCTCGGGCGACAACCAGGTGGGTCAGGTCGGCACCGCGCTCGCCACACCGCACACCGTGCTCGTGACCGACGCGCACGGCAACCCGGTTCCCAACGTGACGGTGACCTGGGCCGCGGCGTCGGGCGGCGGCTCGGTGAACCCGACCTCGTCCGTGTCCGACGCTGCCGGGCATGCGTCTACGACCCGCACCCTCGGGCCCACGCCCGGCACCCAGACGACGACCGCGAGCGCGGCCGGCCTCACGACGGTGACGTTCAGCGTCACGGCGCAGGTGGGCGGTGCCACGCAGATGGCGATCAATGGCGGGCAGCAGCAGACCGATACCGTCGGGCAAACGCTTCCTGTCCCGTTGTCCGTGCGCGTGGCTGACGCCCTCAACAACCCGGTCGCGGGCGTGACCATCAGCTGGTCGGTGCTGGACGGCGGCGGCTCGGTGAATCCGCTCACCTCGACCACCAACACGAGCGGCATCGCGTCGACCAACTGGACGCTCGGCACCGCGATGACGCCGACGGACAGCACGCAGACGGCGCAGGCGACGGGCGTCGGATCCGCGCTCAGCTTCACGGCTTTCACGGTGCCGGGAGCGGTGAGCCCCACGCAAACCAGCGTGGTCGCCGCGCCCGCAACGATCACCGCGTCGAGCGGCGCCGGCCCGAGCACGATCACCGTCACGGCGCGGGACCAGTACGGCAACGTCATCAAGGGCAAGACGGTCACGCTGGCGGTGACCGGGAACAACAACGCTCTCACGCAACCGTCCGGACCGACCGGAACGAGCGGCGTCGCGACCGGCACGCTCAGCTCCACAGTGGCGCAGACCAAGACTGTGTCGGCCACGGTGGGGACGGTGGCGATCGCCCAGCAGGCGACGGTGACCGTGACGCCGGCGGCCGCGGACACGCTCGCCTGGCTCGTGCAGCCCAGCAACGCGGCCGCCGGCGCCCATATCACACCGGCGCTGCAGGTCGAGGTGCGTGATCAGTTCGGTAATCGGGTCACGGCGGCGACGGCCGGGATCACACTCGCCATCGGAACGAATGCGGGCGGCGGCGCCCTCACCGTTACCCCGCGCACTGCGGTGAGCGGCGTGGCGACGTTCGACGACGCCAGCATCGACAAAGCAGGCTCGGGCTACACCCTCGTGGCGAGCTCGGGTGGGCTCGGCCCGGTCACGAGTAGTGCGTTCAACGTGAGCGGGCACGGTCGGGACGCCCGTCCAGACGCCGCCTGCGGTGATCGTACGCGACCAGTTCAACAACCCGGTGACCGGCGTCGCGGTGACGTTCACGCCGGCGGCGGGGAGCGGCAGCGTGAGTCCGACGACGCCGGTCCTGACGAACGCGAGTGGCGTCGCGGCGCTGACGTCGTGGACGCTGGGCACCGCGGCGGGCACGAACACCCTGACCGCGTCCTCCAACGGTCTCGCGGGCAGCCCCGTCACGTTCACGGCCCAGGGAGCCGCCGGCCCGGCGACGCAGATCGCGGTGAACACCGGCAGCGGGCAGGTCGCCACGGTCGGCACCGCTGTCGCCACGCCGCCCTCGGTGATCGTGCGCGACCAGTTCGCCAATGCCGTCGCGGGTGTGGCGGTGACGTTCGCAACCAGCGGGGACAACGGGACGGTGGATCCGGCGACCCCGGTCGCGACGGGCGCGAATGGCATCGTCGCTGCGAATTCCTGGACGCTCGGGAGCACCGCGAAGGTCGACACGCTGCGGGCCACGGCGGCGGGGCTCAGCGGCAGCCCCGTGACGTTCACGGCGACGGCGACGGCGGGAGGCCCGAGTGCAGCGCAATCCACGGTGGCGGCCGCGCCCGGAACGATCACGGCGGGTCTCGGGGCCAGCACCATCACCGTGACCGTGCGCGATGCCAACGGGAATCCGGTGAGCGGCGCGACGGTGACGCTGGCGGCGACGCCCACGACGGGCAACACGCTGACTCAGCCGGCTGGGGCGACCAACGGGAGCGGGCAGATCACCGGCTCCCTGAGCTCGACCGCGGCGGGGGCGAAGACCGTGACCGCCACGGTGAACGGTACCGTCACCGTCGCCCAGACCGCGACCGTGACCGTGAACCCAGCCGGCGCGAGCGCGAGCCAATCGCTTGTGGCGGCCTCGCCGGGCACGATCACGGCGAGCACCGGGTCGAGCACCAGCACGATCACCGTGACCGTGAAGGACGAGAACGGCAACCCGGTCTCCGGCGCGACGGTGACCCTCGCGGCGGCGCCCACTACGGGGATCACCCTGACGCAGCCGGCGGGGACGACCAACGCCAGCGGGCAGATCACCGGCGCGCTGAGCTCGACCGCGGCGGGGGCGAAGACCGTGACGGCCACCGTGAACGGCTCCGTCACGGTCACGCAGACGGCGACGGTCACGGTGAGCGCCGCCGCGGCGGCCAGCATCGCGCCGCATGCGGGCAACGGCCAGACGGCGCCCGCCGGCACGGCCGTCCTCGTTCCACCGTCCGTGATCGTGACCGATGCATTCGGCAACCCGGCCGCGGGCGTGTCGGTGACGTTCGCGCCGGGGCCCGGGAGCGGGAGCGTCACCGGCGCCACACAGACGACCGACCCGAGCGGGATCGCCAGCGTGGGCGGCTGGACGCTGTCCACGACGGCGGGATCCAATACGCTCACGGCCTCGTCGGGCACGCTCTCGGGCAGCCCCGTGACGTTTACCGCGACTGGCACTGCCGGGCCGGCGGCGCAGATCGCGGTCAACGGGGGGAACAATCAGACCGCCACAGTGGGCAACGCCGTCCCGATCGCGCCGTCCGTGATCGTGCGCGACCAGTTCAATAACGCAGTGGCCGGCGTCGCGGTGACGTTCAACCCCGCCGCGGGGAGCGGGGCCGTGAGTCCCACCAGCCCGGTCACGAGCGATGCGGGCGGCATCGCCGCCGTAACGTCGTGGACGCTCGGCGCCACCGCCGGCATCGACACGCTGCGCGCCACTGCGACCGGACTGGCGGGAAGCCCGGTGGTGTTCCTCGCCACCGCGACTGCGGGCGGCCCGAGCGCGTCGCAATCATCGGTGGCAGCGGCGCCGGCGACGATCACGGCGGGCTCAGGCTCGAGCACGGTGCGGGACGCCGGCGGCAATCCGGTGAGCGGGGCGACGGTGACGCTCGCCGCCACGCCGACCACGGGCAACACGCTGACGCAGCCGGCCGGCACCACCGACCTGAACGGCCAGGTGACGGGGACGCTGAGCGCGACGGCGGCCGGGACGAAGACGATTACCGCCAGGGTGAACGGGACGGTGACGGTCACGCAGACCGCGACGGTGAACGTGACCTCGGCGGCGGCGACGACGATCGCGGTGCATGACGGCAATGGCCAGACGGCGCCAGCGGGCACCGCCGTGCCGATCCCGCCCTCGGTGCTCGTGACCGACGAGTTCGGCAATGCAGTGGCCGGCGTCGCGGTGACGTTCGCAGTGGCGCCCGGGAACGGGACGATCACGGGTGGGAGTCAGACGACGAACGCGAGCGGGGTGGCCACGGTGGGGAGCTGGACGCTGAGCCCGACGGCGGGCCAGAACACGTTGACGGCCTCTTCCGGCACCTTGTCAGGCAGCCCGGTGACCTTCAGCGCGACGGGGACGGTCGGAGCAGCGGCCACGATCGCGGCGAATAGTCCCACGAGTCAGACCGCGCCGGCGGGGACGGCCGTCAGCTCGCCGCCGTCGGTGCTCGTGAAGGACGCGAATGGGAACCCGGTAGCGGGCGTGGCGGTGACGTTCGCGGTGGCCCCGGGGAACGGGACGATCACGGGCGCCAGTCAGACGACCAACGCGAGCGGGGTGGCGACGGTGGGGAGCTGGACGCTGAGCGCCACGGCGGGCCCGAACACGCTCACCGCCACCTCGACCGGCTTGAGCGGGAGCCCCGTGACCTTCAGCGCGACGGGGACGGCGGGCACGGCGGCCACGATTGCGGCGAACAGTGTGACGAGCCAGTCGGCCCCGGCGGGTACGGCTGTCAGTACGCCACCGTCGGTGATCGTGCAGGATGCGAACGGGAATCCAGTGGCGGGTGTGGCGGTGACGTTCGCGGTGGCGCCGGGGAACGGGACGATCACAGGTGGGAGCCAGACGACGAACGCGAGCGGGGTGGCCACGGTGGGGAGCTGGACGCTGAGCCCGACGGCGGGGCAGAACACGCTGACGGCCACGTCGGGGACGTTGTCCGGCAGCCCGGTCACGTTCACGGCGACCGGCTCGGCGGGGCCGGCGGCTACGATAGTGAAGAGCTCGGGGGACAATCTCACTGGGCAGGTGGCCACCCGCCTACAGACGCCGCACGTCGTGCTCCTGAGCGATGCGAACGGCAATCCTGTATCGGGGGTCACGGTCACGTGGGCCGCGGCGTCGGGGGGCGGGTCGGTCGATCCGGCGACGTCGACCACCGATGCCAACGGGCATGCCCAGACGTTCCGGACGCTCGGTCTCCTGATCGGCACCCAGACCACCAGTGCGACGGCGACGATTGGGGGTACGGCCACCACTGTGACGTTCACCATCACCGCGACCGCCGCGGGCGCTTCCCAGATGAGTGCGGCCGGCGGGGACGGCCAGACGGGCACCGTCGGGACCACCCTGCCGACGCCACTATCCGTCCGGGTGGCGGATCAATTCGGCAATCCCGTCCCGGGCGTGACGGTCACCTGGACGCCGGCGAGCGGCAGCGGGTCGGTCAGTCCTACTACCTCGACGACGAACACGAACGGAATCGCCACGACGACGTGGACGCTGGGCACTCGGGCGGGAACGCAAACCACGCAGGCGACAGCTGCCGGGTCGCCCGTCACGTTCACCGCGACGGGGAGCCCGGGGCCGCCTACGCAAGTCGTGTTGACGACGCCGCCGTCCGCGAGCGCGCAGAGCGGGGTGCCGCTCGCGCAGCAGCCCGTGGTTCAGCTCGAGGACGCCAATAACAACCCCGTGGGCCAGAGTGCCGTGGTCGTGACCGCGACGGTGACGCCGGGAGGGGCCACGGCGACCAACGCCAGCGCGACCACTACGACGAGCGGAGCGGCGACGTTCAGCGGGCTCACGCTGAGTGGAACGGCGGGGAGCTACACGCTGGGCTTCGGCAGCGGCACCCTCACGCCGGCCAGTGCTGCGATCACGCTGGCGGCGGGCGCGGCCGCCACGATCGCGGCGAATAGTGCCACGAGTCAGACCGCGCCGGCGGGGACGGCCGTCAGCTCGCCGCCGTCGGTGCTCGTGAAGGACGCGAACGGGAACCCGGTGGCGGGCGTCGCGGTGACGTTCGCGGTGGCGCCGGGGAACGGGACGATCACGGGTGGGAGCCAGACGACCAACGCGAGCGGGGTAGCGACGGTGGGGAGCTGGACGCTGAGCCCGACCGCGGGCCAGAACACGCTGACGGCCAGTTCCGGGACGTTGTCGGGCAGCCCGGTGACGTTCACGGCGACCGGGACGGCGGGGGCGGCGGCGGCGATCGCGGCGAATAGTCCCACGAGTCAGACGGCGCCGGCAGGGACGGCCGTCAGTTCACCGCCGTCGGTGCTCGTGAAGGACGCGAACGGGAACCCGGTGGCGGGCGTGGCGGTGACGTTCGCGGTGGCGCCGGGGAACGGGACGATCACGGGTGGGAGCCAGACGACGAACGCGAGCGGGGTAGCGACGGTGGGGAGCTGGACGCTGAGCCCGACCGCGGGCCAGAACACGCTGACGGCCACGTCGGGGACGTTGTCGGGCAGCCCGGTGACGTTCACGGCGACCGGGACAGCGGGAGCGGCGACGAAGCTGGCGCTCACGACCCAGCCGTCGAGCACGGCGCAGAGCGGCGTGGTGCTGGCCCCGCAGCCGGTCGTCCAGATTGAGGATGCCAACAGTAATCCCGTGAGTCGCGGCAACGTGACCGTCACGGCAACCGTCACGCCGGCGGGCGCCACGCCGAGCAACGCCACGGCGACCACGGGGGCGAACGGGGCCGCGACGTTCAGCGCGCTCACCCTGACCGGCACTGCGGGCAGCTACACGTTGAGCTTCGGGACCCCCGATCTCGCGTCGGTCACTGCCCCGATCACCCTGAATGCGGGCCCGCCGGCGACGATCACCAACAATAGCCCGACCACGCAGTCGGGCACCGTGGGAACAGCGGTCGCGTCGCCGCCCTCCGTGCTGGTGCAAGATGCGGCGGGCAATCCGGTGACGGGCGTCGCGGTGACGTTCGGGGTCGCGCCGGGAAACGGCTCGGTCACGGGTGGCAGTCAGACCACCAACGGGAGCGGCATCGCCACGGTCGGGAGCTGGACGCTCAGCCAGACGGTGGGGACCAACACTCTCACCGCCGCGGCCTCCGGGTCGGGGATCACCGGCAACCCGGTGACCTTCACGGCCGACGGCACCGCGGGGACGGCGACACAAATGGCTTTCACGGTGCCGCCGAGCAATACGCCGGCGGGCGCTCTGATCACTCCGCCGGTGCAAGTGACGGCACGCGACCAGTTCGGCAACACCGCGACGCAGTTCACGGGGAACATCACGCTCGCGATTCCTGCGAACTCGAACCCGGGCGGCGGGACCCTGTCGGGCACAAGAACCGTGGCCGCCGTCGCCGGCGTGGCCACGTTCTCCGACCTGTCCATCAACAATGCGGGCAATGGCTACCGCCTGCGCGCGACGTCGAGCGGCCTGACTGCCGTGAGCAGCCCGCAGTTCAACATCACGACCGTGACGCCGACCCAGCTCGTGTTCACGGTGCCGCCCAGCAACACGACTGCGGGCGTGGCGATCACACCCCCGGTGAAGGTGACCGCGCAGGACGCCGCTGGGCACACGGCCACCACGTTTAGCGGCGACGTCACGTTGGCGATCGGCACCAATCCGGGT
>Ga0209161_10005192_pt1 | contig 10311 bp, 9 predicted proteins | sample GraSoiAngelo_155_FD_186169 | JGI IMG/M metagenome (GOLD analysis project Ga0209161, IMG submission 186169) | Grasslands soil microbial communities from the Angelo Coastal Reserve, California, USA - 14_1009_13_30cm (SPAdes) (version 2) | ecosystem: Environmental > Terrestrial > Soil > Grasslands ...
AGGCGCTCACCAAGGATCAGGTCGCGAAGATCTTCACCGGCCAGATCTCGGACTGGAAGGACGTCGGCGGCGCGCCGGGCAAGATCCGCGTGCTGCTGCGCGAGCCCGAGTCCTCGACCCGCGCGGCCTTCGAGTCGTACTTCTTCGGCTCGACCAAGCCGGCCTACACCAAGGACGCGGTCGAGGTGTTCCAGATCGACGAGACACTGAAGGCCATCGGTTCATTCAAGGACGCGATCGGGATGATGACGATGAACGCGAAGGCGTTCAGCACCGCCGACGTGGGGCTGCTCACGATCGACAGCATCGCCGCGACCCGGGAGACCCTGGCGAACGGCACCTACCCGATCCGGCGTCCGCTGTACTTCGTGTACCACCCGGATCCGGCAAAGGTGAAGCCGACCATCAAGGCTTTCATCGACTTCGTGAAGGGTACCGAGGGGCAGAAGATCCTGGCCGGCCTCTAGGACGGCTTTCGTGCGATTCGTAACCCAGCTCTTCGCGCCGAGTCTCCTTCGCGCGCTCGTCGGTCGGACGGTCGCGGTGGCCGTGGGCGCCCTCGTGGTGCTCGCGGCCATCGCGCTGTACGAATCCAACGATCTCGTGGCGAAGCAGTTCGAGGACGAAGCGACGATCGTCGCGCAGGCGGCCGCGAACGGGATCGAGGGTCAATCCACGCTGCTGGTGCGCCAGGCCTCGCTGCTGGCTGGTCTGCCGACGATCCGCGAGCTCACCGAGGCCAAGGACCGTGACGCGCTTGATGCGTTCCTCCTGCCGCAGAAATCGCGCCTCCTCGTCGACTTCATGGACGTGGCCGACCTGGACGCAAAGCTGATCGGCGCCGCTCAGGACTTCAAGCCCGGCGACACGCTCAAACCTGACCTCGTGCAGCTCGTGCAGGCGCGCGCGCAGCAGTCATGGTCGCTGTCCGACGAGCCGCAGGGCATCGTGATCCGCGCCATCTACGTGATCCGCGGCAAGGACCAGGAGCCGATCGGATACATGGAAGTGGCGTCGGTCCTCGACAACTCCTACCTCAAGACGATCAACACCAAGAGCGATGCCCAGCTCGCGCTGATCTGGAACGGGAAAGTCCGCGCGTCGACCACGACGATCCCCGAGGACGCGGTCTTCCCATCCGTCGAGCAAGTCGACAATGCCCCGGGCGATGTCTTCGTCCAAGACGTGGCCCTCAATGGACAGAGCTACTACGGCATCTTCCAGGTCGTGCGGTCGCAGGTGGCGAAGCCCGGGGTGCTCGCCGTGCTGTTGCCGCTCGACGCACTCAACGCCTCGCAGCGGACCCTGCTCGTCATCCTGTTCGTCCTGGCCGCCAGCCTCATCGCGCTGGTCACGTTCTTCGCGTATCGCTCGGCCACGGCGATGACGCGGCCGCTCGAAGATCTCGCCGCCGCGGCCCAGCAGATCGAAGCCGGCGACCTCGGGGTGCGCATCCGCCAGCGGTCACATCACGAGATCGGCACGCTCGAGCGTGCGTTCGACACGATGGCTCGGTCGCTCAGCGAACGTGAGCGCGCTCAGCAGGAATACCTCGCCGAGGTGCGCACCGTGAACGAGGTGGCCGACGCCGTCGTCGGTGTCACCGACCGCGAGCGCATCTTCGCCGAGTCGCTGTCGCGTATGGTCGCGCTGTTCCACGCGGACGGCGCGTCGATCGTCATCCGCGAGGACGCGCCGGGCGCGCCGCTCGGATCCGGCGGGCGGCTCATTGCCCCGACCACGATCGGCGTCGACGCCGACACCGCCGTCATGCTCGCGACACGGGTGCTGGTGAATCCGGTCTACGACCCGAACCAGATCCAGCACCTGAACGTGCCGCACAGCCCGATGCCGCATGTCGCGCACATCCCACTGTCGGCTCGCGGGCGTGCCGCCGGCCTGCTCTCCGCGTACTTCAAGCGGCCGCGCGAGATCACCGACACCGAGGCGCGCGCTCTGCGCACCATCGCCCGTCTCGTGAGCGTGGCGAAGGAGAACGCCGATCTGGTCAACGAACTGAAGGACAACAACCTGCAGCTCGAGCGCGCGAACCGCCTGAAGAGCGAGTTCCTCGCGTCAGTCAGCCACGAGCTTCGCACCCCGATGAACGCCATCATCGGCTACACGAAGCTCATGCTCGACGGGCTCGACGGCGATCTCACCGAGCAGCAGACCGCCGACCTCGAACGCGTCGTGCAGGCCGCCGACAACCTCCTCAGCCTCATCAATGGACTGCTCGACCTCGCGAAGATCGAGGCCGGCAAGATGGAGCTCAACGTCGAGGAGGTCGACATCCCGCTCGTCATCGACGACGTGATCGAGCTGATGCGCGCGAGCGCCGATGCGAAGGCGCTCAGCCTCCGCGCCGACGTCGCCAGCGCACTGCCGACCGCGTGGGCGGACCGCGCCCGTATCCGTCAGGTGCTCGTGAACCTCGTGGCCAACGCGGTCAAGTTCACCGAGCACGGTGGCGTCACCGTCCGTGCGACCGTGGTCGACGGCTGGATCACCCTGGGAGTCGTGGACACCGGCGTCGGCATCCCGCCTGAGGCGCAGACGTACATCTTCGACGAGTTCCGACAGGTCGATGCGTCCACGACGCGCCGCTACGGCGGCACCGGTCTCGGACTCGCGATCTCGAAGCGGCTGATCGCGCTGCACGGCGGCCGCATCTGGGTCGACAGCACGGTCGGCGTCGGCAGCAGCTTCCTGTTCACGTTGCCGGTGCGCGTGCGCGCGGCGGCGCTCGTGGAGGGCGGCTTCACCGGCGTGGCGGTCCGCTCGTGAGCGTGGCGCGGGTGCTCGTCATCGAAGACGAGGCGAACAACCTCGACGTCGCGCAGCGCATCATCCGCGCCGCCGGCCACGAGGCGCTCGTGGCGACGGACGGGCAGAGCGGACTCGACGTCGCGCGGGCGGAGCGACCGGACGCGATCCTTGTGGATCTGCTGCTCCCGCGCATCGATGGCTGGACGGTCACGCGGACGCTCCGCGCGGAGTCGTGGGCGGCGCGGATCCCGATCATCGCGGTCTCGGCGCTCGCGATGCAGCAGGACCGGCAGCGCGCGATCGACGCAGGCTGCGACGACTTCGTGTCCAAGCCGTACGCGCCGGCCGAGCTGCGCGCGGTGCTCGCGCGCTTCCTCCCCGAAGCGGCGCCGGTCATCGTGGGGACCAGACGGCACGACGTGGCGTCGGCGCCGAGCGACCGCCTGGGCACGGTGCTCGCTGTCGATGACGAGCCCGCGAACCTCGATCTGCTGTCGCGCCGTCTCGCGGCGCTCGGCTGCGGGGTGCTCCGCGCGTCGAGCGGCGAGCAGGCACTCGCGATCGCGGAGCGCGAGCACCCCGATCTCGTCCTGCTCGACGTCATGATGCCGGGCATCGACGGCTGGGAGACCTGCCGGCGGCTCAAGGCGAACGCGCAGACCACTTCGATCCCGGTGATCTTCGTCACGGCGAAGGACCAGACCGACGACGTGGTCACGGGGTTCGAGGCCGGGGGCGTTGACTACGTCGCGAAGCCGTTCGAGCCCGTGGAGCTCGCCGCGCGCGTGCGGAGCGCGCTCTTCACGAAGCGCCTGCAGGACGAGCTGCGCGCCAGCAATCACGAGCTCATCAAGGTCGAGCGGTCGCGGCAGGAGCTCATCGGGATGCTCGGCCACGACATCCGCAACCTCGCGAACAGCGTGGTGGCCTTCCTGCAGCTTGTCGGCATGGGTCAGCTCGATCCCGCGCGGCCCGAGTTCGCGGAGCTCCTGGGTCTTTCCGAATCGAACGTGAGCGAGATGCTGCGGATGGTCAACGCGCTTCTCGATGTGTACAAGCTCGAGGAGGGCCGGCTCGAGGCGGTCCCGCAGGCGTTCCGGCTCGAGGAGCTCGCGCGCAAGAGCGTCTCGCAGGTGAAGCCCGAGGCTCGCGCGAAGAACATCACCGTTACGAGCGAGGTGGGCGACGCCACCGTCTTCGTCGACGACGGTCTCATCGTTCGCGTGCTGACGAATCTCCTCGCGAACGCGGTGAAGCACACACCTTCGGGCGGCAAGGTCCGGGTCGAGGCGCGCAAGGCCGACGAGGGTACGGACTTCGTCCTGATCCGCGTTTCGGACACCGGACCGGGCATCACGAACGAGGACGCTCCCAACGTGTTCGACCGCTTCTATCAGGGCGGCAGCGGCCGGAGTCGTGGCGGCACCGGGCTCGGTCTCGCCTTCTGCCGGCTCGCGGTCGCGCTGCACGGCGGGACGATCCGCGTCGCGAATCCCGGCCAGCCGGGCGCGACCATCGACCTCACCCTGCCGGCGGCGGCCGCGGATCGCGTGGCGGTCTCGGCATGAAGAACATCGTCCTCGATGCGACCAGCGACAGCGCGCGCCGGTACGAGCACCGCTTCCTGGTGAACGAGGCCGTCGCGCGACTCGCGCTGCGCACCAGCGGCACGTATCTGCCGCTCGACCGCGACGACCGGCCCTATCAGTGGTCGACGACCGCGTACCTCGACAGCTACGACTGGCGCATCTTCCGCGCCGCCGAGGCCGGCGAGGCGCTCCAGCTCCGGGTCCGTGAGTATCACCGCACCAGGCCGAGTGAGATCCTTGCCGGCGCGTCCGTCTATCTCGAGATGAAGGACGACTCCGCGAGCACCTCGTTCAAGGAGCGCTACGAGGTGCCGACGATGTCTCTTCCCGGGTATCTCCGCGGCGAGCAGAAGCTGCCGCGCGACCAGAACGGCCTCGTCGAGCGCGCGGAGCGGACCATCGCGGGTGGGGTCCGGCCCGTCGTCGTCACGCAGTACAACCGCATCGCGTACTCGGCGCCGGACGCGAGCATGCGCATCACCGCGGATCACAACCTCATGTATCTGGCCGTGCCCTGGGTGACGAACGACGAAAGCTCGCTGCCGTGTCGGATCGGCCCGGTCATCGCGCGCGAGCCCGGCGTGATCATCGAGGTGAAGTGGTACCAGGAGCTACCGCGCTGGGCGGACGAGCTCTACTCCTACATCCGCGACCACATGGTGAACGAGCGGCCGTCGAAATTCGTCGTCGCGCTGCGTCATCTGCTCGGCGAGGAGCAGAGGAGCGTGGCGCAGTGAAAGACCTCACCGTGACGATGCCGCCGGGCTCGTCGACGATCCCGACGAGCGTCGTGGTCGTCGAAGACGATCCCGCATCCGCCGACGTCCTCCAGCGCCGCCTGCAGGCGAACGGCATGAAGGTCGCCGTCGGTCGTGATGGCGGAGAGGGGCTCGCGCTCGTGCGGCAGATCGTCCCCGATCTGGTGCTGCTCGACGTCATGCTGCCGGACACCGACGGCTACGACGTCTGCCTGCGCATCAAGAGCGACGGCTCCATCGCGCACATCCCCGTGATCTTCCTTTCGGCTCGCGGCGAAGTCGTGGACAAGGTGCGCGGCCTGTCGTGCGGCGCCGCCGACTATGTCACGAAGCCCTGGAACGCCGCGGAGCTCCTGGCGCGGATCGACGCCGTGCTGTTGCAGTCGCGGAACGCCCGCCCGCCGCGCCTCGAGCCCGAGGCCCAGCGTCCGGATCGCGCTCGGCCGGTGGCGGCCATCACGCTCAAAGACGCGGCGCGGCGCGCCGCGGCGGAGAAGCTCCTCGCGTCCCGGTTCGACATCGTGCAGGACGGCTCGGTCGCCGTCGATCTCATCCTCGTCGACGACAGCGGAACGTCGGATCGGGACTTCGCCGACGACGGCGCCGCCATTCTCGTCATCGCCAAGGGCTCGGAGACGCCGGCGGCCGAGTTCGCGCGGCTCGATGGCGATCTGGGGCGTCACGCGGAGCTCCTCGTGCGCGAGATGCGGCTCGTGCGCGACATGGGCGCCGCGGCTGATGCGCTGATCACCCTCGCCACCTCGCTCGAGGCGCACGACCGATTCTTGATGGGCCACAGCGAGCGCGTCGCGGCACGGGCCGTCTCCATCGCGGGGCTCCTCGGGCTCGATCAGGCGGCGGTCGGGACGATCCGGCTCGGCGCGCTGCTCCGCGACATCGGCAACGCGAAGCTGCCGCCGCCGATCGTGCACAAGGCGGGTGAGCTGACCGCACACGAGCGTGAATCGCTCGAGCAACACCCGCTGCTCGGCGAGGAGCTTCTGCGCCGCGTGTCGCCGCTCGCGCCGATCCTGCCGATCATCCGCTGGCACCACGAGCGTCTCGATGGACGTGGCTACCCGGATCATCTGACCGCCGAGAAGATCCCGCTCGAGGTCCGGGTCGTCAGCGTCGCCGATCGGTTCGAGGCGCTCCTCGCCGATCGTCCGGACCGCGCCGCGGTGTCGGAGCCGGAGGCGGTGCGCATCCTCCAGGGCGCGGTCGGTCGCGGCGAGCTGGATCCCGCCGTGGTCGCGGCCCTCGCGGCGCTGGTGCGTTCGACCGCCCAGGACATGGCGCAATGAGCGACGCGATCCGCGTGATGATCGTCGACGACGAGCGGCTCTTCGCCGAGCTGCTCCGCGTCGCGCTACGGGGCGCCGACGACATCGACGTCGTCGCGGTCGCGCACGACGTGCGGAGCGCGATCGCCGCGCTCGACGAGGCGCGACCGGACGTCGTTCTCGCGGACTACCACCTTCCCGATGGCACCGGCGCCGATCTCGCCCGCGCGGTGCGCTCGTCGCCGCGGCAGACCGCGATCGTCGTTCTCACCGGCGATCCCAGCGCGTTCACGCTCGCCGATGTCGCGCGGTCCGGGGCGTCCGGGCATCTCACGAAGGAGCGCGGCTTTGGCGATGTCGTTGGCGCGGTGCGCGCCGCGGCCGCCGGCGAGGTGCTCTTCTCGTCGAGCGAGCTCCAGCGCCTGCTGCTCTCCGAGCGCAGCGAGCCCGCGACCGCGACCGAGCCGCTCACGCCGCGCGAGCTCGAGGTCCTGCATCTGCTCGCGAGCGGCGCGAGCACGGCCGCCGCCGCCGCGGCCCTCGGCATCTCGACGGCCACCCTTCGTGCGCACGTTCAGGCGGTGCTTCGCAAGCTCGGCGCGCACTCCCGTCTGGAGGCCGTCGCGGAGGCCGCGCGACTCGGCCTGGTGACGTTGGATTCGTGGACACGCCAGGGCCCGACCTCCCCTCGCGGGGGGAAAGTGCTCGTCCGTGGCACCTAACTCCCCACGGGAGGGGGGTCGGGTACGGGGGGACCCGGCTACCATCCAGCGCATGGCAAAGCTGCTCATCGCCGACGACCTGGTGCCTATCCGCCAGATGGTCCGCATCACGCTGTCCACGCAGGGCTGGACGATCCTCGAGGCCAAGAACGGCACCGAGGCGCTCGAGCTCGCGCGCGCGGAGAAGCCGGATCTGGTCCTCCTCGACGTCGACATGGGACCCGGGCCGAATGGCTTCGAGGTCTGCCGCCAGCTGAAGTCCGAGCCGGGCACCAAGGACATCCCGGTCGTGATGCTGACGGCGCACGAGAGCGAGAGCGACAAGAAGACCGGGTTCTCGGTCGGCGCGACCCAGTACCTCACCAAGCCGTTCGGGCCGCTGGAGCTCATCGACACTATCCGCGGGATCCTCGCGCACAGCTGATCCCGCCATGCCAGAGGAAAGGCCCGAGCGGATGTCGATCGAAGTGATCGAAGTCTCTCCTCATATCGTCGTGCCACAGGCGGGCTCGACCGTCGCCGGCGAAGTGTTCCGCCAGCTGCTGCAACAGGCGATCCGCGTCGCGGACCAGGCGAACTCACAGTCCGTGCGGATGGCGACCGACTTCGCCGAGGTCTACCGCCGCGAGCAGTCGGTGCGTCTCGAGTACGAGACCAAGCTGCGCGAGATGCGCCTCCTCGAACGGCAGAGCACGCGGTACGCCGAGGACCTCGCCGACATGCTGCGCAAGGAGCGCGAGCGCCGCGAGGAGCTCGAGACCGCGCTCGAGAGCGAGCGGATCGCGAACGAGGAGCTCCGGCGCACGGGTCTCCAAGGCATCAGTCACCTGCTGCTCGCGGCGACGATCAAGGACCAGACGACCGGAGCGCATCTGCTCCGCGTTCGGAAGTACGTCGAGGCGATCGGCACGCGTCTCGGCCTGCCGTCGCAGGTCGTCGAGGAGTTCGGCTACTCCAGCGTCATGCACGACGTGGGCAAGATCCACACGCCCGACCACATCCTCCAGAGCGAGCACCACCTCTCGACGGAGGAGTTCGAGGTCATCAAGCAACACTGCATCGACGGCGAGGTCATGCTCGGCGACGCGCGCTTCTTCGAGACCGCGCGCGCGATCGCGCGGGAGCATCACGAGCGCTGGGATGGGCGCGGCTACCCCGATGGAAAGAAGGGCGACGGCATCTCGCTCGCCGCGCGCATCGTGTCCGTCGCCGACGTCTTCGACGCCCTCACGTCGAAGCGGCCGTACAAGACCGCGTGGTCGATCGAAGAGGGCATGGCCGCGGTCATCGCCGGCTCGGGCGCGCAGTTCGACCCCGAGGTCGTCGCTGTCTTCCAGTCGCTTCAGGCCGACGGAAGCATCGAGCGCGTCAGGCAGGAGGTCGCGACCGCGCAGCTCGACTGAGCCTGCGTCCGGTCCATGCGAGCGCCCCACCACCGACCGCGCTCGCCACGCACGAGAGCGCGACGAACACCGCCAGCGCGCCGGGAACGAACCAATCCGGCACCGCTGCGTATCGCGCGACGAGGTCCGCGACGGGGCCCTCGATGATGAAGGCGCGGACCGTGCCGCCGATCAGTCCTGCGAGCGCGCCCGTAAGCGCACCGGCGCGCACCGCCGTGCGGTCGTCCTGCGCGAGGTGGCCGAGGACGAGATAGACGACGGTGCTCGCGAGCAGGCCGGCGGCGGTCAGCATCAGGCCCGCGCTTTCGAGGCGCGGTGGTCCGACCGACTCCGCGAGCTGCTGTGCGCTCGCGCGCGCCTCGATCGCTCCGATCGCGACGAGCAGGACCACCGCGATAGGTGCCGGGGTCCGCGTCACGTCAGCTCCTCTTCGCCGCGCATGAAGGTGGTGCCGATGAGGGCGACGAGCGACACGGCGCCGACGAAGAGCCATGCCGCCCAGAAACCGAAGGTCTGAACGGCAAAGCCCATCATCGGTGCGCCGACCATCACCGCGGCGGTCCCGCCGACGGCCGCCAGGCCCTGCGCCGCGCCGGGAGCCCCGGGCAGCGATGCCGCGGCGGTGTTGAAGACCGCGGAGTAGGGAAGCCCGACGCCGATGCCGACGAGGATCGCGCCACCGAGCGCGACCGCCAGCGGACGTTCCGGGAAACCCAGCAGCACGACGCCCGCGACGATCGCGAGATCGCCGATACGCATCACGCGGCGCGTCGGCACTCGCTCGCGCGCGAGCAACAGGCCACCCAGGGGGCGCGCGAGCACGGCGAGCACGAGCAGCAGCGAGCCGAGGAGCCCGGACAGCTCGAGCGGCAGATGGAACTCGCGCAGGAGATACACGGTGATCCAGGTACCCGAGGCGATGGCGAGACCGAAGCCCGCGGCGTGCTGCAGGCTGGTCCACCAGCAGTTCGGGCAGCGCAGCGCGTCGCGGATGTTCCCCGGGCGCGCGACGGGCGGGACCGCTGGCACGCTCCACCAGAGAGCCGTGGCGATACCGACGAACGCGGCCTCGATCCAGAACGCGCCACGCCAGCCACCCAGGGCCGCGGCCAGCGGCGGCATCGCGACCAGCGCGATCGCGCTGCCGAGCGGGAACCCCGCGCCATACAGGCCGAGCGCGAAGTGATTGCGGCGCTCGCCGTAGAGGCCGGCGAGATAACGCGCCGCCGCGACGAATGCGAGGGCCGAGCCGATCCCCTGTATCGCTTTCGCCACGAGGGCGACCGCGTAGGTCGGCGACGCCGCGAACACCACTGTCCCGGCAGCCGAGACAGCAAGCCCCATACCGACCATCCGCTTCGGACCGACACGCTCGGCCAAGCCGGTCGTGACGAACGTCGTGGCCATGTACGAAATGAACAGCGCGGTGGACAGCAGTCCGGCGCCGAGATCGTCGAGCCGGAAATCGGCCGAGACGAGCGGAATGAGCGGCGCGTGGTCCGAATACGTGAAGCCGAAGGCGACGGCGCTCAGCGACAGGAGCGCAACGGCCACGCGCACATGCCGACGGTACGTGAACGCGCTCAAGCCGACATGTATCCTCCGCGCCGAACCGATCTGTCACCCAGTACGTATTCCGTTCGTATCTGACGCGACAAACGACGCTGGAGGGGGTGCCATGCGCAGGCTGTCCGCGGTCCTTGGAGCGGCGCTGCTCGTCGCCGTCTCGTGTGGTCAAGCCCCGGCGAGCACCACGGCGACGTCGCCGAGCCCGGCGGCGTCGGCAT
>Ga0209161_10005194_pt1 | contig 10310 bp, 10 predicted proteins | sample GraSoiAngelo_155_FD_186169 | JGI IMG/M metagenome (GOLD analysis project Ga0209161, IMG submission 186169) | Grasslands soil microbial communities from the Angelo Coastal Reserve, California, USA - 14_1009_13_30cm (SPAdes) (version 2) | ecosystem: Environmental > Terrestrial > Soil > Grasslands...
CGCAGACATCGGTTTTCCGCGCGACGGATCGTTCGACTGCCTCCTTGTGTGGGACGGTCACGTTGCCCGCCCCGCCGATCGCCGCTTGCGCGGCCAGCACTGCCGGCAGCGATTCCATTGAAACGCGGAGCGCGAGGTACACGGCATCGATCCCGAGCGCGCGGAACGCGGCGTTGTGCATCGCGGGAGAGAGTGAATGGGCCACCGGATCGCCGATGACCGTGAGGAGACGCGTCTTAGCGTTGATCTCCACGCTTGCTCTCAGCGGCGAGCCGGTCGGCCACCGCGGCCGCAAGGGACTCGAGTTCCTGGCAGGTGTCGCGGTAGACGCCGAGGTCGCCGCCAAACGGATCGCTGACCTCATCCCCGCCGCGGCCCGCGTATTCGCCCAACACGAACACCTTGCCCTCGCCGCCCAGCTCGTCGACGCGTGCGCGATGATGCCGGGCCATCGTGAGAATCAGGTCGGCGCGCTCGACCAGCTCGCGCGTCAGCAGACGCGCGCGATGCCCCGAGAGATCGAGGCCCCGCTCCAGGCCGACGAGGTACGCGCCCTCAGAAGCGGGGGCGCCGTCCCACGCGCCCGTCCCGGCCGATGCGACCGTGACCTCGAGGGCGCGCTCCTTGAGCGCGCGCTCGAGCAGCGAGGCGGCGAGCGGGCTGCGGCAGATGTTGCCGGTGCAGACGAACAGCACGTTTTGAATCATGGCGCGAGACGGCCAACGGCGCGGCGCAGCTCGTGAACGCTCAAAGTTCCTTCACGCACGATTTCGGGCCGGGGCTTGGTGCAGTCAACCACCGTCGACGGTGGCCGGTTCCCCAGCACGCCGCCATCGAGCACGAGGAGCCGGCCCTGCGTGACTGGCCCCGCGAAGTCGCGGGCAATCGCGTCGGCGCCGGGTCCCGGCGGCTGGCCCGGCAGATTCGCCGAGGTCGATGTGAGCGGCCCACCCATTGCCGCAACGAGCTGGGCGATCGCCCGATGGGACGTCCAACGGACCGCGATGCCGCCGTCCGGCCCGCGCAGCATATCGGGCAGCCGGCCGGAGCCACCGGGCAGTACGAGGGTCAGGGGGCCCGGCCAGAACGCGCGCGCCAGCGCATCCGCTGACGCGTTGAATGCCAGACCATTCGCCTCAGCCATGCCACGATCGCTGATCAATAAGAGGAACGGCTTGCTGGCGGCGCGCCCTTTCATGGTCGCCAGCGCGGCGACGTCGGCCTGCACGGCGCGCGAGCCGAGCCCGTAGACCGTCTCGGTGGGATAGGCGAGCAAGCCTCCGCCCTGCAAATGCGCCACCACCGTGGGGATTGCTGTGGCGACCTCCGCGTCCGACTGGAATGGGACAGGTTTCACCGCAATTCACGCGCAAGAGCCTCGGCCATCCGGAAGTCGTCGGCCGTCGTGATCTTGAAGTTGTACGGCGAATCGGGGATAAGCTCCACCGGAAACCCGGCGCGCTCGCACACCTCGGCGTCGTCGCTCGGCGCACCGCCATTCGCGGCGGCGCCCCCCACCCCTCCCAGCCGGGCATAGGCGTCGCGTAACATCTGGCGAGGAAATCCCTGCGGCGTCTGCGCGCGCCAGATGCGCTCGCGATCGACGGTGCGGGTAATGCGCGGCGTGGCGCGATGCGTGCCCTCGCCGATTTCCTTGAGCGTGTCGGAGGCGGGGACCGCCGCGACGGCGCCGACGCCGGCGCGCGCCCGCGCGATCACGGCGTCGATCGTCCCGCGGCTGACGAACGGCCGGGCGGCATCGTGGATCAGAATGATCGTCGCGTCGTCCGCCAGCGCGTTGAGTCCCGCGCGGACCGAGTCGACGCGCTGCGCACCGCCCGGTACGAAGCCCAGCCGCTCGCCGCGCAACTTGCCCAGCCAGTCCGGCGGCCGGTCGACGTACCCCGGCGGGAGTGTGACGACGACTTGGCGTACCTCCGGGTGGCCGATGAAGGCGCGGAGCGCGCGGAGCAGCATGGGCACGCCGAGGATGGGACGGAACTGTTTCGGTTCCCCGGGACCGGCCCGGACGCCTGCCCCGGCTGCGACGACGACGACGCCGACGTCAGGCCGCGAGGCGGCGGGTGAGCTCACCGATCCCCTCCAGCCCAATCAGCTCGAGTTCGTCGCTGCTGCCGTGCGAACGCGCCGACAGGAAGACGCGCCGGAATCCCTGGCGCGCCGCTTCGGCAAGACGCCGCTCGACGCCGGCCACGGGACGAATCTCGCCACCGAGGCCGACCTCGCCGAGGAACAGCGCGTCGGCGGGTACTGGGCGATCGTGAACCGTGGAGACAAGGGCCGCCAGAACCGCCAAGTCGGTCGAGGGTTCGATCAGACGAACGCCTCCGGTCACATTGACGAATACGTCGAGATTCCCGAACGGCAGGCCGCCGCGCCGCTCGAGCACCGCGAGCAGCAAGGCGAGCCGGCGATGATCGAGTCCCGTGGCAACGCGTTGCGGCGTCCCGAATCCCGCCTTCGAGGCGAGCGCCTGGATCTCGACGAGCATCGGGCGTGTGCCTTCCATCAGTGCCGTCACCGCCGAACCGGACGCGCCGGTCGTGCGCCCGGCGAGAAACGCGGCGGCGGGATTGGCGACGGGCTCGAGGCCGGTGCCCGTCATGCGAAAGACGCCGATCTCGTCCACCGAGCCGAAGCGATTCTTCACCGCACGCAGGATGCGGTGGTCGAGCGTGGTTTCGCCCTCGAAGTACAGCACGGTATCGACGATGTGCTCGAGCGTCTTCGGGCCGGCGATGCCGCCGCCTTTGGTCACGTGCCCGACGAGCAAAACGGCCGGACCGGATTCTTTGGCGAACCGCATCAAGCGGGCGGCGCATTCGCGGACCTGCCCCACGTTGCCCGGCGCGCCCTCGAGCTCGTCGGTGTACGTAGTTTGCACGGAATCGAGGAGTACGACACTCGATTTCAGCTGTGCCGCGTGATGGAGGATCGCTTCGAGCCGGGTTTCACCCAGCACATGGATCCTGCCGGCGTCTTCCTCGAGCCGGTCGGCGCGCAGACGCAGCTGGTCGGGCGACTCTTCGCCCGAGACGTACAGGGTCGACACGCCTTGGCTCTCGAGCCGCGCGGCGCATTGCATCAGCAGTGTGGACTTGCCAATCCCCGGCTCGCCGCCGACGAGCGTGACGGAGCCCGGGACGATGCCCCCGCCGAGCACGAAATCGAATTCGGCGAGGCCGGTTTTCCACCGTTCGAGAGTGGTTTGTTGTAAGTCGATTAGACGGACAGGTGCCTGGCTGTTTGCCACACTGCTAGCCGTCTTACCGGCTAACCGACTAATCGGCTCTTCGGTCAGCGAATTCCACGCACCGCAACTATCGCAGCGGCCACCCCATTTCGGCTGATCGGCGCCGCATTCGGTGCAGCGAAAGACGGACTTGTCTTTAGACACTGACGGGAGCCTCGCGCGCGGTGTAGTTGTCGAAGCGCGTGAATTCCTTCTTGAAGTGCAGCTTCACCGTCCCGGTCGGGCCGTTGCGCTGCTTGCCGACGATCACCTCCGCGAGGCCTTCGATGCTCTCGTTGGTCTTGGGATCGACCGGCCCGTCGTAGAACTCTTGCCGGTAGATAAAGCAGACGACGTCGGCGTCCTGCTCGATCGCGCCTGACTCGCGCAGGTCGGAGAGCTGCGGCCGCCGGTGCTCGCCGCCACGCTGCTCCGGAGCGCGCGAGAGCTGGGAGATGGCGACGATCGGCACGTCGAGCTCCTTGGCTAGCGCCTTCAGCGAACGGGAGATGTACGAAATCTCTTGCTGGCGATTTTCGACATCGCCCGGCCCCTGCATCAGCTGCAAGTAATCCACGATCACGAGCGCAATGTCGTGCTCCGCTTTCAACCGCCGTGCCTTCGACCGCATGGCGAGCGGCGTCAGGGTGGCGGAATCGTCAATCCAGATCGGCGCGGTGCCGAGGAGGCCGGCGGCGCGTGCGAGCTTCGGGTAATCGTCATCGCGCAGCTGGCCGCGACGGAGCCGCTGGGCGTCGACCAGTCCCTCGGAGCAGAGGAGACGCTGCACGAGCTGATCTTTGGACATTTCTAGCGAGAAGAACGCGACCCTGGTGTTGTGCTCGATGGCGGCGTGCTGCACGATGTTCAGCGCCAGCGCCGTCTTCCCCATCGATGGGCGGGCGGCGAGGACGACGAGGTCGGACCGCTGGAACCCGGCCGTGTACCGATCGAGATCGACGAAACCGCTGGGGACTCCCGTCAACGCGCCGGCGCCCGATTGGAGCTGCTCGATGCGCTCCATCGTGGGCCAGATCAGCTCTTTGATGCGCACGAACTCTTCGGCGCGCCGCGACTGCGCCACCTGGAAGACGCGATGCTCGGCGTTGTCGAGGACTTCGCCTGCGGTGCCGTGTCCCTCGTAGATGTCCTGGATGATGCCCGTCGCCGCCTCGACCAGACGCCGCAGCACGGCCTTATCGCGGACGATCTTCGCGTGATAGTCGACATTCGCCGCCGTGGGGACGACGTCGATCAGCGCCGCGATGTATTCCATACCGCCGGCCCGGTCGAGATCGCCGCGCCGGCTGAGCTCGTCGCGCAGCGTGACGGGGTCGATGACGTCGCTGCGTTCAGTCAGCGACAGCATCGACCGGAACAGCAGGCGATGGCTCTCCTTGTAGAACATCGTGTCGTCCAGGATCTCCGCGGCCTTGAGCGCCGCATCCTGGTCGAGCAACATCGCGCCTAGGACTGCCTGCTCCGCCTCGTTGCTCCACGGAGTCTGGCGGCCCCCCCCGGGGTACTCGCCTGCCCGGTCAGTTGTCGAGGAGGCGAGCGGCGATACGGACGTCATCCCAGGTTGGTCTCTTCCAATTGGGGTTCCGGAGCAGCGCGGCCGGGTGGTACGTCACCACCACGGGGATGCCGCGGAACCGGTGAACCTGATTGCGGAGGGCACCGAGTGACTGCTTCGTGCTGAGCAAGCTTTGAGCGGCGGTCCCTCCCATTGCCAGAATGACCTTCGGCCTCACTAGCTCGAGTTGGCGATACAGAAACGGCAGGCACGCGGCGATCTCATCGTACTGTGGCAGGCGATTCTCGGGCGGCCGGCATTTCACGATGTTGCAGATGAACACCTGATCCCGCGGGAGCTTGATGGCTTCGAGGATCTTCGTGAGCAGCTCGCCCGCTCGGCCGACGAATGGACGTCCGGTCTGGTCCTCCGTGCGACCGGGCCCTTCGCCGATCACGACCAGCCGGGCATTCGCCGGTCCTTCGCCCGGGACGGTGTTGGTGCGCCCTTCGCACAGCTTGCACCGCTCACAGGCGGCGATGAGTGTAGCGACATCCTCGAGGCTACGCGTCTGCTGGATAGGATCGGTGGCGAAGAGATCGGCGCTGGGTGGATCGAATGAAATGCCAGGAGTCGGGAGCCTGGAATCAGGAGCCTGAACGACCACGGAGGCCGGCCCGGGCGGATCCCCAACTCCTGGCTCCAGACTCCTGGCTCCAGGGAGGATCACCGAGTCCCCGCCGAGCAACCGCTGCTGTTTTAGATATTCGATTGCCAGAGCCCGTCCGTCAGTCAAAGCGCCTCTTCCACTACGTCGAGAATTCGGTCGGCCACGTCGCGCTTGGAGAGCAACGGCAGGTCGACTTGCTTGCCGTTGCGTCCGAGAATCGTCACGCGATTGGTCGTGACCTCGAATCCGGCGCCGGGCTCAGTGGCGTCGTTCAGGATCACATAGTCAAGCGCTTTATTCTGCATCTTCGAGCGCGCATGCGCCAACCCGTTCCCCGTCTCGAGGGCGAACCCGACCACCACCATCCCCTTGCGCCGCTCGAGCGAACCCAATATGTCGGGCGTCGCTTCCAGCTCCACCGTGAGCGGACCGGCCGAGCGCGGGCGTTTCGTGGCCGCGTGCGTTTTGGGGCGATAGTCGGCGGGAGCGGCACTCATGATCAGCGCGTCGGCGTTCGTCACGAGGCCCTGCAGCGCGCGTTGCATCTCTTCGGTGGTCTCCACGTGCGTCGTCGCGAGACCGGCGGGCGGCGCGAGCTCCGTCGGTCCCGTGACCAGCACGACGTCCGCCCCGCGCGCGCGCGCGGCCTCGGCGAGCGCATAGCCCATTCGTCCACTCGACGGATTCGTGATCACACGTACGGGGTCGAGATGCTCGCGGGTCGGTCCCGCGGTGACGACGACGCGCTTCCCCGACCACTTGCTGTGGACGGGATTGCCGGCGAGCAAGCGCTCGGCCGCCGCGAAGATCGCGTCCGGCTCGCTCATGCGACCCGGCCGCTCGCTCGGCCCTTCCGCGAGCGCGCCGATGTCGGGTCCGATGAAGTGCCAGCCGCGCGCCGCCAGCGCCTTGATGTTCGCGGTGGTCGCGGGGTTCGCGTACATCGCGTCGTTCATCGCCGGCGCAGCCAGCACCGGTCGATCGGCGCGGGCGAGCAGCAACGCGGTGAGCAAATCGTCCGCCATGCCCATCGCGGCGCGCGCCAGGATGTTGGCGGTGGCCGGTGCGACGATGACGAGATCGGGATCCTTGGCGAGATCGATGTGTGCCAGCGCCCGGCCGCGCTCCCAGAGGGAGGAGAGGACCGGCCGGCCGGTCAGCGCTTCGAACGTCACCGGCCGCACGAACTCGGCGGCCGCAGCGGTCAGCACCACGTCCACCGTGGCGCCCGCCTCGGCCAGCCGGCGCGCCAGGAAACAGCTCTTGTAGCAGGCGATTCCGCCCGACACGCCGAGGACGACGTGACGGCGGGCGAGCGACATCAGGCTTCCTGCTGGCGCCGCCGCCGCACCAGGCGGTACTTCAGGCCGCCGCGGACGAGCTCGTCGAACGCCCGCGTGGTGAGCTTCTCCTCCCAGTCGACCGACCGGTCGCGCGGGAAATCGTTGACGAAGCGCGCGAACTTGGCCGCCACGAGGACGCCGAGGTACTTGTTCTGTGTCTGTCCTGCGACTTCTGCCGGTGTCACGATCCGCATTGCTCAGCCTTTCTGTAAATGCAGGTCATCATTCAATCGCTGTATCTCGGCCTGGATACCGTCTAAATAACGGTTTAACCACGCAAAGTCATGCTCATCGCGCGCCAGCTCCACCGGGCTCTGCTCCACCGCCTGCACCACCGCGCGAATCGCCTCTTCCAGATCGTCATTGCGAATCCAGCGGTTGAAGTTGCGAGCGTGCCCTAACTCGTAAATGGCCCGCTCCAGCCGCTGTCGAATCTCCCGCGGGGACTCGCTGCCCCGGTGCACCAGACGCTGAATGAGCACGCGTGGATCACTCGGGAGAATGAAGATCGTGGTCGCGTTCTGTTCTAACTGCCTGACCTGCTCGGCGCCATGCACTTCGATATCGAGCAGGACATGACGTCCCGAGTCCAGAATCTTCTTCACATCGCTCTTCAGCGTACCGTACAATTCCCCGGTGTACTCCGCATGCTCCAAGAACTTTCCCTGATTCACGGCCTCCAGGAACGCGTGGGGCTTCCAGAAGCGATAATCGATACCGTCCCGCTCACCCGGTCGCGGTTTTCGAGTCGTCGCGGATACCGAGAACCCGAACCGGTCTGGGTACCGCTCCCGCAGGGCTTTCGCGATCGTCGTCTTGCCGCTCCCCGATGGCGCCGACAGGACGACTATGCGTGGCGTCACTCCAAATTCTCCAACTGCTCCCGAAACTTCTCGAGGTCGCCCTTCATCCCGATCACCGTCTGCGTGATGCGGGCATCGTTCGCCTTCGAGCCCATCGTGTTCACCTCACGCAGCAGCTCCTGCGCCAGGAACCCGAGCTGCTTCCCCACCGCCTGCGCGGACGTGAGCGCCGCCCGAGCGGCCGCGACGTGGGAGCGGAACCGGACCAGCTCCTCGGTGATGTCGACGCGGTCGGCCAACAGGGCGATCTCGAGTGCCAGACGCTGCTCGTCCACGGTTGTCGCCGCCGTGAGCTCGGCGACCGCCTGCTTCAGTCGCTCGTGCTCGGCCTTCAGCCGGGCCGGGGCCTGGTCCTCTATCGCCTGCGCTGCGGCTTCGAGCGCATCGAGCCGACCGTTCAGCTCGACGCCCAGCGTTTGTCCTTCGCGCTCGCGCATGGCGACCACGTCGCGCGCCGCGCGCTCCACGAGCCCCTGCACATCGGACCACGTGACCGGCTGCTCGCTGGCCCCGTTCGCCGCGGTCAAGACATCGGGCTGCCGGGCGACGAACGCCAGGTCCACGGTGCCCTTCAGCTTCAGCGTCTTCTTGAGCTGCTGCGCGGCCGCCAAAACCTGCTTGGCCCGAGCGAGATCCACCGTTACCGCACGATCCGGCGCGGGACCGTCAACCCAGCGGGCCGTTACGGCCACGTGACCACGCTCGAGCAGCTGGCGCAGCCGCTCGCGCATCTCGATCTCGACGCCGGCTAGGTCCGCCGGCAGTTTGAGTTGCGGATTGAAATAGCGGTGATTCACCGTGCGGATCTCGACGCGCAGCCGTCCGCTCAGCACCCGATCCTCGGCGGAGCCGAAGCCCGTCATACTGCGTGGCACAGGGCCTTAAATGTAGTCAGGTGCGCTAGTTCGTGAAGAACCACCTGGCGCCATACTGCTGGACCGCCCTGGGATAGCCCAGGCCCTCCACGTAGCTCGAGCGCATGACGTTGATGTTCTGCACGGCCCAGAAAATCGTGACGCCCGCGAGCTGCATCTCCAGGTTGGTGTTGACGAAGCTGGAGCCCGTCATCGCCCGCTGGTGGGTGCCGGCGCTGTCGATCCCGATTCCGCCCAGGCCCCAGCCGCTCCATGATTCCATCGCGACCTCGCCGCGCAGCGCAAAGATCCCACTCCTGAAGACCCGCCAGAACTTTGAGTAGAACGTCAGCGACACGAGCGCGTGCTTCGGCGGCTCGAAGTCACCGCCGCCGATGACCGGATCGAAATACCAGCCGGACAGCCGAAATCCGGGCGCAATGCTGAGCGACGCATGTACTGCGACGAATTCCGTGCGCGGCGTCGGATGCAGCGAATCCACCGTGCTGATGCCGGCCGCAAACCCGAGGGGTGCGAAGGGATCGCGGCGGCCGCGGCCGACTTCGAGCGTGATGAGGCGGTTGTCGAGCCCGATCCAGCCGGCGACGTCCAGCACCCGCTGCAACGGATCGGTCCTGACCAACGGGGACTGCGCATCGTCCTGCCAGGCGACTTCGGCGCGCGCCGACAATCCGAGCGGAAGTGTGATCCCTGCCGCGCCAAAGGCACGGACGCCGGTGCGACTTCCCGTATATACAGTCCGCCGCACTGTTCCGGCGAGCGTGAACGGGCGAATTGGCATCCAGCCCGCCTGCGCCTCGAGCTGTTGTGGCAGCCCGGCGGCGCCGAATCGCGCCGTACCGGCGATGGTTGCGTTGCGCCAAGCCTGGCTGACCACCACGTTCGCGGCGGACATGTTGCGTCGCGCGACCAACGTGTCTTGACTGACCCCGCTGGTACCGAGTGTGGCTGTGAGTCGCCAACCCAGGCCGTCGTCGCGTTGCGCGACGAAGACGCTCAGGAGGCGATCGCGGCGGTCCTGTCGCCAACCCTCCACCTGGTTGCCGCTCGCCCGGTGCCAACTGGAGCTCGCGATCTGAAACAATGCGCCGACCCGCCCGTCGGGCGGGACGTACTCGGCTTTGAACCAGATATCGCTCGTACCAAACGACGTCGTGGTGTTGGTGACGGGACCAGTGCCGATACTGGCCCAGTCGGCGAGAAACGAGACGCCGAGTCCCGAGCGCGTTCGCGTGGCATACCCGGCGCGGTAGTCGGCGATATCCTGCTGGCCCGTGACGACGCCGATCTGCGTGCGCGGCGCCGTCGAGCGGTTTTGCGCCGTGACCAGATACACCCGCAGCGTAGCCGGCAGGACGATGACATCCACACGTTCCGCGGGGCCCAGCGGGATGCGGGCGGGATCGAGGTAAATCGAGTCGCGTCCGAGCGGCACCATCGGTACGCCGTCCCAGTACACTTCCAGCGCTGCCGGACCGCGGCCGCCGTAGAGGGCGATCTCCGCCTGACCGTACCACCCGCCCCGCGCGATGTAGACGCCAGGGATATGGATGAGCAAATCGCTGAGCGTACGCGCGCCGGAGAGCAGAATGGAATCGGTGGTGAACGTGTAGCGCGTGTGCTTCGGAAGCGGACCGGGGACGATGGCGGGGCCGAAAACGGGGAGCAACGCGGCGCTCGTATCGCGGGCGGTCGTGTCTCGCGCCGTCGTGGTGTCGCGTGCCGTCGTGTCAGCCCGGCCCCCCCCCCCCCGGCCCGTGGTGTCGGCCTGGGCCGCGAGCATGCCAGGC
>Ga0209161_10005198_pt1 | contig 10307 bp, 9 predicted proteins | sample GraSoiAngelo_155_FD_186169 | JGI IMG/M metagenome (GOLD analysis project Ga0209161, IMG submission 186169) | Grasslands soil microbial communities from the Angelo Coastal Reserve, California, USA - 14_1009_13_30cm (SPAdes) (version 2) | ecosystem: Environmental > Terrestrial > Soil > Grasslands ...
TCGCCGCGGCGGCTCTCGAATGTGATGATCTGGCCGCACACGCGTTTCTCGCCGGAACGATAGAGGTAACTCAGATACGCACTCATCAAAGCGCGCGTGGTTGAAACTTTGCGCGCCTCCGGCAGCAGGTTGATGTGAAAATGCGGGACACGCCGAGGTTGGGCGGGCACTTCGCGCCAGCCGTACATCAGGATCCAACGAATGAAACGACGCGATCGCTGGTTGTACCGGAAATAACGGGTCAGCGCACGAAAAAATAGCCAGACGTTTTGATATAGCGCGTAGAGTTGGTTGCGCAGCGGTTTGCGCGACCCGAGCAGGTATCCGGAGATTTGGCCGTCCACCTCCAGCAGAAAACAGGATTCCGCTTCATGATCGGTGTAATAAGTCGTAAGAAAATCAGCGAACAGTTCCCGATCCTCGTACACCGGATCGATCGGGTCGCCGAGAAATCCCGTGTCGCAGCAGAGTTTTCTTACCGCTTCGCGATCTGACCTGCGATAGCCACGAATGAGGAACGGCTGGTGGTTATCGTTCAGCATTTAAAACCGGCGGTATTTTGAGCGAAGCTCGCGATAAATGCAAAACAGTTCGTCAAAAACGCGCGACCAGCTATAGAAACTTCGCGCAACCCGTGCTGCGTTCCTCCCCAAAACGGTTAATTTTCTGTCGCTGCATTTTTCGATCGCATTCACCAGTGCATCCGGGCTGTTTTCGACCGCCCAGGATTCCTGGTCGTGACAAATAATGGTATCCATGTAGCTGCCGCGAATTCCCACTATGGGCGTGCCGCAGGCCTGGCATTCCAGTGCTGTAAGGCCAAATGTTTCCTGAACACCGGGATGAACGAAGAGATTGGCGGCGCGATAAAAGCAGGCGAGTTCGCACGGATCGGCACAATAGCGAATCCACGAAAGATTGTTGGTTCGCATTTGCAGTTTCCGAAGGTGAATTCGATCGGGCCCATCGCCGACCACGAGCAAATGAAATTCATTAGGCCGGCGTCGCTGCAAACTTCTGAACGCGCGAAGCAAGGTCGCTGTGTTCTTCTCTCTCGCCAGCCGCCCAACGTAAAGAAGCAGATTTTGACCTGAATTGACCCCAAGTGAGCGCCGTATTGCTTCGGTTCCGGATCCGTCAGGACGGAAGATTTCCGTGTTAACACCCAGGCTAAGCACACGCACATTGTGTACGCCCCAGTCGCGCAGCAGCCCGCCCAACCCCTCCGATGCGACGATGGTCGCGGCGTGCTGATTATACAGTTTGCGAACGTATGCGCGGGAAAGTTTCATCACCCGATGTGTCGCCCTTTTTCCGAGGAGCATGGCGCTCTTTCGCACGTACGCCTCCGGAAAATGCGAGTGATAAAATCCGACTACGGGCACGCGCAGGACGCGCCCGACCTTCAATGCTTTCCAACCGAGCTGATAGGGATCAGCAGACTCGATCACGTCCGGCTGTTCCCGTTCCAGAATTTCTTCCACTGCGCGAAGGTTCAACAGCGCGCGATACTGCGTTGTTCGCGAGACAACTGGAGAACGAATTGTGTAAACACGCGAGCGCCCGTTTCCTTTGAGCCTGGTCTTCGCGCCGGGAACAATAAGGACGTGCTCGTGGCGGGCCGCCTGTCTGTCGATGTAATCGATCTTCTCATGAAGATACCGCTTCACGCCGCCGCTTACCGGCGAATAGAACTGGGTGAGGTCGCAGATCTTCATGGAATTGGCGATCTCCGATTGCCGATTGCTGATTTGCGCGAGGCGGCCATGATCGCAACCAGTTCGCCTGCCTCGCTTAGCAGGGGACGAATTCTGTCTTCGTTAAGCAAGCCTGAATCGATGATCAATTCTAACCAAAAACAACTTTCGTCTGCCTCTTCTTCTACAATTCCGATCTTCGCAATAAATTCGGCCCGCGATCGCGCTCGGCATGCTGCCCGATAATTCGCAGCCACTGAAGTCGCACTTCGAATAATCTGTTTTGCTATCGCGCGACCTTGAATCGTGCGAGGCAGCGCGTCGACCATTTTCATCATGCGTAATGCGAACTGCTTCGTTCGCGCCTTTAGATCCGCTGTGCGAACAACCTTCTCTGATTCGACAATCGGCATTCGGCAATCGGAATTCAGTCCTCGGCCCCGCTAAGATATTTCTCCGCCTGCAGTGCCGCAGCACAACCCATTCCCGCAGCGGTAACGGCCTGTTTGTAAAGGCGATCGGCCACGTCGCCGGCGATGAAAACGCCGTGATGTTTGCTCCCGACCAAGTTTTTTGGAAGTAGGTACCCCTCGGCGTCCATGTCGAGTTTGCCTCGATACGCTTTTGTGTTGGGATCATGTCCAATCGCGACGAAAACGCAGGCCACTTCCAACTCGCGTTCTTCATTTGTTTTCACGTTGCGCACACGCACAGCACGCATCTCCCCTTTTTTGTCGGCGATATATTGTGTCACGACTGTGTCCCAGATCGGCTCGATCTTCTTGTTCGCGAACACGCGTTCCTGCATGATCTTGGAAGCCCGCATTTTGTCGCGGCGATGAATGAGATAAACCTTTGAAGCGAACCGGGTGAGGAACAGTGATTCCTCTGCCGCGGAATCGCCGCCACCAACGACGCAAATCGGCACGTCTTTGTAGAATGCGCCGTCGCACGTCGCGCAACTCGTCAGGCCATGCCCCACTAATTTCTCTTCGCCTTCCAGCCCCAGATAGCGGGCAGCAGCGCCGCTGGCGATGATCAGCGCGCGCGTTTCGAGCCATTCATCGTCGGCTTTGATCCGTACATGCTTGTTCGTCGCATCGAAATCGGTGACCTCCGCGTATGAAAACCGGGCACCGAATTTTTCGGCCTGCCTATGCATGTTGAGAATTAGCTCTGGCCCATCGATTCCGTCCGGAAATCCGGGATAATTCTCCACCAGGGTGGTCGTGGAGAGTTGCCCACCGGGCTGCCTGCCTTCCAGCACCAGCGGACTAAGGTTCGCGCGCGCGGCGTAAATGGCGGCAGTCAGCCCGGCGCAGCCGCTCCCAACAATGATCACTTTCTCCATCGATAAAACTTAGCACACGACGCAAGTTGCAGGAATCGTAGCACAGGCATCCTTGCCTGTGGGGCCAACGGGCGTCTCGCCTGTTGATTCACATACGCGGCCAAGATGACCGCATCCCCACAGACAAGATGTCTGCGCTACGCTGTCACCCGCACATTTATCTTGTGAAGTCCGCTCACGCCAGAGAATGGGCCGCGATCTTCTTCCCATTCCTGCACATCGCCGTCGCCGTCGGTAGCGCGTACGACAAGCGCATAATCGCCCGCCCCAGCGGGGGCCCATTGTGCCTTCCAGAGTGACCACGCTAGATTGCCGCCGGAATAATAGATTTCCGCGTCACTCCAGGTCCGACCATCATCGAAACTGACCTCGACGCGCGAAATGCCGCGGTCGCCGCCGTAGGCCATGCCTTTGACTTCGATGGGAGCAGTCGGTTTATCTAACGACACGAATGTCCAATCATCGGGCACATCGATTCTCGATCTCGTCGGCACAATGAAATCGGGGCCCCATCCTTGTGCCTCGTAAAATCCCTTGGCGTTTGCGTCGGTCACTTCAATCCTGGTGAGCCATTTCACATGTTTCTCGCCGAAGTAGCCTGGAACGATCACCCGCAGCGGGTAACCGTGCCGATCCGACAACGGCGCGCTATTCATTTCGTAGGCAAGCAGCGTCGTCGGTGCCATCGCTTTTTCGAGCGGGATTGTGTCGGTGTAATTATCGACGCCCTGCAGGCGCACCCGCGCGGCGCCGGAAAGCACGCCGGCCTGGTCAAGCAAATCCCGCAGCGGAAGACCTTTCCACACGGCATTGCTGATCAGACCCGCATCCAAGCCGTTACTGATACACATAAGCGTTGTCTCCTGCGTGGTGGGTTTGAATCCCATTAGGTCCTGGAATCGCCAGGTCGCCGCGTTCTGCACCAACCCGCCAATTTCCAGATGCCACAGGTCCACGTTCACTTTAGGATCGACGACGTTCTTTGTGACGCAATAGAACAAGTTGTTAGGCGTAATCGGCTGAACGACGCTGCCTTTGTATTGCGTCCCATCGTAGCTGAACGTTGCAGCGCGATAAAGTTTTCGCCCCAGGGCCACCCCGCCACCAGCGGCAGCGAGCCCAATTGTGCCCAACACGAACGCGCGGCGTCCCATGGCCGGAGTGAACTCGTAGTTCTCTCTGGAGATTTTTCGCGTATTCAGAAAATGGAAGCCAGCGATCAGTGCTCGTTCGAACAAAAAAACGCACAGTCCGAAGCCGATGAGCGTGACCAGTCGCGCCACCTCAATCGGCAGACCGATGTAGCTTGTGCCGAGCACCGGCCACAGCAAAATTGCGAAGGCGATGATCGGCAGCACCATGAAAATAGCGATCGTCCAAAACGCGGAGGGCGGCGTGGGTTTGCGGCGCGCGAACAATCCAAACACCGCTCCAGCAATCGCGCTGACCAGAAGTTGGCCGGCAATTGTCGATCCGACGCCAAGTTGTTTCAGATGATTGTAGCCGCCGACCTTGCCCATGAGCGAAAGGAACGGTCCCGGCGGAATGAACACCGAAAGGCGATCACCGATAATTACGAGCGGTGTAGCCACGCCTAGCGTAGCGAGCAGCAACATCGCGGTCGTCATTACGGTCCCAGCCATTAATCCGGCAAACAAGCCGGCAAAGATTGCTTTGGTCTTACTCACGGCGCTTGTCGATCCTACCGAATATGCGCCGCAAGGGAATCAAATTGCGGGTTCCGCCAAGAATGAAATTGCCCATCAAAACCTGACGACTTGCCTCTCCCGGACGTTTTCATCTAATTCGCGCCATCGCGAAAGCATCGACGAACTCTCCATCACGGAACGCATACTTGCGAAGCGTGCCTTCGATCTCGAATCCAAATTTACGATATAGCGCGATTGCCGACTCGTTGTCCGTAAAAACGGTCAGCTCGATTCGCGTGAGGTTTAGCCACTTGTCGGCGAGCTCAATTACCGCCTGCATCAGCGCCGCACCGACGCCTTTGCCCTTCCAGTCGTCGCGAACCATCATCCCGACCTCGGCTTTGTGATTGACTCGCGGTCTCGAAGACGTGTGCAGACCGATCACGTCTACAACTTCGCCCTCGATTTCGGCAACCAGGAGGTGATCGCCCTCCCCACTTTTGGTTAGTTGTTCACGAACTGATTCGAGGCTGCGATAAGGTATTTGCAGTGTATTGCGGGCGGCCAGCGGCGCGGTGTAACACTTCAAGATCGCCTCGGCATCCGAAGGGTCAGCTGTGCGTATGGTAATCTCCATAATCGATGAATATTAGCGTTCATCCGCTAACGGGATCAGCTGGCTGTTTGCACTCGCAAGAATTTTTCGCGCTCGTTCCACGACCATCGCCGACGTGACCTGCTTCATGCAGGCGTGATCGAACGGGCACTGGCTCAGGCGCCGATAGTTGCAAGGCGAGCACGGCAGGTCGACGCGCACTACTGATTCCGGCCTCTGATATGGCCCGATGTGAACGGGATTTGTCGGACCAAAAACGCTGACCATTGGTTTACCGAGCGACGCAGCCACGTGCATTGATCCCGAGTCGTTTGTCACCGCCACCTCAGCGCGTTGGATTAGCCCCGCCAGATCTGCCGGGGTGGTTTTGCCGCAAAGATCGCAGGTTCCCGGTGCCGCAGTTGCGATTTGCCGGCAGCGTGCCTCATCGCGTTTCGTACCCGCGAGAGCGACAGCAAATCCTTCGCGAAGAAACTCGCGCGCGACGCCGGCAAACCCATCGATAGTCCAGTGTTTCGTTTCCCAAATTGTCCCGGGCACAAGCACAACGAGCGGTTTGCTACCAGGCACGCCGTGGTCCTCAAGCAATCGCTGCACGTTGCGGATTGTTTTCGGTGACAGATGGATTGCGAGGTCCGGCGGTTGATCATTAAAACCAAGCAAGCATCCGAGCCACAGGTAACGATCGATCGCGTGGACGTCGAGCGTCGGAATGGGAATGCGGTGCGTGTACGCGATCCAGGAACCTTCGCGGGCGCCACGCCATCCGTGGTTCGGAACATTCTTGAGATCGTGCTCGGCGGAAATTGTGCGTGAGAATTTGATCGGCCGATCAAAGCCGATGCGCACTCGCGCGCCGCTGATGAGCGCAAACAAAGCCGAACGTAGCTGGCCATGCATGTCGACCACCAGATCGTACTTCGCGCGACGGATTTGTTTGAGCAGCTCGAAGAATGCCAGCATCGCGCCCCATCGCCGCCCACGCTTTGAGAAATCGCGCCGCGCAAAGAGAACCACATTCGAGAGCGCGGGATGATGACGCACGACTTCCGCGTTCTCCGGCGTGATCAACCAGTCAATGCGCGCACGCGGATAACGCGCGCGCAGTTTCACCAGCACCGGGATCGTGTGTACTACGTCCCCGAGCGCTGAAGGTTTGATCAACAAAATGCGCGAGAACTCGGCAGTTTGCAGACCGGATGCGCGATGGTTCTTTGTCAGTACGTTTTCAATCTGAGCGTTCAATTTGCAGAAGATAAACGAGCAATGCTGCTGGTAAAACTGTGATGCTTCGTAACAATCGGCGACTTGCCGCCTCTCCCCTTCGGGAAAGGGGAGAAGATGAAGGTGAGGGGTTCCACTTTCGTGCGCGCAGGTTGCCTGAAGAAAAAACCCTCATCCTCCCCTTCTCCCTTTAGGCAAGAGAGAAGCGACCCAGCGGTCGTTGTTCTATGCCGCCTTTTGTTCGCCTGCGAACGCGCCGCGGAGTTTCTTCATCCAAGCCGAAAAGCGATGGCGATTTTGCTCGCGCCGCACCACGGCTTCGCTGGTCACCCAGTTAAATTGAATGACGCGGCGTGGACCGGAGAACGGCTTATGACCGTGCCACGAGTTACTGCTGCGACGGAACGCCAGCAGGGTTCCTTCGGTCGGCGGCACTTCGAGAATCGTATCGTCGAGGTCGTTTCCGGAACGGAGCAATCGAAGCTGGCCACCAGGCGACTCCCACCCCGCATTCATATAGATGAGGATCGTGATGATTTTCGTCTCCGAATCGGTGTGGATTTTGCCATCTTTTTCGCTGCAACGGCCGCGCACGGTGATCATGTCAGGACGGTTCGTCAGATCGATTCCGAATTTTTCTTCGAACGCCTTGCGAAATTCTTCGCTGCGCATTTCCTCGACGAGCTTTGCAAAGGCGCGACCGTAACTGACCTCACCCAGTGGAAAGCTGCCTGGCCGGGTTACGTCGGGATAATCTTTGTGTATCGCCGCGCGGGCATCGGCCTTCACAAATTCGGGAACAATCAAAAATTCAAACGGCTCGCGGGTAAGCGGCGTGCCGCGGAACCCTTCCAAATCCAGCATCGAAACCATGGGTGACATTACACCAAGGACCTAGCAGCCGCCACGCGGAAGAGAGTCGCGATGATGCGCGCGCCGGCGACAAACGTACCGCGCAGATTACCTGAAACTTTCGATTCGCCGCCCATGCGGCGTCGGTGGTTCACTGGAATTTCGATGATGCGTAATCCCGCGCGCGCCGCTTTCATCTGCATCTCCAGATTCCAGCCGTAAGTTTCCTCGCGCATGTTCAATTTTGCGAGCGCATCACGCCGGATGGCGCGGAATGGGCACATGTCTGTGTAACGAACACTGTAAAGTAGTTGCGTTATCCATCCGGCCATTCGCCCGGATAACATCTGCTGGAAGTTCATGCTGCCGGGTTCGCGTTGCCCTCGCGTGCGCGATCCGATCACGAAATCGTGCGTTCCACGCGCGATCGGTTCTACAAGCCGCGGTATGAACGCTGGAACGTCGCTGCCGTCGCCATCGAGAAACACTACAACGTCACATTCCGCGGAGACAGCGCGAACGCCTGCCGCGCACGCGCGGCCGTAACCACGCGGCGCTGTTATGACGCGTGCGCCGGCTTCACGCGCCCGCTCGGCTGTGCGATCGGTGCTGCCGTTATCAACGACGATTACTTCGCCGGGCACGCCCGTCGCGAGGCATTCGTGAACCACGCCCGCGATCGGTTCCTCTTCGTTTAACGCGGGGATAACAACGGACACCATGCTCATCGCAAAACCAGCCACGCGCTTGTGAAGTAAATCACCAGCGCGATGAAGTCTGCCAACACCAGCGTGACTGGGCCCGCGGCAATTTTGGGGTCGAGCTTCAACCGATGCAGAAGCGAAGGCACAGCCAAACCGAACACGCATGCCGTGATCAGCGAGAGCGCAATGCTTCCGCCGATAACAGCCGCGGCGCGCAGGTCGTGGCGCCAGACCCAGGCGATGACGCAGACAACGAACCCGCAAGAAACGCCGAGAAGCACTGCCGTTGCCAGTTCACGACGAAACGCGGACGCGAGCCAATCCCAGGTCACGCTGACGGAACGCAACGCATGAATCGTTACGCTCATCGATTGCATGCTGACGCTTTCGTTTAATCCCAGCACCATTGTCAGAAAAAACGCGATGACCAGACTGCCGGCCAGGGTTGCTTCGAAAAAGCCAGCCAGAATGGCCGAGAGCGTTCCGCCGGTCACCGTGACGAGCAGCCACGGAAAGCGGAATCGCAAAGCACGCCACGGCGAAGCACCACGGATTTGCTCGAGCCGAAAACCAAGCGCCTCAAAGAATTCCGGACCGACCGGCACAGTCTCGCGACTGCGGGATCGATCCTCAGTATCGCCTGCTTCCAAAACTTCCTCGGCAAATAAGTTAGCGTCGATCACTCCAACCACGCGGCGTTGTTCGTCCACGACCGGGAACGCGAGGAATTTGTAAAGCACGAAGAACTCGCACGCATCGAGCACCGTTGCCTTCGCCGGAACAGCCACGACCCGCCGCACCATCACTTCGCGCAGCGCGGTTTCCAATGGTGCCGTCAACAAACGCCGGGTCGGCACGACGCCCACGAGTCGCTTCTCTTCATCGACGGCGTAGAAATAAATCACGCGCTCACCAACACCCTCGCGCCGAATCCGCTCGAGCGCTTCGCCAACGGTCATGTTCGCGTTCAACAGCGGAAAATCCTTGCGAGCATGTTCTACGACCGGCACGTCAAAATCCGGGATTCTTGCAGCGACGTTCATTTCGCCACGCGATGAACAATACCTTTATTCTTCAATATCTCGCTCGCTTCGCTGAAGTAATCGCGAATGTCCGACTGTTTTCTGATCCAGTCGATATAACGCGAGATGCCTTCACTGAGATCGACGGTAGGCTTGTAACCGGCGGAACGCGCCAGCGTAGTATCGCTGGTAAGGTGGCGCATTTCGCCGGGGCGAAATTCGCCATTGATCTCGGGCGCGATGTCGATCTTCAGAATGTCGGCAAGTTGTTCCGCGATCTCGCGGATCGGTGTCCCGTGTGCGCTGCCGATGTTCACGGCTAGGCCATCGAGCTTGTCACTTTCAGTGGCGAGCAAATTTGCGCGAGCGATATCTTCGACGAAGGAAAAATCGCGCGTCTGCTCGCCATCTTCATAAAGCACCGGCGGCAGATTATTCAGCAAGCGGGTGCAGAAAATAGAAATTACGCCGGTGTATGGATTGAAGATCGATTGGCGCGGTCCGTACGTGCAGGAATAACGCAGTCCGACTGTGGGAATGCCGACCTGCTTTCCCCAGAGCAGCACGAGCCGCTCCTGGTCAACTTTCGTCAGCCCGTAAACGGTTTCGCCGCCGACTGGCGCGTTCTCCGACGTGGAGACGCTTTTTGTGATCGCGCCACAAATCGGGCAGTGCACCTGCCAATCGCCGCCACGCAATTGCTCGATCGGGCGCACGCTTGGAAAAACCAATCCGTGCTTCGGACATTCGCCCGCGCCTTCGCTGTAAACAGCCTGCGAGCTCGCAACGATAATCTTTTTGATCGGCAAATTTTTTTCCCGAATGACTTCAAGCATCTGTGCTGTGCCGAGCGAATTCACATGCACAAACTTCGTAATTTCCGGCATGTAACCGCCGTAGGCGGCCTGGTGAAAAACAATGTCGACCCCGGCAAGCGCAGCAGTGACGGTGTCGAGATCACGAAGATCGCCCTGGATGAATTCCGCCTTGGGATTTAGCCACGCCGGTTTTCCGCGGCGGTGCGTTTGTGGTTCGAGATTATCCAGAGCACGCACCCGCCATCCCTCGCGCATCAGAAGATCGACGAGGTGCGAGCCGATCAGGCCCGCGCCACCACTGACCAATGCGCGCTTTGCCATGATTGCTTGTAGCGGCGGTGTCCGACCGCCGCAAATCGGCGCGCCCAGAGCGC
>Ga0209161_10005199_pt1 | contig 10307 bp, 12 predicted proteins | sample GraSoiAngelo_155_FD_186169 | JGI IMG/M metagenome (GOLD analysis project Ga0209161, IMG submission 186169) | Grasslands soil microbial communities from the Angelo Coastal Reserve, California, USA - 14_1009_13_30cm (SPAdes) (version 2) | ecosystem: Environmental > Terrestrial > Soil > Grasslands...
TGACGCCATCCGTCGAGGTGGAATAGAAAATGCGCTCCGGCCCCTTGTCTACATTGCCCGCATTCCACAGCAGATAAAGATTTCCAGTCACATCGTTGGTCATTGCCGTTCCCGGTCCCAGAAAGGCCCAGCCACAAAGGAAGGCGGAACAGTCAGGAGGGGAGCCGGAGATATCGACAAGTGTCTCTGTCCAAGTATTCCCGCCGTCCGATGACTTACTGACGTATATGTTTACCGGACCTTTGGCTCCGCCATTTTGGTATAACCCTCCCACGAGGAGTAAACGTTGCCAGCATTGTCGATTGCTGCTCTGCTGGTCAGAGAGCCAACCGAACTGAGCGTTGTGATTCACATTGGCAGAAGTGAAGGTGTGCCCACCATCGTGAGAGGACGAAACCCGAACGGTTTGTGCGTGGTTATAACCAACGTAAACGTCTCTGCCGTTCACCACCACGATGTCTTTATCCGTTCCGGCGTTCGTGGTATTGGCGATCACCGGTGGCTTGGTCGAGGTGGCGCCGAAGTCGGTGGACTTTGCCACCTCAATCAGGCTTTGTTGTTCTGCAGCCACGAGGCGTATACGGTCCGGCCATCCGCGCATCAACTTTGATTTGTACATCAACTTGTCCCGAGCCTGGATCCGCAATGATGCGCGGGTCGGACCAGGCGGCATGGATGATCGGCCGTTAGCCATCCACTCTGGTTGATCCTTTTTCTTCGTTACACCACCAGTGTGTTGCTTGGATATTGTCTGGATGGTCATCTCTCCACGCACCGCCCATTCCTTTCGGGTCCTTGTGATCCGGTACGATATCGTTATAGTCGGTGAACTCTTCAGTGGCAGATGGCGCATTTCCTGTCCTGCTCCACAATCTTCCGGTTCAGAAGCTTACGCATCTCTGCTGGCGATCGGAGTTTTCGATATCCTCGCGGTGGTGCGGATCTTCGATCCGCTGCACTCCACGTCTTATCAGCCTCGGTTTGGGAATGAGTTCCCGGAAATTCGTTTGGACGGAGTCTCATGGCAGTTCTCCTGGAATGCCTCGCTGACACTGCGGAGTGGTTGAACAGAAAATTGGAGAGCGGAAGGTCTGCCGCTTCAGGGGTTAGAGCGTTCTGGCATCCGGAGAGAGAGCTCTGAGGAGGCGAATTTCGTTGCCGGAAACCTTGTAGTGGCTCATGGCCGCGTTTTCCACAATTTGATTCACAGATATTTCGTGATTACGCGGATAAATGCGTTGACATCAGTGAAGCAACTGTTTAGCTTGTCTCACGTCGACGGTTGAAAGGATTAGCCAAATAAAACTTGCTAGTCCGAAGTAAGCTGAGTGATCTGCTCGCCAGGGCGACCTGAAGGGCAACCAGACCCGAAAAAACCGACTGATTCTGCGAGGAGCAGTTGGGGTTTGGAACTGCGAAAGCGGTGATTACACCAAGGGCTGCGATGGTGCATATATCCACGCCGTTAGCTCTCTCGCAGGAGCTGATGGCTGGAGCATAACCAATGTCGCAGCCTTTCCTATTTTCAGAGGCGGGTTGTCTGTCTCGTCAGTTTTAGCTTTCGTCGGGGACACCATGCGTGTGCCCCGCCCTGACATCGCACTTGTCGCGCTCCCAGATTTTCAAGCAGGTATTGTGGATAAGCGGTTCGACGGCCAGCTTGACCGCCCGATCCGGCGCCGCTTTGACCGGTTTGCACCAGCACAAGGGCAGCAGGCACTTCAGTAAAATTGCAGTACGATGGGATTGACGATTGAGCTGCAGAATCTCGGTGATGCTTAGCTGTGTAGGGAAATTGTTGCTGGTCTTGAGCACGCACTGAGTGACAAACCAGGAGAGTGGCGCGTGTCGATCGCCGGATCGCGCGCGAGCGAAAATTGGGAGATGCGAATTGAGGGACCCAACGGATTTGAACGGTCGTATGTTTTGGCTGGTGCTGCCGGAAAACACGAGCCTGAGGCAATTCGCAGATTGATTCTCCAACTCGTGCCAACCGGTTCGTCGTGACCTGCTGTTCCTGACAGCAGATCGAACACAAAATGAGCACCTCTCAACAAATCCACCATCAAACCCGAGAACCCCAAATGCGTCAGGTTCCACATGCGAAGCGCCGCCTCGACGAGCACGTTCTTCGAGCGTTGAACAAGATCAAAAAGCCCAGCACTGTTGAAGAAATCACAGAGCTGCTCAATCGCGACCTGGGTCCTGGAGATCGGCCTTTTCAGGCGAGAGAAATTGCGACCTGGTTGCGGAATGCCGATGACAAGGTCCTGAGTCTGTACTGGCTGGAAAGTCGTCCTCGCAGGTAGTCCCGTCTTTAACTTCCGTCAATGTTGCCGAACCCTAGCCAACTCGGAACTGTAACGCCGGTCAGAAGTGTCTTGTGCGTTGAACCCTCACTCAAACAGAATTGGCTGTGCGGCAGCCTGTTCGTTTTCTCGAAAGTTGCTCAAACCCACGCCCACGAGCCGATAGCGTTGTTGTGGACCAAGGTCGATTCGTTCTCGCAGCTTGAGGACGATGCCCGTCAATTCTTCGCACGAGGACGGAGGAGATCCCGGCGTATGGCTGCGAGTGAGGATCTTGAACTCGCCGGTCTTTAGTTTGAGAACCACGGTACGTGCCACCCGTGATTCTTTGCGCGAAGCAGACCAGACCTTTTCTGCCAGGCGCCGGATCATCGGCTCGGTATCCGCCAATAAGACATCGCGTTCAAATGTGTCCTCAACGGATATTGATTTCGTGGGGCGATCCGGGACGACTTCGCTATCGTCGATACCGCGCGCGAGCTCGTGTAGACGCAAACCGTAGCGGCCAAATTGATGTTCCAGTGTGGGCACATCCAAACTTCGCAACTCTCTGACAGTCTGTATTCCAAGTTTTGCCAGCTTCTCTCCCGTAACTTTCCCGACCCCAGGCAGGCGTCCGACGGGGAGCGGCAGCAGAAACGCATCAATCTCTTCGGGCTGGATAACGAAGAGTCCGTCTGGCTTCCGCCAGTCAGAGGCGAGTTTTGCTAAGAACTTGTTTGGCGCTACGCCTGCAGAGGCGGTCAGATTCAGCTCCTGACGGATTTGCTCACGGATCGTGCGTGCCACAAGCGTGGCGGTCGGCAAGCCCGTCTTATTCTCGGTAACATCGAGATAAGCCTCATCGAGCGACAGTGGCTCTATCAGGTCTGTGTGACGCTGGAAGATCTCCCGTACGCTTCGCGAAACCGCCCGATATCTAGTGAAATCCGGTGCAATGAAGATCGCCTCTGGACATAGGCGTTCGGCGCGCATTGCTGGCATGGCCGAGCGGATGTCGAAACTCCGGGCCTCGTACGAAGCAGCGCAGACGACAGAGCGATTGCCCCGCCAGGCGACGATCACGGGCTTGCCCCGCAGTTGCGGATCATCGCGCTGCTCGACCGACGCATAAAACGCATCCATGTCGACGTGGGTAATTTTTTGTAACATCAACTCGCAAACAATATTATTCCGCGGCGCCAGAATGGGTGTGAATCATTTCTTCTCTGCTCTTGCGATTTCGGTGCTCTTTCTGCATGCGCTGTTCATTTTGTGGGTTATCTTCGGTACTCTGCTGACGCGCTCGCGCCCGATTCTCCGTTGGCTGCATATCGTTTCTCTTGTCTGGGGGATGCTTACGGAACTGCTTCTTTGGCCGTGTCCTTTAACCGTGCTAGAGAATTGGCTCGAAGCCACAGCTGGCGTTTAGCCGGGAATCTTCGCTATCAACACGCAGCAGACATTCGCGCCGATCTGCAGCGATTGAAGCGGGACACGGATACTGGGCGGGCCGCCGCGTTGACCTCGGCCGCGACTCCCATTGTCGTTCCCGAAGTCGGGCCGACGCCGGTTGGCGGAGTGACGCGCGCCGGCGGCACGAGCCGGCCATTGACGACCAGCGTGACACCGGCCACCGGGACAGCGCCCGCGATCGCGCTCGAACCCACGCCGCGCAAGCCGATGTGGCTCCTTGCGGTGGCCGCTTTTGCAGTCATCATCCTGGCGGTTCTTGGCTGGTGGTTCTTCCGCGCACGCGGAACACATCCCCGCGCGACTGTCGGCCACAAATCCGTCGCAGTACTCTACTTCGCCAACCTCTCGCAGGATAAATCGCTCGACTGGCTGGAGCTGCTCTACGGCGGAGACGACCTTCTCGTCACTTCAGGCGAGGGATGCAGACTCTGCCATTCTCAATTTGGAGCAGGGTGAGCGGGTCAACGGCTGGGGTCGGCTCATCTTCCATGTCGCGGATGCGGACGCGCTCTGGAGACGCTTCAACGAGCTGGGATTCGAGCCTGAAAAGCCGCAGAATGCTTCCTGGGGCGAACGGTATTTCCATTTGCTCGATCCGGATGGGCATGAGTTGTCGTTTGCGCGACCGCTAAAATGAGATGCGTAATTCACCTGCTCGCTGAAAGGACGCCATGATCGAGCTTGAATCTGTTCGGATGAAGTTCCCGGAAGATACCAACATCATTGTCGGCCAGACGCACTTCATCAAAACCGCGGAGGACATGTACGAGGCGGTGGTGAACACCGTGCCACAGGCCAAGTTTGGGCTGGCCTTCAATGAGTCTTCAGGCCCGTGTCTAACCCGGGCAGAGGGCAACGACGAAGAACTACGGAACGCTGCCATCGCCAACGCCCAGGCCTTGGGCGCAGGACACGTTTTCGTTCTCATCCTTCGTGATGCATATCCCATAAACCTGTTGAATGTGGTGCAGAACATCCCCGAGGTGTGTTCGATTTTTTGTGCGACCGCCAACCCAGTGGAAGTGATCGTTGCAAAAACCGAACAGGGACGTGGTGTGATGGGTGTGATTGACGGCAGCTCACCGAAGGGAGTTGAGGGGCCGGCGGAGATCGCCGCCCGCAAAGAGTTTCTGCGGAAGATAGGATATAAGCGATAAGGCATCAACGAGGAGTCGTGAGAGCAGCGGGCGGAAGTGAGTCGTGTGATTTTTGCAGTAGAGGACACGTTTTTCCGCAAAGGAGCTGTCATGGCGTACTACAAGGTTCGGATCGAGGTGTGGTGCGATTGGAATCCGGGTGAGAGCGATCTCGAAGAAATTGTCCAGAACACCAGTACCGGTGAGGCCATTTGTACCAAGCAGGAAGTGATTGCCGTCGTCGATCGTCCGCAAGACATCGACGATGATGAAGCCATGAGCTTCTTTGGCGGGGAAGAGGGGGACGCCGACCAAAGTCAGGGGTAGGTGTTCCGCGGTGGCGTAGATTATGGTAGAGGAACAACTTTTCAGTCCTTATTTCTTAGCGATGCCCTTTCAACTGAGTTGATGGGAGTCGTTTCTTTCCCCCCACCTGAGGGACAGTGCACCGATCCATATTGCGAACCAGGCGAGCTCTGTCGTTTCCAGCGACAAGGCATACGGTCGGCACACTGCGTATTAGCGGCGGCCGCAGTTGACGCGTTCGGGTCGCAAGCGGCTGACCTGATGGGCCGCAAGCGGAGGACCTACCATGGCCGTTCCCAAGGTTGGTGCCGTTCGTCACACTTCTGGCACACAATCGATTCCATTCGGGGAGGAACCTAGCTCGTCCTGAATGGGTTGAGAATTCGGACGTCCAGCTGCCTGAAATCCGCCTCATTTCTCGTGGCAACGATCAATTGGTGAACGCGGGCAGTAGCAGCAATCATCGCGTCCTCAAGCAATCTATCCGGTTTGCGATCCATGATCCGGCCCCACTCCCGAAAGCACGGTGTATCCATCGGCAGTATCTGATACGAACCCGCCAACTGATCTGCCCAGGACTCGATGTCACTCGCCTTCGATGGATCTTGGCGGCGTGTCCGCTCAATGCCTGCTTGCAATTCGCCCATCGTCACGGCCGACAGAAACAATTGGTGCTCTTCTTGGTTGTTGAGCCAAGCGACCACTCCCCCATGCGGACGCGGCTTTCGCAGTTCGGACACGACATTGGTATCTAAGAGGTACCTGTTCATTTGATCTCCAGTACAGTCCGTCGCCGTAATTTGTGGCGCTCCGGGATCAAACTTTCAAAGCGAGCTTCAGGAGCCAATAACAAGTCTTTGAGACTCGGACGGGCTGCCTTTTGCAAACGGTTCCATTCCCCAATCGGCACGAGGACAGCGGTTTCAATTCCCCGGCGGGTAACCACCTGGGGTCCTTTCTTGATGGTGGCATCCAAGAACTCGCTAAACCGGGCCTTCGCATCTTGCACTTGCCATGAACCCATACCAAACCTCCTTATTCGAGACCTCCGAGATTATAACGACTAGTCATATGACTAGTCAATACAAGAAAGGAGATTTGCTGACTGACCGACCGCAAGTCGTGCGGTTGGCCAAACTCTCCTAATGCGGCACACTTGTCACACACTAATATCCACTACCAAGATCAACCAGGAGTGATTCGCTACAATTCTGCGTCCGCCTTCAGCAGCCGACCGACCTCACACACGAGTCCTTGGTTCGACGCGACTTCGGGAAAACGACATTGGAGGAGACGCCTGGGCTGACAGAAAGCGGAGGAATGTGATCGCAGATCTGAGTTCGCACCCAAACATCTCTATGTGGGTGACGAAGCAGACCATGATCGCCGCCACAACCATGATGTGGATGGCAGAAGCTTTGGGTTACGACACAGGGCCAATGGAAGGATTCGACGAAGACAAAGTGCGCGAAGTGCTTGGGGTTCCGGAGCATGTGCGAGTGCTCTTTCTTTTGGCATTGGGTCACCTACAGGGTGAGGATGGAAAATATCCCGGTCGACTTCCTCCATCTCGCACGCTTTTTGCCGAACGATACGGTCAACCGTTCCCAATCTGCCCCGAGGCTCTTTGAAGACTTCTTGGAGTTGGCTGGAATGCCGGATTTATCGCATTGGACTGTCTTCTTGGGTGCAGCGTTCATCCTGCTGATTACTCCCGGGCCATCCATCATGTACGTCGTGGCGCGCGGTATCGCGCAAGGCTTTCGAGCCGCTATGCTTTCTTCCGTCGGCCTCGCGCTCGGGGATCTGCTGCAGGTGATTGCGACGGCCGTCGGGCTTTCCGCTCTCTTAGGGTCTGCGCCTAAACTATTTGCCGCCGTAAAGCTAGTCGGAGCCTTATACCTTAGTTTGTCTCGGTGCCGCTACGCTACTGGGTAAGGGGGGCCGAGTCGCGAACAGCGCTACAGAACAAGGTTCCCGGCAAGCCGATTCTTCGAAATGGTTGATTATCCAGGGATTTCTGGCACTGAACCCCAAGACGGCGCTGTTCTTCTTGGCCTTTCTTCCCCAGTTCATTGCTGCGGACGCTGGACCGGTGCGAATTCAAGTGCTGTTATTTGGGACGGCATTCGTTGTGATGGGCTTTGCCACGAACTCATTGTTCGGTTGTCTAGGCGGGACGCTCGTAGCGCTGACTGGGAGCGGGGGAAAGCTCCGGACGGCGACGCGGTATGCCGGTGGTAGTGTTTTAATCGCGCTCGGGATCGTCGCCGCATTCACGCCCAGTCCACAGGCAGTCGCCTGTGGTGCGCGATAACGATTACGGCTCGATAACTATTTCTGGCGTCCCTCTGACGAACAAGAGGTGCATATGCTCATCGAACACGAAGGAAGCATTCCCGAAATTGATAGCTCAGCATACGTAGCGCCGAACGCAACGATCTGTGGAAACGTCTCGATCGGACGTGGAACCCGCATTATGTTCGGTGCATGTATCGTGGCGGAAGGTGCACCGATCACCATCGGCGAGAACTGCATCGTGATGGAAAGTGCCGTTATCCGCAGCACTCGCGAGACCGGTATGGGATCGCGCGTGAACACCATCATGCAAGTCTGTTTCTTTGCCATCTCGAAAGTTCTGCCTCGCGATGAAGCGATCGAAGCCATACGTCAATCCATTCGTGACACCTACGGGAAGAAAGGCGAGGAGGTGGTGCAGAAGAACCTGTGCGCGGTTGAGGAGACACTGGCTCACCTTTTTGAAGTAAGCGTGCCGGAGAAGGCGACGAGTCAAGTGCAAATGCCAGCTCCGTTCTCTCCAGAGGCGCCTCAGTATGAGTGCGAGGTGCTCGGCGCGATCTACGCCGGCCACGGCGATGATCTTCCCGTGAGCGCTTTTTCCTGCGATGGGACGTTTCCCACGGCAACTGCCAAATGGGAAAAGCGCAACCTCGCGCCCGAAATTCCTGTGTGGGACACCAAAACCTGCATTCAGTGCGGCAAGTGCGCTATGGTCTGCCCGCATGCAGTCATTCGAATCAAGGTGTTTGACTCCCGAGAATTGAAGAATGCGCCGGTGACCTTCAAGTTCACTGAAGCACGCGACAAGGAATGGCAAGGCATGAAATACACCATTCAGGTATCGCCGGAAGACTGCACGGGATGCGGCATTTGCGTGGATATTTGCCCGGCTAAGAACAAGAGCGAGACACGGCTAAAAGCCATCAACATGGAACCACAGCCTCCGCTGCGCGGGCCAGAAAGCGAAAACTGGAAGTTCTTTCTGAAAATCCCAGAACTCGACCGACGAAAGATTAAGCTCACCACTATTCGGCAGCAGCAGGTACAAGAGCCTCTATTTGAATTCTCCGGCGCATGCTCCGGTTGCGGCGAGACTCCTTATCTCAAGCTGGTTTCACAGCTTTTTGGTGACCGGGCGGTGATTGCCAACGCCACTGGCTGCTCCTCGATCTATGGCGGCAATCTGCCCACAACTCCCTGGGCCAAGAATGCCGAAGGGCGCGGGCCGGCGTGGTCGAACTCTCTGTTCGAGGACAACGCTGAATTCGGATTGGGGTTCCGCATTTCCATCGATAAGCAGGCAGAATTTGCGCGCCAGCTCGTGCAGCGCCTGGCTCCGCAGATCGGTGAGGATTTCGCTGCCACCTGAACATTGCAATCTTTGAATGGAGCATCGCGGATGGATTGTTCCGGTCGGGGAGCAACGCTCCTGCGATTCCCGCGGCGGCACTTCAAATGCGAATCAATGCCGCTCGGCAAGCGGCTGATCCCGGCGCACCAGAATCAAGCAAGGCTGCCATCTATAACACTCTTGACCCGGTGCAGGCGCTGGCCACGATGGAAACAATGACGCTCGAAGCCGTATTCGTCCTGAAGGATTTTCATCGGCATATGGAGAGCCCAGTCGTGGTGCGGCGTCTGCGGGACGTAGGCCAGAAATTTTCCGCGAATCGGCGCACGCTGATACTTACCGCGCCATCCATCAGCATGCCACCCGAGTTGGAGAGCCTGGTGGAATATGTCGATCTGCCGTTGCCCGATCTGCCACGGTTGAGACAAATTGTCGAGGAAACCTTTAAGCGTCTCTCGAAGGCCCACACTTTGCAGTTGAAGCTGGATGAAAGCGGTGTGAACGCCATGGCCGCGAACCTCCGCGGCATGACCGAGGAGGAAGCCGAGCGGGCGATTTCTCAGACTCTGGTGGCGCGCTACGGCCTTTGTTCGGAGACGATCACAGACGTGCTCGAGGCGAAGAAGGAACTGCTGCGGCACTCTGGAATGCTGGAATTCATCGATGCTTCCGAGAATATGGCGAGCGTCGGTGGCCTGGATAATTTGAAGCGCTGGCTCGCACAAAGACGTGGGGCTTGGGAGGACGCGGCTCGGGAGTTTGGCTTGGAGCCGCCGCGAGGCGTCATTATTCTGGGGGCCCAGGGCTGCGGAAAGAGTATGTGCGCTCGGGCGATTGCCGGCGAATGGAAGCTGCCGCTGGTGAAGTTCGATACCGCTGCCGTGTATGACAAGTACATCGGAGAGACAGAGAAGAGAATTCAAAAGGTGTTTCAAGTCGCTGAGGGGCTTGCGCCTTGTGTGCTGTGGATCGACGAACTGGAGAAAGTCTTCGCCGGAAGCGGCCCAGATTCGGCCTCGGTCGATGCCGGAGTCTCATCGCGCATTCTGGCAGCATTTCTTGGCTGGATGCAGGAACGCAAAGCGCCAGTCTTCGTCGCGGCGACTTGCAACAACGTCACGGCACTCCCGCCGGAACTGATCCGCAAAGGAAGATTTGATGAGCTATTCTTCGTCGATTTGCCAAATCAAAGCGAGAGAGAGAAGATCTTTGCCATTCAGTTAAACCGGCGTAAGCGCAATCCGTCGGAATTCGATCTGGATCGCATAGCGGCGGCGGCGAAGGGGCATTCCGGGGCAGAGATCGATGCCGCGGTGCAGACAGCGCTCTACGCCGCGTATACCAGCAAGCAGCCACTGACTACACAGGCGCTGCTGGATGCGTTGAAGGCGACGGTTCCGCTTTCAACAACCCGGGCTGAGGAGATCCAGGGGTTAAGGGAGTGGGCGA
>Ga0209161_10005200_pt1 | contig 10306 bp, 14 predicted proteins | sample GraSoiAngelo_155_FD_186169 | JGI IMG/M metagenome (GOLD analysis project Ga0209161, IMG submission 186169) | Grasslands soil microbial communities from the Angelo Coastal Reserve, California, USA - 14_1009_13_30cm (SPAdes) (version 2) | ecosystem: Environmental > Terrestrial > Soil > Grasslands...
GCCTACGCCGGATATCGACGACGGTGGGGACCTCATCCGGGGCAACCAGCAGATTCACCCGCCCCTCAACAAGACATGCACGTCATCGCGTACCACCACGACGACCACGACTCGGCCGCCGACCACCACCACCTCCTCCACCACGACCACGACTCCGCCACCGACCACCACCACCTCCACGACCACCACCTCCACGACCACCACCTCCACGACCACCACCTCCACGACCACCACCTCCACGACCACGTCCACGACTCAGGCACCGATTGGGCTACGAGACGGAGGAGTTCCCGCCTGGGTCGTATGAATTGGCTGGTACGCCGCAGGACGGGACAACGACTACCTGATACGGTACTTCCAGACCCCGACTGGCTTCGGAGCCGGTGAGTTCGGAGCGGCTCCGCGAGAGGCTCTTCGTCGACCTGTTCTTCGGCGGGGTGCCTGTCGGCAAGCTCCATGCCGCCGAGCGGCACGCGCTCCTGAAGCGCCGAGACGCGGGCGTATTTCGAGAAGATGGGGTGGCGGACCCTCGTGGGTTGCCAGACCAGAAAGCGCCCCACCGCGCGCACGAGTATCTGCACAAGGCGGCCCTCGAGCTGTGCGACGGCCTCGTGATTCAACGGTTGGTAGGCAGCAAGAAAGTGGGAGATTTCAATCCCGCCGCGATTCTCAGGGGCCACGAGGCGTTGATTCGAGGCGTTGACTCCCTGGCGGGCTGATCGGGTCGTCGTCGGGTTCGCGTGAGAGACGGCAGCGATCCGGGACAGGAAGCAGGGCAGCGTCGCACCGCCGGTCCGAGGAAACGGGCTCGGGCGCGCGCGCACGCCGGCGGGCGCAGACAACCGCCGGGCTCGTGCCGACACGAGAGCCACGGGGGCTTCGTGGGCGGCGGTGGCCTGGGTCGGTCGAAGCAGACGAGCCGCGCGGGTGACTTGTGGTTGCCTCCCCGGCGTGAGACAAGGCCGGCGCCGGGCTGCTACAACTCCGCGCACGACCATGGTAGGGTACGCCGCCCGTGGGCGAGGTCATCGCATTCGCGGAGATCGTACGCATGCGACGGCAGCGCGTCGCGCGTGCCGTGCATGCCCGCTGCCGGATGCTGATCGCGGCCTCGGTGGTGGCGGCGCGGGCGGAGCTGGCGGGCGCGCCGGCGCCCGAGCGGCCGGTGCGTATCGCCCGGCTGCGGAAGCTCGAGCAGCTGCACGACTACGCGAGCGCCCTCGGGTAGAGGACGCGCGGGCGGGGAGGGGGTGGTGACGATCGAGGCGTGGACGGTGGTGGCGGCGCTCGTGGTGGGCGGGGCGCTCCTGGTGCTCGCTCGGGAGGTTCGCCGGGCCCGCGTCCTGCGCGACGACGCCGGGGCGCTGCTCCTCCTCCAGCAGCAGCTCGACGCGCTCCGTGCCCAGCTGGGCGAGGCGCTCGCCGGTCAGGGGCAGCTCGTCGGCCAGCAGCTAGCTCTGCTCACGGGGCAGATGAACGACCGCCTGCGCGAGAGCCTCGAGCTGGTGCAGCGCAGCCAAGCCGCCGTCGGCGAGCGGCTCGACAACACCTCGCGTGTGGTGGGCGAGGTGCAGAAGGGCCTCGGCGAGCTGCGCGAGGCGGCCTCCAAGGTCTACGAGGTGGGACGCGACGTCGCCTCGCTGCACGACATCCTGCGCGCGCCCAAGCTCCGCGGTGGCCTGGGCGAGTTTCTCCTCGGCGACCTCCTGGCGCAGGTGCTGCCCCCCGCCCACTTCACGCTCCAGCACGCCTTCCGGAGCGGCGAGCGGGTGGATGCGGTCGTCCGCCTGGGCGGCGGGCTCGTCCCCGTCGACGCCAAGTTCCCGCTCGAGGACTTCCGCCGCCTGCTCGAGGCCGCGGACGACGACGAGCGCACCCGCGCGCGCAAGGCCTTCGTCGCCCGGGTGCGGCGGCACATCGACGACATCGCGACCAAGTACGTGCTCCCGGACGAGGACACCTACGACTTCGCGCTCATGTACATCCCGGCCGAGAACGTCTACTACGAGACCATCATCCGCGACGAGGAGCCCGGCCTGGCCGGCTACGCCATCAGCCGAAAAGTCATCCCGGTGTCGCCCAACTGCTTCTACGCCTACCTCCAGGCGATCGCGCTCGGGCTGCGCGGGCTCCGCATCGAGGGGCGCGCCGAGGAGGTGATGGGTCTCCTGGCGCGCCTCGGCGGCGATCTGGATCGTCTGAAGGAGGACTTCCGGCTGGTGGGCAAGCACCTGAACAACGCGGCGGCGGCGCACGCGGCGGCCGAGCGACGCATCGAGCGGCTGGGCGGCAAGCTCGCCGCGATCGGCGGCGAGGAGCCCGTGGAGGAGGGGCCGCGGCAGGCGCTCCTGCTGCGCTCGTCGTAGAGAGAGGAGGCGTGCAGCATGATCACCGTCCCGGCCATCCGGCTCCACCAGTTCGGCGTCTTCCTCTACCAGGCAATCCTGGGCGCGCGTGACGTCGACCGCCTGGTGCGCTTCGAGGTGCTCTCGTACGACACCGCCGTCCACCCAGCAGCCGCGAAGCACCGGACGAAGAAGGCCGCGCGCGTCAACTGGGAGCTGCTCGAGAAGCGCATTGCGGCGAGTGCCGAGGCCTACCAGCGGCCGATCATCCGCAAGAAGATCGCCGAGCTCGTCGACTACTACACGCAGTGTTCGGAGACCGGGACTCTGCCCGCCGTCCCCGGCGCGGTCCTCCTGGTCGCGGATCGCCGCCTCGAGTTCACGCCCACCAGCTCGCACCGCGTGCTCGGCGTGCTCGAGATCCCTTCCGAAGAGGGTGTGTTGCGCGCCCTCGACGGCCAGCACCGCCTGCTGGCGCTCCATCAGCTCATCGAGGCCGGGCAGGCCGAGGACGTACAGGTGCCGGCCGTGATCTTCGATCGCCTGACGCCGGACCAGGTGGTGGAGCTGTTCGTCACCATCAACGCCAAGCACACCAAGCTGAACCCGTCGCACCTGATCAGCCTGGCCGGGAGGCGCCTCTACCCCGACAAGCAGCTCGCCGCGAGCCACGACATCATCCGCACGCTGAACGAGTACACGGACTCGCCGCTGCACGGCGACATCAAGCTCTTCGGTGTGGGGCACGGGCGGGTAGCCCAGGCGCCGCTCGCCGAGGAGCTGAAGGGCATCTTCACTGCGCTCGACGCCCTCGGCGGGCGGCAGTCGGACCGCTTCCGCGACTCCGCGCAACGCTTCTTTCTCAACTACTTCAAGCAGATCGCGGCCGTCTTCCCGCGCGCCTGGGTGGGCCGCAAGTACAGTATCAAGACCGGCGTAGCGCTCCGCGCCTTCCTGCGCGTGGTGCCCGACGTGCTGAAGGCCATCCGCGACGGGGGCGGCGACCCGCTCGACGCGCACGCCATCCGCCAGGCGATCAAGCCGTGGGGGCTCCTGGTCGGCGACAGCCGCTTCGAGACCGAGGGCGAGTGGCGCCAGAAGCAGGCCGGCGGCACGCGCGGCACGGTCGAGCTGCTGGCGCGCGAGCTGCGGGCGGCGCTGCGCGGATGAGGCCGCCCCACCCCGGGTTCCACGAGCCCCCCGCTCCGCAAACGCCGCCGTCGCGCCGCTCCGTCGCCTTCGTCCCCGATGAGGTGCTGCTGTATGACCTGAGCGACTCGGCGTTCTGTCTGAAGGCGCGCATCTGCCTCCAGGTGAAGGGCGTGCCCTTCCGCCGCGTGACCGTGACTCTCGGCCGGCGCGGCGAGCTCCGCCGCCTGAACCCGCTCGGCCGGGTGCCGGTCCTGGTGCATGGCGAGACGGTCATCGCTGATCAGAGCCGCATCGCCCACCACCTCGACGAGGTGCAGCCCGAGCCGCGGCTCGTCCCGATCGGCGCCGAGGCCCGGGCGTACGCCGGGCTCGTCGAGGCGTGGGCGGACGGGCTGCTCGCCCCCATCGTCAGCGCGTGCAAGTGGCTCAACCCCGACAACCGCGCGGCCGCGCTCGCGAACACCGTGACCGAGATGGCGGGCGCGCCGCTCCGCCCGCTGGTCGGCTGGCTCCTCGTGCGACTGATGCGGCGCCGCCATGCGGCTCGGGGCTACACGCCCTACGCGCTCGACCAGGTCGAGGACCGCCTGCAAGAGAGCCTGGCCCGGGTCGCGACCCTCCTCGACGGCAAGCTCTATCTCCTCGGGCGGACGCCCACGCTTGCGGACGTGGCGGTCTTCGCCCAGCTCGCCTGCCTGCGGCGCTACGCCGAGGCACGGCTGGTCGACCAGGTCGCCGCCGTCGGCGAGTGGCTCGAGCGCCTGGGCGCGCTTCCCCCCATCGCCGCCGCGCTCGCGTCTTGACCGGTCCCGGGACGCGTGCCAGAAGCCGCCCCATGCCGGCCTTCACGAGAGTCGCCGCCGTCGGCGACGTCCCGCCCGGAACGGGCAAGTGCATCGAGGCGGGCGGCAAGCAGATCGCGCTCTTCAACGTGGGCGGTACGTTCCACGCCATGGACAACACCTGCCTCCACCGCGGCGGGCCGCTCGGGGAGGGCGAGCTCGACGGCATGATCGTCACCTGCCCGTGGCACGGCTGGCAGTACGACGTGACCACGGGCTGCAACACGATGGACGAGAGCGAGCGCGTCGAGCGCTACGAGGTGAAGGTCGAGGGCGACGCGGTCCTGGTCGCCGTCTAGAGCGCGCTGTCGGCGCGCACGGTGGCTAGGACAGCGTACTCCGAGAGCTCCGGGGGCGTCGCGGTCTGGACCCACAGCGGGCCCGGCGCGAGCGCCGCCAGGAGCAGCAGCGCCGGCCGCTTCATGAGCGCGGCTTTCGGAAGCGGGGCGGGCGCTTCTCGAGGAAGGCGTTGCGTCCCTCGAGCGCCTCGTCGGTCTGGTAGTAGAGCTCGAGCGCGCTGAAGCCGAGCTCGGTGAGTCCCGCGATGTGCTCGGTGTCGGCGTTGAAGGACTGCTTGGCGAGGCGGAGCGCGGTCGGGCTCTTCTCGAGCAGCTCCCGGCACCAGCGCTCAGTCTCGGCGCGCAGCTCCGCCGCCGGCACGACCTGGTTCACGAGCCCCATGGCGAGCGCCTGCGCGGCGCTGTACTGGCGGCAGAGATACCAGAGTTCGCGCGCCTTCTTCTCGCCCACGATGCGCGCGAGGTACGCGGTGCCGAAGCCGGGGTCGACGCTCCCGACGCGCGGCCCCGTTTGCCCGAAGACCGCCGTGTCGGCGGCGATGGTGAGGTCGCAGAGGACGTGCAGCACGTGCCCGCCGCCGATGGCGTAGCCGTTCACCATCGCGATCACGGGCTTCGGGATGGCGCGGATCACGCCGTGGAGCCCGTGCACGTCCATGCCGATGCCCGCGCCGCCCGTGTAGCCGCCCTGCGTCCGCTCGCGCTGGTCCCCGCCCGCCGAGAAGGCCTTGTCGCCGGCGCCGGTCAGCACGACGACGCCTACCTCGGGGTCGCCCCAGGCGGCGCGGAAGGCGGCGATCAGCTCGTCCACGGTCTTGGCGCGGAAGGCGTTGCGCACTTCGGGGCGGTTGATGGTGATCCAGGCGACGCCGTCGCGGGCGTCGTAGAGGATGTCGTCGTAGGGCATGGGGTCTCCTGGCTGGCGGCGTGCTACGCTGGGCCGGTTGCGTGTGACAGCCCGAGTTGAACGCGAATCGCCCGTTCGACGTCCCGCATCTCGAGGGGGCTCACGTTTCCGGCGCGGCGCAGGAGGCGCTCCTTGCTGACCGTCGCGATCTGGTCCACCATCGCCTTGCCCTGGCGACGGCCGACAGTGACCCGGGCCTCGCTCGGGTAGAGCTTCGACACAGTCGATGTGACGGGGACGACCTGGACGCGGTTCAGGTAGCGGTTCGCCGCGTCGTTGCTCACAATGACGGCCGGGCGCCTCTTCCGCGTTTCGCCGCCGATGGAGGGCTCGAAGTTCACCCACCACACCTCACCGCGTCTCATCGGCTACATCCCCCACGGTCCCTTCTGCCCACTCCAGAGCGTCGGCCTCGCGCTCCTCGTCCCGCGCCATCTGCTTGTACGCCTCTTCGAGGTGTTGCCGAGAGACCTTGGGACGGACCAGGTCTTCGATGAATCGGCTGATCCGGCGCCTTCCCACCACGGTGTGAAGACCTTCGTACACCTTCTCGTCGAGGGTGATCGTGAGCTTCTTCTGCAAGGCCGTTCCTCTACGTGTAGAACACGTGTAGCATCCATGCTGAAGCTCGCACAAGTCCGGGGACGTCTCGCACGAGCCTCGCAGGCGCAGTAGGCAGCCCGTTCGCGTGGTTGTCAGGTGCGGCGAGGGTTGCTCAGCCGCGGAGGTAGGCACCCCTGGTTTCAGCGCGTGGTTTCGGGCGCCGTTTGAACTACGCCGGGACCCTTGGGCAGCCGAAACGTCACCAGCAATAGACTCGCCGCGCCTCGGCGCGCAACTCCGCGCGGAAGTCGGGATGGGCGATGGCCAGCAGCTCCTCGACCCGCTGCCGGAGCGTCTTCCCCCGCAGCGTCGCGATCCCGTGCTCGGTCACGACGTAGTCGACGAACCCGCGTGGCAGCGTGACGGGCGTCCCCGGCGGCAGCACCGGCACGATGCGCGAGCGCAGCCCTCCCGTCATCCGGTGCGCCGAGGGCAGGACGAAGATCGCCCGCCCGCCGGGCGAGTAGGCGGCCGCGATCGCGAACGCCGCCTGGCCGCCGACTCCCGACCAGAGCTGCGTGCCGATGCCCTCGGAGGCGACCTGGCCGGTCAGGTCGACGAGCAGGGCGTTGTTCACGGCGGTGAGGTTCCGCTCGCGCACCAGCATCGTCACGTCGTCGGTGGCGCCGAAGCTGTAGAGCGCGAAGCCGGGGTGGCCGTCGACGAAGGCGAGCTCCTCGGGCGTGAGGCCCATCATGAAGGAGCCCACCACGACGCCTGGGTGGAGGACCTTGTGCCGCCCGGTGACCACGCCGCTCTGCACGAGGCTCGGGACGCCCGCGGTGATCGCCTCGGACTGCACGCCGAGGTCGTGGCGGTGATCCAGGTAGAGGCCGAGGCCCGCGGAGACCGTGCCGATGCCGATCTGGAGCGTGTCGCGGTCGTGCACCAGCTCGTGCGCGACCAGCGTGCAGATCACCTCGGTGGCGGCGGTCTCCTCCTCCGTCCGCGGCGCCGTCGTCACCATGCCGGTCGGCTCCTCGGCCGGCACGAGGTGACGGAAGCGCTCGACCGGCGCCCAGCTGTCGCCGCCCGTGCGGACGAAGTCCTCGTGCACCTCGCCGATGACGGTGCGCGCGGCGCGGCAGTAGGCGGGCGAGAACCACGCGCCGGTGCCGAAGCTGCACCGCCCCTCGGCGTCGGGCGGCGACACCGGGACGAGGTAGACGTCGGGGGTCGGCGACACGCCGGGGGGGAGCGCGTCCGCGTGCCAGTGGCTGATGGGCAGATACCCGACGCGCCCGGCGTTCACCGCGACGCGGTCGGCGGCGGTCGCGTAGTTGGTGGTGAGCGCGAAGGCATCGGGGTCCCAGGGAAAGAGCGAGGCGAGGTGATCGACGCGCACGCCGCGGAGCTCGCCCGCTCGCGCCGCGAGCGCGCGGCAGAGCGTGTGCGGCGTGTTGCTGAACGACGCGACCGCGACGGTGTCGCCCGGGCGGACGGCGCGAAGCGCCTGGTCCGCGGTCGCGAGCCGCTCGCGCTGCCGGTCGCGCCACACGGGCGCCGCATCGCCCGGGCGTCGGTCGCTTGTCAAGGCGGAGCGGGCGGCGCATAGCTTCAAGCGCGATGCTCGAGACCGCGCTGCACTCGCATCTCGCCGGGCGCGGCGCCGTGCACAGCGAGGAGCGTGGCGTCGTGCTGCCGCGCCGCTTCGGCGCCGACCCCGCGGCCGAGTATGCGGCGCTGCGCGAGGGTGCGGCGCTCGTCGACCTGGGCTTCCGCACCGTCGTGCGCGCGACGGGTGCGGACCGGGTGACGTTCCTCCACGGCATGCTCAGCAACGACATCGCGTCGCTCGGACCCGGGGCGGGCTGCCCCGCGCTGCTCCTCACCATCCAGGGGCGGGTCACGGCCGACCTGCGGGTGGCCGCGCTCGGGGATGCGCTCCTCCTCGACGTGGACGTGCGGGCGCGCGCGGCGCTCGTGGAGGCGCTCGAGAAGCTCATCATCGCCGACGACGTCGAGCTGAGAGAGCCGGGCGAGCCCCTCGCCCTGATCGGGGTCGAGGGACCCGGCGCCGCCCGGCTGCTGCCCGACGCCGCGGGCCTGGCCCCCTACGCGCATGCCGCCGTCACGCTCGCCGGCGTGGCGGTGCGCGCGCAGCGGGCCAGCGAGCTGCGCGGGCCGGGCTTCGTCCTCCACGTGCCGGCCGCGGGGGCGGCGGCGGTGTGGGACGCGCTCGCGGCCGCGGGGACGCGGCCATGCGGCATGGAGGCGCTCGAGTCGCGGCGGGTCGAGGTCGGCGTGCCGCGCATCGGCGTCGACATGGACGGCGCCACGCTCGCGCTGGAAGTCCCGGTCGAGGACGCGATCAGCGCGACCAAGGGCTGCTACCTGGGGCAGGAGGTGGTTGCGCGCGGTACGGCGCGCGGGCACGTGAACCGACGGCTGGTCGGGCTCCGCCTGGAGGGGCCGGAGCCGCCGCCCGGCGCGCCCCTCGTGCGCGACGGGAAGGAGGCGGGCCGCCTCACCTCGGTGGCGCGCGCCTTCGGCGCCGGTGGCCTCGCGGCCCTCGGCTTCGTGCGTCGCGAGTGCTGGGAGCCGGGCACGGAGCTGCGGGTGCGCCACGGGCACGCGGTGACGCTCGCGCGCGTGGCCGAGCTTCCGCTCGCCTGAGGTTGGCTTCCCCACTGCGGCGCTTTCTGCTAACCGGCCGCCAATGGCGACGCAACTCGGAAAGCGCTACCTCTGCGACACCTGCGGGACCGAGATCCTGTGCAACAAGCCGGGGACGGGCAGCGTCACGTGCTGCGACCACGAGATGAAGGTCAAGGAAGCGAAGCCGTTGCCGTCCTCCGACTGAATCGTCCCGACTGGCTGCTCGAGAACGCGCGGGTCGTGACCCTCGGGCCCCGCCGGCGGGTCGCGCAGGCGATCGCGGTGGGCGGCGGGCGGGTGCTCGCGATCGGCTCGTCGGCGCGCCTGCGGCCGCTCGCCGGGCGCGCCGCCGAGCGGGTCGACTGCCGGGGCGCGACGGTGCTGCCCGGCCTGATCGATCCGCACCTCCACCTCTTCGCCCTCGCCGCGCGCCGGGTGAACCTCGACTGCGCGGCGGCCGAGAGCGTGGACGAGCTCCTCGCCCTGGTCGCGCGGCGCGCGGCGGAGGGGCCGGCCGGCGCGTGGGTGCGCGGCGAGGGCGTGGACGAGGTGCGCCTCGGCCGCCTGCCCGCGGCGCTCGAGCTCGACGCGGCCGCGCCCGGCCACCCCGTCCGCCTCCGCCATCGGAGCCGGCATGCGTCGGTGCTGAGCAGCTCGGCGCTCCACCTGCTGGGCGGGGGCCCGGGCATCGAGCGGCGGGATGGGATGCCGACCGGGCTCGTGTCCGGGCGCGAGGCTCAGCTCGGCCGGCTGATCGGGCGGCTTCCATCCGACGCGCTCGCCGACGGCCTCGCCGCCGCGGCGCGCGAGCTGGCGGCGCTCGGCCTCGTCACGGTCGCGGATGCGACGCCGCGCTCCTATCGCGCGCTTCGGCCGCTCCGCTCGGCGATCGGTGCCGGACGCTTCCGGCTCCGCGTCTTCGCCATGCGGCCGCCGGGGTCGCGCGCCTGGCGGGCGGCGCAGCGGCTCCGTCCCGGGGCCGTCAAGATCATGGTGGAGGAGGGGCCGCACGGCCTCCGACCGCGCCCCGCCACACTCGCCCGCCTGATCGCGCGCGCCGCCGCGTCGGGCGCGCAGGTCGCGGTGCACTGCGTGGGCGCCGCCACGCTGGCCGCCGCACTGGCCGCCTTCGCGGCGTTGCCGTCGAGGCTCCGGGCCGGCCGTCGCCACCGGCTCGAGCACGTCGCCGAGTGCCCGCCGCCGCTGGTCGCGCGCATCGCCGCGCTGGGGCTCGTCGTCGTGACCAATCCGGCCTTCGTCCACTGGCGCGGCGACGTGTACCTCGGGGAGACGGCCGCGCCGGCGCGCGCCTGGCTCTACCGGGCGCGTACCCTCTTGCGTGCGGGCATCCCGCTCGCCGGCGCCTCGGATGCGCCGGTCGTGCCGCCGAGCCCGTGGGTCGGCATCGCCGCGGCGCGTGCCCGGCGCACGGCGGCCGGGGCCACGCTCGGCGCGGCCGAGCGCCTCGACGCCGCGGCCGCGCTCCGCCTCTTCACCACCGGCGCGGCCTTCGCGCTCGACGCCGACGGGCTCGGGACGCTCGCCCCCGGCGGTCCGGCC
>Ga0209161_10005201_pt1 | contig 10303 bp, 10 predicted proteins | sample GraSoiAngelo_155_FD_186169 | JGI IMG/M metagenome (GOLD analysis project Ga0209161, IMG submission 186169) | Grasslands soil microbial communities from the Angelo Coastal Reserve, California, USA - 14_1009_13_30cm (SPAdes) (version 2) | ecosystem: Environmental > Terrestrial > Soil > Grasslands...
GTTTCCCTCCCCCTTGTGGGGAGGGTCAGGGAGGGGGTCTCTCGTTCTAGATCGGACATGTCCTCGACTGGGACCTCGACCGTGATCTCCATCGGCTTGACCCGGCCGGCATCGATGATGGTGACCTCTCGGCTCGCCCCGCCCAGGAACTTCGCTGTCTCGGTCAGGGGCCGCTGGGTGGCGGAGAGCCCGATCCGCTGCGGCTCCAATCTCCCTCCCCCCTTGTGGGGGAGGGTCGGGGTGGGGGTCGCATTTGTGATGAGCTCGGTGAGTCGCTCCAGGCTGAGCGCAAGGTGCGCCCCCCGCTTCGTTTCGGCCATCGAATGGATCTCGTCCACGATCACCCAGCGGATGCTGGGCAGAATCTGGCGGGCAGCGCTGGTGAGCAACAGGAAGAGGGACTCCGGGGTGGTGATCAAGATGTCCGGCGGATGCCGCTCGATCTGCCGCCGGTCGCGCGGCGGGGTGTCCCCGGTCCGGATGGCGACCGTGATCGGTGAGAGCGCCGCGCCCATCCGCTCCGCCTGCATCGGCGACACGTAGAGCACGCGGCACCGCTCAGCCTCCCGGGGCGTTGGCTCGGTTGCGAGCCGGTCGATGCACCAGAAGAACGCTGCCAGGGTCTTGCCGCTGCCGGTGGGCGCCGACATCAGCGTATGCTGCCCGGCGGCAACCGCCCGCCAGCCACCCTCCTGGACCTCGGTCGGGGAGGCGAACGTGCTCGAAAACCAGGCACGCGCCGCAGGCGAAAACAGATCCAGAACAGTGGGCATGGATCTCAGTTTAGGTTGTCGAATCTCCGTCCCTGCCGGCCATATTCCCTCCTCCCTTGTGGGGGGAGGGTCAGGGTGGGGGGTCAAAAGTTGAACCGGCTCAACAGTTCCTCCGGAGTCAGGTAGCGGCGTGTCGCGAAGACGGCGCGGCCGGCATCGAGCAACCCGCGGTTGTAGGGCGTCGGGCGTCCGATCCGCTCACCGAGGCTCACGATCTCGCCGTTCAGGTAATCGAGTTCGCTGCTCGTGCCGCGCTGGAGGCTTTGTAGCGTCGAGGGGCCGTAGGTGCTGTCGGCCGGGAAATTGCCTGCGAGCCGCGGAGCAAACAGTCGGACACTGACAGCGAACGGCAGCACCGCCATGGAACGGAACGCGCGCGCCCGCGAGCTCTGATCGAGCCCGAGTCCCCCGGCCTGGGCGGTCTTGACGCCTTCGCGGATCGTCGCGATCGCCAACCGCGTCAACCCGCGGTGTCGGAGCGCCCGGGCGATCGGCCAGCCGGTGATCGCCATGATGGCGTTGTTCAGGTTGGCCATCAACTTGGTCCACCGAGCCCGCGCGATATCCGGAACCTGCTCGGTCTTCATCGCCGGACTGAGCAACTCGAGCACGGGCTCGACTCGAGCGGCCGATTCGACAAATGGCGCCCCCACCTGCAGCAGCGCGCCGGTGTTCTGCTCGACGATGCCCGGCTCGAGGTAGGTGGCGCTGATGTTCAGGACGCAGCCCACGATGCCGCCCCGGCCGAGAATGTCGGCGGCTTCTCGGTCCGACCGCACGCCGTTCTGCATCGTGACGACGGTCGCATTCGAGTGCAGCCGGGCGATGTCGCGAGCCGCGGCCTGGACGGGACACTGGCGCCTGTCTCATGCAAACGAGCCCCGACCACGCTGCCAACCGCACCCGCGCCATAGACCACCACTTGCATCGCTCAGCGATAGCTTCGCTGATCCCGGCGGGCATGGGTTCGGCCGAGCTGGCCGTTGCGCGACTCGACCGGGTGGGCTACCATACGGCCACAATCAACCGCCCTGGGGGGAGGGCGGCCATGGGGAGGGAAACCATGAACCGACGCGGAGAGGTTGGGGAACTCGCCAGTGACTTCCAGTCCGAGCGCGCCGTCCTGCAGGAGTCCATCCGGCACGATTATTCGACCAGCGAAACCGGCATCGTCCCCCTCAACCGGCGTCGCCCGCTGTGGCATTTCGCCGGCCTCTGGACCACGTTCGCGGCCGGGTTCTCGTACCTGTTCATCGGCTTTACCGTCCACGATGCCGGCTATTCACTCGCCGCGACCATCGGAGCCTGCCTTCTCAGCATCGTGATCTATGTCGCCTACGCCATGCTGGCGGCCTACCTCGGATCCCGCACGGGGCAAACGCACTCGCTCCTCACCCGTTCGATCTTCGGCCGGGCCGGCTCCTACCTGGTCTCGCTCTTCCTGGTGATTGGCCCGCTCGGCTGGGTCGGCTTCCAGGCCGGCCTGATGGTGCAGATCTGGAACGGTCTGTACGGCTGGTCTGGGGTCGAGTTGCTGACGATCATCTTCGCCGCGGTCATGATCTTCAACAACCTGTTCGGCTTCACCGGTATCAGCGCGTTCGCCCGTTACCTCGTGACGCCGCTGATCATGCTCTGGGTCTTCTACCTGATCATCAAGGTGATCGCCACCAACGCGAGCGTTCTGGGGCACACGCCGAAGGTCGTCGCGGCGCTCACGTTCTGGCAGGTCGTCGGCGTCCTCGTCGGCTTCCTGATGTGGGGGAATGAGCCGGACATCTGGCGCTACGGCAAGCCGAAATTCTGGTGGCCGTTGCCGGCCTTCATCTGGGCGCTCGTCGTCGGGTTCGTCCTATTTGTCGCCGGCGGCTGGACGATGGCGGAGATCGCTGGGAGCACCACGTTTGGCCCGGTCCTCCAATTCACGACCAATTACTCGCTGTTTGGGTTCTTCTGGCTTGCCTGGTTCCTGGCAACCGCCAGCCAGTTCGCGCTCAACGACGCCAACTACTACGAGGCGATCAATGGGATCCAGAACCTGTTCGGCGGCTGGCGTCAGTGGCGGCGACTCTACGCCTGTCTCATCTGCGCCGCCCTGGGCGCGCTCTCCGGGTACCTGGTGAACTACGCCATCACGAACGGATTCTTCAAGGTGGCTGCCTTCCTGGCGATCTCGGTCCCCTGCGCCACCGTCATCATGGTGGCCGACCACTACCTTTTGCCTCGGCTGTTCCAGATCTCGCGGCCTCTCGATCGCGTCCCCGCCTGGACAGAGACGGCCGCGGTGAACTGGCCGGCCCTGGTTGCGCTGGTCATCGCCGTGATCTTCGGTGGCTACGCTACCGGGATCATGCCGGGCGAGGATTCGAGCATCTACCTGGGACCGGCGCCGCTGTTCGCATGGATTCTGGCGGGCGGGCTCTACCTCGTCGGGGTTGCCGTCACCCGAGCCGTCACGCCGAACGTGAAGTCCGCACTTGGGTTTGCCGGTGGCAGCGTCGCCGAGCAAGTCGCGCCGGGCGCCGTTGTGGACCTTGCGACGAGTGCGGCGGCGGTCGGCGCCCAGACCTCATAGCTACGAAGCGGATCGTTGTTCCGGCGAGAGAGGGCCGGGGTGTCCGGCTTTCGCCGGGCACGAGGTTTCGCTGCGTCGATCTCGAAGGCAAGCAGTGTGGCGATCTGTTTGCCTTCAACGCGGCTGATGTCCAAGAGTACGCGAGCGCCGAGCATACCCGCGTCTTCAACGGCCGCCTTTTTCCCCAAATCGGCGAGCCATTCGTCACCAATCGCCGCGTGCCGATTCTGACCTTCCTCGATGACGCTTCGCCCGGGAAGCACGACATGCTCATGGCCGCCTGTGATCCGACCCGTTACCGGTTGCTCGGGGTTGAGGGCTGGCATGCGTCGTGCCAGGACAACCTGCAGCGAGTGATGGCGGGCTTCGGCCACGACGGCGTGGAGGTGCCGCAGCCCATCAACATCTTCATGGATGTTCCGATCGGTGAGGACGGCATCCTCGATTGGGCGACGGGAAGCACCAAACCCGGCGATTCGATCACGTTTCGAACTGAACTCGACTGTTACGTCGTCCTGACGGCGTGCGCCCAGGACATCTTGCCGATCAACGATCGGAACCCGACGTCGCTCGCCATGGACGTGTTGGACGGATGAGTCTCGACCTGCTGCTCCGTCGCGCCCGCCTGCCTCGCGCGAGCCGTCTCCAGGACATTGGTATCGCGTCGGGTCGGATTGCGGCACCTGCCGGCGAGGCGCGCGAGGTGATCGATCTCGACGGGTCCCTCGTCACGCCCGCGCTGGTCGAGCCCCACATTCACCTCGACGCCGTGCTGACTGCCGGCGAGCCCCGCCCCAACATGACCGGCTCGCTCTTCGAGGGAATCGCCATCTGGTCGGAGCGAGTCAAGAGCCTGACCGTTGAGGAGGTCAAGGCACGGGTTCGAACCGTCTTGCGCTGGCAGCTCGCCAATGGGGTGCTGCACGTGCGGAGCCACGTGGATGTGTGCGATCCGGAGCTGCGCGCGCTGCGCGGTCTGGTCGAGTTGCGCCAGGAGGTCGGCGACCAGATGGACATTCAGCTGGTCGCGTTCCCTCAGCAGGGTATTTATTCGTTTGACGGCGGGGAGAGCCTGATGCGCAAGGCGGCCGAGATGGGGGCCGACGTGGTCGGTGGCATCCCCCACTTCGAGCTGACTCGAGAGTATGGAGAACGCTCCATTCGCTTCGCCATGGAGCTTGCGGCGGAGCACGGCCGCATGGTGGACATCCATTGCGACGAAACGGACGATGACCAGTCCCGCTTTCTCGAGGTCATGGCGGCGGAGACCATCCGCCTGGGCCTGACCGGTCGGGTCACCGCCAGTCATACCACCGCCATGCATTCGTACAACAACGCCTATGCGTACCGGTTGATCAACAACGTCAAGCGGGCCGGGCTGCACATGGTGACCAATCCGCTCGACAACTCCGTCTTGCAAGGGCGATTCGATAGCTATCCCATCCGGCGCGGTCACACCCGGATCAAAGAGCTGCTTGCGGCTGGCGTGAATGTCAGCCTGGGGCATGACTCAGTCATGGACCCGTGGTATCCGCTCGGTTACGCTGATCCGCTTCAGGCGGCGTTCGTGCTGGTGCATTTTGCGCAAATGTCCGGTCAATCAGAGCTCGAAACTCTCTTCGACATGATCACCACCAGGCCGGCGGAGGCCCTCGGGATCTCGAATTACGGTTTGAGCGAGGGCGATCCGGCGGACCTGGTGGTCTTCGCGGCGCCGTCCGAGATGGATGCGCTTCGGCTGATCGCGCCGAGGCGGTTCGTGCTCCGCGGCGGGAGAATCGTATCGCGGACGCAACCTGGCCAGACCACCGTAACCTGGGACGGGAAAGAAGAGCCGGTCGATTTCCTAAAGGGAAAGGGGACGAGAGATGGCAGATAAGGGCATGGTGGGGGCCTCCGAAAGATTGGACATGCCGTTCGTCGGCATTCCCTCATTCCTTCGGGCACCGATCCACACCAACCTCGACACGCTGAAGGCCGAAATCGCGGTGCTGGGCGCGCCAACGGACGAGGGCTCGCCGTTCAAACCCGGCTCGCGTTTTGGGGCGCGCGCGATGCGCGAGCATTCCCTGCGTTTTGTGTCCGGCAAGACCGGCTATTACGACCCGCAGCGTGGTCATCGCTTTCTCGAGCGGGAGATGAACGGCGCGATCGTCGACGTCGGTGACGCCGATATCCTGCCAACGAATCTGCCGGGCACCTTCGACAACATCACCGCGTCGGTTCATGGCATCCTTAGCGCCGGCGCGGTACCGGTGGTGCTCGGCGGTGATCACGCGATCACGTTTCCGGTGGTGCGCGCCTTCGCCAGGCCCCTCCACGTCGTGCACCTGGACGCTCACCTCGACTACATGCCGTTCGTGCACGGAATGTTCCACACGAATATGCATGCCTTCCGGCACATCCGCAAGATGTCTCATGTTCAGAGCTTGACTCAGGTTGGGATCCGCAGCCTTCGCGACAGCGAGGTCATGCACCGCGATGCCCGCGCCGATGGGAATCGCATCGTCACGATGGAGGCGTTCCGCCACAGCGGCGCCCAGGGCGTCGTCGACGTGCTGCCGAGGGACGCGGCCTGCTACGTCAGCATCGACATCGACGTCCTCGATCTCTCGCTCGTCCCCGGGTGTGTCTCCGCCGAGCCGGACGGCATGTCCTATCGCGAGCTCCGCGACCTGCTCGCCACCATCGCCACGCACACCGAGGTGGTGGGCTTCGATCTGGTGGAGATCAACCCGCTCCTCGACGTCGCAACCGGGGTGACGGCTTACCTCGGCGCACACACCGTGCTCGAGTTCCTGGGGCAGATCTGCGCCCAGCCTCGCTGGAGTAAGGCCCATGGCTGAGCTGCGCATCGATTGCCACATGCACTTGTATGAGACGAAGGCTGCCGGTCGGCGGGAGAAAGCGACCTATCAAATCTGGGAGTACGGGACCAAGGACGACGTTGTTTTTTCCCCACTCGACGGCGATATCGAGGACGCCGAGGCCGCCATGACCGGCGCCGGCTTCGACCACGCGGTCATCGCCAACCTTTTCGCCGTCGCGCTGCTCGATGATGTGCTGCGATCGGCCAGCATCGAGGTGCAGGCCGAGCGACTCGTGGCGTTCAACCGCTGGGCCTGTGAGGTGGCAGCCACACGCCGGCAGCTGACGGTTTTCGTCGCCGCCGATCCGACCGTGCTGGGCGGCGACCCCGGAGCCGCGCACCTGCGTGAGATGGTCGAGCACCACGGCGCGAAAGGCATAAAGATCCACCCAGTCGTCCAGCGCTTCATGCCGGACGATCCCCGGATCCACCCGATCTACCAGGCCTGTGTGGAGCTGGGAATTGCGGTCCTGTCGCACGCGGGGAGCGCCCGGACCGGCGCCGCGTACGCCGAGCCCAGAGCCTTTGCGAACGTGGTGCGCAAGTTTCCCGATCTCCGCCTGGTGCTCGCCCACCTGGGTGGGGGCGCCTGGCGTCAGACCGCCGCCTTCGCCGACGCCTTCCCGCAGGTCTCCTTTGACCTCTGCGAGATCATCGCCTGGACCGGGGCGCCGAACGCACCAACGTCGAGTGAGCTGGCGAAACTCATCCTCGACATCGGACCCCAACGTGTCATGTTGGGCACGGACTTCCCCTGGTACGACCTCGCGGACACGGCCAATCGCGTCATGGACCTACCCCTGCTCAGCGATGAGCAGAAGATCGGGATCCTCGGCGCGAACGCCGCGCGGATCCTGCGGCTTCCATTGCCTCTAGGCTCCCCGACGGCAAACCCATAGCGTCGCGGAACCCTTCAAATGGACGGGCGCCCGATGCGACGAATGTAGCGTTTGGACTGCCATGAAACGTGGTAACATGCTTGTAGCGTTTGAGCCACGCTTGGGACCTATCTGCGGGCTCAGAGGAGAAAGCAATCATGGCTGATTCGTACGATCGGGAGATCGTCCGAGAGGAGACGTCTACCGGCGACCCGGTGCGACCGGCGCCGGCCGTTTCGGCGACGACCTCACGCAGGTCGGTCTACCGCGAGGGCAGCAACAACAGCCGGGCGACTCAGGCCGTCTGGTGGATCGTCGGGTTTATCGATGTTCTGATCGCGATCCGTTTTGTCCTGAAGCTGTTCGGCGCCAATCCGGCTCCGTTCGTTCGATTTATGTATGACGTGACCTGGCCGCTCGTCGCGCCCTTCCACGGCATCTTCAATACGACCCAGGAAGGCCGCTCGATTCTCGAGCCGGAGTCGCTGGTCGCGATCGCGATCTATGCGCTGATCGGCTGGGGCCTCGTATCACTCATCCGCCTGATGACCCGGCCGCGGTCGACCACCACCGTCGTCGACTGACCCAGGCCGTCATTGACGCGAGCCGCCCTCCGGGGCGGCTCGCTGGTTTTTGAGCGCCTCTGACATGTAAAGCCTTGTATGGCTCTCCGGCAGCGGCCAGACCCGACTGATATCCCGACCGGAGTGCCGGGTCTCAGTGATGCGCAGCTCGGGACCGTCGCCGAGGACCGGCTGGCCACGGCGATCGAGCTCAGCGCCGCCGGGTCGGTCGCTGTAGCATTTCCGCTCCTGGATCTTGGCTTCGACCTCTATCCGCGCCCGATCCGCACCTTGCGCGCCCATCCAGTGCAGGTCAAGGCGCGCAGCTTCCTCGAGCTCGGACGGGGAGTTCCAGGTCAGCGTCGGATCGCTCCATCCAGATCCGAACGGCTACGTCCTCCTCCCGTACGTCCCGCCGCCCGACTGGCAGCTCCAACCGCGCCTCTGGGCCATCCCGATACCGGAATTCCTGAAGCTCGCCGTGCCGCATGGCGATGGCTACCTATTTTCTGGCTATCTCGACGGACGCTTTCCACGACCAGCGAATCAGTTTCTGGTTGACGCGAACCAACTCCAGCGCCAGTGGCTCGACAAGATCGCCGGGTGGAAGGATCCCGTCCATGGGCCGCGTTTGCCGCCGCAATCAGCTGTTCAGGCGGTTCCGCGACCGGCGAGCCGCGCCTTCGGAAAGTACGGCGAGCTCTGGGTCGCCAGTCAGCTCATGCGCACCGGCCTGCAGAACGTGGTGGTTGCCGCTGACCGTCTTCGTGTCGATTGCCTGGACCTGTTGCTGCATGATCTGCGCTCGTTCGGCGTCGCCGGCTTGGTGGTCCATACCAGCACGGTCAACGCCCGCGGCGTGGTCCAGTTCCGCATCCGGCAGGAGACGTTTTTCACCGACCCGCACCTGTTCGTGGTGGTACTCCCCTGCCACGACGATGGCGAGCTCTACGACACGGCCTTCCTGATCCCAGCGGCCGACATCCCGGCGATCACGACGATCTCGAGCGACCGGGGCGACCCCGGCTACCAGGGCAGCTTCCGGCTCGATCCCCTTGCTGAGAAGATGCGTCCTTACGCCGTCCCGGTGGAAAAACTTGGGGCTACCATCCTCGAGCGTCTATTCCCGAGCCAGCACTCCTGAGATTTGAGGCGGTCGCGTAGCTCGCTTAGCCAACCTGACGAACGGCGGCCGCCAGGGCGTCGATACCCTCGTCTAGCTGGGAATCGTCGATCAGGATCGACGGAAGGAACCGGATCACGGTCCCGCCGCCCGGAAGGACCAGCACACCTCGCTCCTGCATCGCCTTGATGACGGGCGTCGCCGGCTTCTTCAATTCGACGGCTAGCATCAAGCCGCGGCCGCGCACTTCGCGGAGCTGACTCAGGCCGAGTTCCCGCACCCGCTGCTGGAAGCGCGCGCCCTTCTCGGCGGCCTGGGAGTGAATACGCTCGTCCGCGAGGACCTGGAGCGTCGCGACGCCGGCCGCGCATACCAACGGGTTGCCGGAAAACGTCCCGCCATGGCTCCCTTTGGGGACGCGGTCGCTGACGGCATCGGTCACGACCGTGACGCCGATCGGTAGGCCGTTCGCGATCGACTTGGACAGGCACAGGATGTCGGGAACAATCCCCTCTCGGGTGAAAGCGAGCGGGGCTCCCGTCCGAAAGCCGGTCTGGATCTCGTCGCAGATCAGCAGCGCGCCCTGCGCCGAACAGAGTTCGCGGATGCCCTTGAGATATCCGTCGGCGGGCACGCGGATCCCACCTTCGCCCTGGATCGGCTCGATGATGACGGCAGCGATCGACTCGTCCATCGCGTCGGCCATGGCAGGGAGATTGTCGAAGGGGACGTGCCGGGCGCCCTCGAGCATCGGCATGAAGGGATCGCGGTATTTCGCATCCGAGGTAGTGGACAGCGCCCCGAACGTCCGACCGTGATAGGCGCGATGGGTGGCGAGAATGCCGGTGCGGCCAGTCGCGACCCGGGTGTACTTCAGCGCCGCCTCGACCGCTTCGGCCCCGGAGTTTGCGAACGAGATCCGGCTCAGCGAAGGCGGCAGAAACCCGGCGAGCGTGTCCAAAAACTCCTGGCGCGCCGGCGTGTCGAAACTCTGGTGTGCGTTGGTCAGCAGCGAGGCCTGACGGTCGATGGCCGCGTTGACCTTTGGATGGGCATGCCCGAGAAGGTTGACGCCGTAGTTCGTCATCAGGTCGAGATATCGCTGGCCCTGTTCGTCCCAGAGGTAGCAGCCTTCGCCGCGAACGAGGCTGATGCCGCGATCGGCGTGCAATGGTATCGGGCTCAATTTCCCTCCCCCCTTGTGGGGCAGGGTCAGGGTGGGGGGTGTTACGCCGTCACCCATGTCCCCGCTCCCTCGAACGCCCGCGTGAGCGGATGCTCCCCGCGACCGTCGAGGAGGCCCACCGCCTGGATCCCGCGCCGGACCGCCTGGGCGGCAGCTAGCAGCTTGACCCGGGCACGGCCCTTTCCGTATTCCGCGACACGCTCGACCTCATCGAGATGGATCAGGGGGATCACGCTGCCCTCGTCGGTGACATCGCGGAGGAAGCCCGGCGTGTCGGCGAAGATCAGCAGCCGCTCGGCCTTCAACGCCGTGGCAACCTCCATGGCGAGCCGGTCA